>OFHN01001476.1_pt1 | contig 16394 bp, 17 predicted proteins | sample 1521321 | NCBI WGS metagenome assembly OFHN01 (sample SAMEA3504130, study PRJEB24116) | mouse gut metagenome | biome: mouse gut; feature: mouse-associated habitat; material: faeces | place: Denmark | collected 2011
GTTTCTCCAGTACTGGTAGAACTCAAAGGGTGAGGTCTTGTCAGGGTCAAGCCATACCGCCCCCTTCTGGGTCTTGCCCATCTTCTTTCCTTCGGAATTCAGGAGAAGCGTAATCGTCATAGCGTAGGCATCCTTGCCCAGTTTCCTGCGGATCAGCTCCGTACCGCCCAACATATTGCTCCACTGGTCATCGCCGCCGAACTGCATATTGCAGCCATAATTTTCATACAGCTTCAGGAAGTCATAGCTCTGCATAATCATGTAATTGAATTCCAGGAAGCTTAAGCCCTTCTCCATGCGCTGTTTGTAGCACTCTGCCGTCAACATCCTGTTTACGGAAAAATGCACCCCGATATCCCGGATAAACTCTATATAGTTCAGATCCATCAGCCAGTCCGCGTTGTTCACCATCAGGGCTTTGGAGCTGCCCTCCTCCAGGCGATCGCCGAATTCAATAAAGCGGCTCATCTGCTTCTTAAAGCACTCGCAGTTGTGGGCAATTGTCTCTTTGGTCATCATTGTCCGCAGATCGCTTCTTCCGGAGGGATCTCCGATCATGCCCGTGCCGCCGCCGATGAGGGCAATGGGCCTGTTTCCTGCCATCTGCAGCCTCTTCATCAGGCACAGCGCCATAAAATGCCCTACATGCAGGCTGTCCGCCGTGGGGTCAAATCCGATGTAGAAGGTGGCCTTACCATTGTTGATCAATTCCTTAATCTCTTCCTCGTCTGTCAATTGCGCCAGAAGGCCTCTGGCTTTCAGTTCCTCAAATACTGTCATTTTTCCTTTCCATGCCTTTCCTGTATCATTTTGTAAATTCTGATGGCCTTGAGCCTACTTTATAACCCCCAGATGATATTTAAATAATCCTGTCTTTGATCTACCACTGCACATATGATTATTTCTTTCTGACATTCATTCACTTTGTAAAAAACCAAATCCTTTTCAAGAATCAATACTCTGTATCCCTGCCTTCTTAACACAAGATATCTGGGTTTCGTCCCAATATCAGGGTTATCAGCCAGAGCAAGAATGGCATTTTCCATATCATCCAGTTTCTGTAGCACCGCATCGCTGCCAAATTTTGCAGCTATATACAAAATGATGCTCCTGATTTGGGAATCCGCCATATCTGTCCGAACAATGTTATACTTCAACGCGAGCCCTCCCGCAGCATATTTCTCAAATCATCAAAGGTCTCGTGTACAGGCGCTACCCTTCTGTCCCTCACATCGTTTTCTGCCTCGGCAAGAATTTCAAGAAGTTCTATTCTGGCTTTCATGCGCTTGTATTCTTCATAAGCCAATGAAACCGTATCTCCTCTTCCGTTCACCGTGACGATTACTGCTACATTGTCTTCCCTGCACTGCTTCGATATTTCATTATAGTGATTTCTTAAGTCCGCCGATGGCCTGACTGTTTCCTGCAATGATAACATATAAATGCCTCCATTTATTTTTATAGACATATTATATCCTTTTATGTCTATATTTTCAAGACATAAACTATTTTGCTATTTATCATGTTTTTCCCGCAAAACTATGGTCGTCACCTCAGCTTTTTCACCAGGCAGAGGGTCAGTTCATCGGAATTCCGGCACACCGCATTGGTTCCGCACACCTTCTCTTCATAATAGCAGCCCTTTCCGTCAGGGATATAGCCTCTTTTCGCGTACAGTCTCTGGGCGCTGCCAAACTCGCTGTTCAGCCCCACATCCAGATATACCAGGCTGCTGTATTCCGCCGCAATCTGCTCTGCCGCATCCATCAGCATGTGGCCGATTCCTCTTCTGCGGAATTTGTCCCAGACATATAAATCAACCACGCCAGAATAGCCCTGATTCCCCATTCCGCCCCATTTACATTGATAATAAAGATATACGTATCCGGCTATTTCTCCCTGGCAGACGGCGATCAGGCCTGCGCATGCCTTTTCCCGGATATGCCCGAACTGCTTATCGAAATAGCGAATATTATCTTCTGATTCATCCCCATCCGCCCTACAGATGCCGGAAACGTCCGATTCTTCCATATCCCGGATGAGGATATCTTCTCCCTGCCAGTAAATCATTACTCTCCTCACTATACTTTTTCTCTTCCGAAGATGCATCCCGTCACTGTCAGCGGGCTGACATCAGTTTCTGCATGGCCTGGTTCAACCCGTCCACTGTCAGCTTGTACATAGGAAACAGTTCCTTCACCGCAGTCTCCGCCTCCCGCCAGGGGGCACGGCCGGGAGCCATCTTGGGATTCAGCCACACGACTTTCTTATATTTCTTCTTCATCAGCTGCAGCCATTCATAACCGGACAGGCCGCCGTTGGGGCCTCTGTAGTTCCCGGTATCGGAATAAAGCTCCTCCGGCGCCATGGCCGCGTCCCCCACAATGATCACCTTGTAGTCGCTACCCACATTGCGGAACATCCACTCCGTGTCCACCCAGTCTCCGTTCTCACACTCCGGGGTCTTGTAGAGCTTGCTGTAGATACAGTTGTGGAAATAATAGGTCTTTACGTCCTTGTAGTGATTGGACTTATGAATGGCCTGGAATAAATCGTTCAGCAGGCTGCTGAAAGGGATCATGGTGCCGCCGGAGTCCATTAAAAGCAACAGCTTCACTGCATTTTTCCGGGGCTTCTGCATAACAATCTGCAGACAGCCGCCGTTGTTGCAGGTCTTGTCCACGGTGCCGTTAATGTCCAGTTCCGTCTCCGGAATGTCCAGTCTGCTGGAAAACTGCCTTAATTTACGAAAGGCCATCTGGAACTGCCTGTTGTCCAGGACTCTGTCGTCCCGAAAATCCCGGTACTTCCTGGCCCCAACCACCGCAAAGGCAGACTGGTAGCCTGTTTTGCCGCCCACCCGGACGCCGCCTACATTTCCGCCCGTATTGCCGAAGGAGGTCTTGCCCATGGTACCGATCCAGAAGCTTCCGCCGTTGTGCTCGCTGTCCTGGTCTTTCAGACGCTGCCTGAATTTCTCCTCCACATCCTCCTTGTCGATCTGGAGATCCTCCATTTTGTTCATATGATCCCTGGCCTCCTCGTGAGCCAGTTCCATCATGTCGGACTTATCCAGCCAACGGAGCATCTCCTTGCCCACTTCCGTCTCCCTCTGGGCCGCCTTGAAGCACTCTTCAAAAGCCATGTCAAATTTATCAAAATCCGTCTCGCTCTTCACCAGTATCATCCGGGCCGTGTAATAGAACTGGGTCAGGGAGCTGCCGCAAAGCCCCTTGTCCAGAGCCTCCTGGAAGGTAAGCCACTCTCCCAAAGTAACCCGAAGCCCTTTTTCCCTCAAGACCTCAAAAAATTTTATAAACATATCCTATCCCTTCTCCTGCTCCTCTCGGCTTTCCTTTGTTTCACTGCTTTCTATCCGTTTCACTGCTTTTTATTCGCTTCACTGCTTCTTATCTGTTTCACTGCTTCTTATCTGTTTCACTTTTTTCTATCCGCTTCACTGCTTCTTATCTGTTTCATTGCTTTCTATCCGTTTCACTGCTTTTTATCCGCTCTTTTCTTTCCCGGAAATTCTTTCTCTATGTAACAATGTTCCTGTTCTGCCCACAGCTTATTCCCCTGAAAGTCAAGTTCCATAATATACGGCATCCAGTCTATAATCCGCAGAAAATCCTTACACCCAAACTCCGGATGGTAAAAATGCAAAATGGTGCTAAGGGCCGTCCCATGGGTTGCAATCACAATCCGCTTCCCCTTATTTTCCTCCAGTATTTCCGTTAGGGCCTCTATATTCCTCCGCTGCACCATGTTGAGTGATTCGCCCTTTTCCTCACAATAATCATGATCTGCCCAACGTTTTTCAAACATGCCATGTTCATTGCCGTTGATTCCCTTTTCTCTCTCCCGCAGTCTCTCGTCCGTAACAATATCCTTTCCATAACAGGCCGCAGCTGCCGCAATTGTATCAAAACTTCTTCGATAGGGACTGCTGTAAAATACATCTATCCCCTTATCTGCCAAAAAGTCCGTTACCATCCTGGCATCCTGCCTGCCTTCCGCAGTTAAGGGCCTTGTTCTGTCATCCTCCCACATATGTTCCGGCTGTGCATGACGCACAAAATATACTTTTGTTATTTTCTCCAGTGCTGTCATACTGCTCTGGTTGAATTTATGCAGATCAATTTCTGCCGATGGATTGTTCAATTAATATCCTCCTGTTGAAAACACATTTTTTGATATAATTTTCAATTGCGAAGCAGAACGTTACGAGGCTCATACCCCTCCGTATTTTTCCATTATTATTTTTCCTATTAATTCAGTTTCCTTCATTGTTCTTCCTGTAGTTTGCACTACCACACCATACCCTTTGTCTGTCCAGGGCAAAACAATTTCGATCAATCCCTCTCCGCGTATCTTTTTGATAAACCTTCGTTCATGAGAATTAAAAGGTAAAGAATTAATCACACTTACAACATAGGGACATCTTATCAAACGTTTTGAGAACTCCATCAATATATCTGCCCCATGGTCATCCCTCAAGGAAATCTTTTTATCTTTTATTTGCAGACCACTTTCCACCAGTTCCGTTTCCTGGCCTGCCTGTATCTGTGGAATATGTATATCAACATGCTGTTCCGTACTAATATTTCTAACAGTCTCTGCGTTACCATCTTTTGTAACATCAACAAATGCGTCACACCAGCCGTCTTCACAGATACTTAAAGCCGCTGATTTCAATATAACGGCTAATGGTAAGCCAATGCACGGTTTTCCATTATGAAGCCACTCATGTTCAAAATATTCATTTTGTTCCTTTTCTACATTATCAGACTCATATGGAGCGCGAAAAAAGGCGAAATAAAAATTTCTTATGTTTAGAAAATCCGGCATATTTTGAATCATTTCGTGCAATTTTTGGTTATCTTCAGAAGCAATTCTACATGTCGTTATTTCATATTGTCTCAGGGAACGGTAGACTCTAACTAACGATATAGCAGAATCCTTTCCTATACTCTTTTTCCCTTCTATCGAAAGTTCATTAAAAAATAAATCCAATTTTTCTCCTGCCCTTCATGAATCTGGTCTCTCAAGGGTTCCGCCATCCTAAATTAACTCTGTCATAAGAATGCCCCATTCATCCAACAATCCAGATGGATAATCACTCAAATTTCCTTTTTCGTCCACATAAATATTGTCCACTTTTGTTTCCTGGTCTCTGTTTTTTGAAAAGAAAGAAATTCCTACCTTTTTATTGTTTATACACCTGTTCTTTACAGCAACTCTTACTCCATTAATCACATGGTCACTATGAGATTCACAAATAATCTGGCACCCATGATCAGCAGCTAATGATATCAGTTTTGCCATCATAGTCTGCCCTTTGGGATGAAGATGCGATTCCGGATTCTCAATCAGTAAAAGGCTTTCTTCACCTGAAATAAGTAATTCCACAACAAGAGGCAAAACATACGGAATTCCAAATCCAACATTGACTGGCAGAAATGCATCAGAAACCAATCTGTCTCCACTATAACGAATTGCCAGTTTTGCCTTCTCAATTGTTGGAAGCAATTCCGCAGATATCCGAATCCCCGGAGATATTTCGGCCATCCACGCAGATACTTGGTCAATTAAACGGTTTGTTTTTCCGGTTTCCAGACACATCTCATCAGGAACCCGCATTTTTTCTCCTTCAAGCGCTAAAAATGGAACTACATATTCCCCCATTGTTCCCAATCGCGCAACACCGTTTTTTTTCCAGTTTTCAGTGCTGTACTGTTTTCTCGGGCCAATATGTTCGGCACCTAAATATGAAAATTGATCCGAAAATAAGGATACTGCATAACTTTCATTTTTTTCTGTTCCAATCCTCATCAGCTGATCACTGTCCATCTCATCAGCTTCATATTTATAGCAGCAATCATAGGTTAATTGCGCACCGAATTGCAGAAAGAATCTTATCATGTCAGAATCTGCACTCTGGCAAAAAATATCTTTGCTTGTTCCCAATTGTATCATCTCACCATTCGTGTACAAGCAATCCAAACTTGATTTATAATTTTCCCAAAAACTTTGTCTTAAAAGTAATAGCGCCTGTATCACAGAAGATTTTCCCATACCATTCATTCCGAAAAACAGATTCAGGTTCTCTAATGGCAATGCCAATTTCTTTATTGACTTAAAATTTTCTATCTGCATATAACTAATCATCTTCTAATACCTCTTGAAATAATTTACAGATTACACTATGTCTATTCCTGACATTATTTGCCACTTCCGCAGCGGGCATGGGAGAAGCAGCCGTTCCGCTTGTAATCATACCTGTAAATTTTTTATCCATTAACAGCGCAATATATTTTTTCAACACTTCCTCTTTCTTTTTCAATAAATTTTTACAATCCTGCACACTCAATTTTGCCAGGTTGACTGTTACTGCATCATAAAGCGGCTTATTTATCATTCCGTACCTTTCATTTGCAGTAATTTTTCGAAAAGCGATTTCACCAAAAATGCAGGCAGCATATTTCATCGCCTTTAAAAAATCGACACGGCATTTCTTAATTGTCGCTTTTGACTCCTTCTGCAATCGAATCATTACATCATTCAAATAATCTTCTAAATTACCCGAATAGTTTTCTGTTCCCAACAAATAAAAAGCCAAAAAGCGATTCACAAATTCACAATCCAACATTCTCCTGGAATCTATTTTATGCCTTGTTGCCGTTTTAAATTCTTCGGAATATGCCAGTTCCTTTAACAGATTAGCAGCTTGTCCTCTGTAAACAGAATTTTTAATTTCTGCCGGTTCCAGAGTCAGACCTCCCGTATTAATTCTCGTAAAAATACTTGTCCGCACTTTATCCGGAGTTCCCGGCCTGATCACATAGGTATTTAATGCCTGTGTTTTTATTCTTCTCTGCATATTGGGTGGAAGTTCCTCGAATTTTTTCCCTTCATACTCCTTTAAATACTCTAAATCAGTGAGCTTCAGGCGCTTCTCATCCTCTTCACCAAGTACCATAAATCTTTTAATAGCATATAATCTTTGCAGTCCGTCTACCACGATTAATTTATCATCTTTTGTACTATCAAAATAAAATGTTGGCAGTGGAATACGAATCATCAACGATTCAATCAACCTACTCTGTTTCTTATCATTCCATAAATCAGGATGTCGCTGAAAATCCGGTTCCAAAAGAATATCTCCACATTTCAGCTGCTCAATGATGTTGGAGATTACCATTGTTTGAGAAATAATATCCACATCCTTAGGGTTAAATGGTTCTGTGATTTCTCTCTCATAAGTTCCGGAATATAATTGTTCCTCTTCTATGTCATTGTTTTCATTTTTCATATACTCAGTTCCCCATGGACATTCACCCTGTTTCGTCTTGTCAAATCAGACATCCACCCTCCGGATACCCCCGGCCTCCCGAAGCCCCCCATTTGCATTGGCAGTAAAGATACACATAACCGGCTATTTTCCCCCGGATTCGTCTTTTTGGGCCCGGCAGACTGACAGGATGTCCGCCTTTTCCATATCCCGTATCAAGACTTCATCCTTCTGCAGATAGATCATTCCAATCTCCCTTTTGTGCTGTTTTGACCTGTTTTTGCAGATTCCGGTCCTTTATTCTGCCCTTTACTTTTCCTGGAATTCCTTTTTTCCTTAAGCTTCTCCGCTATTCTGCAGCACCACTCTGCAAGCATCTGGTTGGCAATCTGTCCCATCTCTCCGCCTTTCCTGTCAGCATCTGTCTCCATCCTTTCCTTCCCGAACTGCCCAGGAGAATCCGAACTTCTCACAAAAGGCTTTCTGTCCGAAGGATGGATGATTCCGATAAAGCCCTGAAGATTATCGCGATCCGAAAAAAACATACTCCGGCTGTCTACAGATTCGGCTCCTGCCGCACCAGCTGCAGATCCTCGTCTTTTTTCACCACTACCCCCACAAAGGGCAGGGCCTTTCGGATGGTATCCGCGGGAATTCCCCCGATCTGCAGGGCATTCACCCAGTCGATCAGCTCGGAAGTACTGGGCTTCTTGCGGATGTCCCGGATCGCCCGGATATTATAGAACACCTCCATGGCATTCTTCAGCAGATTCTCCTCCACGTCGGGATAATGCACCCGCACGATCTCCTCCATCAGCTCCCTGTCCGGGAAATCGATATAATGGAAAATGCAGCGCCGCAGAAACGCATCCGGCAGCTCCTTCTCCGCGTTGGAGGTAATGATCACAATGGGGCGCTGCTTTGCCTTCACGGTGCGCTTTGTCTCATTGATATAGAACTCCATCTGGTCCAGTTCCCACAGCAAATCGTTGGGGAACTCCAGATCCGCCTTATCGATCTCGTCAATAAGAAGCACTACCTGCTCTTCGCTGTCAAAGGCCTCTCCCAGTTTGCCCAGTTTGATGTAATGGGCAATGTCGTCCACACCTTCCTCGCCGAACTGCCCGTCATAGAGACGCTGAATGGTGTCATACACATACAGCCCCTCCTGGGCTTTGGTGGTGGACTTGATATTCCAGATAATCAACCGCTTACCCAGGGCTTTGGCCACGGCCTCCGCCAGCATGGTCTTGCCCGTGCCTGGCTCCCCCTTGATCAAAAGCGGCTTTTTCAGCGCGATTGCAATATTCACACTGGCCATCAGCTCCTCACTGGCCACGTATTCTCCGGTTCCCTGAAATCCCTGTTTTTCCATGCTGTACCATGCACCCTTGGCCATTCTTCACAGTTTTGGTTCCCCCGGACTATCTCCCGCCGGAGTTGCTTTTATATGGTTACTATTCTCAGTTGCCTCCGCGATGTGTTTTCGTACGTATTTTGCACAAAAACCACGAGGCAACTATGCATGCATCTGTTACTGGAGTGAGCAGTAACCTTTATACGGTTTATCCCTGTGAATCAAGACCACCTTTCCCTTGAAATGAATTCCTTTTTATGTTACGATATTTATGTCCTAAAATCAAGCAAAAATAAGGAAATCAGGTGATTTTGTCATGTTGCAGAATATAAATGAACAAAAGAATACGCTCTCATTTGAAGTGTTCCCGCCCAAAAAGGACGGAGAATTTGAATCTGCCTTCCAGGTTCTGGATTCCCTGGGACTGCTGAAGCCGGATTTTATCAGTGTCACCTACGGCGCAGGGGGCAGCCGCTCCGGCAGGACCGTGGAAATCGCCTCCTATATCCGCAATCATCTGGGCATTGATGCGGTAGCCCATATGACCTGTGTGGGCAGCAGGAAAGAAGACCTTCTCCGGGTTGCAGAATCTCTGGGAGAGCATCATGTGGAATATGTACTGGCACTGCGGGGAGACCGCCCCAGAGACATGAGCGATGAGCAGTATGCCTCCCGGGACTTTGCCCACGCCAGTGATATGATGGAATTTTTAAAGAAAAATACCCGGCTGCGGATGGCCGGGGCCTGTTATCCGGAAAAGCATTACGAGTGCTTCAGCATGGAATCCGATCTGAACAATCTGCTGAAAAAACAGCAGGCCGGAGCCGAATTCCTCATCAGCCAACTTTTCTTTGACAATGACTACTACTATGCCTTCCTGGAAAAGGCCTGCCGGAAAGGGATTACCATACCCATCTGCGCGGGAATCATGCCCATCACAAGCTCCAAACAGATCGGCACCACAGTCAGCCTCTCCGGCTCCAGTGTGCCCAAAGCCCTGGCGGACCTGATCGCCAACTATGGAGACAGCAAGGAAGACATGCGAAAGGCCGGTATTGATTATGCCATCCGCCAGATCCGTGACCTCCAGGAAAACGGCGTAAAGCATATTCACCTCTATACCATGAACAAGCCGAAGATGGCCGGGGAAATCGCAAAGGCCATTTACCGGCAGCAGAACTAACTAGAACAATTATGCAATTTGCCATGTTCTTTTTGCCGTTAAACCGTTCCTGAAAACTGTACATACACTTCTATAAGACCGGAAGAATGTCTGTATTTTGGTCATTCTCCCGGTCAACATCTCACGCTTTACCGTTTACAACCCTAACACGGAATACACCTTTGATTTTCTCCAACGCCTGAATCATTTCTTCCGTAGGAATCTCTTCTACATCCAGCATGGTATAAGCCACTTCCCCGCGGGATTTGTTCATCATGTTACTGATATTAATGCCCTTCTCGCCGAACTCCGCGGTAAATTTGGTAATCATATTGGCAATGTTTTTATGGAAGATCGCCACACGTCCTATGGTGGTGCATATCCCCATGTCGCAGGCGGGATAGTTCACGCTGTTTCGTATATTTCCATTCTCAAGGTAGTCCATCAGCTCCTGCACTGCCATCACGGCGCAGTTGTCCTCCGACTCCTCCGTGCTTGCACCCAGATGGGGAATCACAATGCAGCCCTTTTGTCCCGCAGTGGTGGGATTGGGAAAATCAGAGACATAACGGGCAATCCTGCCGCTCTTCAGCCCCTCCAGCACATCTGCCTCATTTGCCAGCAAATCCCTGGCAAAATTCAAAAGGATAACCCCTTCCTTCATCTTCCCGATAGCGGCCGCATTGATCATTCCTTTTGTCGCATCCATCAGCGGCACATGAATAGTAATATAGTCACACTGTTCGTAGATATCGTCTACATTAGTCACATGGTGCACGGCACGGCTCAGACTCCATGCTGCACTCACAGACAGATAGGGATCGTATCCATATACTTCCATATCCAGTGCTACCGCCGCATTGGCAACCTTGACGCCGATTGCCCCCAATCCGATGACTCCCAGTTTTTTTCCCATAATCTCACTGCCCGCAAAGCGCTTCTTCTCCTTCTCCGCTGCCTTTGCTATATCCGCGTTGCCGCTGAATGCCTTTACCCATTCGATGCCCCCTACCACATCCCTGGCAGCCAGCAGCATGCCGGCAATTACCAGCTCCTTCACACCGTTAGCATTCGCACCGGGAGTATTGAACACCACGATCCCCTGCTCCGCGCATTTGTCCAGTGGAATGTTATTGACGCCTGCACCGGCCCTGGCCACCGCCAGAAGCTTCCCCGGAAGTTCCATCTCATGCATGGACGCGCTTCTCACCAGGATACCATCCGCCTGCTTTACATCCGGCGTTATCTCGTACTGTTCGTTAAAATTCTTCAATCCCACTTCCGCTATGGGATTCAGGCAATTAATGTTATACATATCTTCTCCTATTCCAATTCCGCGATCTCCCCGTCCGGCACCGGACTGAGCATTGAATTCTCATCCACCCGGCAACTCATCTGCCTGGCAGCACTTCCACTCTGGGCACCAGGTTCGGCATAGAATCCTCATCCGCCTGGCAACACTTCTGTCCTGGGCATCGGACTCAACATAGAATTCTCGCTCACCTGGAATGCTTTCGCTATGGGCACCAGGCTCGGCATGGAATCCTCATCTGCCTGGCAGCGCTTCCGCTCTGGGCACCAGGCTCGGCATAGAACCCTCATCCGCCTGGCAGCACTTCCGTTCAGGATACCTGTCGGGGCAAAAAGTCACGGATTCCTTATATGTTCTCGGCTTCAAATTTTCGCATAAATTCCACCAGCTTCTCCACGCCTTCCACAGGCATTGCATTATAAATGCTGGCACGCATACCGCCTACGCTCCTGTGACCCTTCAGATTCTCAAATCCCGCCTCCTTTGCCTCCTTGACAAACTTAGCGTCCAATTCCTCGTTTCCTGTCACAAACGGCACGTTCATAAGGGAACGATCCTCCCTGCGAACGGTTCCTCGGAACAGTTTGCTCTCGTCCAGGTAATCATACAGAATCTGCGCCTTTTTCTCATTGTATTCCTTCATGGCTTCCAAGCCGCCTTTTTCCTTCAGCCATTTGAATACCTTACCGCAGATATAGATTCCGTATGCGGGAGGCGTATTGTAAAGAGATGCATTATCCGAGTGGGTTTTGTAGCGGAGCATGGTGGGCGTACCGGGCAATACCTCCTCGGTAATCAGGTCTTCGCGTATAATCACGATAACCACACCTGCCGGCCCTATGTTCTTCTGCACACCGCCGTAAATGACACCATACCTAGTTACATCCACAGGCTCCGACAAAAAACAGCTGGATACATCCGCCACCAACGTTTTGCCCTTGGTGTTGGGCAGTGTCTTAAACTTGGTTCCGTAAATGGTATTGTTTTCGCAAATGTACACATAATCCGCATCCTCGCTGATGGGAAGATCCGAACAGTCGGGAATATAGGAGAAGGTCTCGTCTTCGGAAGATGCAATCTTATTTGCCTTCCCATAGATGGAAGCCTCCTGATATGCCTTCTTCGCCCACTGGCCTGTAACAATATAATCGGCAACCCCGTTTTTCATCAGATTCATGGGAATCATGGCAAACTGTTGACTGGCTCCGCCCTGCAGGAACAATACCTTATAATTGTCGGGAATCTTCATCAGGTCACGCAGGTCAGCCTCCGCTTCTTTGATAATGGTGTCATACGCCTTTGAGCGGTGGCTCATCTCCATGACTGACATGCCTGTTCCTCTGTAGTCAAGCATCTCGTCAGCAGCTTCTCTCAGCACCTCTTCCGGCAGAACGGCTGGCCCTGCAGAAAAATTATACACTCTGGCCATCTAATAATCCTCCTCATGCTATACTTGATTTTCAACATTTCATTACAGGGTCCGCAAAATATCTCCTGCAATTATACCCAAAACCGCAAACGGCATAAATATAGAATAAACTTTCCCGGCACTTTAGTCAAGTACATCGCTAAATTATTTTCAGTTTCTTTTGTATTTACGTAACAGTTCAGACAGCCCATCTGGGTACCTAATAGAACATAATCACAGGTGTTCCAACCTCCACCATCTCATACAATTCAGACATCTTGTTTGAAGGTGTATTAATACAACCATGGGAACCGTTACTCTTGTATATCTGACCACCGAATTTGGAGCGCCAGCTGGCATCGTGAATTCCTACGTTTCCTTTCACCGGCATCCAGTATTTTACAAAAGAAGCGTAGTCGGCTCCCCGCAGTGTTCTGTTCCGCTGTTTCGCATAGACGAAATTGATCCCCTGCGGCGTACCCATGCGCCGTCCGGTATTTCCTGTAACCACATCTGTCTCCAGAACCAGTTCTCCGTCTGCATAGTAATACATTTTCTGCTCTGTCATGTCGATTTCGATGTAAGTTCCACCGATATCGTCCACCCCTCTCACATACCCCTGATGGGTATAGGCCGGAATATGAGGCATGGCGCCGACTGCGTCAGACGTTCCTCGCAGTGCCTCCAGAAGATAAGAAACTTCCGCCTCGATGTCCAGCTGAGTTCCATAAGTAACATATTTCACAGTGACCGTATCTCCCCTGGTTGCCTCAAACTCCCGCTCCGTATCCCAGGTATCATATTGGGCGGCCAGACGCTCCACCCATTCCCGAACCGCATCCTCATTGATGATAAGCCTGCCTTCCTCATTCAGAGAAGGGACACTGCTTCCTGCCTGCTTTTCCAGGAAATCTGCCGCATCTTCAGCCGAAATTGCTACAGCCTCTGTTCCCATATCATATGTAAGGCTGCCGCATTTATCCGTAAATTCGCATATCTGCTCCCAAATTTTTCTCTGGAGCAGGTCAGACTCACTGTCCGGAACATTTCCATAACAATCCCCCTGCGCCAAATCTATCGTTGTCTGCCCGTTGGAAAGACAGTCCCGCAGATAGGCAAACGCCTTTTCCCTGTCCAGACGCATGGAATTATCGTCTTGCAGGTAATATCCATCCGCAGAATCGTGAATAAATACCCCCTGCGCTCTCTCTCGCTCTGCCGCCACAAACGGAAGTTCGTCAAAACATTCCCGCAGCTTCTCCTCATCCATTGCATACCTTTCCACAGGCAGCTCGCTGTATACGGACTGCTGCAGATTTTCCAGCCAGTAAAACGTGGCATTTTGTTTCAAATATTTTTTTAAATCAACAGTGAAATCCGGCCTGATATCTGCCGCCGACATGGCAATCTCCCAGGAGACACCGTCAGCGTCCAGCACAGACAGCACAGACGCTTCCTGTGCATTCACAAGTTCCTCGTTTACCTGTTCCACCGTCTTTCCCGTACAATACACTCCGTTGATCCAGGTATTAACCGGAAAATTACTGCGGTAGTACATGGCAAGGGCAAAAAACAAAACTGCTGCCAATGCAAGGCCGCCAAACAGAAATTGTATCAAAAAACGAATTATTTTTTTCATATCTTTAAATCCAGGCCTGCCGCCTCAGTACCCATGGCGGCAGGCCAATTTCTTTCATTTTATCCGGGTCTGTATCTGTCATTACTCCTTGCTGCGCGCCGCCAGATCATCGCCGTCAAATACATCGGCTATGGGCGCTCCGGCCGGAACCATAGGGAATACCTTATCGTCCTCAGGAATCATACATTCAATCAGCACCGGTTTTTTCAGGGCAATTGCCTTTTCCAACGCCGGCGCCATCTCTTCCTTCTCCGTCACGCGAATAGCAACACATCCCAGCCCTTCCGCCACCTTACAGAAGTCAACGCTGTCATTGAGTACAGTCTGTGAATAGCGCTTTCCATAAAAGAGCGTCTGCCACTGACGAACCATGCCCAGCACATGGTTATTGATCACCACCTGTATAATGGGAATATTGTAGCGGCTTGCCGTTGCAAGTTCATTCATGTTCATACGGAAACATCCGTCTCCCGCAATGTTGATGCACAGCTTATCCGGTTGTCCAAGCTGGGCCCCGATACAGGCCCCCAGGCCATAGCCCATGGTTCCCAAGCCGCCGGAGGAAAGAAAAGTGCGTGGCTTCGTGTAGCAGTAATACTGCGCCGCCCACATCTGATGCTGTCCCACATCCGTGGTTATCAACGCCTCTCCATGCGTCACTTTGTCAATGGTTTCCATGACATAAGGACAGGACAGACGGGAATCGTCGTATTTCAGCGGGTATTCCGCTTTCAGTTCGGCAATCTCCTTCATCCATTCGCCGTGTTCCTGCTTTGTAAGCCTTTCATTCAGATTCTGCAGTACCCGTTTCAAATCCCCCACAAGACTCACATCAGCCCGGATATTTTTATTGATTTCCGCCGCATCTGCATCCACATGGATAATATTGGCATTTTCCGCAAATTTTTTGGGATTTCCGATCACACGGTCCGAAAACCTGGCGCCAAGGGCAATCAGCAGGTCACAGCGGCTTACTCCCAGATTGGATGTTTTGGTCCCGTGCATGCCAATCATACCGGTATAACGCTCACTCCTGCCATCAAAAGCACCTTTCCCCATCAGCGTATCGCATACCGGCGCATCGATCAACTCCGCAAATTCCGCCACTTCCTCATAAGCTTCTGAAGTGATCGCTCCGCCTCCCAGGTAAATAAAGGGACGTTTCGCTGCCATGATCAATTCTGCTGCCCGCTGCATTTCTTCCTCTCTGCAGCGCCAAGATAATTTCCGTTCTTCCGGAGACTTTGGAATATATTCGCACACAGCAGCAGTTACATCCTTGGTGATATCCACCAACACCGGACCAGGCCTGCCGCTTTTGGCAATGGTGAAGGCGTGCCGCAGGGTGTCTGCAAGCTCCTCCACGTTTTTCACAATATAGCCATGCTTGGTAATAGGCATGGTCACTCCGGCGATATCCACCTCCTGGAAGCTGTCCTTACCCAGCATGGGAAGCGTCACATTGGCAGTGATTGCCACCACGGGAATGGAATCCATAAAGGCCGTGGCAATACCCGTTACCAGGTTGGTAGCGCCCGGGCCGCTGGTGGCCATGCATACGCCAACCCTGCCGGTGGCCCTGGCATAGCCGTCCGCTGCATGGGCTGCGCCCTGCTCATGGGATGTCAAAATGTGCCTGATCTCGTCACTGTGATCATATAAAGCATCATAGATATTCAGGATTGTGCCGCCGGGATAACCGAATACGGTGTCCACTTTCTGCTCCAGAAGGCACTGTATTACAATTTCTGCTCCAGTTAACTGCATATTTTATTCTCCTATTTTTAGTTCTGCAACTGCCCGGCACTGTACCGTTTCCTGGCATAGGACTTCCGGGCGGTGCCATATTATCTTGTTACTTCCGGATCTCCAGGACAGCGCCCCGGTTGCCGCTGGTAACCATCTCCCGGTATCTGGTGAGGTAGCCTGTAGTCACTTTCGGTTCCCTGGGCTGCCACTTTGCGCGTCTTTCCGCCAGGATTTCATCGGAAACCAGGATATCCAGTTTATTCTCCGGAATGTTGATGCTGATGATGTCTCCCTCTTCCACCAGTGCGATGGGACCGCCTACCGCAGCCTCCGGGGATACATGGCCGATGGAAGCGCCTCTGGAAGCACCGGAGAACCGTCCGTCCGTAATCAGGGCCACGCTGGAGCCTAATCCCATGCCCGCGATGGCGGAGGTGGGATTGAGCATCTCCCGCATGCCGGGGCCTCCCTTG
>OFHN01001480.1_pt1 | contig 16380 bp, 14 predicted proteins | sample 1521321 | NCBI WGS metagenome assembly OFHN01 (sample SAMEA3504130, study PRJEB24116) | mouse gut metagenome | biome: mouse gut; feature: mouse-associated habitat; material: faeces | place: Denmark | collected 2011
GAACAGTCCGTTTAGTGGCAATATAGTCTTACCAACACACTTACGGACTAACACCATTACTTTTTATAACCACCTTCAAAAAGCTATAAACAGCCACTATTGCCATCAGTGCTGCCACTTTCCACAACGCAGCCTTTCCTTCTGCAGCATCCTGCACAATTCCGGCAAAAGTATTTGCATAAAAAAGCGCCCAGGCAGAAACAAATAGGTTGAACAGGATTTTACAATAGCTGACTTTTGCCAAATGGCCGTACGCCAGACCATAGGGTGTTTCTATATTTTTTCTTTTCTTCAAACGCATCTTTCATCCTTCTGCTTTTTAGATAAAAAACTAAAATTCAGTAACCTGATGGGGCTGTCTGAACCGTAAACTCAATACCGCATCAGCATAAAATTCACTGTCAGCCCTGCCGCAGTTCCCATGAGCAGCACCAAATCTCCCCGTCGGATTCTGCCCTCCTGAACGGACTCGCACAGCGCAAAGGGAACCGAGGCGGAGACCATGTTGCCGTATGCCGCCACCCGGTTTATGTAGGTGCCCTCCCTGAAGCCCAGACGGGGCATGATGGTGTCCAGGGCCTTACTGGCCTGATGGGGAACTACAATCTGTATCTCCTCCCGCGCAACCCCTGCCTCCCGAAGACAGTCCTCCACAAATTTCGGCAGCTTCCTGGCGCAGAGCCGCAGAATCCGGATTCCTTTCATGTCAAAATAGTAATCCTCCCGATTCTCATCTGTAAAAGAAAATACGGGCAGCAGCCCTCCCCCGCCCCGGATCTCCGTGTCATGGGCGCCCTCTGACCAGGTGCATTGGCGCGCGTAAAGGATTTCGGAAGCTTCTCCCGGTTCCGCCTTTACAAGCACGCCGGCGGCAGCGCCATCCGAAAACAGCTCATAACTCTCCTTCTGGCCCGGATTCAGCGCAGCGGAGGCCGTGTCGCCGGATAGAATCAGCACTGCCCTGTACCGCCCGGACTCTATCATGCAGGACATCACATCCAGGGCGCTGATGAAACTGGTGCAAGTGGTGTTGATATCCATGGCAGGGATATCCGTTCCCCTGGCCATCCGCTCATGAATCAGGGCCGCATTGCAGGGAATGGCCTGAAGCGGTGTGCCCATGGCGCAGACGATGCAGTCCACATCCCCCATGTCCATACCGGCTTCGGCTAACGCTTTTCTTGCTGCTTCTTCCGCCAAATCCAACAATGTCTCCCCTGCCTTAAGCCGATATCTGGTCTCCCCCGCAAAGACCGTCTCGCCGCCTGCCAGAGCACGCCCCATTCCTGCCAGTTTCACATGTCTGCTGATCTGTCCCTTTGTCATCTGTGTTTTCACCCCTTCTGATTTTCCTTTTAGTCTGTAAGTCTCCTCTAACCGAACTGCTTTTCCCTGGCCTTTTTCCGAAAAAACAATCTGCCTGATACCATTCCGAAATGCCTTTTCGGAAATAAGTGAAATGAGTCAATTAACTCTCTGAATATAATAATCTAACAGTTTATATATCCAATCTTGAAGTACTGAAAAACGAAAGCCTAACGCACCTGCCTTCTCCGTATTAATACTATATTCTGATTCTCCATTATATGGCGCTTTTGCTCCGGTTTTGTCAACAACTGCCTTTGTTCCGGTTTTCTGTTCAACATACTCAATTATTTCTCTTATGGAAATAGTTCCTTCGGAGCTTCCATTGATTGCGCCTCTGATATCCTGCTCAACCAGAAAAGCCATAAACTTTCCGGCTTCATCAGAACGGATAAATCCCATCTGACTATTCAAATTGTCAATATCCATGGGGATAGATTTCATGGTATGTTCCACATAAAATGCCAATCTTTTTGTATAATCATCTTTTCCTACCACAAATGGATATCTTACCGCAATCCAGTTCCTGTCCCTATATCTCTGCCATAAAGCGCACTCTGCCTGCCGTTTTATTTCTCCGTATGAAAAATCTGTCCTATCACACCATACCAGTTCTTTCGAAACACCATCAAAATCAGATTCAACCGTATTCATGTGCTTAGGTTCATAGACTGCTGTGCTGGACATATGGATATATTTATCACAATGAACGGTTTCCATTCCATATTTTATATCATTTGAGCAGTAAGCAATTTTATCAATTACAACATCATAATGGCTGCTGCTCAAAGTCTTCATGCTCTGTTCATTTGTTCTCTCAATTATGATACGATTGACTCTGTTACCAAATACATCTGATCTGTTTCCCCGTGTAGCAATCGTCACATTATGGCCTTTTGCTAAAAGTTCATTTACCATATGTATGCCAAAAAACCTGGTGCCGCCTATTACCAGAATTTTCATTATTCACCCTCCTGCAAGCCCGATTGATATGCCGTTTATAAACGATTTGTCTGTAATTCGCATGTATATTCATTGCCCTATTTCAGTACGTACACAATTCCGAAAAACCTTCGCGCACTGCCCTGGTTCACCGGATTCGCTGAATCCTCTTCAGCTTTTTCCCCACTTCCCAGTCATATGGAGCAAAGGCAATATCCGGCAGGACAAGCCTTCTGTCCCTGGCCAGTTTGCGAAATTCCCCAACCACGTTTTCCCTCTCCTCCTCTGTAAGATCGGCGTAGACTGTGATGCTCCTGTCAGGATTCTGCACCACCCGGTATTCCCAGGTGCTTTCCTTCCTCTTCCGGTCTGTTGGGCTTTCCCCGGAACTTCCGGTCTGTCTCCGGATTCCTCTCTCCCCTTTTGCCAAACCAAATTCGGAAGGGTCCTCTGTTTCCCTCCTGTCCATGTCCTGTCCCGGCTGCCCGGATGCTGCTTTCCTGGTTCCCTCCTGTCCCGGCTGCCCGGATGCCGCTTTCCTGGTTCCCTCCTGTCCCGGCTGCTCGGTTGCCGCTTTCCTGGTTCCCTTCTGTCCCGGCTGCACTGACACCTCCCGTTTCTCCTGCCCCACCCCCGCAAAGAGGATGCATCTGCGGATGAAGTCCGGAAAAATCAGCCTCTCTCTTCCCTGTTCGTCCAGAAACGAAAACATGTCGTCCTCCCTGCCCTCGATTTTCTCCAGAGCCAGGCAGGGACTCTTACAACTGCAGGGCTGCTTTCGCTCCACCAGAATATCGTTCAGCCGATAACGGATCATCGGTTGGGCCTTTCTCTCAAAATCCGTCACAATAGGTACGAATCGCCGTCCTTCCAGGTATTCCCGCTGAATATATACAATGTCCTCATTCAGATGAAGGGTTCCCTGGGAACAGGTGGAAGCCAGACAGCCCTCCGTACACTGATAGACCTGGTGAATCACCTTCTGCCGAAACACCTTTTTCAGATAGAACTCATCCCCTCGTTCCAGTACCTCCGCAATGGAAATCACCACCTGGGGAGAAATATGCAGGTTTCCCCGCTCCGCCTCTGCCCCAAGCATCAGAAGCAGGGAAGGCTGCCCCACCAGAATCCTGGGGTTCAGTGCCTCCAGTCGCCTGACATGTTCCTCCATATCCCGATAGATATCGAAGAAATGGAACCGGATTCTCCTGGAATTTACCGCCTGGTACAGATTGCTGTCCGCCCGCATGAAAAAAGCAATGTCCATGGAATCCAGGATACTTCCCGGCAGAAATTTCGCCAACACATAGCCTGCCCAACGCACCTTCTCCCTGTCGGACACCAGGAATATGCCTCTGTGGCCGGAGGTACCGGAACTCAATCCCACCGTAACGCCTTTCAGCTTGGGGGCAAAATCCCGCTCCCGCTCTGCCCGGACCGCAAAAGCCTCCGCCTCCTCCCGGCTGATTCCCACCGTGTTCAGCCGATGGAAATGCTCCATCATAAAGGCCTTGTCTATCACAGGATAGGAAGAGAACTTCTTCATCCCTCTGTAAAGGGGCGAATGCTCCGCCACATATCGCAGATGCCTTCTCAACCTCCTTTTCTGTCGGCGCCGCAGGGCTTTCCTGTTCCGAAAGCAGCGGTTTTTCGGCAAAAAATATCTATAGTATAAGTAAAATTTCAGCACCTCCAACTGTTCAAACACAGCAGCACCTCCTTGTCCGTCCCGCCAGGGCGGCCCCAAATGCCCCCTGCTCGTTTATTTCCGTATCTGGCAAGTGAAGCAAATCAACATTTCCCATTGATGCCCACTGCTTGCTTATTTCCATACCTGATGGGTAAAACACACTCTGATCCGGGGATGGTCCCGTTTCATGCGGCAGATTCTCCTCAAGCTGTCCTCATAGGCGGCAAAATTATCCTGCAGCAGTCTGGGCAGCAGACGCATGCGGTTTGTGGCCCGCACCAGATCTCCTCCCCAACAGGCATCCGCAGCCAGAAAAAGGCTTACATCCGGTATCCACAGCCCCATCTGTCCCCTGGAATGCCCTTCCAGACGCACTCCCATAAGGCTGCCGTCCCCAAACAAATCGTACACTTCCTCAAAATACCCGCACAGAAAATGTTCTTTCAGCGGATTTTCCGGTATGATTTCCCTGCGGATACTTCCCTTCGGAGGCACCAGGGCCGGAAACATCAGTCTGCGGACGCCGGGATGGTGCAGCGCCTTTAAAGTTTCCTCAAAAGCCACCAGATCATATCCGGAAAACTGCGACAATCCCCCCACATGATCCGGGTGGGCATGGGACAGCAGAATCATCCCCACGCTCTCCGGTGCAATTCCGTCCGCCTCAAGCCTCTCCGCTATCGTTTCCCCTGTTTCCAGTTGTACCGGATTCAGCAGACGGTATATCCGCAGTGCCATCCCGCCCCGGAAAATCTCCCGGGAGTAACCGGCATCATATAAAATATTGCCAAGTTCCCTGTGACGAATCAGCATGGCCCTGGCCGGGAACCGCCGTTTCTTCCAACCGGATATCCCGCCCCGGAAAATGATTCCCAGATTATTGGTACAGGATCCGCAGCGGTATGTCCGCACTTCCATTATTTTGCCGGGTCCCTGCAGATTGGCCGATTTCCCGCCGCCCGCTTCCCGGTTTTGCCTCACAGGCTGCGTCCCGGTCCCGGCGTACCTGCGGCCTACTGCCTTCTCTGCTCTCTCCTGCTTCGTCGGAGGCTTTAATGAGCTGCCTTCAGGCGCTTTTCTTATGCTGCCTGCCAATGCTGCAATGTTCCTCTGCCCCGCACCGGCAGTCTCTCCTGTGCCATGTACCCCTTTCCACCACGCCCCGTACTCCTCAATGGATTCCGCCAGGGTCTTCTCCGGACGATACCCCAGAATCTCCCTGGCCTGGCTGATATCCATGGTCTGGGCATACCCCAGAGTACAGACCGTGTAGCGGGTCAGCGGCGGCTCCCCGGGCAGCCCGAATGTGCGGTAAAGCCGCTCCAACCCCTCTGCCGCAGCATACACCGCCCCGAAAGGGAGCCGCAGATAATGGGGCTGTTCTCCGATAGCCGCCAGGAATTGCTCCAAAATCCGGCCAAACGCCATGGGTTCTCCGTTGGTGATGTTGAATACCCTGCCGGAAGCCCCCGGAGCCTTCATGGCCAGTTCACAGGCCAGAGCCACATTCTCCACACTGGTGATGTCCACCAGGTTCCTTCCCTCCCGAAAAAGGGGAATGCCCGGCTTTTGGTTGGCTCTCAAGAGTCTGGGCACCAGACTGGTATCCCCGATGCCGATAAGCCCTCTCGGCCGCAGGATAACGGTCTCCAGGCCTTTGCCGTTCCACCTGCGGACCACCCCTTCCGCCATCAGTTTGGATTTGATATAATAATTCAGATCGTTTTGTTGGGGAGCCTGGTCTTCCCGGATGCAGTACTGGTCTTCCTTTCCCGTGTATATACTGGGGGAAGACACATAGACCAGCCGCCGGACGCCCTTCTCCAGGCACAGCCCTGCCACAAGATTTGTACCCTCCACATTGGTTCGATAGAAATCTTCCCATTTCCCCCAAACAGTGGAAAGCGCGCCCCCATGGATTACATAATCCACTCCCTCAAAATAAGCAGCGCAGCTTTCTCTGTCGGTAAAATCCCCCGGACAAAACACAGCTCCATATGCCGCAAGCTGCCTGCCCCTCTCCCGGTTCCGCCCCAGGGCACGCACCCTGTATGCCTTCACCAGACGCCGCACCAGGTATTCCCCCAGAAAGCCGGTGGCCCCTGTCACCAGAACTGTCTGTCTTCCTGTCAATTCCTCTGTATTTCCTGTTTCCTGTGATTTTTCCATATGGTTCATCTCCGTTCCGTCCGCTTTCTTTCTCCCGGCCTGATCCGGAACTTGCAGCTCTGGCACACCTGAATACCTTGCAATGGGCATCAGTTCATCCACCACAACCGGATCCACAATATAGGAATGGGGCAATGCGGGAATGCGGTTTACCGCCTCTTCTTACAGCCCCGGACTGCGCCGCTACGTTTTTCCTGCAGCCCTTCCATGATCTCCAGTACTTCCCCCATGTGTACCGCCGTCATTGCCGCCCGTCTCTTTTCCTTCCAGTTTTTCCGCAGTTCCATGCATTCCAGAGCCTCCTGCCGCAGTCTGGCAGTATCGCCCAATATCCGGCCGAATCCAAGTCTCTGGAATCGTTCCGCATTCAGAAGCTGCTCTCCCTGTTGGGGACACAGCAGGCAGGGCACGCCAAAATACAGCGCCTCATGGATGCTGTTCACTCCGCCTGCCGTAATAAAAAGGTCGGCATGACGCAAAACCGCACTTTGATATACAAAAGGACGTACAATAAAATTCTCCGGAAACCGCCGGTTCTTTTCACAGACCAGAACGACACGAAAATGCTGCTTCCCGGAATCCCCGCCCTCACGGAAAGCGTTTCCTCCATCGCCCAGGTCCCTTTTCCCGCCTTTGCCAGGTCCCCTTGCGGCAGCATCCAAAGCTTTGCCAAAGCTCCTCTCTCCAAGCGTCCCGCCCTCTTCAAAGTTTCTCCCGAACTGCCGGATTATTTCCCGCAGCAGCCCTTCATTTTCGTTGAAAATCGTCCCCAGAGAGATATAGACCAGCCGCTCCCCGGAAGCAGGTTCCGGACAGGAGAAATCATTGCGTTCCACCGTTCTCCTGTGAACGGACAGCGGACCCACAAACCTGTATTCTGCCCCGAACAGGCCTCCTCCCGGCTGAAACATACGGGAATAGCCGCAGAGATTATAATCGCCCCTGTTCATCAGCACAGGCAGCAGTCCCAGTTTTTTCAGCCCATACGCCCTTCTTAACCGCCGCACATAGGACATTGCCCCGGGAATCTCGCCCCCATAGCGCAAAAATCCGGCGGAGAATCCCGGCGCATATGCCCCCAGGCCCTTTTGCCAGGGTCCTGCAGGCAGAAAGCCGGACCTCCCCCTCCCTCCGGAACGCCCCCATGTCCAGTCAATGGCGGCAATGCTGTAGAAAGCAAAGGTGGGCACAGAAACCAGTTCCCCCACAGCCCTGCCCCACAGAGCCAGGGACTCAAACAATATGGCTGCGGGCCGTTCTTTCCCGGCCTGGCCCAGGAGCTTTGGCAGCAGTTCCCAGGTATATTGCAGAATCAGGCGGTAAAGCTTCAGAATCCGTTCCCCGTCTTTTAAGTCCAGTTCTTTCCAATCTATGGGATAGGGACGATACTCACATCCGTTTTCCTCAATCACTTTTCGAAAAGGCTCTGCGCTGTAATAGACCACCCGGAATCCTGCGGCCCCCAGTCGGCCTGCCAGGTACAGATTGGAAAGTGTGTGGCCGTAGGCCGGAATCCCATAGAAAAACACTGTGCCCTTTGGTTTCTTCTCCATTCTCCCGTCTCCTCCTTTGCCGGAATCGGACTCTGCCTGATGATCTACGCTTCCGGCAGATTCCCGCGGACACTTCCCACTGCGCAGAAATCATTTCCCCCGCAATTACGCACTGTTTCCATGGCAAGACATTCCCCCATCCCACCAATCAAGCACCCGAAATCCCGCTTCTTCCAATGGTCCCGGCTTCCCTCTATGCCCGGAAATTATCCAGACGGAAAATCCATGCATCCGGAACGGCTTTCTCCATCAGCCCCCGGTTCAAATTGTACCAACTGCCGCACTTGTCCAGGATAATGGCATCCGCAGTGACCACATTTTCCATGCGGGAAAGGACACTGTCCACGCCGGGGTGCAGCTCCACCTGAACCTGAACGCCTCGGTCCGCCGCCTTTTCCAAAATCAGCCCCCGAAGACGGCCGGAATTGGATACCTGCTGATCTAAGTAGAACAGGGCGCTCTTTACCCCCTGCTCCTCCATCCCATGCAGCACAAGCTCCACAGCCTGCACGGTCTTGTCCACAATGCGGTAGCTTCCCCGCAGTCCGGCCAGATCCCGAATCGTGCCGTCCATCCCCTCCAGAAGCAAAGAGCCTGACAGAGCCACCTCCAGAGTGATAATCGTATTAAAGCCGTCCAGAACAAGGGACTCCGGCGCCTGAATCATCCGTTTCCGCTCCCGTTCCTCCAACGCGGCCCGGGTGGACGTAATCCGCGCCAGGGCCGTTCGCTGCCGCGTTGAAAGCAGATGGTGGTCCCCCACAAAGGTGCAGGCGGATTTGGTGTCATACCCCCGGTTGATCAGAAACACAATCTCCCGGGCGGCGGCATTCATTTTTTCAGCGGCCCCGGGGCCAAATTCCACCACATCCTTTGGCTCATAGCCGCGTCTTACTGTTTCCATTTTTCCTATATCCTTTCCACCTTCTATCCTTTCCGCCTTCGAAGCCGGCCCCCGGTTTCGCTCCGGGCATGGCTGCCATCCCGGACCTTCCCGCAGCTCCATCCGCCCCGGTTTTTCTGTCAAACCGAATCTACCCGTATAATCGGACGGTAAAAATGAAAATCATTATCCAACACGTCGTCCTCCTGTATTTCCGGCTTCCTGTGGGGAGAGCAGGGCAGATAACCCAGCAGAGGACCCTCGCCGCCGCAGATACAGCAGCCGCCGTCCCCGCCGCAGGTTGCAGCGGCATCCGCCTCCACCAATTCCTGTTTGTAAGGGTCATAGGCAATGGACAGCCCGAAGAAGTTCGGCTCCTCCATGTCATAGGGCCTGCCTGCATCCTCCGCCTTGCTGAAATGATAAAGATGCATATCGCTTTTCAAACCGTCCCCCCAGGGAAACAGGGTACGGCATCCGCCGCCGCAGAGATAGGCCCATTCATCCGCCGTGGGAAGGGAAAAGCCCTGTCTGTTCAGCAGTTCTTTCAGTTCATCGTAGGTCACATCATGATAGAGAAATGCCTCCCACCGGCCGTCTGTGCAATGAAACCGGGCGCAGCCTACCAGATTAAGCCCCCGCATTCCGGCGCGCTGATGCTCCTGAAACGCCTGCAGCCAGTCCGGATGTTCCAACAGCCGGGGATCCTGGAAACTCACCGGCTCCCATCCGATCTCTTCCAGTTTCCGCCCTGCCAGCATAGGCGGAACCGTAACCTGCCGGACCGGAGCCATATCCTCCCCAATGAATTCCTCCGGAGTCCCCTTATATTCATATTCTTCAAATACATCGTACAGTTCTTCCAGATTCTCTTCGTCCAATCCCGTTTCAAAGCGCTCCCAACCGATAGTAACGGTATCTCCGGGGACAAATACAAACTCCCTGCTGCCTTTTTCAAAGACGCCGGTGGTGCAGCTGCGGTCCCAACGGCAGAACCTCTGCAGCCCCTTGAACTGCAGCCCATAGCGATCTGCCATCTCCTGCATAAGAGCCGTTTTATCCCTTTCGGTGAGTTTTTCAAAATATGGGCGGAGTAATGGATTGTTCATTTCATGCTTCCTCTTTTCTTTTATTCTATTCTTTCCGGGCTTTCAGGGCCACCGTCCCCGCATCCCGGCGGAACACATGGAAATCCGCCCAGGGGATATGGCTGTTTTCAAAGAAGGCCCTGGCCTGGGTTAAGACGGTAAGCAGGTCCCATGCGATAAAGTCCACATAGCCGCAGTAAATGCCGGTGGCCCCGCCGGTCAGAGTGACGCAGTCCCCGCCGGCGCCTTCCCGCAACGCCGCCTCCAGTTTGTCCCGAAAGTCAAAAATCTGCTGACTGCGGTTTTCGCCGGTAAAGCTCTCCAGGGGATAGCAGAAAAACCCCGCCGCAGCGCCGTCTGCGTGAAGCGCGTCCATATACCCGTTTTCATTGTTCAGATATTCGCTGACCAGAGCCGTGCAGTTGGTGGAACCGGCTATGACATCCAGTCGCCAGTCCCCATTCGGGTCTTCATTGGGTTCCATGCGATAGCCGGTGTAGCTGCCCTCCAGATAAGCCTCCGGATCAGACGAAAGGTCCAGTCCCATGTCCTGGAGCTTCCCGGGCAGTTCCGTCAGGAGAATGCAGGGTTCCTCCCCGGGTTCGTGAAGCACATGGAAGGCGTCTATGTATCTCATATGGGGAATCTCGCCCAATACCTGATCGGTGAGGGTGGTAAGCATCCACCATGCCCTGCCTTCCTCCTCCGGAAGCAGGGGCAGCAGCTTTTCGCAGTATGCAAAGAGGGCAAAGCTTTTCTCCCCTGTCTGTTCCAACCGGATCCGCACATCATCCCCGGAAATCTCCCATTCGCCGGAGCGCAGGCCCATGTTCGCCGCAGGCTGACGGCCCACCAGGATATTCCAGTGCTCCAGTACCTCTGCAGGCGCATGCTTCTGAAAATAAACCAGTTCAAAGAGTTTGACCTTATCTCCCTCCGGAGTGAGAATCAATTCCGGTTTCCGGCCGTTGAAGCCCATCTCAAAGGAAATATCCTCAAAGGCCAGGTTCAGAATTTGTTCGCACTTGCCGGTGAGTTCTTCCCCCCGTTCATGGTTCCTGTCTTCTTCCATAAAACGGCGCAGTTCCGCCTCCTGCTCCGCAAAGGCCGCCCATGTTTTTTGTGTCCGCTCCCGGAAATTTTCCCTGAAACGGGGCAGGGTGATGCGGTCCTCACAGCAGCCGATAAGCTCCTCCGTGTCCTTATCCCCGGGAAGGGCTTCCAACGCTCTGCGGAAATAGAACAGCCCCCGGCCCTCCTGGTCCAGGTGGTAATAGGAATAGCCCATGCGGAAATTCCACACATGATCCCCTTCAAAATATGCCTCGTGGGGCTTCAGCAGGGCAAGGGCGCGCCTGATCATGGAAATGCCCCGGGGTTCCCCCGGATCCGCCAGATTGTTGTACGCCCGCGCCAGCTCGCTGTCCGTCTCCGGGGTACGCGCCTGATCCGGGATGGCTTCCAATGCGTCGATGATCTTCTGATATTCATCCCGCTCATTCCAAATCCGGCACTGTTCCAACAGCTCCGAATACCGTTCCCCTTCCGGCTCCGCCCCGTCCAGGGTCCGGTACAACTCATTTTTCGTCTTACGCATCCGCTGTCTCTCCTGTTCCTTTGTCTTCTGCCGGAAGGGACTGCCCTATTCAGGAGCACCAGGTATGAATATGCCTGATTTTTGAAGTGGAATTTCTGAATGCCACAGCCCCTTGTCCCGCCTTTTCTATACCACCATGATACCATATCTCCCCGTTTATTTCCATCCTTTTGTTGCGCTCCGGGCCCGCATTACTGTTCACTGCGTCCATAGTTACAGATGCACAGAAATCGCAAGAACAGCGTTTTCGCGCAAAACAACTCGCGAAGGTACCTGTGAACAGTAATCACAGTTCAGCATCGTCAGGGAACCTTTTTCCCTCCCAGGCAAAAAGATATGCGGCGGGAGCTGTCCGAACTGTTACGAACTGTTACCACAGAATCTAAAAAGAACTCATCAAGCCTCTTGACAAAATCTTACTTGCCTCATATAATGACTATGCAAACAGTTTTAGTCAAACAGGAGGCATTGACGTGCCAAAAAGCTATTCGGAACAGGAACGGGAATATATCAGAAATCGGTTGAAGGAAGAAGCGGCAAAATGCCTGGCAAGTTACGGTGTCCGCCGCACTACGGTGGATGAAATCGTGAGACGGGTCAACATACCCAAAGGAACTTTCTATCTCTTTTATCCATCCAAAGAATTGCTGCTGTTTGAAGTGATTCAGGAACAGCAGGAATGTGTCAATCGTGAGCTGTACCAGGCCCTTTCCGGCATTGCAGGCGCGGCGCTTTCCGCGGAGAAGCTGACCGATGTGATCTTTGCATTTTATAAGAAGACAGAGGAAATGCTTATTTTGAAACTGATTGATGCAGGCGATGTGGAACTGCTTGTGCGTAAGCTGCCCCGGGAAATTGTGGAGGCGCATTTTCAGGAAGATACCCTGACGATCGAAAAAATGCTGGCCCTGTTTCCTTTTAAAAAAGAAACGGACACAAAGGTTATCAGCGCGGCCTTTCACGCGGTTTACTTTGCAACGCTGCATAAAGCAGAGATCGGCGAACAGTATGACAAAGCGCTGTATGCCCTGATTTATGGTATTGTGACACAGATTCTTTAAAAAGTCCGTCTGTCAGGCGGACTTATAACAGGCTTTTTATTGACTATTTATTTTGATTCAGTCAAACAGTGTGGAGGTAAATATGATTACGGTACAGAATCTTTCATTCAGTTACACGAAAAGCCCTTTTATTTCCGACATGAATTTTTCCGTTTCAAAGGGGGAAATCTTTGGCTTTTTAGGTCCCTCCGGGGCAGGCAAAAGCACCCTGCAGAAAATTCTGATGGGAATGCTGCGGACATATCAGGGCTCCTGCCAGGTAAATGGTATGGAGTGCAAAAACCGAACAAGGCATTTCTATGAAAACATCGGTGTTGATTTTGAATTTTCAACAATGTACGAAAAACTCACCGCAAGAGAGAATCTGCAGTTTTTCGCTTCCCTCTACGAAAAAAAGCCCCGTCCCATAGACCGGCTTTTGAAAATGGCAGGGTTGGAACAAGACGCAGATAAGCGTGTGGCCGCTTATTCAAAGGGGATGAAATCCCGTTTAAACCTGATAAAGGCCCTGCTGCATGACCCTCTTTTGCTCTGCCTGGACGAGCCCACCAGCGGGCTTGATCCCACAAACAGCCGTTTGGTGAAAGATATGATTTTAGACGAAAAGGCAAAAGGAAAGACCATTCTTCTGACAACGCACAATATGCAGGATGCCGCCGAACTTTGCGACAGGGTTGCCTTTATTGTAAACGGCAGAATATGCGCACTGGACAGTCCCCGCAATCTGATTATGTCCAAAGGCGCGGCTTCCGTAACTTATACATGGTTTGAAAATGGGGAGCACAGGGCGAGCTGCCCTCTGGAACAAATCTCCTCCGATGCGCAGCTGAAACGTCTGATGGCCGAAAACCGCCTGCAGTCCATTCACAGCAGCGAGCCCAACTTAAATGATATTTTTATGGATGTTACGGGGAGGACTTTGTTATGAGGTTGAAACATTTGTTTTTCATGGACATGCGTTTTCAGGCGAAATACGGTTTTTACTTTTTATATGCGGTGCTGACTGTCCTTTATGTAGCTATTCTCCATGCCCTTCCCCGGAACTGGACAGAAAACGCCGCAGCAATTTTGATTTTCTCCGATCCGGCATCCATGGGTTTGTTCTTCATGGGCGCCATTGTCCTCTTGGAAAAAAGCCAGCATACCATCTGCGCCCTTGCCGTTTCCCCTGTCCGGGCAGCGGAATACATCCTTGCAAAAACCGCTTCCCTGTCAGCTGTTTCCCTTGTTGTGGCAGCGGTTTTACTGTCAGCCGCAGGCGCGGAGCATTTCCGCCCTGCACTGTTGGGCACCTTTCTGTCCAGTGTGCTGTTTACCTTGTGCGGAATCATTGCCGCCGCAAAAACGGCAAGCCTGAATCAGTTTATCCTGCGGACCGTGCCGGTGGAAATTGTCTGTTTTGCTCCTGCAATTTTACATTTATTTCAGGTAACGCCTGCATGGCTGCGGTATTATCCCATGAATGTCTGTATGGATATTATTTCCGGGCATTCCGTATCTGCAATCGGTATTTTCAGTGTAATGGCAGCGGCAGCAGTTTTATTTGTGTTTTCAGAATACCGTGTCCTGAAAATGTGGGACAGCATGGGAGGTGCCAACCTATGAAAGCAATCCGAGCAAGCTTTTTTCAAATGACAATGATCCTGCGGCGGGACATGATGCTGTTTGTATGCTGCCTTGCGCCAATTCCCGCAGGCTTCTTCTTTCGGTTTGCCATCCCTTTTCTGGAATCTCTTTTGACAGAGGGTTTTCACAGAGAGGCAATTCTATCTCCCTATTACAAGTTGATGGACATCCTGTTTGCCGTGCTCTCTCCCGCTATGTTCTGCTTTGTTTCGGCCATGGTGTCTTTGGAGGAAGCGGATGAAAAGACGGCCGTTTATCTCTTTGTCACGCCTCTGACCAAAACAGGCTACCTGGCTGCCCGGTTTGGGCTTCCCTCCGCAGCCGCATTTTTTGCAACCTGCCTTCTGCTGCCGGCTTTTAAACTGACGGCCCTTTCTCCCCTTATCCTTTTCCTATTGGCAGCAGGGGGCGCCTTACAGGGGATGATTGTGGCCCTGCTTGTAATAACCATTTCATCCAACAAACTGGAGGGTATGGCAGCGGCAAAGTTATCTATGCTGACGATTTTCGGCGCGGCTATCCCGTTTTTCCTCCGCTCAAATCTGCAGTATTTCCTATCCCCCCTGCCCGCTTTCTGGATCGGAAAGGCAGTTCTGCAGGACAGCCCCCTTTTCATGCTGCCCGCATTGGTTTTATCCGCTCTGTGGATCTGCGTTCTGCTAAAGGGGTATCTGCGCAAAGCATAGGCGGGACAGCCGGTGCGGATGCCGCTGCCCCCCTGCAGGCTTTCAGGTGGACAGGTCCACCTCGTCCCAGTCACACATGTCGTCGCAGCCTGCAAGCCAGAACAGGGAACGGTGGCGCTCCATGACCACCCCCGCATCCAAATTCCGGGGCGCGGGCATCCCCATCACCCGGGCGTCCACACAGGCCCAGTGAAGGCGGTAAATCAGATCGGCCTGCTCCAACAGCTCCTTCCGGGGGCGCAGCTTTGCCGCTGCCAGCAGTGCCTCCATGGTGGGGTGGTTTTGCATCAGCCTGGCCGAAGCGGGCACATCGCAGATGCGGTCCGGCCAGAACAGATCGTCGGTCAGGCCCAGTGCCCACTCCATCACCCACAGATTCTCGTACTGCCAGGCAAACTGGATTTGCTCCTTTTCCGTGGAATCCGGATTGTCCAGATAGTTCTTTTCCTCCGGGGAAAAATACTCTTCCGCCCCGTAATCTGCAAGGATGGGGGCAACAAATTTCCGGGCATCTTCATAGGACATATGTTCTCCCACCCGGCATTCGGAGTACAGCGCCACAATCAGCAGCGCCGCAGCCCGGGCGCAGACCTCCTCCACCCTGCGGCCCGGTTCCTCTGCCTTTTCCCACAGCAGGGGAAGCCAGGGGGTGACGTAGATGCCCTTCTCCCGCAGCAGCTCCATGGACCGGTTCCGCCGCTCCAGGCTCTCCGGGGGCGCGTCCTTGGCCCAGTCCTCCGGCAGGGGAAGCTCTGACGGCATATAATCCTCCAGTTGGCTTTTGCCCGCCTTGTCCAGAATCACCTGCCCCCTGCCGTTTAACATGGCCATGCTGTTTCCGAGGGTGACAACCCCCTGAAGCGTTTCCGTGACGGTGAGAATGGGCGCCATAATCTGCTTCTCCTTGCTCTTTGTCTCCCCGGGACCGGCGCTGTCAAAGGAATACCCAATCTGAACCAGGCATTTGCACTGGCGCAGATGATAGAACAGGCTGCGCTTGATTTCCAACAGGGGGGTCTCGTTTTGATAGACGTAACCCGCTGCCCCCTGGAGCTGCTCCCTGGCATACCGGCCATTCTCGCCCTCCTCTTCCGGGGAAACGGCCACGAAAACGATTTCCATATCCCCCTGGCGCAGGGTGATATTGTTCCCCTCATTTACATGCTCCATATGAAACAGCTCTTCTATCTGCTCCAGAATTTTTCTGCAGTCCGGCAACGGGCAGAAAAGCATGGCCGCCCCGTTCACCCGCTCCGGAACCGCGTTTTTCTTAAACTTGTCCAACAATCCCACAACCAATCCTCCTCGTACAAAACATTTGAAGTCAACCCTATTGTACCATGTGCCCAGACCATCAAGCGGCTCCGAAGGAGGCATTTGATGGACAAGCCATGGGATCCGGTATAATGCATCGCAGCGCGATGGCAAGACAGCGTCAGCTGGCTTGAATTCTGCGTTAGCAGAATCATTATACCATATCCCCATCCTTTTTTCCACCATATCCAGGTGTTCCGGAGCAGGGTTCCTGTTGAACCAGTGCAGCCAGGAAAAAACACATTGCAAACCAGATGAGGATATGATATTATTTTTCTCACGGGAAACCATAGAGCCAAGGCGGCTTTACCCTCCTTTTCGGAGGGGCAACCCTCCAGACGTAAGAAAGGAGGGCGATGCCAATGATTACATATTCTGATCTGATTCAGACAGGTATCTTCATTGT
>OFHN01001489.1_pt1 | contig 16269 bp, 11 predicted proteins | sample 1521321 | NCBI WGS metagenome assembly OFHN01 (sample SAMEA3504130, study PRJEB24116) | mouse gut metagenome | biome: mouse gut; feature: mouse-associated habitat; material: faeces | place: Denmark | collected 2011
GAGGAGGCGGCCGAGGCCGACGGGCCGCCCACCGTGGCGCCCAGCGACGACAATGCCGACTGGGGCGACGACAAAGCCGCCTTTGTGGCGCAGTGGGCCGGACGCATCGACGGCTATTTGGCCGGGTCGCCCTTGGCCGGCACCGGCGAGCTGTTTGCTGCGGCGGCCTGGGACTACGGGGTGGATCCCCGCTGGTCGCCGGCTATCTCGGCGGTGGAAAGCTCCAAGGGGGCGGCCTGCTTCAAGCCCCATAACGCCTGGGGTTGGGGCAGCGCCAGCTGGGGAAGCTGGGAAGAGGCCATCAACGCCCACGTGGCCGGTTTGGCCCGCGGCTACGGTTACACCCTTTCCGAAAGTGCGGCGAAGAAGTACTGCCCGCCCAACTGGCGCCATTGGTACGATCGGTGCGCGGCGGAGATGAACTCGATCTAGGGGCCGCGCCGCAGTGGTGCGTGGGCATTCCGCGTCGTTCCCCTGGCCTTCCACCGACCGTTCCCAGACCGTTTGGGCCTTCGAAGGGCTTGGGAGGCGCGTATAATACTGCCGAAACGTGACCGTGGCAAAACGGCAATCGAGTGAGAGGACGGGTTCCCTTGAAATCTCAGACTCCGGAAGAGAAGAAGCAGGTTGACGAGGCCGTGGTGAGCCCGGCGGTGCTGGATGCCCTGGTGGCGGCGCTGTCGGACGGCAGTCGGCGCGGCCGTCAGCAGGCGGCGAAGATCGTGGCCGGCGTGGCGGCGGAAAACCCCGAGCTGCTGGTGCCCCACGGGACGGCGCTGGTGGATGCCCTTGAGCGGCCCGAGGCCCAGACGCGGTGGGAGTGCCTGGACGCGCTTTCCCAGATTGTGCCGCTGGATGGACGGGTGTGCGAGAAGGCCGTTCCCGGGGCCGAGACGGCGCTGTTCGACGAGGATAGCGGGCCGTTGCGCTTGGCGGCCATGCGGTTTCTGTGCCGGCTGGGGGCTACCACGGAGAAGCGGTCGGAGAAAGTGTGGTCGCTTATCGACGAGGGCATCCAGTGCTGGCACGGCGACCTGGAATTCCAGGACATGCTGATTGCCGTGAACGACTTCTCCCAGGGGAAGCTGGCCCCCGAGGTGAAGGCGGCCCTGGCCGAGCGCATGCGCTTCGACGCCACCAACGGGCGCGGAATGCTGAAGAAGCGCGCCATTCAGATCGTGGAAAACTGCGAGAAATAGGGAAGGGAACCCATGAGCTTTGAGTCTTCGTTGAAGGTGGGCGACGCCGCCTACACTTATTATCCGGTGGCGGCGGTGGAGGGGGCCGAGCGGCTGCCCTTCTCGCTGACGGTGCTGCTGGAAAACGTGCTGCGCTGCGGGCGCACGGTGGAAGAGGCCACGGCCATGGCCGGGCGCATCGTGGAAGCGGGCCTGGCGGGCACTACGGGCGAGGAAGTGGAGTTCTCGCCGGCCCGGGTGCTGTTCCAGGACTTCACCGGCGTGCCCGTGTTCGTGGACTTCGCCGTGATGCGCGAGGCCTGCGCCGAGTTGGGCGGCGATCCGAAGAAGATCAACCCCCAGGTGCCCTGCGACTTGGTGATCGACCACTCGGTCATCGCCGACGTGGCCGGGTGCGACGGCTGCATGGACGCGAACATGAAGCTGGAGTTCGCGCGGAACGCCGAGCGCTACAACTTCTTGAAGTGGGCCCAGGAGTCCTTCGAGAACGTGCGCATCGTGCCGCCGGGGCAGGGCATCTGTCACCAGCTGAACATCGAGAAGTTCGCGAGTGTGGTCATGGAGTCGCCGGCGGGGCTGACGGGCGCCGACGGCACGCCGGTGGTGTACTTCGACACCTTGGTGGGTACCGACTCCCACACGCCCACGGCCAACGGCATCGGCGTGCTCGGCTGGGGCGTGGGCGGCATCGAGGCCGAGGCGGCTGCGTTGGGCCAGCCCATTACGACCCTCGTGCCCCGGGTGATCGGCGTGAAGCTGACCGGCGAGCTGGGCGCGGGCGTGTCGGCCATGGACGTGTCTCTCACCTTCGCGGCCATGCTGCGCGAGCGCGGCGTGGTGGGCTGCTTCGTGGAGTGCTTCGGCCCGGGCGTGGCGGCGCTTTCCGCCACCCAGCGTGCCTGCATTTCCAACATGACGCCGGAGTACGGCAGCACCTGCACGCTGTTCCCCGTGGACGAGAAGACCCTGGACTACCTGCGCCTGACCGGGCGCTCCGAGAGCCAGGTGGCGCTGGTGGAGGCCTACGCCAAGGCCCAGGGCTACTGGAACGACCCGACGGCGGAGCCCCGCGCCTACGCTGAGGTGATCGAGCTGGATCTGGGCAGCGTGGAGCCTTCCATCGCCGGGCCCTCGCGCCCCCACGACCGCATCGCCCTGGCCGGGGCCGGCGAGCGCTTCCGGGCCATTTGCGCCGAACGCGGCCTTGAGCCCAAGACGGTGACGGTGGAGATTGACGGGGTGTCCCACGAGCTGACCCACGGGGCCCTGGCCATTGCGGCGGTGACCAGCTGCACCACGGCCACGGACCAGGCCATGATGCTGGCGACGGGGCTCATGGCCCGCAACGCCGCCGAGCGCGGCCTGGCGCCGGCGCCCTGGGTGAAGACCATCCTGGCCCCGGGCAGCCGCGCCACGGAACTGCTGTTGGAGCGGGCGGGGCTCACCGAGCCGCTGCGCCAGCTGGGCTTTTTCACCTGCGGCTTCGGCTGCATGAGCTGCATCGGCAACTCTGGCCCCCTGAGCGACGCCATGCACGCCGTGGCCGACGAGATCGAGCTGGCGAGCGCACTTTCCGGCAACCGCAACTTCGAGGGGCGCATTTCCCCCGACGTGTCCCAGAACTACCTGATGCAGCCGGCCAACGTGATTGCCTACGCCGTTGCCGGCACCATGGACATCGACCTGGCGACCGATCCGCTGGGCACCGACGCCGAGGGCAGCCCGGTGTTCTACGCCGATATCGTGCCCGACGCCGCTGAGGTGGCCGCCCTGGTGGACGAGTTCGTGACTGCCGATCTGTACGAGCAGGGCGCCGCCGGCATGTTCGAGGGCGACGCCGCCTGGCAGGCCCTCGGCGCCGAGCCGAGCGACACCTTCGCCTGGGATGAGGCGTCCACCTACGTGCGCCGGCCTCCCTACTTCGACGGCATGGGCCGCGAGGTGGTGGCCCCCGAGCCGGTGCGCGGTGCCCGGGTGCTCGGGAACTTCGGCGACTTCATCACCACCGACCACATTTCCCCGGCCGGCTCCATTGCCCCGGCCTCGCCGGCGGCCCGCTACCTGGAGGAGCACGGCGTGGAGGCGGCCGACTTCAACACCTACGGTGCCCGGCGCGGCAACCACGAGGTGATGATGCGCGGCACCTTCGCCAACGTGAAGCTGCAGAACAAGCTGGCCGACGGCAAGCGCGGCGGCTGGACCCGCGACCATGTGGCGGACGAGATCGTGCCGGTGTACGACGCCTCGGTGAGCTATGCCGGGGAGGGGGCGCCGGCTGTGGTGCTGGCCGGCAAGATGTGCGGCAGCGGCTCCTCGCGCGACTGGGCGGCCAAGGGCCCCATGCTCCAGGGCGTGCGTGCGGCCATCGCCGAGAGCTTCGAGCGCATTCACCGCTCCAACCTCATCGGCATGGGCATTCTGCCGTTGCAGTTCCTGGAGGGCGAGAACGCCGACACCCTGGGCCTGGACGGCACCGAGCGCATCACCATCGCGCCGGTGGACTTCTCGGCGGGTCTTCCGAACCCGGCTGTGGTCGAGGTGACCGCCGAGCGCGAGGGCGGCGAGCCCGTGGTGTTCAATGCCACCGTGCGCATCGACACCCCCACCGAGGGCCGCTACTACGAAAACGGCGGCATCCTCCAGTACGTGCTGCGGGATTTGATTTAGGTTTGCAAAGTCGTTGCAGCCTTGCTTTGTTGTTTGGACTCGGTGGAACGCCACAGGGATGTTCCACCGAGTCTACCGCCTGCAGGGGAAAGAGGCTTCGATGAAGCGTTCTCTTGATAGGCACCTGCGGTGCCTCGCCAAAATGGGCCTACGGGGTTATGGTGAGCTCGGTGGCAAAGATAGAAGGCGGTTCGAATTATGGGAGATATCCAGGGGGAGCGGTTCCACGGGATTGATCGGCCTATACTTATTGCGGCTCTCAGCTATGCTGTTATTGATGTGCTGGGATCGGCGACGAGTGTCCTGGACGTATTCCAGGGTTCGGTCTTTTCAATGCGAGTCGAATGGTGGTCAGTTGCCTTCTCGCTGCTTTTTTATGGAATTGCCTTCGGGTATCCCCGTGTGATCGATTGGCTGATGGATCGACGTGCGCTTCTTTGGGGCAGCGGTGCTCTGTGCGGCGGTGGATTGGTTTTTTCGGCTCTGTCCCTCTTTGAGGGAACGCCTCTGGCAATGACGATGGATATAGCGACCCAAGCTATGCTCGCTCTTTTCACGAGCTGCTTCTTTCTGGGATGGATGAATACTTTCTCGCGTATGCGGGTGAGCGAGGTCGTTCGCGCCATTGCGCTTTCCTTTGTGGTTGGCGCTCTTTTCGCCGGGCTCTGTCTGTTCGAGGGGCTTTCTTTTCTTTTGACTGTTGCTACATGCGCGTCGCCTGTGTTGGGGGTGTGGGGATTTCTCTCGGTGGCTGAAGAGCTTCAGCTGCGAGAAGGTGCTGATGGCAACTCACCAGGCAATTCGGATAATTTAGGCAGCGCTATTCACCTTGTTTGCGCTCTTGTCCTAGTGGAATTTGCCGCCGTATCGGTAACGAGTTTGGGAGATCATGGCAGTTACGGGCTCAACCTGGCGGGTGGAGCTCTTTTCGCTATCATTCTGATTATCTCCATCGCACGGGGTTCTCTTGGGAAGGCTTTTCAAGTGGGCTTGACCGTAGCCGTTCTTTCCATTGCCGCTGGGGCGTTTTGCCTTTTTCTGCCTTCCTTGTCTTCCTTTATCGCTGCTGAACCTCTGGCCTACGCGGGCTTTGCGTTGTTCAGCATCATTTCCTGCTCGGTGCTGTGCTCATTGGGCGGCGCGGCGTCTCCTTTAACAACAAGATTGTTCAGTGCGATGCAGCTGGGAAACACGATGGCCTTTCTCGGAGCTAAGTTTCTATGCGCATATGCGACCCCTCGTTTTGGGGTGACGCTGCTTGCGACTGGGGCTGTCGTTCTTGCTGTGGCCGCGCTCGCTATCCTCACTCTGGATCGGGGCTTTCACAGTCTATGGGGTCTTGGCGCTTCGAACGGAGGCGACAAAGAATCAGCGACTTTCGACCAAGTTTCACTGGAGGCCCGTTGTGCGGAGATGGGGCGTTGCTACGATCTCACTTTGAGGGAGCAGGATGTGCTGAAAGAGCTCGCTCTCAGAAAGACCGCGGTTCAAATCGCTTGTGAGTTGTTCATATCGGAATCGACCGTGAAAACTCACATCAGCCACATTTACAGGAAGTGCGGCGTGAGAAAGAAGACCCAGTTGCTGGATTTGGTTTTCAGTCGCACGAGGGACGAATAGGGCCAGGAGTGCGCAAAGGGCGCTCCCGAGCGACGATTTGTCGACCGGGGCGCCCTTTGACGAGAGGAGGATGGGAGCCGCTAAAGGGATCGTGCGACGAGGTTGGCGCTGTGAACGGCGTTGAGGATATTGCTGGGCTCGTTGCTGTCGCCTACGATGTGAACTTCGATAGAGGAATCGATGGCGTCAATCCACGAGGTGCGCGGATCGAGATCCTCGAGCAGGTAAACGGTGTCGCATTCGAGTGTTCGGCTCAGCCCATTATCGGCTGTATAGGACACGCTATTAGACGAGACTTCTGTCACTGTGGCGCCGCCAATAAGGGAGCCGCCCTTGGCTTTCATCCAGGGCATAAGGACGCAGTGGGGCCAGGACGCCTGTTCGATACCGATTTCTGCCGTGGGTCGCGAGCTGATGATGGTCACGGCCTTCCCCTCGCCCGTGAGTCTTATGGCGAAATCGGTAGCAATGATGTTGCCGCCGACGATGGCCACGCGCTCACCCGCATCGCCTGTGGCGATGTCGTCAAGATCGAGAGCGCTCTCGCAACCCTTGATTGCAGAAGCGTGTTTTTCGCCTCCGGTGGCGATCACGACGGCGTCGGGCTTTTCAGCATTGAGCTGCTCGGCGTTCACTTCGATGCCGGTTTGGATGGTGACGCCAGCGTTTTGGGCTCGGCGTTCCAGGTACGTGCGATAGTCGTCGATGCGCTCGTGGTCGCCCTTGATGATTTGGGCGAAAGAGAGGCGGCCGCCCACCGTATCGCTTTTCTCGTAGAGCGTGACGCTGTGGCCGCGCTCGGCAGCGATGGCAGCCGCTTCGAGGCCAGCGGGTCCGGCGCCTACGACGGTGATGGCGCGGGGCGTTTCTGCGGCCTGAGGGGTAGCGCCTTCGGGCATCTCTTCTGTGCCACCGCGAATGTAGGCAGGATTCACACGGCAGTAGCCGATACCCCACATATCGGCGACGGCTTTGAAGCAGTTGACGCAGCGGTTGCAGGGGCGCACTTCATCGCGTTTGCCCTCTTTGAGCTTATTGGGCAGCTCAGGATCGGCAAGAAGGGTGCGATTGAGCACGAGATAGTCGACTTTGCCCTCTGCGATCAGATTGTTGGTGAATTGGGGCGCGAGGCGTGGATCGATGCTGCCCACTACTCCGACGGGAATGCTGACCGCCTGTTTTACCTGGGCCGCCACTTCCGCCAGCGCTGCGACACCGTCACGCGAACCGGTGATGGATCCCTCGCTGTGGCGATCGTAGTTCATTATGGTTCCCAGGCCGGTGTTTCCGTGTTCGCCGAAGTGCATGATGTCGGGCATGAATCCGGCGCAATGATTCCCGAACATGGCGGAGCGAACCTGCAGGGCATCGGCGCCCGCTGCCTCGAAGAGCTTTGCCAACTCCATGGCCTCGTCGACCTTAATGCAGAGGCCGCTATCGCCGAGGTCGTGGACGTTCTCCTCGATGCCGTTGAAGAGAACCTCCACCATGAAATCGGCTCCGATCTCCTTTTTGATGCGCTCGATGATCTCCGTGACGATGCGTGCGCGGTTTTCGAAGCTTTGGGGACCGTACTCGTCTTCGCGATCGTTCCAAAAACGGGAAAGGAAAGTGTCGAAGCAGTGATCGCAGGAGCAATTGAGGCTAAAGGCGTCGAAGCCGCAGTCCTTGGCGAATTGAGCTCGGGCGACTACCTCGTCCTGGGCAGCATGGATTTGCTCGATGGACATAGCGGTATGGCGGAACTCCGGCATATCCATTTCCAAGGGGCTGACGAGGTGCTTTGAAGTGGAAGCGCGGCTCCAGTCAATGTAACTTTGCAGGCCGATGGGGGTACCGTGCTCGTGCACTGCGGCTACAAGGGGCTTCACCTCTTCCACTGTGTAGGGGTAAAACGACAGGTCCTCATGCCAGATGATACCCACGCCGCCTTTGGCGAGGCCCTCGTAAAAACCGATGGCCTGGTCGTTGATGCCGGCGTCAATAGAATAGGAGCCCGCAGCTGCCTTGGCAAGTCGATTCTGAATTTGAATGCTTCCCAGCTGAAGAGGCTCGAAAATGGCGGCGTAGTCACTTTCCCCTTCGAGATAGCTAGTGTCCTGCGGATTCAGCGAGACTTGCTCGGTCTCGCCGGTTTCCGGCAGAGCGCTATCAACGTTTGATGGTGCCGCCGCGGTTGTGGGCGTACATCCCATGAGGGATGCGGTGCCCAAAAGTGTGGCCGCGCCTCCGAGGCCCAAAAATGAGCGTCGGGTTACATTGAACTCTCCCATGATTCCTCCTGACTTTACTTGACGACCGTGCGATCCTGCAATGAACCATAAGGCGAGTATCGATGTCGCAGCGCCAATGGGGAAGGGGGAGAAAAGGTTGATATTGGGGCATACTTTCGAGTTGAGAAAAGTATGAGGATGCTGATCGGGTATTTGCTACCCAATTTGATTGCTAGGTAGGCGCCGCTGCGGGTGTTAGAGAGTTCTCGCCGCTGAAAGCTGAACGTCGAAGAGCCCGGCATCATAGGGATGCAGGGCTCTTCTTTTGGTGCGAATTCCAAGTGCGTGCCATAGCGGAATGGACGAGGGAAGCTCCGTGCTACCGTTCTTCCCAACGCAAATGTTCTCCCAAGAACGGGACTGCGAAGGCTACTTTGCCGCGGCCGGCGGGTTTGATGACGCCGCCGTCGAGGAGCCTGCGGCGGTATTTCTGGGCGTAGTCGGTGGTGGCGCCCATGAGCTCGGCGATAACGGCTGTGGACGCCTCGTCCCCTTGGGAGGCGAGAGCCGTGAGAAAATCGATGTCGCGGTCGGAGAGGGCGGCCAAGGTAGTGGCGCACACGTCGCTCTTGAAGTCTTCGCTGGACGTTTGCAGCGCTTCGGCGAGGCTTGCTTCCGTGACGGTGCCGTCTTCCGCGTACAGGCAGGTGTAGTGGCCCACCAGCTGCAAAAGATAGGGAGAGCCGGCAGTGTATTCCGATGCTTTGCGACGGAGATCGCTTGCAATGGCAATGCCGAGGGTGTCGAAGGACCGCTTGAAGAAAGCGTCCACTTCACCGTATTCCAAAGGGTCGAGCGTGATCTTGCGCGATCGGTTCAAGAACGTGAGAACCTTGTCGTTGAGGGTGGTGGAAACGGCGCCTGGGAGGCCGGCCATAACGATGGCCACATTCAAGCGCTCACCCACCATTTCTTGGTAAGTGCCGATAAGCTGGCGAATCTCGGGACTTGAGGCTTGCAGTTCATCGACGAGGATAAGGATGCCGCGGCCTTTGGCAGTGAGCTGGCGACAAAGTTGCACCAGACGCTGCTGGGGGCTTTTGGTCGTGGGGGTGTCGCGTTCGAACTGGATGCCGGCCGAGAAGCCCAGCGCCCCCACGCTGCCACCGGCAAGATGAGGCTTGCCGTCGCTGCTGCCATCGCAGTCGTCTTCTATCTTCTCAAGAATGCGCTCAAGCATGCCTTCGGAAACGATGGTGGGCGATGCCACGGCGAATCCCTGTTGCCGCATGCGATCGGCAAGCTCCCAAAGTAGAACGGTCTTGCCACTGCCTCGCTGGCCCAGGAGCACCACGGCTCGCTCGCGACTTCCCGGTCGCGATTGCAGTCCGGTTTCGATCTGATTGAGCAAGCGCTCCCGGCCCACAAGAGAAGAGGGGCGATTCCCGAAAGAAGGAGAGAAGATTTCTTCGTGCATGGCTCGCTCCTTTCCTTTTTTTCCTTAGTTTTCCTTTATTTCCTATTCTTTCCTATTCTTTCCTATTTGTCAAAGTGAATCCCTCTGCGGAGAAGGTGCGGAAAAGGTAGCCCTTGCGGGGAGTTTGGGGTACGATTACGGGCACGTGATTTTTCAGGCCTCGAGAAGAAACGAACGCACTATGGAAGACTTCCGCAACGAATACTGCATGCATACGGCCACCTGCGGGCAGCTGCGTGCCACCGATGTGAACCAGGATGTGACGCTGACCGGGTGGGCGTGGCACACGCGCGACCACGGCGGGCTCATCTTCATCGACCTGCGCGACCGCGAGGGCTACACCCAGGTGGTGGTGGACCCCGATTGCGTGAGCGCGGAGGACTTCCAGGCCGCCGAGCATTTGGGCCGCGAGTACGTGCTGAAGGTGACCGGCCGGGTGCGCGAGCGTGCCCCGGAGGCCGTGAACCCGAACATGGTGACCGGCGAGATCGAGGTGCTGGCCTCCTCCGTTGAAGTGCTGAACACCTCGGTGACGCCGCCGTTTGCCATCGAGGACGGCATCGAGACCGACGAGACCACCCGCATGAAGTGGCGCTATCTGGACATCCGCCGCCCGGAGATGCTGGCCAACCTGAGGCTGCGCCACACGGTGACCCAGGCCATGCGCCGGGCCCTGGACGAGCGCGGCTTCCTGGAGATCGAGACGCCGATTCTGGCGAACTCCACCCCCGAGGGCGCCCGCGACTACATCGTGCCGTCGCGCCCGAACCCGGGCAAGTTCTACGCGCTGCCCCAAAGCCCCCAGCAGTTCAAGCAGATGCTGATGTGCGCCGGTGTGGAGCGCTACTACCAGATCGCCCGCTGCTTCCGCGACGAGGACCTGCGCGCCGACCGCCAGCCGGAGTTCACCCAGGTGGACATCGAGATGTCCTTCGTGGAGGGCGATGACGTGACCGACATGATGGAAGGCGTCATGGCTGAGACCCTGGCCGCCGTGGGCGTGGATGACGTGGCCTTCCCGCTGCAGAAGATGCAGTATTCCGAGGCCATGCGCCTGTACGGCTGCGACCGTCCCGACGTGCGCTTCGGCATGCTGCTGCACGACATCACCGAGATCGTGAAGGACACCGGCTTCAAGGTGTTCGCGAGCGTGGCTCAGTCCGGCGGCATCGTGAAGGCCATCAACGCCAAGGGGGCCGGCGACTGGTCCCGCGGCGAGGTGGAGAAGCTGGCGAGCATCGCCGAGGCCAACGGCGCCAAGGGCATGGCCTGGGTGGCGTTCACCACCGACGGTCAGGAGAAGAGCCCCATTAAGAAGTTCTTCACCGATGAGGAGTGGGCCGCCCTGAAGGCTGAGATGGAAGTGGAGCCTGGTGACCTGCTGCTGTTCGCCGCCGATACCCCCGAGGTGGCCAATGCCGTGCTTTCCGCCCTGCGCCTGCACATGGCCGAGGCGCTGAACATCCCCCGCGAGGGCCACGCGCTGCTCTGGGTGGTGAACTTCCCCATGTTCCGCTACGACGAGGACGAGAAGAAGTACGCCGCCGAGCACCATCCCTTCACCCACGTGTTGAAGGAGGACCTCGACAAGATCGAGAGCGACCCCCTGGCTTGCGGCAGCTACAGCTACGACCTGGTGATGGACGGCTTCGAGGTGGGCGGCGGCACCATTCGTATCCACAACGCCGAGGAGCAGCGCCGCATCCTGCGCGTCGTGGGGCTCACCGACGAGCAGATCGACGAGAAGTTCGGCCACCTCATCCGCGCTCTGGAGCTGGGTGCCCCGCCCCACGGCGGCATCGCGCTCGGCCTCGACCGCCTGGTGATGCTGCTGGCCCGCAAGGACTCCATCCGCGACGTCATCGCCTTCCCGAAGACCTCTTCGGCGAGCGACCCCATGACCGGCGCCCCGAGTGCCGTCACCGGCCGCCAGCTGAAGGACGTGAACCTGCGTATTCTGTAGGCGCGTCCCCCAAGCCCGTCATGCGTGTGATTGATCGATATCGCGAAGATGACGGGGCCATAGTATGCCCTGCGGTGGCGCTGTCTGCGGACGGCGCCACTGCTGTTGTGGAGCGCACGGTACTGGTGGAGCACCGGTTGGAAGTGCTGGTGAACACAGTGCCCACCATGAGCGTTGTGTGCACGCCCGACCATTTGGTGGATTTAGTGGTGGGGCGCTTGTTCACCGAGGGCATGGTGGCCGGGGTGGCTGATATCGAAGAGGTGTATCTGTGCGAGCACGGCACGCGGGCCCAGGTGATGCTGGCCGACCGTCGGGCCGACTTTTCGCGGAGGGAAGCCGGAGTGGTGCCATCGTGTTGCACGGGAAATCGCACCTACCACCAGTATTTCACCAATGACGAGCGCCCGACCAACGTGGCACCGATTCCGTGGGAATCGGCGTGGGTGTTTGAGATGGCTCGAACCTTCGCGGGGGATTCGCCGCTCCATCGGGCGACGACGGGCACCCACAGTTGTTACCTGATGATCGACGGCGTGTTGCTGGCATATCGGGAGGATTTGGGGCGCCACAACGCCTTCGACAAAGTGGTAGGAGCGGCGCTGCGCCAGGGTTTTGACCTGCGTCGCGCCCTCGTGTTCTCCAGCGGCCGCTTGCCCGAGGACATGGTGATGAAGGCCATTCGCGCCGGCATTCCGTTGCTGGCTACCAAGGCGGTCCCCACCGATGAGACGATTCGCCTGGCTCGGGAGTTCGACCTGACCCTCATCTGCCAAGCCCGCCCCGACTCCTGCGTGGTGTACAACGATCCGCGAGAGCCGTGAGTGCGCCACTGCTCCTCCCGCAGCTATTTCCGAGCCATGCAAGCTGGAAAAGCCCTGCCGACGCCTCGACGGCTTCTTGCCAACGGGCGCAGAACCTTCCTGTGTTATCATACGACCCGATGATACTTTGACCGGCAGGAAGGCGCCTGTGTTCGAGAGCTTGAAAGTGGACGACAAGTCGGGCGTGCCCGTGTGGGTGCAGATTCGCAACCACATGATCTTCCTCATTCGCTCGGGGGTGCTGCGCCCCGGCGACACGCTGCCCACGGTGCGCTCGCTGGCGGTGGATCTGGGCGTGAACTACAACACCATCCACAAGGTGTACCAAGATTTGGAAACCGACGGGCTCATCAACTCGGGGCGCGGGCGGCGCTCCACCATTGCCGACATCGACCGGGAGGCGCTGAACCTGCCCGAGTCGCCCATCGACGCGGTGGTGGAGGAGCTGGCCCGGGTGGCCCGGGAGTCGGGCATTACCAAGCGGGACGTACTGACGCGAGTGGAAGAGGCGCTCGCCGATTTGGAATAGACGTGCAGGCAGGTAGCGCGCGGCTGTCGGGGGACGGCGTGCGTCAAGAACGAGGGGCGTATCATGGCCGATCAGAAATCGTACTTCGACGAGCCGGAGGACCTTACCTCCGAAGACACCACCATCGCCTCCGAGGCGAGCTTCGACGAGACCACCACGAGCCGCACGGGCGCCGCGGTCATCCGCATCGTGCTGGCGGCGCTGCTGTTCGCGGTGTTCGCCGCCGCGTCGTGGGTCAGCGGGTCGGGCTGGCCCGTCATCGCAGGCCTCGTGGCGGCGCTTCTGCTGTTCAGCTGCACCCACGTTGTGCTGGAATGGGAGCGGGCCGTGGTGCTGCGCTGCGGCAAGTTCCACCGGGTGGCGGGGCCGGGCCTCGTGGTCATGTGCCCGGTCATCGATTCGGTGACCGCCACGGTGGACATGCGCATGCGCTCCACTGCCTTCAAGGCCGAGCATGTGCTGACGGCCGACTTGGTGCCGGTGGACGTGGACGCCGTGCTGTTCTGGACGGTGTGGGACGCCGAGAAGGCCTGCGCCGAGGTGAAGAACTACGTGCGGCTCGTGTACTGGGTGGCCCAGACCACCCTGCGCGACGTGATGGGCGCCGTGACCATCGCCCAGCTTTCCACCCGGCGCACCCAGATCGACAAGGAAGTGGCCGACATCTTGGAGCAGAAGACCAACGAGTACGGCATCACCGTGCTGTCGGTGGAGATTCGCGACATCGAGGTGCCGGCCGACTTGCAGGAGGCACTGTCCGCCGAGGCCCGCGCCGAGCGCGAGAGCAATGCTCGCATCATGCTGGCGGAAGTGGAGCGCGAGGTGTCCGAGATGTTCGTGGAAGCCGCCGACACCTACGGCGACCCGAAGGCGGCCCTGCAGCTGCGGGCCATGAGCTTCGTCGCCGATTCCGTGAAGGAGAAGGGCGGCCTCGTGGTGGTGCCCAGCGCCCTCTCCGAAGCCTTCGACGGCCTGCAGAAAATCGCGAAGGGGTAGGGGACGCGCTAGGCGATCTTCTCCGACTGCCACTCATAGGTTCGCCGGTAGAGCCCTTCGGGAGCGATGTCGATGTCGCCGTCGAGCCATGTCAGCACGCCGTGGTCGATGGAGAACCGAGCGAAAACATTTCTGTTGGCTAGCGGAGCGAAGGCGTCGAAGGGAAGGAGCTCGGTCGCATCGAACAAGCGTGTTTCCCCTGTGTTGAACGTAACGAGCATGCAGAGGTCGTCGACGACTCGCGCAGATTCAACGGCCAAATGGGGAGTGGGCTGACTGGCGCAAACGTAACCGTTGGAAACAAACATGGCTTTCTCCGAATCCCAATTCTGCCTTTCTCCTTGGTTTATTCTATTCTACACGGGTGGTTTGCGATTAGGGCAAATGGTCTCAAAAAAAGAATCATATATTTCTAAGATAGTTATACCAAATCATACAAATTTATGATACTATCTCCGCCAAGGAGTCAACTGTGGACTTGATTGGAAGAGGTAGCAATGCGAAAGCGTTCTTTGCTCGTAGCGGTGGTCTGTGGGGCGATGGGGCTCGCTCTTGTTGCTTGCGTGCCGGAAGTTCCAGAACGCCACTACGAGGAGGGTTCCGAAATTGAGGCGACCCTGAAAGGGAATAACGGGCCGCAAAGTCTTTCTTCGATCTACGAGGAAATGGATGAGAGGGCTGAAGAATACGCTCCCAAAGTGATAACGTTGGAAGACGGTACGCAGATTCAGCGAACACCCGATTCCGACGGGGATAGCGTTTTCGCCGGGGCACCGAGTGCCTACAACACGGCATCCCTTAATGCGGACAACCGGGGCTGTGATTCGTGCCATCAGGATGGACTGGCTGACTTGGTGCGCAACATGCAATACAAGCACTTCGATCTGGAAACCGGGCTCGGCACGAGCATAGGTGTGCAGGACTGCCTCATGTGCCACAACGATAGCAGCTGGCTGCAGCACGGGCTGACCAAGCAGTTCGGTTCTCTCATTCATGGCATCCATAGTCGTGACACTTTCAAAGGCGATTGCATGTCATGTCATAGTGCCACCGCCGATGGCCAGGGGATGGCCCTCTGGGATATAGCCAAATATGATGTGCTCTCGGGGATTCTCTCCGTAGAGAACGTGGGAGGTAATTTCTCCTATGACCAGGATAAGCTGGGCGGTTCACTTGGTCTTACCTGGTGGCCTATGGGCGATTCCGAGCTTGATGGGCTTCTCAACGATGCTTTTGAGGAAAAGCCCCTTAACACGGAACTGTTTGAGAATTGGGAGATTTCCATTTCGGGGATGGTCGACAAACCCTTCTCCATCACTTTGGGGGAACTCATCGAGCAGGCACCGTCCGAGACGTTTATCAGCTCAGAGCAGTGCATCCTCAATCCACCTGCGGGTGAGTTTCTAGCGAATGCCGAAGTGACGGCTGTTCCTCTTTCGTGGCTGCTGGAAAAGGCCGGCGTTCAAGAGGGGGCGACGACTATTATGCCCTTCGGAGCCGACACTTATACGGGCTATCCCAATACGCTCGACAATATTGCCTCCGAAGGCGGTTGGCTCGTTTATAAGGTGAACGGGGAGCCCCTGAGCTACCTTGACGGATATCCCTGTCGCGTTTGGTTCCCGGACCATAGCTTCCCGATGTCGGTGCGCTGGGTGAACGAGATTGTGGTAGGCAACGATGATCTTCATTGGAACGAAGGCTTCGGCATTGCCGGCGTTTTCGGAGGGGCGGGCAGCTGGATTGGCGATGACGAATCTTCCGCCGAGTTCGCGAACAAGCCTAACGTAGCGATCTGCAATACCTACGAAGGCCAGATCGTTCCCGTGGGAACACCCTATAAGTTCGAAGGCTATGCGGATGCCATCAACGAGCAAGTGACAGCGGTCGAGTTCTCCATGGACGGCGGTGCCACATGGACCCGTTTCGATACCTCCGATTCTGATAAGAAGAAATGGGTGTACTGGACGTTTGAATACACGCCGGAGGAGGCGGGGGCTTACGTCTTGAATGTGCGGGCAGTTTCGGGGGATGGGCGCGTCTCCTATAGGCCCGACCGTATCATGATCAATGCGAAGTAGTGCATCTGAGAATCTGAGGGAAATGGAGATAGAGCTATGACGACTTTGAAGAAAACCGCTGCCCTTGGTGCCAGTGCGCTGATGGCTTTGGGCGGTGTGGGGGCTACATTTGCGACGGTGGCGACGGCTGATGCGCAGCAGCCGGATGCGCCCGCTGCAACGGCCGAACATGCGGTGAGCAGCGAGACCGTCATGGTGAAGCCGGTTCAGGTGGCGGGTGAGTTCGCCTTTACCCAGACCGAGGTGGCTTCCAATGAGTATTTGTCGCGTATGATCGGGGAGGCGTCGAAGTACCTGTGCAATGCGCAGACCATGGCGGCTAACGAAGGCACCGCGGCTGAAGACTGGACATTTGCCGTGCGCGGCGCGGTGAAGAACCCGGAGTCCCTGTCGCTGGCGGAGTTCCGCGATTCGGGCCATGCCAAGACGCTCGTTATGGGCTGTACCTGCATGGGCAACCCTGTCGACGGGCAGGCCACGGCCAATGCCGAGGTAACGGGTATTCCCTTGCAAGATCTGTTCGAGATGGTGCAGCCGGAGGCCGGGGCCAACACCGTGGTGTTCACGTCGGCCGACGGTTACGAGGTGGCACTGCCCTTGAGCTACGTGGTTCAGCGCTACAGCGCCATCGTGTTCGCGGTGAACGATGCGCCGCTGGTGGAGTCGGTCGGGGGCATGAACCAGCTGTGGCTGGGCTCTA
>OFHN01001491.1_pt1 | contig 16248 bp, 14 predicted proteins | sample 1521321 | NCBI WGS metagenome assembly OFHN01 (sample SAMEA3504130, study PRJEB24116) | mouse gut metagenome | biome: mouse gut; feature: mouse-associated habitat; material: faeces | place: Denmark | collected 2011
GAATCCCGGATTTCAGCAAAATATCCCGGACTTCATTCATGGATAATTCACTGTCCAAATTGGAATAGGTCAATTGGTTTTGGAGAACAGCATCTATCTTTTCATTACCTGGAACTTCATCACCCGCCCGGCTGCTTTCCTGCGTATCCTCTGTTGTAAATGGCGCTTCTGTATTTCCGCAGGCAGAACAAAACGTCAAAATCAATAATACACATAAACAGGCAAATTTTTTCATACTTCCCAGGACCTCCCTACACTTTTCAATTGATTTATTCTATCACAGGTCACTTTGTAATTCCATTAAATAATGCTTAAGATTTCTGCCCTGCCTGTTTCCTGTGTTTTCGGAAAAGAACAGGTTTTGTACTGCAAATTCAACCGATGCGCAGTATAAGTAAACCCCAGGTTGATTTTTAGTTTTCTGGATTAACACAGTCAGTATGGACAGCGGGGCGCTTTTCCCTTATCATAAAAGGCACATGCTGCGCAGCATTGTGGAGGACAGATTTCCGGACAGACAACTTTTATTTTGCGTAAAATGCAGGCGAATCCATAAAAACGGAAGCCTGTGCCGCCTGGTGAAATGGGGACTGAAAAATCCGGAAGGCCGTGAAAAACAAGGAGGTTTATCGAAAATGAATCGAGTAGATATGGAAAAAACCGGTAAAAGAATTGCGTTTCTGCGTAAGGAACGGGGATATACAGGGGAGGCTCTGGCGGAGCGGCTGCAGGTGAGTCCCCAGGCCGTATCCAAATGGGAAAATGCCAGATGTCTGCCGGAGACCAGTGTGCTGCCTGCCCTGGCGGAGGCGCTTGGCTGCAGCATTGACAGCCTGCTGTGCCCGGGAGAAATCCTGATTCTGGAAGCGGTTTATACGGACGGGCAGACGGCGGTTCCGGTAACGGGATTTATAAACGGACTGGTGCGGAATCAGGATATCAACATTCCTGTCAACGGGGCGTTTCTGGGTGTGTCCATTCCCGGCCAACGACTGAAGGTACTGACCATAAAATATCAGACGCCGGAAGGAATCTTTTATTCCTATGCCTTACAGAACAGCAGCCTTGCCCTGAACAGGGGAAATGACAGGAAGCAGAAAAGCGCCTGCTATGAGGACGGACAGTCCTTTCAGATTGTGGGCGCCTGGTACGGAAACGAGAAGGCCTTTTCCTCTGCCATGGAGAAGATGGCGCATTATGCGTATTTCAACTGGGACAAGATTCCGGTAAACCAGGAAGCATTTCCCAGTGACACCGCAAGCGACGATACGGAATATCTGACACTGGTGTATCTGAACAAAGAAGGAATCCATGTGATCAGTTGTCCGGAGAATGAGGCGATTTATTACGGGAATCACCGCACCAGTCTCTTTCTGGAAGACCGCACCAAATGTATTCTGAAAGGAATTACCAGGCTGTCCTGGGGAGAGGGGATGGATTGCCCCTGGGCCGGGTCCATGTATGCGGCGCTGCAATACATGGGGGAAAACTATGCCTATCATCAGATCATGGGCATGAGCGGCGCCTGTTGGAGGCTTTGCTTTACGGAAGTCTGGGACTATAGCTGTACGGACGCCCTGGTGGCCTTTGACTATGCTTCGCCTTTGTTCCAAAGCCTGGGATATTCTTTCCGGATGGCGGACAGGGTGGAAAAGCAGGAGAGGAAGGCGGAACGTCTGGCCGTGATGGAGGATATCCGGCAGGGAAAACCGGTTCTGGCCATCAACCTGCGGGTTGCCCCCGAGTGGGGGGTCATAACGGGATATACGGAGGAGGGCGGCCGATTCCTGTGCCGCACCTATTTTGACAGAGAGATTTTCCGGGAACTGGAGCAGGCGGATTCCGCTGCGGACAAAGAAGACAGAAGAATCGTATTTGAGGAAAATGAAGGGTATCTGTTTAATGATTTCTGGCCTTTCCTGCTGCTTCATTTCGGGCAGAAAGAGGACGCGCCCTCGCCCATGGAGACGTTGGAAGCATCCCTTGGGACGCTGATCTCCTCCTTCCGGGCAGAAGAGTCCAGGGGATATGCGCAGGGAAAGGGAGCCTATGAGGCATGGATCAGAGGACTTGCGAAAGACGCAGACTTCCGCTTGGATTCCGACAGGGAGAATGTGCTCCGGAGGCTGTGCGTCAACGACAGTATGCTTGTGAGCCTCATCGACGCCAGACAGTCGGCGGCATGTTATCTGGAGGAAACGGCTGCCCTGCTGCCGGAATGCAGCCGCCGCCATCTGGAAAAGATCGGGGCAAATTGCCGGGATATTGCGGGGATGTTTGCCGATTTCAGGGACAAAACCGGCGGGACTGCGGAGGCCTGTTCCCTGACCTATAATACGGATTCGGAATTTCGTATCGCAGTTTCAAAGTTGGAGGATGTGCGCAGGGAGCAGGCAGCCCTGCTTCAACAGGCGGTGCTTCTGGAGGAGGAAAACTGCCGCCTGGCGCAGCTGATTCTGGATGGACCCTGAGAGGCGTGCGTTTTATAGGCCATTAATCGTATTTGCCGATTGATTAAAGTCCCCACAGTTCTGCTGCGGGGACTTGCCATGTCTTCCGGTTGATGTTAGAATGGGGTTGCCTGTTACTCTGGGAAGATCGGTGGGCAGAGGAAGATGAAGAAAAGGGAATGATACGCATGGAAAAACCAAATTACAAACGAACAAAACGCGCCTGCTATTTTGCAAACCTGGCAATGTCCTCCGTGTTCAGCCTGCCGCCCCTGCTGTTTGCCACATTTCGGGAACAGTACGGAATCTCCTATACACTGTTGGGAACGCTTGTTCTGGTCAATTTCTGCACACAGCTTGGAATCGATTTGATTTTCAGCTTTTTCGGCAGGCATTTTAACATTCACAAAACCATTCGTCTGATGCCCCTTGTGACGGCAGCAGGGCTGTGCGTATATGCGTTGATTCCCATGCTGTTTCCCGGGCACGCCTACATGGGACTTGTGGCCGGTACCTTTCTTTTCTCCGTGGCCGCGGGACTGGGGGAGGTGTTGGTAAGCCCTGCCATAGCGGCGCTGCCGTCGGATACGCCGGATAAGGACATGAGTATGCTTCATGCCCTGTATGGTTACGGGTTTGTGGGGGTGGTCCTGATCAGTACTCTGTTTCTCCGAATTGCGGGAAATCAATACTGGATGTATCTCACCTTTTTCTGGGCCATGCTGCCGGTGATCGCGTCCGTATGGCTAAGGATGTCGCCCCTGCCGGACATGAATATGGAGCAAAATAAGGCAAAGTCCGCAGGTTCCGGGTCCGGGACAAAGGGGCTTCTGCTTTGCATGGCCTGCATCTTTTTGGGCGCCTGTGCGGAGAATACCATGTCCAACTGGGTTTCCGTGTATGCGGAAAAGGCATTGCGGATACCCAAGGTATGGGGGGATATTCTGGGCATGTCCCTGTTTGCGGGACTGCTTGCGCTCACCAGAACGATATATGCGAAATACGGGAAAAATATTTTTAAAATATTGACAATCAGCATGTGGGGGGCTGTGGTCTGCTATCTGACGGTGGGACTTTCCTCCAATGGGGCATTGTCCCTGGCCGCCTGTGCCGCGGTGGGAATCTGCACCGCCATGCTCTGGCCGGGGACCCTGATTTTTATGGAAGAGAAAATACCTGCCGCCGGTGTTGCAGCCTATGCGCTGATGGCGGCGGGGGGGGACCTTGGGGCCTCCGTTGCGCCCCAGGCCCTTGGCATCGCTGTGGACAAGATTGCCCTTACGGAGTGGGCAGGGACCTTGGGCAGCGCTCTGTCGCTGACCCCGGAACAGGTGGGATTTAAGGCGGGCATGCTGATGGCGGCGGTTTTCCCGGTTTTGGGAATCCTTCTTCTTGCATATATGAAAACATATTTTGGAAAAGAGGCTTTTGGAACGAAAAACAGCAGCTGCAACTGACAGTTGCCGTATAGTTGCCCAGAATTTCCATATGGTTGGTAGCGTGCAACCGGATAAAGCGATATATTATTGCCATCAAAACAAACGGAGGTTCCTGATATGAACGAAAATCAATTCGCAGAAAATCTTATGTACTATCGAAAAAAGAAAGGACTGTCACAGGAAAAAGTTGCAGAATATCTGGAGGTCAGCCGCCAGGCTGTAACCAAATGGGAAGCGAATGCTTCCAGACCAAATTCCGACAATCTGATGAAGCTGGCGCAATTATTTGAAGTTGAGGTTGACACATTGTTGGGCAATGGGGACAGGGAAGAATCGCCAATCCAGGAAGAAGTATCAATGGGAAAAATGCCCTGGGTTTTGATGGGAATATCGGCCTTATGTATTCTGGCCTATATCATTCACGCTGCATTTACGGATACTTTCAGCATTGGGACATTCCTCTGTATGTTTGTGATCTGTATCCCAATCCAGTTATTCCTGCATATGTATCTTTCCAATGCAGTCAAAAACAAATCCTTCAATGGGATTGCAGGATTTGATGACAGAACAGAGTACAATATGGGCGAAGTGAAGAAACTGCTGATACAGATTGACTTGCATGTTGGAATTTTGTCTGTTGTAGCTATTTTCCTGTTTTGCGTGATAAACGGAGCAAATTTGAAAATACCCTGGTTCAATGGACTTCTGCTTGTTGTGTATGTGTTCAATTTTATCGCAGGCATACTGATGAGCAACTACAAAATGATAGACAAAATCTACTGCAGAGAAGAGGACAGGAAACGGGCCGGACGCGGTATTCCGGTAACCGCAGTGTACGTTTTGCTGTTATGCGCGGGAATCGGAATAACGGGTATCGTATTTGAAGTGAAAGGAATTGAAAATAATACACTGCCTGCAATCAAAATAGGCGGCTTGCTGATTGCGGGCATAATAAGCGCAACAACAGGATTTTTCGTTGAGAACAGCAAAATAAAAAAATGGAATCCCGCAAATACAGACTACAAAACAAGTAAGGCATGCATAATCGGTTTGGCGATCTGTGTAATCATGTATGGACTGATGTGTGTAGTATAAGATGTGGGGAGCATTTTTCAGATGCCTCTGTGAATCGAAATAGAGATGCCATTTGACGGAAAGAATGCTGTTCAGGAAATTCTGACGCCCATTCAGGAAATTTTGGCCCCGGGGTCCTGGCTCTGTGGTATGGTTGTGTTGGCAGACAGGCAGACGGCAGGATGGGAAAGGAGCGTGAGCATATGGCAAAAGAGCGTTTTGTGGAAGTTTATTCACAGGGACTTACCAATGTGGAAAAGATTATTGTAGATACGGAAACCGGCGTGAATTATATACTGGCATCTTCCGCCCTGACAGTGGGCTGCGGGATGAGCGTTTTGGTGGACCAGGACGGAAAGCCCGTTGTCACTCCCATGGAGTAGGGGCAGACTGCGGATTCTATTCAGATGCATCCTGTCAGTCTGCAGGGATGCTGCAACAGTTCAGACTCCCCCTCTCGCGAAGTCAAAATTGCGCCCTATGCAATTTGCGCCCTATGCAATTTGCGTCCTATGCAATTTGCGCTCTGTGCAATTTTGCGAGACTTGCGGGCGCCAAAACGCATTCTTTTCGCGTTTTGTGTGCATTCTCGTAACAGTTCAGCTTGGTGCGAATCTTCAATGAACTGATAGGGAAGCAGTCTCCGAGCTGTGAACCGAACGGACCGGGCGGATCTGTCTTAGTAGGCTTCAACGGAGTTCCCCCGTTATCCCAGGAAGCAATATCGGAGCAATCCCGTATTGACAGAGTGCAGAGAAATCTGAAATTAGGTGGTAACACGGATAGAAAGTTCGCCCTAAGTTGATATTATGTCAGCTTAGGGATTTTTTTATGCGCAGGTCCGCGTACAAAGTGCGACTTATCGCACTTGTAAGTTTGCCGCTAGGAATCTTAGTCAGCAACGCAAAAACTACACACAAATCACAAAAAACTGTGTTATGCTGTTTCCGGGAGGTGTTGTTATGCAGAGAATTTTGGTTGTGGAGGATGATTTGGACATTCAGGAGCTTTTGAAAAACTTTCTGCAGGAGGTTGGCTATGAGATCATGTTGGCCGGTGACGGCGTGGAGGCCCTGTCCATGTTTTCCGCCATGCAGTTCGATCTGGTTCTGTTGGATGTGATGCTGCCGAAAATTGACGGCTTTGCTGTCTGTGAGCTGATTCGAAAGCAATCCCAGGTTCCGGTCATTATGCTTACCGCATTAAACGGCGAGGAAGAACAAATCCGGGGGTTGGATTTGCAGGTGGACGACTACATCACGAAGCCCTTTTCCGTACCGATCTTAATTCGGAAGATTGCCGCTGTGCTGCGGCGGAGCAGCAGGATGCAGGAAGACGGGCACAAAACGATTGTTTACCGGAACCTGATTCTGGACTGCGACAATTATACGGCCGCGGTGGGGGAAAACGTTTTTGAATTGACGCCCAGGGAATTTGAGGTGCTGAAAGAACTCCTCACCAATCAGGGGCGCATTCTAACCCGGCAGAACCTTTTGGATAAGCTGTGGCGCTATGACTTTTACGGGGAGGAACGTGTGGTTGATACGCATATTAAAAACCTGCGGAAAAAACTGGGCATTGATTTTATTCAGACAATCAGAGGGGTGGGATATAAAATTGATAAAGAGCATTAAAGGCAGTCTGTTTGCAAAAGTATTTCTCATTACTGTGGTTATGCTGCTGTGCATATCCCTGTTAGTGTTCGGAATCCTGGCATGGCTGATGCCCCGGACTTATTCCAACAAGCTGAACACCATTTTAGATCAACGGGCGCAGAACTTTATTTCCGAACTGGAACAGGTGCCTTTTTCGGACAGCGGCGGTTTGTTCGATCAGTTTCTTGCGGATATGGCAATCCATTCGGCCGCGTTATACGACAGCAGCGGCCACTGGGTTGCGCTGCCCACAAAAGAAGTTGAGAATGGATGGGAGGGGACTAATGCGGTAACGGCAGTGGATGACTCTGGTGAAGCTTCTCCCGTCCTGTCAAACCAGTACTATTTTTCTTTCTCCGATGGCAGTGACCGCTATACGCTTGTTGTCTACGGTGAGGCAGAACAGATTTTGGAACTGCAGCAGTCCTTTGCCCGTGTTTTTCCGGTTATCCTGATCATGGTTTCGGCCAGTGCCCTTGCGGTATCCTGGCTGTACTCCCGCATGATTACAAAACCCGTATTGGAAATCAGCCGCATATCCGAAAAAATGTCTGACCTGCAGTTGGATTGGAGGGTTGACGGACAACGGACGGATGAATTGGGAACACTGGGGAAAAGCCTGAACAGGCTGTCGCGCAGTCTTTCAACCGCCCTGTCCGATTTGCAGAATGCCAACAGGAAACTGGAAGCCGATATTGAACAGGAAAGGAAACTGGAACAGGCCCGCACAAATTTCTTTTCGGCGGTGTCCCATGAGCTGAAAACGCCGGTCACCATCATCAAAGGCCAGTTAGAGGGGATGCTGTTGGGGATTGGCGCATACAAAGACCGTGAGAAATATTTGACAAGATCCCTGGAAATTGCCAACACCCTGGAGACAATGGTGCAGGAGATCTTAACCGTCTCCCGACTGGAAACTGCGGGCACGGATTTCAAAAAAGACCGTCTGGACTGCGTTCAGGTTATCAAATCCTATTTAAGCGAAACCGAAGATTTGATTGCCGGGAAGGACCTGCAAATACAACTGGATGCTCCGCCCTCCGCTCTTATAAGCGGAAACAAACTGTTGATGGAGAAAGTGTTTTCAAACCTGATGGGAAACGCAATCAAGTATTCCTCCCAGGGAGCCTCCATTCGCATCTCCGTCCGGATGAAACAGGAACAGATGAAACGGGAACAGATGGAATTTTCTGTTGAAAACACAGGGGCGCATATTCCGGAGGACAGTCTGCCCAGACTGTTTGACCCGTTTTATCGTGTGGAACAGTCCAGAAGCCGGAAAACAGGCGGAAGCGGGCTTGGATTGTATATTGTGCAGGAGGTACTGCATCAGCATGGAAGCCAATGTACGGTCTGCAATACACAGGCCGGGGTAAGGTTTTCCTTTATGATCTGAAACATAAACAACACAGAAATCACAAACAAATCCCACATGTATCACAAACGGGGGTGGTATTCTTTAGATACACTCAAAGAAAGGATGGTGTTATCTAAATGAATAAAAAGAACAAAACAAACAAAATGAACAAAAGGAACAAAATGAACAAAAAGAAGCTGCTGGCGTCGGTCCTTGGAGGGGTACTGCTTGTGGGATGCCTGGCCGGGTGCGGTACCCCGGCGGCATTCGGGGGCGGAACGGCATCCGGGCAGTCGGAAAGCACATCCGCCCGGATTGCGGATGCATTTGCGGAAGATCATGACCCTTCCGACGAAATTTCCGATGAAGAACTGTTTCAGCCCTATGAGCAGTTCGGCCTGACCTACAACAGCAGCAAAAAAGAATTGCAATATCAGGGCAAAGCTGTGCGGTGGTTTGAGGACTACTATACCGTGGAGGAAGGGGCGCAGGCCGGAAACGACTATTTCAACGAAAAGGGTGTGGTTGATGTGTATGCGGTCCGTGACTTCACCCACATTGACCGCTCCGGGGACGGTTCCTACGATCCGGGCGGAGAGTTGATTGGGGTAAAGGCATTCTCGGAGGAAGAATTTGCCGCCCGTGACATTGAGGCACTCAAAAATCCGCCGCCCGTCGTCTCCATGGCCGGTGATCCGCCCTCCGCAGAGGAACTGGAAGACATGGCAGAGGAATATGAGACGTTTGGCCTTACCTATGATGTGAAAAAGGACCAATGGTATTTCAACGGCGAAAAGGTGCGGTACTTTCAGGATGTGCTGACATCCAACGGCGAGGACCTGACCGGCGGAAATTTCCGCGGCACCCTTCGTAATTCGTGGAGCGTAAACGGCACAATAGACATTTATACAGTGCGCGACTATGCTCACCCGGATGCCTCCGGAAATGGAACGCTGACCGGCATTGAAAAATATAGTCAGGCGGAATTTGATGAACATACACGGTGGGAGAAGCAAAACAGTTCCGGTGAGTGTATGGTCATGCAGGAGTGAGAAACCATCCATGTTGATGGGAAACCCGTGGTATAGAATCCGGCAATTCCGGCTGACAGAGCCTTATGAAAAGCCCCGGAAATCCGGGAAACAATCCGATGCCGGCAGGTCTGGTCTGCCGCTTGATCTGCAAATGGCTGGACAGGAACGACAAGGGTAACAAATAGCCTGGTGGGTGCTTTGCCACTGTAAAAAGAAAAGAAGAATCCCCCGACTGTGCTGCAACACGGTTGGGGGATTCGTTCTTTGTCCTCATGGACTAGCACTCTCTTTCTGCCTATCGGCATTATAGCATATGCAGTTATATTTTTCAATATACAAAGCATGAAAAATGGGAGGGTTTATTGATTGTAAAAAAGTGGGACTTTTTGCAGGCACATTCCAACAGGTAAGATAAAATGCCTGTACCCGATTGGATAGCTGCGGGAGGACGGAAATGGCTTGCCATGTTTTCCTGTTGATGTTAGAATGGATTTGCGGGTGAGAGCAGACCCGGTTTGTATACTCGTGAGCGCATTCATATGCCATTTTCTGTTCTACATCCCGGAAGCGCTCACTCGTTATAAAATTTCAACTGGCAAATGTTTTTGCTCGTGAGTATAAAATAGTGGAAGCAGGAAAAGGAGATGGCTGAAATGAATTTATGTAAGCCTGTGTGCATCGCGGAAAACAAAAAGGCCAATGTGGTTATCGTGGCCAGGGCGTATCATCGGGGAGCGGAGATTTTGGCGGAATATCTGGGGAAAATCACGGATGCAGTGTTCCGGATTCAGGAGACCTCCACTGTAGACCCCAGTATTGTATTGAAATACGGGGAGCATGGAAAAGACGGTTTTTCCTATCGCATTTTCGACAAAGATATCGTAATAGAGGCAGAAAATGAACAGTCTATGGTGTATGCCGTATATGACTGGCTGGAGAGAGTGGCGGGGTGCCGATATTATTCCCGGGCCTGTGAATTTGTCCCCTTTGATGCCAATTTGACCGTATGCTTTGAGGAATACCGGTTTTCGCCCGTTCTGGAATACCGGGAAATTCTTTACCGGGATTACGGGGATCCGGCATTTGCGGAAAAGCATAAGATCACGCCCGGTTCCAGACGGGATGAGAACTGGGGATTCTGGTGCCATTCCTTTTATACCCTCTGCCCGCCGGAGGAATATTTTGAGGAGCATCCGGAATATTTTTCCCTCCATGAGGGCAGGCGGGTGGGGGAGAAGGCGCAGCTGTGTCTCTCCAACCCGGAGGTCTTTGAGATTGTATTGGGCAATCTGAAAAAACATATGGCCCAGAAGCCCGGCGCCAGATATTGGTCCGTGTCTCAAAATGACAACGGGGCGTATTGCCGGTGCGAAAAATGTCGGGAAATAGACGAGAGGGAAGGCTCTCCCATGGGGTCCGTCCTGCACTTTGTGAACCGCCTTGCCGCCCATTTTCCGGATAAGGTTATTTCCACACTGGCCTACTGGTATACCAGAAAGGCGCCTGCAACCATCCGCCCTGCAGAGAATGTTCACATCATGCTCTGCAATATAGAGGCGAACAGGGGACTTCCCATTGAGAGGGACGAAAGAAGCGCAGGTTCCCGTCAGGAATTGTTGGATTGGAAAGAAATCTGTGAAAACTTGTTTTTGTGGGATTATTGTATTCAGTTCCGCAACCTGGTGAGTCCCTTCCCCAATCTGCGGGTACTGGGGCCGAATATCCGTTTTTTCACGGAAAATCATGTCCGTTCTCTGTTCAGCCAGTGTAACCGGGAGATCGGGGGAGAGTTCCACGAGCTGCGGGGGTATCTGTTGGCAAAGCTTATGTGGGATCCCCAGGCGGATGAGGAAGCGCTGATGACTGATTTCCTCCAGGGCTATTACAGGCAGGCGGGTCCGCTGATCCGGCAGTATATTGACCTGATTCACCGGGAGATGGAGAAAGCGGGCGGAGAGCTAAATATCTATGGCGGGCCTCTGGATGCCCGGGATACCTGGATGCGGGAGGAGCTTTTCCGGCAGTACGAGGCCTTGTTTGAGGAGGCCGTTCGCGTCACGGAAGGGAATCCGGAGGTTCAGTTCAGGGTGAAAACAGCCGCCCTGCCTGTATACTATGCGGGAATCGTTCTGGAATACGGCGATTGGGAGGAAAAAGTACGGAGAATTGTAAAGTTTGCGGAGCAGGCACGGAAAACGGGCCTGGTTATGGTGGAAGAGTGGAAAATTACCGTAGATAAATTTGTCACGGATGCCATGGCAAAATCAGGAGATGTTCATAAGGAGGAGCAAGCATGAAAAAGTTTTGGAAAGGATTGGTATTGTTGGCGGTAACGGCTTCCGTTTCCGCCTGCAGCGGAAAGACGGGGGAAACAAAGGAAGGGGAGACTGCCTCGGTTGGTTCGGAACAGGAAAACCAGGAGCAGGCCGGAGAAAACGGGCAGGAGACCCAAAACGGGGGGGCTGACGGGGAGAGTGAAAGCCAGGAGCCGGAAAACACCTATACGAATCTGAATGAATTCCAGGCCACGGCTCTGGACGGAAGCACGTTTACCCAGGAGGATTTCGCGGATAAGGACCTGACATTGATCAATTTCTGGGCTTTGTCCTGCAGGCCCTGTATTGCGGAAATGCCGGATCTGGCGGAACTGGAAAAGGCCCTGCCGGACAATGTGCAGCTGATTACGGTGTGCCTGGACGGCGGAGGCAGCGAGGAACTGGTGGAATATGTGTTGGAGGAATCCGGATTTGAGGGGATCACTCTGGTGTGGGGAGACGGAGATCTGGTGACCTTGAGCAGTGAACTCCGCTATACGCCCACAACGGTATTTGTGGATGCAGAGGGGAATATGGCAGGAGATATTGTAGTGGGCGGAAAGGAGAACCTGTCAGAATTTTATTCACAGCGCATCAACGATATCCTGACGGGTATGGGAAAGGCGGAAATCAGCATTGGAACAGAGGAAGAATGACGGCAGACAGATTAAAATATTACGGCTCTGCGTACTTCTGGCTGCTTTGGTCTTGATGGGAATCGGACTGGGCAGACAGGAACAGGCGGAAGTGTTGGGAAAGGCGGTGCGGATATGCCTGGAATGCATCGGAATCGGCTGAAAGGCAGGATTTCCAGACAGCGGGTTATTCAACTGGCGGCAGCGGTGCTGTTTAACGGGTATGTTATCGGTTTCGGGAAGGGGCGTATTTTCACGGGGAAGAGCAAGGCAGTATGCGTTCCCGTGCTGAACTGTTATTCCTGTCCCGGGGCACTGGGGGCCTGTCCCATCGGCGCGCTGCAGGCCTCCCTGGGGGGCATGAAGCATCATTTTCCCTTTTATGTACTGGGCATGCTGATGCTGTTTGGCATTGTCCTTGGGCGGGTGGTCTGCGGCCTGCTGTGCCCTTTTGGCCTGGTGCAGGATTTGCTGCATAAAATTCCCCTTCCCAAGTGGAAGGTGCCCAAAAAGATCGATCAACCCGCCAGATATCTGAAATATGTGATTCTGGCAGTCCTGGTGATTCTGCTTCCGGCCTTTGCGGTGACGGAGACAGGGGTGACGCCGCCTTATTTCTGCCAGTATCTCTGCCCGGCGGGAACCCTGGAGGGCGGCATTCCCCTGCTGCTTGCGGACCCCACGCTCCGGGAGATTGCAGGGGCGCTTTTTCAATGGAAACTGGGGGTGATGGCAGTGATTCTCGGCGCCTGCATGGTGGTTCACCGCCCCTTTTGCAGATATCTCTGCCCCCTGGGAGCGTTTTATTCGGTGTTCAACCGGTTCAGCTTTTATCAGATGAATCTGGATGCCTCCAAATGCGTGGGCTGCAAAAAGTGTGAAAAGGTCTGCCCCATGGCGGTGGAGGTGACAAAGAACTGCAATGATCCGGAATGTATCCGCTGCGGAAAGTGCAGGGAGGTATGTCCCGTTCAGGCCATATCCTCGGGATTTCGGCAGCAGGAAGCCTGCGGCAGCCTGGAAGGTACAGAGAGATGAGAAAACCAAAGATGATTCTGGAAGGGGTGCTTACGGTGGAAAACTGGGCGGAAGTGGAAAAGGTTTTGCAGAGCTGTGGGTGAAAAATAAAAATTTGGCAGGGCGCATTTATTTTTCGAAAAAAGAATGCGGTAGAACAGAGACTACTGGAGATATAGAATACAAAATGAGTATCTATAGAAAAATCAAAGGAGGAAGGGCATGTTGAAGTTCTGCTATGTAACAGATAAGAATTTCGAGGATATATTTGAGGTTTCTGCCAAATATGAGCAATGGGAATATGTAAAGCATCACATCTTTGATATGGTGAATAATTATGTGGCTGTGGTGAATGAAGCCTATCTTCCCATACCGTTCCTGGTGTATGAAGACAGCAAAGTGACAGGATATGTCCAGGTAAACTGCAATGGGGAAAGCTATGAGATCTGCAAGTTGATTGTGCATGAATCAGAGCAGAATAAGGGATATGGAACAAAAATTCTGTCAGAGATGATGAAGTGGATTTCTGTCCGGTTTGGCCGGGGAACGGTAACCGGGACCTATAAGGCTTCGAATCTGGCGGCGGATAAATTGTTCTTACATGCCGGTTTTGACAGGGAGGTCACTGATGGGGAAGTGACGGCGTCCAGGAAACTGCACTGCTGTGAGACAGCGCTGCCGGACAGCGAATTTGAAAAGATACCATATGCTGCCGTTGGTGAATTTACCGCAAAGATAAGGGAAGCAAAAAAATATCCTGAAAGTATCATTGGAGATGAAAAAGGGATTCATTTCGAGAAGATCCATGGGGAACATGCCAGGAAGATCATCGCAATGGAGCTGCTGAAAACACAGGAGGGTTATGTGATGCCTTTTGTGGATTCTCTGGCGCAATCTTACAGTGATTTATTTGAAGAAGAAATTACGGTGACTTATGCTTTGTGCCATGGCCCGAATCCGGTTGGCCTGGTGGAAATACGCTATGTAAAAGGGGAAGGTTTTCCTGTTTTCCAGGAGAAGATGGTATATGAGCTGTTCCGGATATTGGTGGATAAAGAATATCAGAAAAAGGGATATGGCACTGGGGCGATTCAGCTGTTTCTGGATTATGTGAAAAGGAAGCCCTTGGGGGATGCGGACGCTGTGGTGGTCTCTGTGGTGGAAGGGAACGAAGTGGCATTGAAATTGTATGAACGATTTGGATTCCAAATCATCGGCCGGGATAAATATGAGCATATTGCTTTGGGGCAGGATCTGCGTATCCATTGATCCCTGGGGAAAAATGGTAACATTTCAGACAGCCCCTCTCGCGAAGCCAATAATTGCAATTTTGCGGGACTTACGAAAAACGGGGAGGATTGCCGGGAACAGGAGGACAGCCGTGAGAATCATCAACCTGATGGAGAATACAAAAGGGGCGGAAGGATGTGTGTGGGAACACGGACTAAGTTTCTATATTGAGACGAAAAAGCATAAACTTCTGGCAGATACCGGGGCATCGGAGGCCTTTCTCAAAAATGCTGTAGTTTTGGGCATTGATCTGCGCCGGGTGGACACGGTGATTCTAAGCCACGGACATTATGACCACGGGGGCGGTCTGGCGGCTTTCGCCGTGCTGAATCCCAGGGCAGGGATTTGGATGCACCGTGGGGCAGGGGAGGCCTATTACCATAAAACCGAGCAGATGGAAAAATACATCGGCATTTCCCCGGAGGCAGGGAGCCTTCCCGGGATAGAGTGGGTGGAGGGAGACAGGCGCATTGACGACGAGCTGTTCCTGTTCGGCCGGGTATCCGGAAGGCGGCTGTGGCCCGAAGGCAACCGGGAGCTGATGCGGAAAGCAGGAGACGTCTTCCGGCAGGACGAATTCCTCCATGAGCAGTATCTGGTGGTGGAGGAGAACGGGAAAAGGGTTCTGGTCTCCGGCTGCGCCCACAACGGGATTCTGAATATTCTGGACAGATACCGGGAGATCTTCGGGGATATGCCGGAGGCGGTGGTCAGCGGCTTCCACATGAGCAGAAAGTCCGGCTATGGGGAGCGGGACCTGGCGCTGATTCGGGAGACAGCCAGAGAGCTGAAAACACTGGACACCAGGTTTTATACAGGGCACTGCACAGGGGAGATACCCTTTCAGGTGATGAAGGAGGAGATGGGGGAGCAGTTGAGGTATGTGCACTGCGGGGAGGAAATCCGTCTGCCTTTCTGATTCCGTATATCCGGCGGCCTTGACGGCGCTTTGGCGGCTGACTGACAGGGCTGCGGGAGGGCAGGCGGGCTTTGATTGATCCCAAACCGTTTGAGGTAAAACAGGCTTTTTTCATTACATTTCGCATCGCAGCAGGAGGAAGAAACGATGTCAGTCTTAGGTATATTTGGCACATGTTCACAAAGCAATTATAATGAATTGGTAGAATTGATAAAAAGCGGAGAATCTGCCAAAACAGAAGAATTGATAAAAAAGATTTACGGTGAAGTGGAAAATTCCGCAGTAAAATTGGAAAATGACAAGTGTTCAGGTGAAGTATTCTCTGCCTTATTTTACTATCTTGATACAGTCTATGGAGTGGATGTTCGATGTGGTATGGAAAGCGTCGGCGAAAAATGGCGTGATATAACCGGTGATTTTGATGTCATTGTATTCCGGGAAAAAGAACGGATTTTAGCACTGGAAGATACCATTGATTATGACATGCTTTTGGAGTTTATCAATGATTTTTTTCAGATTGACTACGGAAATGCCGGAGAGATTGCCTGGAACGTCTTGCTTAATAACCTGAAAAATACAGGGACAGACAATATGCTAATTTTGCATGTGTTTTAATGGCACAGAATCCCCCTTCTTCAGGGCGTTGGCCAGACCTATGGGGGCAAAGCATTCTGTCATGCGTAAGGTATTTACAGAAAGAGAAGCAGCCAGGTGAAACCGGAATTTTTGTAAGGGCAGATCTGGCGGAAATCAGGGAAACAATCCGATACCGGCGGGTCTGGTCTGCTGCCGGATCTGCAAATGGTTAAACAGGAATGACAAGGGTAACAAGCAGCCTGGTGGGTGCTTTGCCGCTGTAAAAAGAAAAAAGAATCCCCCGACAGTGGTGCAGCACGGTTGGGGGATTCGTTCTTTGTCTTCATGGGTGTGCAGGTGCAGACAGAGATTTTTCATTTTCCCATTAACCGTCGCGCCGGATCCGGTACTATATAAATGAAAGCTTTCGAAACAGAGCATTTTGTAACAGTTCAGACAGGGCGCTGAACTGTTACGAGAATGCACA
>OFHN01001499.1_pt1 | contig 16186 bp, 14 predicted proteins | sample 1521321 | NCBI WGS metagenome assembly OFHN01 (sample SAMEA3504130, study PRJEB24116) | mouse gut metagenome | biome: mouse gut; feature: mouse-associated habitat; material: faeces | place: Denmark | collected 2011
CTGTTTGTCATCCTTCCCTTGGCCCATTTGTTTTTTATTGTCCTTTTTGATGCAGCTCTGCCTTTGTCTGCCGCTATTCGTCGTTTTAGGACCCTTTTGGGCAGTTTTTAATTTTGCTCATTTAGAGTTTATAAATGAAATCAACAGGTAGCAAATCATGAATCGTTAATTTACAGCCAGCAAAATAGTAACTTCTTGCCAAAATATAAACCATATCTGCAAAATACTCAACCCCGCTTTGGATTGAAATATTCGCAATATCAAGTTTGCTAAGAAGCGTTCGATAATCGTCTGTTATTGGATACCAGTCCGATAAAACGCAACGATTGCCATATCCAATAAATGATAGTATCATCTCATTATTGCATTTGAATAGGCAAATCGTCCCATCCGCTTCGATAAGTGGATGCATCATCGTATGTAAATCATGCGCTGCTTGGCTACGATATCTTTGAGCCGTTAGCAAATTGATTGAGAAAAAGACACAGTCATTAACTGAAAATAGACGTGATACATTATTGAACAGCTTAAACATCTCTCGCTGATTTTGAGACAAAGATATTTCACTTTTATTATCAAAATAAATAAACTGTTCAGGTGAATGATTGAAAAATTTAGGCTCGAAGGTGGAGATGTGTCCAGCATTAGAGAAAAGCTCCATTGCGCATTTATAGAAATCTTCACCGTTATGCTCTAAAAGCAACACATAACCACCTTCTTCTGGCCTATCATCTTTAACGAATTATTTAATTAATTTAGCAATCTCGTTTGCATAAGAGACACCCTCAAGTTCTTTTTTAAATGTGGTCATAACCTCATAAATTTTGCTAAGATAATCGTCCTGAGTCTGGCATCCATCTGTAAATTGCTCGTACATGGTTTCAATTCCACCGCGTACATAGTCATGGAAAAGCTCCAAATTACGTTGGAATTCTTCCTCTTTTTCAGGTTGGACATCATATCGAAATGCCCTGTTGATTCGCTCTTCCGGAGTAAGCTCAACGGTTTTATCGAGGAGCATAACCATTCGGTAAAGAAAAATACAATTATCCCGTTCCTTAGCAAACGCATCTGCATATATGCGAGCACGGTCGACAGATGTTGTGTCACGCTTTGCTGTCCGAGAGTAAAGAAGTCCAAATACCGCAGCGTTCATGTATACATCGATATAGCGCTCAAAAATTCTCGCTGCGGACGGATTATCAGGACTCTGGTCATCTCGAGAGTTTTTCTTGGCAAGAAACTTCAGAAATGTGGCATGCTTGCCGTAGATAGTATAGTCATTCTCAAACATAATGCCACCTCCTTAGCTAAGACGAGTGAGAGTCTCACTAATTTTATTTAAGTGATACCTTTGACCGACTTTTTCATTCATGACAGGTTCCGCATAGTTCCAGTCTTTCTGCATAACAAACATAATGACTTGCTCCGCAATCTCAGGCAGCACCTTGGAAATGTTAGCGGTATGGGTTTCGTCAGCATTAGAGAACGGAGCGTCCATAACTAGCGGATAGGGTTCAGAAGAAAGATTGATACCGTTTTCCGAGTTATCTGTGACAATTTTGCTCTTTGCAAGTGCCACGAGGCCAGCAATAAACGCAAAATTCTTTACACGGTTCGAACCTTCAGATTCACCCGCCGCAATTTCTTTGTCCGCAACTGTTGTAAGTAGTTCAACATGATATCGAGCATTGATCGCGACCCGACGGTGGCCATGATACATCCGCTCAAAAATTTCATTGACCTTTGTTTCCAAATCTTCACGGATTGTAAGTTCTTTTTCTTTATAGGTTTCTGCAAGCCACTCTCGAATCGCTTCAGCATAAGCAATCAGCTCCATCGCTTGACGATTCTTTCCGGAGACTGCTGTAAGTGAATCATAGATTTTCTTACAGCTTTCAATTATATTTTTCTGAGCTCCATCATCTCGGTTTAAGCGATCCTTTTTGGCGTGGAGATCACGAAGGCGAGTACGAATATCAGAAAGCTCAGACTCATATTGCCGCATATTTTCTTTGCCTTTGATTTGATCGCTAATTGTCAGAAGTTCATCTTCCCACTCTTGAATACGGCTTTTTGATCGAAGAATTGTCTTATATCGCTCGTCAAGACTACTATATGTATGTTCTGCCGGGCGGGAGAAACTATTAAGCTTCTCTCGGTAATGGCGCACAGTATTTCCAATCGACTCAGGAGGAACAAAAGAAAGTTCCGCTATCAAATGCTGATAGGCTTCATTTCCTTCACAGATTTCCTGACCACAAACACAACGGCCCCTCTTAATAAGTTCCATGATTGTCGGCTTCGTAAGATCTCGGATACCTTTATCGTCGACTTTGACTTCTTTGAGAAATGCACTTGTTGTACTGAGAAGGGGTTGAGAAAAGAAAGCTAATGCTCCAGTGCTAAACTCTCGAAAATATGCAACAGTCGTCTCTGTAAGCGCTCTGCGTTCTCTAGCAATGTCTTGTTCAAATTTTTCCTTTTTCTTTTGGAGAGCTGCTGTAGTCTGGTTATCTCTGAGAATTGCATCAAGCTGCTCTTTCCTAGCTTCGTATTGGTTGATTTGAGAATTACAATCTTCAAGTTGTTCGGCAATTGCTGCACGTTTCGCCTCAGCCGTCTGAATTCGATTCAGGGCTTCCTGCGCTTTGGCATCACCATCCAAGTCCATACTTCCGTACAGTTTACCGATTACTGTAGTCTTCTTAGCACGATCACCAAGGTGTTTGATTGCGCTATCCATAATAGAAAGGCCCAGCAGTCCCTTGACCGCCTCTGCAACATCTTTTCTTGTACTGATATTGCTGACACGCTCTGTATCAAAAAAGAAGTATGTCGACAAATCTTCTGGTAAGATATTATTGATGACATTGTTAATCTGAGCAGCCTTGACCGACTCAGTCTGGCCGTCTCCCTGCTTATAAGAGATCTTAGCATTTGGAACGCTTTCACCTCGGACAGTTCCACCAGCGCAGTTATATCGTTGTGTTCGAGTAATCACATACTCTGTGCCGTCGTGTAAAACAGTAATCTCTATCTCAACGATTTGCTGGTCGCCGTCTCGCATTTCCTCGGAGAGCTCATAGTTGAGAAGGAAGTCTGGCCGCTGGTCAAAGTTCACCTTACCATAAAAGCACCAGTTGAACGCCTGCAAAAGTGTTGTTTTACCAAAAGTGTTATCACCAAGGATAATGGTGACATTCTTCTCTGGGTCACAGGAGAAATCGACTTTTGTGGTTCCACGGAACTGCCGGAAATTTTCCATTCTTAATGTTTTAATCAGCATGTTCTGTCACCTCAGTAATTCTTCTTGGCTTCATCAGTAATGATGCGGCGAAGTGTCTCAACCATTTGATCTGTAGTTTTTTCTCGTGTTTTAAGATTTTCTTGTTCTGCCTTGAGTATTTTATACTTCATGGCATTAAGACGTTTTTCCTGGATTGTCCGCTCGTCAGACATATTCTTCTTCCTCCTCCATGATAGAATCAACTTCTATATCATAGCTTCTTTGAATTTCTGCGATTAGTGAATCTGAATCAAACGGATTTTCGGCAATAGCGGCAAAGTCTTTCATACGAATGATTTCTCGCCTTGCGAGAGATTTGACACTTTCAATCACATCCGAATTATAATCTCCAACATTGGCCAGAGGAATAGGAAGTGTAATGAAGTCAAAAATTAGTGCATGGTGTTTACCAGGATATTTTCTGAGCACTCTGCCTCTGCGCTGTACATATTCTTTTGGATTGGTACTGCTAGCCATAATGAAAGCAGTTCGAATACTCGGAATATTGACACCCTCGTCAAGGCATCGAATAGCAACAAGAGCCTGAAGATGTGTTCCTTCTGCAAAGTCCGCTTTGATGCGCTCTCGCTCCTCGGCACTTTCCTCGGATGTAAACTTTGTGACCCGCATCCCCAAATCATTTCCAAGCATTTTAGCAACGATATCAATTTGCCTCGCTTCATCAATGGGAGGCTTGCCTTCCTGATAATCAACATCGTGCATTGTGGTGGCTCCACAATAGACAAGGATTTGATTGTCATCCCTATAGTCCTTAATAAGTTGCATGAGTGTTTCAATCTTCCCCGCTGCTCCTGCAACAATTCGTGCCCGTTTTATAAGAAGCATTTTAGCGTACTCACTAACTTTTACCTTGCCATTCTTATCTGCATGGATATTCTTCCTAATTTTAGATGTTAATTCAAGATATTCTCCAAGTTCCTCTTCGTTGAGTGATACCGAAACCGGATGATAGTAATATGGTGTAAGCATATCATTATTAATAGCGTCTTTCAGAGTGTACTCAATACATTTCTTTCCGAAATAATTGTACAATTTCTGTGTTCCTTCTGGATCACCATGCCGATCAATCGTTGCTGAAAGTGCTAGCCGATACGGAATATGGGGAAGTAACGTCTTACTGAGGTTTTCGGCCCCAAAATTATGCGCCTCATCAACAATCAACACTACATTGCCATTGAGTTTTAGCATCAAATCCTGCACATAATCGATAGAAAAGGTAGCATTTGTTGAAACCATACAAAAGTGTTTCTGCACTCCGAGGCTAAAACTTGTTACAGCAGTTTTAAGACGATCTCGCCAATTTCGTTGCGATGAAGCTGAGTAGCATACGATTGGCTTCATTCCAAATGCAACAATATCTTCTTTCCACTGTTCCACTAAGTGCTGATACGGACAGATAATAATTACAGCAAGATTTTGGCTCTTATCGGAAAAAAGCCTTGCAGCTGCCGCAAGTGCTGTATAGGTTTTGCCAGTACCAGTCGCCATATCAAAGATACCAACATATCCTCTCTTAGCCCACTCTTCAATTGCCTCTAACTGGTACGAACGCATATGAACATAAGATGGAACCATCGGACCAACCGAAACTACAGGTTCTTCAATGGGTGTAAACTCGACATTAATGGAACCCTCATCGAGTCTTGTATCAATGCGATCATCAATCTTGTATCGATGTAAAATTTCTTCCTTTATATCTGGAAAATCCATAACTTTAATGCTTGGCTCATAATCTCCCCACATCGCATTGAATGCAGACTGTTTTGCAAGCACTCTATCCGCATCCTGAGTCCATGAAGCGAATACATCGATAGCCTCATAATTTTGGGTAAATGCATTTGCGCTTTCGTTCATAGAGCCAGAGAAAGCAATAATATTTTCATCACTATCGTACATTAGTCCCAACTTTTCATGAAACATTCCAACCGTATTATCGTCTTCCAAAAATGCGATTTTGATTTCTAGCCTTCCTGCTGCAATTAAGTTGCTCAACAAATTCAGCCTTGCCTCTTCAAATTTGCCCTTTGGCTCCTGGAGTTCTCGAAGCAATGCCTCTTTGATTACCTCGTCACGGCGTCTGATTCCGTCATTGATTGCCTCTATATCCTCTGGCGACAGGCGGGGAGAGGCAATCATCTGTATTGTACCACCGTTTTCTATCAAGCCGCAGATTCCAATAGTCAGTGACAGGAGCGCAGAAGAAGAGAAAAACCCCACTGCTCGCTTATATATGATTGCCTGTTTTAGCGCTGGATTATAGAAGTCTTTGATTACATTATCAAGTCGCGACCTATATTCCGGTTTCAGTTCAATATCTCGGAAGCTCATTCCATCCCGCCTTTACAAATTCGTTTCGATGTCATTAAGTGCATCTTTAAGATCTTCAAAATCCTTGTCAGCTGTTAATGCGTTTACACTTAATCTGACTGTACCTGCTGGATATGTGCCAAGGAACTGATGGGCCCTCGGAGCGCATTGCAACCCTGTCCGAACAGAGATACCCCTTTCTGAGAAAATTCCTCCTGCGCTATCGCTACTGATCCCATCTACAAGGCAAGAAACAATGCCGACATATTTGTTCCCTTCAACGTTTCCAACAACTGTAAGGAAATTATAGTCCTCAATTAGTGTTAAAAGTTCTTTCCGTTTCGCCGCTTCCTCGCTATAGAGCTTCACAATTGTCTGCTCTTTAATCCATTTAAGTGCAGCATTCAATCCTGCAATTCCAACAATATTGAGAGTCCCCATCTCATATTTCTCAGGAAAACTCTCTGGCATATCTTGATTTGCCGAGTCATATCCAGTCCCACCAAATAGCACAGGAGGAAGCTGAACGGAAGGTTTCATCAAAAAGCCAGAGATTCCTGTTGGCCCAAGGAGAGTCTTATGCCCCGCAAATACTGCAAAATCTATGGTTTCGAGGCCCACATTAAGATCAACAAGTCCCGCTGTCTGTGCCATGTCCACAAGTGTTACCGCCCCATATTCCTTTGCCAATGCGAAAATATCTTCAACTGGAGACACAAGGCCAATAACATTGCTTGCGTGACTAACAATTACTAAATCTGGACGAACAGAGTCAAACTGATAACGGATTCTCAATATGTCATACTTAAGCAGATCAGTGATAGCAAGTTCTGTTATTGTAATTAGCCCGAGTTTTTCAAAATGATAAAGTGTGCGGGTTACCGCATTGTGTTCAAACGGACTGATATAAATATTTCGAGTTCCCTTTTCTATTACTCCGCAAATAATCATATTTAGTGCAATCGTTGCTGTTGGAGTAAACACTACTTGTTTTGCGGGGCAATGGAAAAGTTCTTGAAGAAGACTTCGGGTCTCTTCAATCATTCCTTTTGCGGAATTGGCCAAGGCATAATCACCTCGACCGGCACTTCCTCCATGATTGCGATAGAACCTATCCATAAAAGTATAGACGATATCAGGTTTTGGATATGAAGTTGCTGCATTATCAAAGTATGCCATTTGCTCCTCCTTGTTAGCAGAGCTTTTTTAAAACTTCCATAAGAACTTGCCGCTTTTCCTGTTCAGAAATAGAGTGTCCCATTGCGTCAAGAGAAGCTGTGATCTGATTAAACAACAACTTGCCTCTTCCAGATACATTGACCTTATCAAACCGTCTCGTCGTGCTAACACCGGATTCATCAGCGAATATGATTTGGTAGTTTGAAGTTTCATTGATAGTTTCCGCAACAACGCTACTATGGAAGTCTTTCGCTGTCTTCATAAAACGGTCGAGCGATCCAAAGTACAGCTCTATGGTTTTACCATCCCAATCTTCGATTCTGAGTCCAGTTGTCAACTTTGCAAGACGAATGATGAATAAATCCTCATCATTTGTTACACTTTTCAGATGCTGGAGGAACTGATCTGTCCCATCGGGAAAAAGTTGTTCAAAACTCTTAGGATCAAGTTGATCACACCATTCCTTGACCGCATCCACAAGTGATATCTTCCGTCCAGTTGCTCTGTCCCCTTTTGGGAGAAAGGCATTTTTAGTTTCTGTGAGCAAATGGTGCTTAAGTTCTCCGAGAAGTCCATCAAATACTGCTTTAGAATCAATGATATCTCTGGCAGCATCCGCAAATTTGTCGTGATAATCAAATACCTCTGGAAGCTTCTTAAATAACAAATCAGAGCCACTGACATTTTGCTTAAGTAGTTTGATCATTTCGAGTTGTTGCCTAAGAATTCTTTCACCTGTTGGATGCTTTATGATCTCTTTAGAATATTTAGGAAGAGCCATATACCAGCGGCGCATAGCATTTGCAACATAGTCGTAAGAATTACCAGCCTTTTCTGCATCAACGACATAATCCGCAAATGCTTCTGCCAATCTTTTGATATAGCGTTCTTTCTCTGGATTCCAATCGAGATATTCGAGTGTAAAGTTGCCAGGTTCGCTGTTAATCTGAACGAGAACATCCACACTCGTCTGTACTGGACCAAAGCGATCATTGATAACAGTCTGTTGACGATAATTGTGCATGACCGCGGCAAGATAAATCGGAATCAACCCATATCGTAGGCCAATATGATACTCTGGTGAAGTTAGCCTCTCATAGAGCACGCCAAAATTGACTTGTCCATTTTGACGCGCCTCAAGGATAAAATCCTCAATTGTTTTAAGCATATTTTGCATGGCAACATCTTTGGGATGTAGATTCATCTGTGGAATACCACTGTCCTCATTCCAGATCCCTGTCCGAAAGAGAGTACTGCGCATGATAGAGACCTCTTGTCCTGTGCCAGAAAGACCAAGATTGGGTTCCAATTCACTGCGCAGCAGCGCTCCAATAATTTTGTTTCGGCTATTCTGCGCAATGCGTGTAATATCGTTCTTATTCACGGACTCATTATTGATTACTGGAGTCAGGCAGTAGACTTCATCACATATTTTGGACATTAACTCAGTAAGCCCCGACTTGCGATGGATGTTCATCAGTTCGCCATTATAAATATAAAACGAACGATAGTTCTCCGGATGCGTGTATGTGCCAATAAAGTCATTAATAACCTCTTGTAAGTCCTCGAATACTACTTCATATTCATCAAATAGAATTGGATCATCAATTGCATGATCCCTGAGTTGCGTGACCGCAGCATATTCCAGAGAAATCTTGTCAATAGCTTGAAAGTGCTTAGGAAATGCAAATATGAACCGTTTGCAGTTCTTACTAGAGGTCCTGATAACTTTTTTGATTTGCTGAAGTTGATCTTGACTTTCTGGAATGATTCCGTAAATAATCCCATCAGCATCAATTTTTTCACTCTTGACATCCCAATTTACATCGGGAGTAACTTCTGCGCCGGAAATGAACTGGAACGCAAAAAATCGAGTCATCTCATGACTGTCATTGTAACGAGATGGGTACATATAGTTGTCAAAATTCGAAGTATTGAGTATTTCCTTCGTTACAATCTTTCCTGCCTGTGTTTCCATCAAATCGTGAATTTTTTGCTGAATATCAACTCCCGATGTCTGTTTTAGCCGGAGATAGTCATTACTTCGCTTGATATAAATAACAAATTCTTTCTCAATCAGATTGGCAATAGCCTGTTCAATTTCAGTGACACCATATGAACTAGAGTAGATACCAATAATCTGTTCTTTTGTAGGGCTTAACCGCTCAAACTGTTCGAGCATATAAATCAGTGCGATAGTTTTAACAATTTTGCTGCCAAGCGTTTCTCCTGGGAGCTGGTTAAGTATCATGCTTGTAAGAATAAAAGTATCATGGATTCCTCCAGCATATACTTCTTTTTTGAATAGCGGCTCAAAATAGTCATAAATCTGATCTGGGGTAACAAGGGTAAACTCATTCTCATATTTGTCGAGAAATGCAGGAAGCGTAGCTGTTCCTTCTGCAGAGAGGAAGGTAAAAAACGTCCGTTCATTCTGAGCAATACGCTCAGAAAGTCTTGGCAAAATGAAAGTAGCAACTGGATGAAGTGGGAAACAGCCCCTAATAGCCGTTTCAATCTCTCCCTCGGAATCCACAAATATCTGATGCTTTTGATAACGATTGAATAACGAATCAAAATCACAAGCGTGTACATCACAAAACTCTCTCCAACGAGGTTCTTTATGCTGAATTACAGAGGAGATGATTTCATATGTCTGTGAAAAATTATTATTCATGTGGATGTGTTTGAAACGTTCAGACACTCCACGCCAACCATCGGTTTTTTCTTTTGGAAGTCTGTCAATATAATTTGAGATTTCTTTGTGAGAAATGAGCATTAGGTGGAGTTGTAGATCTCCACTTCTAGCACATTTTTCTGCAAAGTCCTGGAGCATTTTCGTATCACTGACCGATGCATCAACTATATTGGCCTCAAGAAATTTACTGAACTCATCATATACAACATAAATCCCAGTATAACCTTTAGCCTTGAGACTTTTAGCAACACTTTCATATAACTCAACCACATCAAAACCAAGGAAAGGATTAAACACACTTCCCGAGGTTAGTGCTGGATAAATCTTTTCAAAAGTTTCATAGGCGATAACGTCATAGTTTTCCAGCCTATCGATAAACAAGTTGACTGGTTCATCAATTTCTGCTTGAAATTTGGAAAAAGTTTCTGGAAATTCCGCCTCCCACCTTGTGATTGCACTGATTGCCGCCCTATAATTAGTGTCTGGCATAGCACTTATTAAATCATGCTCTGAAAGCGTCCTTTGTAAAGCAAGTAGAAACGCTTGGGTAAGGCTGGTATTGCTGCCGCTGATTACAACGGGAAGGATGTTGTCCTTGCTCTCATAGTAATTTTGAACAAGTTGGTAGAGTATTGGGTTTTCTTCGACTTTTGGCATAAGTTTCTCAAACAGTCTAAGATCCCGTTTCATAAGAATGGAGAGAATCGTGAGCACAATATGAGATTTACCCTTTCCATATGCTCCAATCAGCACTCTCGCTCGATCTGAAGATGTTGGACTAACACTTCGTATAATATCTTCCAGAAGATTAAGCGCCGATTTTGTTGGTATAAAGTTTTTCAGTTTATCGTCGCTTCCGATATCATACCCAATATTAACGGAGTACTGGAATCCAGAGGCAACAGAAATCATGTCTCTCATGTTCTATTCTCCTGACAACGCTCATTGATTGATCTATAAAAATTCTCTACACATTCGAGGAAATTGATTTCCTCTTGGATAGTAATCACGTCAAGGCCTGCTGTGCGATTGATCTTGATAAGTCTGAGTTTCTCAATTCGATACAGTATATCAAGCATAGCAATTGAATCGAGGTTAAACACCTTTCCTATGTTACACGGTGCAGTCAAAAGTTCATTTAAGCTGATTTCTTTTCGGCCATTAGCATTGTCCGCAATGACTGCAAGCGCAACGTATGGGTTGAGTGTACCGCTTGCTGGAATACTCTTTTTATACGTCTTCTTGCGTTTATTCAAAATGTCAATCAGTCCAAGCTCACCAAATGGACAGTCAATATTGTTTTCCGGAGACACTCTTGTTGGATTGGACTTATAGCGAGGTAAATAAGTATTAATGATACATTGAAAATCATCGTTAAGCGACCGAATAGCATAATTCATTTCGCCATCTGTCATCTTAATATATTTCTGTAACGCTTCAACAAAATCTTCCCTTGAGAATTCCGACACAGAAAATTCGTTGAAGAAGAAGTACCATGCAGTCGCTTCTTCTTTCTGTGAAGCAAGCCTATACTGCAATAGATAGAGTGTTCCAAGCTCTTCAACATAAGTATCATACTTGAAAATCAATTTTCCAAGGTCAGTAAAACTCTGTGTCCGTTTGCCTTTACTGGGTTCCGTAGTAAGATTAACCGCCTGAAGCCAGTATCGAAGAGCCTTTACCATGTTTGCTCCGATTCCAAGTACATCCATTGGATTCTCATCATGTGCTATAAATACATCTGGCTTATTGAAGACACAGCGCATGCCCTTGCTGAGCCAGCCTTTTCTAATAAAAAATGTATCATGAGCTCGAAATTTCATTGGCATACTATGTCCTCCAAATCTTCACTTTGTTCGCAAGTACTTGTCCATCATACAACCACCATCAAGATACTTAGCAGTCATACACATTTTGCAATGGATACATTTTTCTGAATCAATATAATAATTGTCTCCGATAATAGAGATCGCACCTTGTCTACAAATTGATTCACATTTAAGACATTTTCTGCAAGCGTTAAATTTTCTAATTTGATAGCTGGCCATCCGCTGCAAATCATCGTGATTTGCAACATTCATCGTACGAATCTTCACCGCATAGTCATACCCATCCTGATTGAACGGCTGGAGTGACAAAATCGGCACATTGGACTTTACATCAAGGATAATAATTTCCCGGAGCAGCTTTTTTCCAAGTTCTGGAGCTAGTTTTCCAAAAGGGACAAACATACCAACTAATTCATCATCAAATGGACGTACCAACCGATAAATCTTAGCGTGATCTTCAGCTGTACAGTTAGTAAAGCGTATCTTCACATCGCCGGCAGACTCAAGCCCATTTCCGCCTTGACGGGCTTTCCACTTTCCACTGTCAACATAAACTTCCGGATCGGGCTTCCCAATTTTTTTAGCAAAATCGAGAAGAAAATCTCGCCACTCTTTTGATTCCTTTGGCATATATACTCGAGAAAGGAACTGAGCTCGCTGGTTATTGTTTGGACAACACCAACACCCTACTCGATCATAACCGAGGCGATATGCTGAGTTAAAGTCAATTTTTTCAGTAAGAATGTAAAGCCAAATGTCAATGTCTTCCCAAAAAAATATTGGGGAGGCTACTGTTTGTTGCTGAATTTTAACAGATTCCGCATCGTCTTCAATTCGGTTATACTTGCTGCGGCTAACTGATTCTGACTTTCTGATTCCATAGAAAGTTAAGATTTGCTGACTTCGGTACATACTGTTGATTACTCTCGTAATCGGACCCGTTTTAAACATTGAACAACACCAGCGCATCATTCGTGCTGGAGGGCCTATATCCTTGCACACGTCATAAAATATCTGTTCATCATTTTTGGCGGTTTGAAATATCGCTAATGGATGAGTATCTCTATATCTACTTGCGTAATCAATAGTGGCAGGAAATTCGAGAGTAGTATCCCCGAAAATATGTACTAAGCTTGGATTACTAAGTGCCTTAATAACGACATCTGCGGTAACGGTCGAATCTTTACCTCCAGAGAAAGAAATTACGATATTCTCTTCTTTATATTTTTTCGCTGCTTGTTGAACAAACGCAAACGCTTCATCTTTAAGATAGGCTAAGCGGTGCTGGTTAGCCTGAACAAAGAGTGAAATGCTCTCACTAAAAAAGGTGTAATCTACATTCCCAGAATATTTAGCAATTTTTTTTGCGATTTTGTTAGTATCCGCTTCAGCAAAAATTTTTGCTGGAATGGATAATGGTTTTCCATCAATATAGTATCTGCTATATGCTGCCCAGACAGAATGATTCATGTAAGTGTCTGGCTCTTTCCTCAAAAGAATTGCGAGCAAAAGCCTTTCTTCCGGAAAAACAGGTCTTAAATCAGGAGTCAGATAATATGTTTTTCCTTTGCAAATAGGACAAATACCTTTATCAACTGCTGTAGAAAGATGTATAATCGGAATTGAGCAGTTTTTGCACCAATAAATCTGAATTGGAATATCTTCAACCGTTTGTGAGCCACAAACGGAACAGTAATTCTCGTTTGTTTCCAGATTGCAACACCTACACCACATAATCTAACCTCCTTTCCTGAGAAAGTTCTCAGATTCACAATAGCAGAGCCGCTGTACCAAAAAACGGACTATTATCTCTTTTCAAAACCAAGGTTATCTGATAAATAGTGCTTTTTATGCTTTTATAACAACACAATTCAATTTGATTCTCAATCTTTGCCAAATGCTTTATCTTTCATATCGCAGTTTCCTTAGAATTATCTCGTCCGCCGGGCAAAACTCGTACTGCGACATTTCATTCACTGCAATCCACCGAATATCATTATGTTCCAACATTTGTGGAGTTCCCTCGATAATCGCCGCATTGAACAGTGTCAGATGTACATTCAAATCCGGGTAAATGTGATCGACTTCCATAAACACTTCACCCACTGAGATGGTGACAGCCAGTTCTTCCTGACACTCCCGAATGAGAGCTTGTTCCTTTGTCTCTTCAGGTTCCACCTTGCCGCCGACAAACTCCCAAAGCAGTCCTCGCATTTTGTGGGCTGGACGCTGGCAGATTAGAAACCTGTCCCCGTTCCAGATCAGTGCCGCCACCACTTCGATTACTCTCTTCTCCATGCTACCCACCATTCTCAGAACAAGTTGCCTTTTTCCCCTGTCTATGCTATTTTATATGAGTATACCACAAATTTCCCCTTGTGGGAAGTAGGCAATGGAGGTGCAATGCCGTGGTACGAGAGATTATGCGGGATGAAGCGTTCCTCTCCCAAAAGGCTGAACCGGCCATTTTGGAGGACTTGCCTGTCGCTCAGGACCTGCTGGACACCCTGACTGCCCACAAGGACGGCTGTGTGGGCATGGCGGCCAATATGATCGGCGTCTGCAAGCGGATCATCGTCTTTGACAACGATGGCACATACATGGTGATGCTCAACCCGGAGGTTATCAAGAAGTCCGGCCCCTACGAGGCTGAGGAGGGCTGTCTCTCCCTCACCGGTACCCGGAAGGCCAAACGCTGGCAGTCCATCAAGGTGCAGTATCAGAACGAGCAGTTTCAAACACGCTTCAAGACCTTTACTGGCTGGACGGCACAAATCATCCAGCACGAAATCGACCACTGTGAAGGAATTCTGATTTGAACCGGGAGGCCTGTACATGAAATGTGTCATCATCTTATCCGACACCCACGGCCTGCTGCGGCCGGAGGTGGTGGGATACCTGTCCCAGGCAGATGTCATCATCCACGGCGGCGATATCAACACCCAGGCCATTGTGGACAAGCTCCGGGAGTACGCCCCGCTCTATATTGTCCGAGGGAATAACGACAAGGACTGGGCGGAGGAGTTGCCGCAAAGCCTCTTATTTTCCATCGAGGGCATCCATTTCTTCCTGATTCACAACAAGAGGGATGTTCCTCCAGATTTGTCCGACACGGATGTGGTGGTTTACGGACACTCCCACAAGTATGCCTGTGAGGAGCGGAATGGTGTTCTGTGGCTGAACCCCGGCAGTTGTGGACGTCGGCGCTTTGACCAGGAAATCACCTTTGCTGTCATGACCGTTGACGGAGGACATATTCAAGTTGAGAAAGTAATCATTCCTCATGAAAAGAAATAATGAGATAGAACTGGGCCTGACCATTCCCCTCCAGCGACACTTACACATCAAAACACTCCCTTACGGCCAGGAATCAGACCGCCGCTTCTGCTGGGATCTCCACGTCATTCCGCTGCGGGGCAGGCCCAGTCTGCTGGCGGTCCACTGCCATACGCGATACACATTTGTGCTGTCCGATCTCAGCCATCCGGAATGGGAGTGCCTGCCGGACATTTTCCTGGACGGTCTGCGGCTCAGTTTATCCGCCTCCGGTTTTCCCGCAGAAACGACGAAGGAGCTGTGCGGTTCAAACCCGCCTCTGTTCACCAGGACTCATGGTCGCCGGGAGGTGGCCTTTTTAAACCGCGCCTGGGAGGATGTGATGGCTACGGAACTGGCTCTGGACGAAAACAGCCAAAGTCAGCCCCTGCTGGATCAGCTGGTCAACGCCAAACTCCGCCGCTGCGCGGGAATAGAAGGCCTGGACACAGCGGCAAGGCGGCTGACGGAGATGCTTTCCCAAATCTGAAAGGAGGGGACTCTATGCGCATCATCATCGCCCCGGCGAAGAAAATGGTAGTGGACACGGACAGCTTTGCCGTGGACGATTTGCCTCAATTTATAGAGCAGACAGAGCAGCTGAAGGCTGTCCTCCAGGGTATGTCCTCCAAGGACTTACAGACCCTCTGGAAGTGCAATAACTCCATCGCCAAACTGAACATAGAGCGGCTGGAACAGATGGATTTGCGCCGCAATCTCACTCCGGCGATTCTCTCCTACGAGGGCATCCAGTACCGCTACATGGCCCCCAGCGTGATGGAGACGACTCACTTGGACTACCTCCGGGAGCACCTGCGCATCCTCTCTGGCTTCTACGGTCTGCTGCGGCCCTTCGCCGGCGTGACCCCCTACCGTCTGGAAATGCAGGCAAAGCTGGCGGTGGACGGCTGCCGGGATCTCTATCAGTTTTGGGGTAGCCGCCTGGCCCGACAGCTGGCCTCGGAGACGGATGTGGTGCTGAATCTGGCCTCCAGGGAGTACAGCAAAGCAGTGGAGGGTTATCTGCCTAAAACCGTCCGGTTCGTCACCTGTGCCTTTGGAGAGTTGAAAGACGGCAAGGTCATCGAAAAGGGCACCAAATGCAAGATGGCTCGTGGGCAGATGGTACGCTGGCTGGCGGAAAACCAAATCAAAAGCCCGGAGGATCTCCAGGCCTTTGACCAGCTGGGCTATCAACTCTGCCGCTCCACATCGGTGGGGAATCACACCGCTTATCTTTGGATACAGTCCCACAAGGATTGAGCCGCTTCCTGGCCGGGAGCGGTTCAATATTCCGTATTCAGCAGAAAATCCGCAACGTGCATCATCTTGATCCCCTGGTAATTTCCGCTGGTCTGTTTGTTGATGCGGGGGTATTTTTATATTGCGAAAGTATATGGTTATAACCGCAATACTCACTTAATATCAAAAGTTTTGCGGTTTATATCTGCAAAACTTTTTCACTAAGACAGCTTCGACGGCTTCCAGCATCAGAGAATATCCCATATAAAATCCCCAGATTCAGGGAAAACTGAATCCGGGGTGATA
>OFHN01001502.1_pt1 | contig 16164 bp, 19 predicted proteins | sample 1521321 | NCBI WGS metagenome assembly OFHN01 (sample SAMEA3504130, study PRJEB24116) | mouse gut metagenome | biome: mouse gut; feature: mouse-associated habitat; material: faeces | place: Denmark | collected 2011
ATTTCTAGGAGAACAATGTAATCACGAAATTCAAACATCCCGTCTGGCATTAGGCTCTCTGCTGCGGTAGGCATAAATTTTTCATCGTAGTATTGATACTCAATTCCATCGTTTAACTTTGAGCAAACGCTAAGCACAAATGTATTCAACGCTACCTGGTGAGGGATAGTCTTGGGATTCATCTTGAGTTCATAGGATGACCTGTCCATCTGTCGCCTATTTTTCACCGCCCCCTTCAATGCACCTCTCAGCAGTTTTACTATCGCCACCCCCAACGTGGTAAGGAAAAGTGCTGGATACTGGCCTCCATATTCAACCTCTGCCAGTACTTTTTTTGATACCAACTGCCGTATCCGCTCTTGAGCATACTCCATTCGAGCATCCGCCTGCACATAGAAATGCTGATACAGCAACGGTGCGTTGAGACATCTATGCCAATAAATTGCATCCAGTCCCATTCTGTCTTCCTGTGTGAGCTCCCGCATTATCTCTTCATTCACTTTTACATTGGCCAATACCATCCCCCACTTTTCTCAATTGCTCTCGAACTCTCGCTTGAGAAACTTAAAGCCTTAAAAAGCCCCACATAAAAGCCAATATCGTCGTGAGCCCCCCAAGTATCATGATAGCTATGCTGGAAGCCATAATCTGCTGTAATGCCATCTTCCTCGCACGTGCATCATCCCCTGCGGCACCAAGCTTTGTTATTGCAATGAGGAAAAATATGATGCATGTTATTATCGCAATGGCGAGAAAGAACATCCCCACCTCTTTTAGGCGAATAATCGTATCCCCTGCCTTCTCCGCTTTAGGTGCTTCCGCCAAGCTAAAGCCTGGAGCCCACGCGGAGGGGTCCAATTCCAACGCATATGCGCACGGCGTAAATACCAAACCAAGGAACATACCCGTACCCGCCTGCCCAATCTGTTTCATAACCTTCTTCATAGGCCCTCCTAAAAACAGGGCAGCAGGGCTCTACCCCGCTGCCCCAATCTTTTGCCGCACTAAGTCTGTTGTGTATTGGTGATAACATTCCAGAAGAAGCCAATGACAATTGTGGCTCCCCCCAAAAGTGCGGTTGCGATGCCAGTTGTCAAAATCCCTGCGATGGCCTTCTTTCTTGCCATCTCGTTGTCTCCGGCCGCACCCAGTTTGGTAAATTGAATCAGCATAAAAATAAGCATCGTAATTGTCAGAATGCTTGTGATAACCGTTGCTATCGTTTTATACTGCTTCACCAATCCGCCCATGTTGGGAGCGGTACTATTAGCACCTGCAGTAACCTTTCCGCTTGCATCCACCGATACAAAGTCGTCAAAAACATCCGCCTGAGCGACTGTCGGTGCAAACGGGACCGCATCCGGAGCAATAAGGAATCCCGCTCCTATGATTACCAGGATAAAAGCGGTAAACGCGGCAGCAAGCTTTATATTCCTTCCGCCTGCTATCCTTTCCATCTGCGGCACCTCCTTTCTATCGATACAAAGCAGCCCTATGCCGCTTTGCCTGTGTTCTATGCGGAGGCATCCGCTATTATTATGAAATATCAAAAATGCCTTCTTATTGCAAACCTGAAGGGAATACTATATAATAAAGTATAAAGAAGGAGGCATCGCCATGATTGACAAGTATGTTCAAGCACTACGTGACGGCAAAATTATATCCATCGACTGGCGCACTATCAGGGAAATGCTCGGCGAGGATGGCAATCGACTTCACGAGTGTTCAATTTGCACAGAAAGCAGTACCTTTCCACCCGAGAATGCTGAAACGCACTCTCTCACCGAAACTGAAATTTTCGAAATTTTACATCAAGCAAATGTTGCGTATATGGCTGATGTATATAAGGACGGTGTCCCATATCTCCCAATTGAAACTCGGTATTTTTCAAACGTACAACCCAAAGCAGGCCCTTGGGTACAGAGTCCCAATGTATCCATTTCCGATAGTTAGGAAACTCCACAGATGAAAGTAGGAGAGTGGGTCGCCATATCCGAAGCTGGCCTGTGGGTAGACATTTTTGATGATAATGGTAGGGTGTCATTTCCGACCAAAACGGAAGCTATCGATAGTATAGCCAGTGCAAAACTTGATGCCGCCAAAAAACCGAACGTAAGAAGAATTTCACAGGGTAAATATATCTATCGCCCAAAAGACTGTGACACTGGATATTATGGAGAAGAATACGCAGTGGAGCGGGTGACAGAGAAAAATATAGAGAACTTCGAAAGTCTTGCCGCAGAGCTTGATGACGAATAATAGCAGCGCAAAAAGAGGAGAGCTACCTACAAGTAACTCTCCTTTTTTGTTTCTACGAAAAATCGTGGTTCTCAAAGTACTCATTGTATAGACTTTATAGCTGTGGCAGACTATAATGGGAAAAGCGATGTAAAATGCCCGACATCCTTCAACCCCTGAATTCTCTCCAGTGAATGGCTGTCACGACCACTGAGGACTTCATCCGGGTCATCACCGGGACGAACTCAGGGAAAACCAGGACGCTAGTATTTTTGCAGAGGAAGTTACTCTATGCCATTTACAGCGACGCCCAGTATGCGCCCAACTAACTTCTGCTTGCGGGGAGCAGGAGTTGGAGCGGTCACTACATAGCGATTCCGCCATAACAAACAAATCGAACAGAATGGAGAAGGTCATGCGTTTTTTCAAACGATATATATTCACAGGAAGGGATGAAAATGGCAAACTACTGTGTACCGGAGAATACACTACCGTAGAAGAATTTGACCGGTTTGCTGCCGAATATCCCCCTGCGAGCGGACATACCCTAACGCTTTTTGATTCCATGATTCCGCTGGATGACTTCGGACTAACTTACAAAACCGTCCGCACAATTACCGGCGTGTAGATTGCCAGCCAATGTCTGGAGCGTTCTAAAAAGAATTACCCTCAGGCGCCTGGGGGGGGTACTATCGTATCACTGACAGCTAACTCCTACAAAAAAATGATTTTAGCAGGAGGATAATAGACTTTCCTTCCCAGGTCGGCTATAATGGAGAAAACAGAGAAAAAGAGGTGAGCTGGGATGCCCGACATCCTTCAAAACCTGAATTCTGCCCAAAGGGAGGCTGTCACTACCACTGAGGGCTTCATCCGGGTCATCGCCGGGGCCGGCTCTGGGAAGACCAGGGCGCTGTCCCACCGATTTGCCTTCCTGGTGAACGAGCTGGGCATCCTGCCGGGGAACATCCTGTGCGTCACCTTCACCAACAAGGCCACCAACGAGATGCGCCAGCGGATTCACACCCTCCCCGGGGACAACGACCCCGGCTACATCAACACCTTCCACGGCTTCTGCGTGTCCATCCTCCAGGAGGACAGCTACGCCGTGCAGTACCCCAAGAGCTTCCTGGTGCTGGACAACGCCGACATTGACGCCATGCTCCAAATCATCTATGAGGAGCGCAGCCTGACCCTGCGGGAGATGACCTACCGGGACGCCCGGGACATGATTGAGATACGCAAGCTGTTCAAAGACCCTGACTACTACCTGGACATGCTCTCCATGTCGCTGGACGCCCTGCGGCAGAAGTACCTGGACGCCGTAAAGACGGAGGACATCATCTTTTACGGCTACCTCTACCAGGAGAAGAAGTGCTTCGGCCTGGACTACAACGACCTCATCAAGTTCTCCCTCTACATCTTTCAGGAGTACAAGGGCATCAAACTCAAGTGGCAGCAGCGCCTGGAGTACATCATGATAGACGAGTTTCAGGACATCGACTCGCTGCAATATGAGCTGATGGAGGTGCTTTGCGGCTATCATAAGAACCTGTTCATCGTGGGCGACCCGGACCAGACCATCTACACCTGGCGGGGCGCCGATGTGAAATACCTGCTGGACTTCGATAAAAACTTCCCCGAGGTGCGCACCATTATGATGATGGAGAACTACCGCTCTACACCAGAGATTCTGGCGGCAGCCAATTCCCTCCAACAGCACCTTCTCCCCCACTCTCCCCTCTGGGGCACCAGTGTGGTGCCACTACGCCGAAAGCCAGGAGGAGGAAGCCAAGTGGATGGCGGAGGAGATTCAGCGGCTCCACGAGACTGGGACGGCCTACCGGGATATCGCCGTTCTCTACCGTGCCCACCATGTGACCCGCACCGTTGAGACAGTGTTCTTGCAGAAGAAGCTCCCCTATGCCATATACAGCGGCACACAGTTCTACGACCGGGCAGAGGTGAAGGACGCCCTGTCCTACCTGCGGATGGTGGCCTATCAGGACGACCTGTCCTTTTTGCGTATCTGCAACCGGCCGAAACGAAACCTGGGCAAGAAGCGGGTGGCTTTCCTCCAGGAGTACGCCGCCCGGAACGACTGCTCTCTCTACCAGGGATTGTTGGAGAACCTGGATGAGCCCCTGTTCAAGAGCACCAAAGCCCAGAGCTTTGCTTCCCTCATCCAGATATTCTCCATGGACTATACCCAGCGGCCTGTCTCCGAGGTGCTGTCCGCCCTTTTGGACCAGAGCGGCTATGAGGAGGCGCTGCGCACCGAGGGCAGTCAGGAACGGCTGGACAACCTGGCGGAGCTGAAGCAGTCAGTCTATGAGTATGAGACCACCTGCGGCGAGGAGAGCACCTTGGAGGACTACCTGGCCCATGTGGCGCTGTTCACCGACAGCGACAGCGAGGAGAAGGGCGACCGGGTGAAGCTGATGACCGTCCACGCCGCCAAGGGGCTGGAGTTCCCCTATGTGTTCCTGTGCGAGCTGAACGAGGGGGTCTTCCCCTCCCGGAAGGTCCGCACCCGGCCGGCCATGGAGGAGGAGCGCCGGCTGGCCTATGTGGCGCTGACCCGGGCGGAGAAGGGGCTGTACCTGTCCGAGGCGGACGGCCGGGGCCATGACGGCTCCCCACGCTATCCCTCCCGGTTCCTGCTGGACATTGACCCCGGACTGCTGACCTACACCCATGAGCCGAAGGAGGGGCTTATCAAGGAGGCCAGGGACTTCATCGAGGTCGCCCAGAAGTACCTCCCGGAGGACGACAGCGATATGCTCTTTCAGGAGGGGGAGCGTGTCACTCACGCCGCCTTTGGGCCCGGAACGGTGCTGAGTGTGGACATGGACAAGGGCGCCCATGTAGTCCAATTCGACTCCATGTCTACTCCAAGAAAGATTTCCTTCCGGGCAAAATTAGAGCGTCTCGAGTGCTGATATGTAGAACTCAAGCACTTCTCCTTGACTTTCCCTAAAATTGTGTTATCATTACATTAAAAGGCTATATCTTGTGTGTCCTAATCACGGGATATTCTTTATAAATACAGTTGAGGGACTGTATTTTGCGTTATTTGTTTGCATGGAGTTATCAATCGCCTCGCTCTTTGGAGGTGTTGGTAATGTTGAAAAAAATCTCATACCTTTGCAGCTATGAGTACGGCAGCCGCAGCTGGAGTGCATTCCTTATAAACCGGCTTGCTAACCTGGTTGGAAATGTCCTTTGGATTGTTTCTACCCTCGTTGGCGTGTCTATTGCATTGTATTTCTTGATGCTGCTTCAGCTTTGAGTACAAGCTTTCCTGATAGATGGGGCGGGAAGCCATTTCCTGCCCCATCGTTTTTTTGCGGCTTTATATCATATTGGGCTTTTGCATATTATTAGAGTAATAGAATTTTGGGCGGTAACTATGTAAGGATGGTAATTATGGAAGCAACATACACTTATCACTCTGTCTCTGTCCCGGATAGCATTCTCAATTCCAGACAGCTACAGAATATAAATCCCGTGCTTCTGGAAATTCTCTATAAGCGCGGCTACCAGACAGAAACTCAAATTCAGCAATTCTTATTCTCGGACATCTCATCCATACTACAAGACTTGAATGTAAAGGATATGGATATAGCTGTTAAACTCCTAGAGCAGCATATCAAAGCTGGCAATAGAATCGTTGTTTACCGTGACTATGACTGTGACGGCTGCGCCTCGGGAGCTATTGCAATTGAATGCCTTCAGCATTTGGGCGCTAAAATTGAACACTACGCAAATAAGCGCAGTGTTGATGGATATGGTCTATGTGAGCACGGAATTGATATTATCATGGCTCGCTGGCCAGATACAAAACTTATTATCACCGTGGATAACGGAATTTCTGCACATGAAGGGATTACATACGCCAAAAAACTCGGTTTAGCTGTCATCATAACCGACCACCACGAGTGTAGTACCACTCTCCCCGCCGCCGATGCGGTTATTGACCCGAAGCGTCCAGATGAAACCGCCTTATTTCATGACTTATGCGGCGCAGGGGTGGTTTTCAAATTCATGCTGGCCTTGTACCGGCATATGGGAAAATATATCGAGCCTGTCATAGGTACTTTAGATTTAGTTGCCCTGGCTACAGTCGCAGATGTAGTTCCTATCATTTCCGAAAACCGTTTCCTGGTGCAGGAGGGACTGAAACAAATCAATTCTGGAGTCCGTCCCTTTTTTTCTGCCCTGCTTGTAAAGGGAAAGTATAACAATGTCAATGCACACAGAGGATTGGCCTTTGGTCTTGCACCCATGGTAAACTCAATCTCTCGAATGGACATGGATACAGACAGTGTCGTTGAGATGATGCTTTCCAAAGATATGAACCAAGTCAACAGCCTAGCAGATATGCTGCTCTCTACAAATGAGAGACGCAAGCAGGTAACAAATGAAGCTTATGAATTGCTGCATGAGCAACTTCCCCCACCATCATCTGCGGATTCAGCCATTATTATCCGAAACGATGCTCTATCCGACGGAATTATTGGGATTATAGCAGGACGTCTTAAAGAACAGTATAACCGGCCCTGTATTGTTGCAACCGCAGCTGACAGTGATACGATTAAAGCCTCTGCCCGAGGCCCGGAATGGTTTCATCTGAAGGGGGCTCTTGATAAAATATCAGATGGCATCCTTCTGGGATACGGGGGGCACTCCCAGGCTGCCGGTTTTTCCGTCTCAGCCAAGCGATTTAATGACTTTGTGAGTGAGTTTACGCAGTTGGCCCGTCAATCCATGCCAGCAGATAACGTTGGCATCACAAAGGAAATAGATGCTGTGCTGACCGAATCCGATTTTTCTCGCACCTTTGTCCAGGAACTACAGATTTTGGAGCCATTCGGCGCCGGATTTCCTCCTCTGCGCTTCGGGCTAAAGGCCAATCCAACGGAACTCGTGTATATGGGGCAACAAAAACAGCATGTAAAATATAAAACTGAAACCGGTCTCGACATCATACAGTTCGGGCAGGGAGATACCGCCCGGCAAAGGACTCGTTTTCCCCAAAAATTTGTGGGCATTCCTTCCCTCAACGTATGGAAGAACACAGTCACTGTCCAATTCGTCTGCGAGTAAAATATATCTTCACCCTGCCAATCAAGCTGAGGACGCAAAAGCTGTCCTCAGCTTGGTTTTATGTCGTGGTCAAACCACATACCTAGGCACTGCTGCCGATTTATGTTATAATGAGATGAACGGTACTAAATGTCCAATCTGTCACAGCGTTGATGTGTCCACACCGTCTGTACGAGGGAGGGGCAGCATGGAACCAAATGTAAAAAAGAAGTCCGCTCACAATATTTATTATGGTGTTGAACAGAATACAGGGGTCGTAAAACACATCTCTGAGGTGTCCAGCGGCAGGAAATGTGCTTGTAACTGCGCCGCCTGTGGCACAGCGTTAGAGGCGCGGAAAGGGAGTGTTCGAAAGCATCACTTTGCCCATGTGTCCAACTATGACTGCATGTATGCGAATGAAGTGGCTATTTACAAGGCCGCTACTGCTATTATTTCAGATTTAACATCTTTCTATCTCCCACCCATTTTTTTATCTCTTAACGACCCCCGAAAGCCTGAGCTGCTCAGAGAAGAGCAAAACATCACCCCCGATAATGTAACTTTCGAGTGTGCACCAAAGCAATATCCTCCCAAATTACTTATCACTACACTTGGCAGTAAACTCCGTCTCCTTTTTGATTTTGGGGGTTATTACTCCGAAGATGAACTGATAGCTTTTGCTGAAGATGGCCGAAATCAAAATTATTCTGTCCTTCTCTGCCTCTTCCCAAGCATCGAGGAAAATGAGTTTTTTGCGCCAGAGCATCTAACGAAAATTTGGAGCGATAGCAAATTGGACCGAAAGTGGGTACGCAGCGCTGTGGAAGATAAGAAGCGCGAATGGTATATGTCTCTGGCCTCAACGCCAAAGGAGTGGGGTTCTGGATATGAGTGCCCAATCCATATTGGGTACTACCGTGGCAAATATTCTGCCAGATGGGTAGACTGCGCTTATTGCGAGTATAATTTGGCACAGCCTCCAGGCTGTCTTTGTCTTGCTTTAGCTGGCTCTAAACTGCCCGGTTTGACCGACCAGATTGCAGAGCGCCGCAGGGTAAATGAGGCTTATATTCAACAAAAGAGGCAGATGCAGGCAAAGCAGCAACTCTATATCTCCCGTCGGGGTTCTCCGCTTCTGTCAACTCCTTCATCTGCCACTCCATCCTCGCCTCCCTCTCAATCCCTCATCGCAGAGGAACAGCGGATGAAAGCTGCCTTTGACCCATTCTCCACTGTAGTGTTACGGGATAAATATGACCGCCGGTGGGTTAAGTGTACTTGCTGCGGAGAAATCAAGCTAGCACAGGAAATGTCCTCGTATGGCGGGCGCGGCGTTGAATGTAACCTGGGGATTTGCTTAAACTGTTCTCGCCATCATAGAGCGAATGCCTAACAGCTCAATATTTCTATAGACAGCAAAAAAGGCCTGCTCTTAGATGAGCAAGCCTTTTTATATATTCCATCGCTGGATTATAGCTGGTTACACTCAACGGATACTCCAATGCAAAATCATCTACCAAAAATTCCTCCGCAAGTTTGTGTTTCTGAAATGTTTTTGTGCCTTTCAAAAAGTACTTCCAATCGGATGGCTTATCTCCACTGTCCCATGTACAGTCAAGCTGATACCATTTGTCCCCAAGTTTCACAATATTCCATGCGTGCGATTCCCATCCATTCTTTCCTTGTGCAGTTCCGCTCACAATTCGGACTGGAATTCCCACACTATGACACATGGCATAAAACAGATGCGCATAGCCAGAACAAACGGCTTTTCCCTCTATAAGTGCAGGATATGCCGTATAGGAGAGATTATGTGTTGTCGAATCTCCCTCCCTGTGAGCTGCATAAGATTCATCATCATACGCAACAGAGGTACAAATATACTCATAAATTTTACGGCACTTCAAATAGTCGCTTTTTCCTTCCAAATCCAGGCTCTCCAATACCCTGTCCAACTCTTGCGCAAAAATCTCCTCCTGCTCAGCAGTAGTTCGGTATTTCATATCGATAAAGTCTATCTGCCACATATTTGTACCCACAAAAGTTATTCTGTGGCTATGACCATTCCAAACCTTTTTCAGATAGTCCCCCGATGAAGCATATTCCCCTGGCGTATCGCCTCTTATGGCCGGATAGAAAATCAATTTTGTAACTGCACCATCCTCCAGAAGGTTCTTTTGTGAAATGACATACAGTGTGAAGTCCGCTTCTCTGCTCGCCATAGCACTCCGAAGTTCCCCTATCGCTGTATCGATGCTGACATATCCAGGTTCTAATATGGCGCTGGCCTGTGTACAGCAGATATTGATTGTGAGGACCAAGACGGCCAACACACTAAACATACGTTTATACCATGCAGTTTTTCTCTTCACCTTCATGCAGTCATCTCCTCAATATAGTTTCTGTCTTCTATATACACTAAAATCGCCGCTTCAATTTGTGCTATTCGCTTTTCTCAATAGTAAATAAAAACTCGCATCAGCATGGCCCCATAGGGAACTCGACATTAATGGAATAGCGCCACTCAAGCCTTGTGTATAAGTCAAATTCCTCTTTATCCAAAGAGTTAAGGCGCTCTACAATATCATCTGTAAACGGGAAGCTATTTAAAAAATTTTGCTCTTGTTTAATATCTTCAAGCCGCCGCTCAATCGTGAGTATGTCCTCAATATCATAGTAGGAGTAGAACCATCTCTTTGCGCAAAACTCCCTGATATAGTTTTTGCATCTTCTTTGACTACGCTTAATATCCAACTTGCTTCGCCTATAAATCCATTTAAATGGAAGAGTCTCCATAAAAAACATTGCTGCACTCCACACGATGAAGCGCACGCTGACCTCCCCGGCAAAAATCAACGATACTACCACTATTCCTAGAGCAACACAAGGCGTAATAGTCAGATAATCCCACAGCAACCGGTTGAATTTCCGGTAGTTGATAGTTATATACTTTGGCTGCAGGGCAATCAAAGCTGCCATCGAAAACCAAAACTCTCCAAACAGACGTATAGTGAGCTCATAAAGGCCTGTCCCTATCAGCACACCGATATCAAGTGTAAGGAATGTTATCCCAAACAAGATTAAATCAGAAACTACACTAAACATGCACGCCTTTCTTATCATGCTCCAGTAGAGACATGAAAGCATAGGATTCGTTCTACAGCACAGCCCTAGCACCAAAACTATCATCGCTATTCCAGCTATCAGCCTAAGCACACTTATTATCAAAGCTGGAATCATACAAGCACTGATTTCTTGAGGGCTAACAAAGGTCCCACATGCCTGGCAAATATAATAAACAGCATATAGCAGGACTGGGACTCCTTTTGCAAAGGTGGGCAAGCGCCTCGCATTTATGCCGATAAATGCGGCTCCAATTGCGGCCACAATACAAAAATCGTATACCCATGCATGGGTAACTGCATCATTTCTAGCTAAAATGAAAAAAGGGAGACACAAAATGGCTTCCACCACAATAAGGACAGAGCCATTCCAATCATAGAAACACTTTCTCGGTGTATTGGGTCTCCATATAACCAACCTTTTCTCTTTTCTCACAAAGTCCCCTCCAAGTCTCTGCAATATCCCTACCGCGCCATCTGTCTCCATAGCTACGTAGCCCTCAAAAATGGGATTGTCGTATAAAGCGCAAAAGCTGGCTATGCCAAAAATATAGAAGCTGGCAAGTATCCGGCCTGCCAGCCCCGATGTTCCAAAGAGATTCAAATTACCTGTCTATTTTATATCACCTCCAGTTCTGAACTGCCGCAGCCATTTCGCTTTTGACGTCCATTAAAATAACTTTTCGATTTTGTGAGGCGAGAGACTCGATAAGATATCCATCACTGCCTCGGTCATCAATATGCCAGGGGTCCTTGTCCCCCATCCCAACACATGTGAGCTGTTCTTCAGGGATATCCCAACCTTCCACCAGAAGTTTCTTTGTCGCCTCTGCCCTTCTCCTTGACAGGTCCAGGCAGTAATCATCATCACTTCCACTGGCCGTTGTGCCAATCAGGTACGCCTGCCGGTCCGGATGTGCCAAAAGCTCAGCCGCAGCTTCGTTTAACGCCTGGGTCGCTGCCTCAATATCTACAAACTGGTCACTATCCCCCCGGAACCTGACCTGTGCATCGGACAACACGGTCATTGGTATTTCTACCTGCAAGGCTCTCTGTTCAGTCGGCACTAAGCTAACGGCTGGGAGTCCCACATATGCTTCGCCGGCAAAATCAGAAAGAAATTGCACATCTTCGGCTCCACCAGCTGTTAGAACTGCTTCCCAGATAGACTGCAAAGACTTCTTTTCCCGCTCGCTCAAGCCCGTCTGAGGGGCTGCTGTCTGTCCGCACAATGCCCAAAGTACGGATATACCATCCAGCTCAGGAAGCGCTTCGGCCTCATCCAACGCAGCCACAACTGCCTCCGGCTCCGCATTCAAGAGTCCCTGCGTGAAATCAAGATAGCCTGTGGACGACAACCCTGTATCCAGCACCAAGAGGACCTTGTTCTGCCCCTCTTTGGATAGGGCGGATGCGCCCAGCCGTATCGCTTCCAGCGTATCCACTTCCGGGACTTCCGCGCACAGCTGGTCAAGGACACCCTGCAACTGTCCAACATACTCTCCAGCAATCGCTTTCTGCTTGTTTTCACTCAAGCCATCAGTGGGCAGTTCAGGAATCGTTGTTTGAAACACAACTGCGGGAGCTCCGTCGGCTCGGATGATTGTGATATCACCTTGTGTTCTGGCCACTTGGTATAGTTGTGACGTTATTGCCTCTGCATTGAGCGGGATACTACCAGCATTACTGTGCGCCCCAACCACGACAGAGAGTGCGAACGGGGTATCCTCGGCGGTATTGGAACAGCTGCACAGTGCCAAAGACATGATGGCAGCAAGAAATATTGCGGACAGTTTTTTCTTATACGCCATACTGATATTTCTCCTTTCTTTGCCTTCAAGTCAAACATTATGCGGAGGCCCCAATAGACACCGCCTTGTCACTGGAAAAATTCAGCGGTACTGGCTCCATTTCCGAAGTAACTGCCACGGCATCGGATGCTTCACTTACCTCTATACCTGCCTGCCCGCTAAGCCGGGAGATAGCAGAGGGCTCTCGCAGGTGCTCGCTCAGCAAGAATCTCGCTTCCGCCCGTAGCTGACCGCATCTGGCATGAACAAGCGCCCTTGCCGCCTGATACCGCTCTTCATCCAGCTGCAATAGTTGTTCTTTCTCACAGTCCATGTTGGATATCGCCGCCATAAGGTCTCCTTGTGCTTCCATCAACTCCAAACGCCGCTTTCTGAGATGGTCAATCTTTGCTTTAAGCGGGTCGCTATTGAAAAAAGCAAGCAGAAAACCAAGTATGCTGGTAATCAAAGGCTCAACAGAAAGAAGGATAATCGTCGCCATTCCCTTGGTATTATCTTCTGTTTCAACATCTTCTTCCTGCGAGACTTCTCCCACTGTATTTACCAATGCTGTAGCCTGCGTCTCCGCACCATACATATCTTTATAAGCAAACCGCATCACCACTGTCGCAGAGAATAAGAGGATAAAGGCTGTGATGCCAAGCGCCGCTTTTGCCAGAGCAAATCGTTCTAGCCTATAAATCGCTTTCTGGAGGTTGCCCGCAATAACTAGCGGCAGGAAGTTAAGTATCAATGCGACGCCAAAGGACACCGCAACCCCCATCCATTCAGCTTGGGTCATGGCCACATCTAAAAGGGAAAAGAGGACTACTGCATCTAACGCAGCTAAAATGATTGTGATTCCGATAAGGACAGGCGATGAGCCCCACCACGGGGCTCCGGTATTCTGCCAACGTGTTTCCGCCTCTTCGGGGAGCATATATGCCTCGGTACCGAGGGCCTTGATGGCTCCTTTATCCTGATATCCTCTCATACATCTGCCTCCGTTTCAGTAAGGGTAGTCACTCCTTCGCCCTCCATTGAAGTTCCATGGTAATAGATACGTTCTAACTGCTTCAATGCCCGCTCACATTCCTGAAGTTCCCACTTGTTCTGCGCCAATTTCGACTCCGCCTTTATCTTGTCGCCGCGCCAAATTTTCTCAATCAGATGATTGATTTTTCCAACATGGTCGGCTTTTTGATGACACAGGTCAGCAAGTGCTTCTCTCTCGGTACTCGATATGACCCCATCAATATAAGATGCATTGAACTCATCGACATTGGTATTTTTAAAAAATGCCTGTACAATGGAACGGAAATTTATCTCCAAGTCCAACAAGTGAGTAGACAATTCATAGTCCCGGGGAGTTAGTGAGATATTCGGTGCATAGCTTTGCACCTCAACTTCATGGGGGGCCGGCCGCTTTCTCGTCCTCTGCGTTTTCGGCATCCGCTTACGCATTGCAATCCTCCTCTCGCTCAATAACACTTGCACCCTCGACTATCTGATTCAAAGCCTCCCCCACTCGCTGTCGAAAGCTCTGTCGTCCCGGAATCTCTACTTCCTCTGTCATGGGAAATGGGGGCAATGCCTTATCTCCTGACGATTTCAGAATCCCTCCCCAGTAGCAGCTTAGCCGCATCCGAACAGCAGCGTTCATTTGACAGCACCAGTGCTCCATTCGCTCATTCGCAGTCTCAAAAATTGCCTTTAGTTCCTTCAGCCGGACAACCAGTTCCTGTTCCCGCTGCCGGCAGGCTTGATGGTGAGCAACTTGGGCAGCCGCAGCTCTCATCCCCTCCTCTCCAAGCAACTGCCCATCTGCCGACCCTTCTTGCCGCCGCAAACTAATCAGCTCCTGCAAATTATGTGCTGTCTCCTGGAAGGTTGGCTCCAGGTCATCTACCGCCTGCCGGTATCCCTTATTCATTGCGGAATGGAAGCAGCTGTAAGTTCTCTCTATATATGGGGTACTGTACCCCTTTTCCACCTGCCGCACCTGGCTCTTTCCGTCCAAAATCCCCTTAATCCGCTCCATCCATAGCGGATGCAGTACTCCGGTCATTCCTGGAATGCGAACACTTTTGCCCACGGTCATGTTATTTTCCTCCCCTTCTCTGTTATGGTTGTGGTGGATAAATTCTATCAAACCAGTCTTGTGGGGCAATCAGGAGTCAAACACTGTTTTTACTTGGATGGTTATATAAGCCGCATAGGTCGAGCCGCCTGGGATACGACCATCCAGTTCGTTATATCCAATTTGTACACCATGCTCGGAGGCAGCCTTTGTAACGATTTCATCGCCCAACTGGATTCCTCCATCTGCGCCAATACCGTTGTTTTCTAACAAAGCTCCCCCATACACATACTCCAGATGGAAAGGGGCATCGCTATAAAACCGCACTCCATCCCAATACTCTGTTGGGTCAGCGTTGTCAGAATAGATGTAGCCATGTACTGCCAACTCCGTTCCCGACTCCGTTGGCACGTTAAATGCCACTCGGGTGTTCTCTGACACGGCATCCTCGCCGTTAGGATTGCAGTTATCCACATAGAGACGGACTAGGAATGTTGCGCCGTCTTTTGCCTCAACCTCGTTTCCGTCCCAGATATTGTCCAGCCCAGCATCTACACTAGTATTTTCGCGAGCACCAACGAAATTTTTCTCATCGCCCATAGGGCTGTTGGAAACGACATTGAAGATGATTCTATCCTGAAGAACCCCATCGTCAATTTCAGCGATTGTATAGCTCGGCCGTCCACCTACACTGTCGCCCCAGCCGGAAATAACTTCGGAATTCGTGTTGGTGCTGACACTGCCCTGCTGACCGCAGGCACACAGAGAGAGTACAAGGATAACTGCAACCGCCACGGCCCACATGTTCATTTTGTTCTTTTTCATACGATTACCTCCATCTTCATTCATTAGTGATATCTTCTTGCTTCTTTGCATGTCTTACACACACTGGGGATATGAGTCCACTCAACATTGTATCGAATGGGCCGGCCGCATACCCGGCATGTGGTTTCCCGCCATTTCTCCCGCTCCTGCTTCCGGCAGCTATCACAGAGGTCAGGAATTCGATTCCAGTCGGTATGGTAACGGATTTCTCTGCCGCATTTTTTGCAGCTCGTCGTTCTCCACTTCTGTGCTTCGGCCTCTCTTTCCTCTTTGAGCTGCGAAAGCCGTGCATTAAACGCCTTCTGCGCCCGCTGCTTCCGCTCCTTCGCAGCCCGTAAGGAACTAACTACAGAATCAAACTCCGACTTGCTCATTTCCTTTTGACTGTAGTAGCTGTTCTTGATACTGTATTGTTCCTGCAGGGCAGCTTGGTAGCTTTGCAGGTTATACCGGTGCGTATCGGCACTAATACGGTCCCGTGCCGCTCTGCAAATGCGAATCGCATCTCTCTCAGAGGAAATTTGCTGCTTCAAATCGGCGATAGTCGCATTGATGGACTGGATTTGGCTCTGGTAAGCGCTGCGTTGGGGGCTCAGTCGGTCTAACTGGGCCTTGGCGCTGTCAATATCACGCTGTGCAGCCTCTTTCTCGCTGCGGAGTCGCTCCAATTCCGGGTCACTCTTTCTCATTTTTCTCTCTCCTTTCTCTTTACGCCGCTTGAGCAGCATGGTCAACTACAGAATCGATGGAAACCAGCATCCGCTTTTGTTCATCGGCCAGTCTCCGCACTGTACACAGCACCAAGGTTCCCGGGTACAAGTTGGCAAATTTATAAGCGAAAGCTTCCTGGCCATTATCCAGAGTTAAGAACGCTCCTTTTTGACAAGTGTCAATCACCTTTCCGTAGCAGCCTTCCAGGACTTCGTAGTTTTCTGCCATTAGAATTCCTCCTTATGGATAAATCATGTGGCGATTGCGAAACACGGGAAAGGCTTGAAAATCAAGCGATTCCCGGTTT
>OFHN01001508.1_pt1 | contig 16141 bp, 18 predicted proteins | sample 1521321 | NCBI WGS metagenome assembly OFHN01 (sample SAMEA3504130, study PRJEB24116) | mouse gut metagenome | biome: mouse gut; feature: mouse-associated habitat; material: faeces | place: Denmark | collected 2011
TGGCATGTACCCGCCGTATGGCATGTACCCGCCCTACGGAATGTATCCGGGGATGATGCCGCAGGGGTATGGCGAGGAACCGAAGAAAAAGGAGCCGCGCGACCCGAAGGTATTCAACGTAAAGCCGATACAGCCGCCGCAGATGGAGGAGGACCCCGAAGAACTGGAGAAGGAAAAGGTGGAAAATCTTTCCCTTATCATGGACGTTCCGCTGGAGGTTTCCGTCGAAATCGGACGGACAAAGCGCAACGTAAAGGATATTCTGGAGATGACAAGCGGCTCTCTCGTTGTGCTGGATAAGCTGGCGGGTGAAATGGTGGACGTTTACGCAAACGGGCAGTGCATTGCCCGGGGCGACGTTGTTGTTGTAGATGACAACTTTGGCGTGCGTATTACGGAAATTGTGAAAAACGCAGACCTCCGGCTGGAAACGCTGGCGAAGGAAAATAAATAAAGAAACATTCTGGCGCGGGACGGCAACGCCCTGCGGCAGGTTTGCAATATAAAAGCATCGGAACAGTGAAAAAAGATGATATGAAAAGTGAGGTTTTAGCAAATGGCAAAAATATTATTGGTTGACGACGCGGCTTTTATGAGAATGATGGTAAAGGACACGCTGACGAAAAACGGTTACAGTGCCGACGATATTTTCGAGGCGGCGGATGGGGCGCAGGCTGTGGAAAAATATAATGAGCTGAAGCCCGACCTGGTAATTATGGATATTACCATGCCGAACATGGACGGCCTGGAAGCGCTGAAGGCTATCAAAGGCGGCGACCCTAATGCGACAGTTGTTATGTGTTCCGCGATGGGCCAGGAAGCAATGGTTATCGACGCAATCAAATCCGGCGCAAAGGACTTTATAGTAAAACCTTTCAAACCGGACAGAATACTGAAAGCAGTAAAGGGCATTCTGGGCTGATACCCTGCAGAAAAGAGGGATTCCTATTCTTACCGACGTTTTGCACCTGATTGTGATGATTTTCGCCGTTGCGGTGATATTGTATCTGAGCTACGTTTGCAGCAAAAAGCTGGGCGGAGGCGTTCTGCCCGGCGCGGGCACATCGAAAAATATCAGGATAATCGAAAAAGCGTTTCTTGGCAGAGAAAAAAGCGTTGTGATTATCCGAGTAGGGCGGAAGGATTACCTGCTGGGGGTTTCTCAGGAGGGAATACGGCTCTTAAAGGAGCTGGAGGAAGGGCAGATCACTCTGGAGGAACAGGAAGAGCAAAAGAAGCCTCCGCGTTTTTCGGATATATTCCGAAACAGGCTGGGCGGCGGGGAATGACCCGCCGGACTGGGGCGGTAAAAGAAGTGTTGGGAGTGTAATTGCATGCAGGATGCTGTAATCAATATTAACGGTAATTCCATACAGACGCTGGAAATGATTTTCCTGATGACGGCCATTTCCCTGCTGCCGTTTTTCGTGCTGATGATGACCTGCTTTACGCGGGTGATTATTGTACTTTCTTTCACGAGGAGTGCGATGGGCGTACAGGCAACGCCGCCGAATGCTGTACTGATTGGGATTGCGCTGTTCCTGACGATGTTCATTATGTCGCCCGTGATAGATGAGGTAACGGAAGTGGCGTATGTGCCCTACCGGAATGATGAAATCACGCAGTATGAAGCCTTGCAAAGGGCCTCGGTGCCGATGAAGGAATTCATGCTCCGGCAGACGGAGGACGACACGCTGGCGATGTTTATGGAATATGCACAAATCGAGGAGGTACCGGATAATCCGGTGGATTTGCCTTTGCGGATTGTTGTGCCTTCCTTTATCACAACGGAGCTGAAACGCGCGCTTTTGATGGGCTTTTTTATCTATATCCCCTTTGTGCTGATTGATATTGTGGTATCAAGCACGCTGATGTCGATGGGTATGATTATGCTGCCGCCCGCGATGATGTCTTTGCCGTTTAAGCTGCTGCTTTTCATCACGTTGAACGGCTGGGACTTGCTGTTCTCAACGCTGATAGAGGGGTTCAATTAGCGATGCAGGGAGGGATAGGATATGAATAATGCGGAAGCATTGGATATTTTGAGGGGCGCGATATTGGTTGCTGTAAAGCTGAGCGCGCCTGTGCTGATTTTGAGCATGGTAATCGGTATCCTGATTTCCATTTTACAGGCGGCGACGCAGATACACGAACAGACGCTGACATTTGTGCCAAAGCTGGTGGCGATTGTTGTAGTATTCCTTTTGACAGGCTCATGGATGCTGACAACATTGCAGGAATACACCGTTGAAATATTCAGCCGGATGTAGGACTGAAATGCCGGCGAAGGGCGGAAGGAAGAACGGGATATGCTCGATACGGATATGAATATGATGTTGTTTTCCTTCATAATGATGCGTATGGCGGGGTGTATTCTGATGAACCCGATTTTCGGGCGGACGAATATCCCGATCAGCGTAAAAAGCGGTATGATTTTTACGTTCACGCTGCTGGTTTACAGCGTATCCGGCCCGATGGAGATTGAGGTGGACGGAAACGCAATCGGCTATGCCGTGCTGCTTTTGAAGGAATTCGCGGCGGGCTATGTGCTTGGGGCTGTGTTTAATTTTTTCCTGAGCGCGATACTGTATGCCGGCGCTGTTATCGACTACCAGATGGGGCTTTCCATGTCAACGATTTACGACGCACAGAGCAATTCCTCCATTTCCATGACCTCCAATCTGCTGAACATGATATTTATTATCTGTTTTTTGACAACAGATGCCCATTTGACGCTCCTGCGGATTTTCCTTTCCTCTGCGGATATTGTGCCGTATGGCACGATTACACTGGGGCCGGAAGCCGCCGCTGCCGCGCTGGCGATGTTTTCGCAGTTTATGTCGCTCATTCTGCGGCTGGCGATGCCGATGCTGGCGGTGCAGCTTTTTGTTGAGGTCGGCGTGGGTATTTTGATGAAGACAATTCCGCAAATCAACATTTTCGTTATCAATATTCAGGCGAAAATACTGATCGGGCTTGTAATATTTTTGATACTGTTTTTCCCGATGGCGGACTTTTTGCTCAGTCTGGTTAATACGCTGATACAGAGCATGTCCGACCTGCTTGGCTCGATGAGAGGATAAAAAAGGGGGGATTTAACGGTGCCGGGCGAAAGAACCGAGAAGGCCACCCCGAAACGGCGAAGGGACGAACGAAAAAAAGGTAATGTATTGCAAAGCAAGGATATCGTTACCGTTTTCACCCTGATTGGCGGATTTTATGCGCTGAAGCTGACGTTTATGTCCTCTTATTCCGCATTGAAAGGCTGCATGCTGAAATATTTTTCATACATGCAGAATAAAGCGGAGCTGAGCCAGGATTTGATAAGGGAAATGGCCTTTGATTCCGTCCTTGTGGCGGCCAGGATTATCGCGCCTCTGATGGCGTGTATTGTGTTTTTATCCATTGCGGCTACGGTGTTTCAGACAAAGCCGCTTTTTGTACTTGATAGCCTCAAGCCGAAATTCAACCGGCTCAGCCCGTTACAGGGATTTAAGAAAATTTTTTCTGTGCGGAGCATTGTGGAGGTATTGAAGGGCATCATAAAAATTTCTATTCTTTTCTACCTGTTATACGATTTTATCGGAAAGCAGATTATTGAACTTCCGAAGCTGTTTACGCTGGAGATTCCGGCGGCATGCGGGTATATGTTTCAGACAGTATTTAATATGGCGCTGCGGATTGGTATGGCGTTTGCCGTGATTTCCGTATTCGACTTTTTCTACCAGCGGTGGGAATATGAACGGCAGCTGAAGATGTCCAAACAGGAGATCAAGGAAGAATACAAGCAGCTGGAAGGTGACCCGCAGGTAAAAGGAAAAATCAAGGAATTGCAACGGAAAATGGCAATGTCCAGAATGATGCAGCAGGTGCCTGATGCGGACGTTGTTATCAGGAACCCGACGCATTTTGCTGTGGCTTTGCACTATGACCCGGAGAAGCACGTGGCACCGATACTGCTCGCAAAGGGGCAGGATGAGATGGCACTGCGGATTGTGCGGGTAGCGGAGGAAAATGAAATTTTTATTGTGGAAAACAAACCGCTCGCAAGGGCGATTTATGCAACGACTGACTTGAACCAGCAGCTCCCGCCGGAGTTTTACGGTGCGGTGGCGGAAATTCTGGTACATGTATACAGACTGAACCATAAGATATAAAAATTAAAGCATTGGGGGCTTTGTCCCCAAACCCCTGCAAGCCGGTCAGCACTTTGCCTGCGGCAAAGCCGCCTACGGCGTCCGGACTTCTTTCCGGTGCCTATTGAAAAGGGCTTGATCCCAAACTTTATTGCGGAAAACTTCGTTTTCTGTATATAAAATGCTTAAAAATATCCTGTTTTTTGTTTCCCATCACATGAAATGCGATGGAAAGGGCCAAGGGGCGCTGAGCGAAGCGGAGAAAACGTCCCTTGCGGGGGAGCGGGGCAGAGCCCTGCGGTCTTTACGGTTTGGAAATCTTTACAGGCGGAGAAGCGATCATGAAAAAAATTCTGAGCAACGCAATTTCATTATTCGTAATCGTAATTGTGTTATTATTGGTAATTCCATTAAATCCGTTTATATTGGATATATTCTTCATCATGAATATATCTGTTTCGCTTATCATTCTGCTGATTACGATGAATATTAAGGAGCCGCTGGAGTTCTCTATTTTCCCCTCGCTCCTTTTGATTACAACGCTTTTTCGTATCGGTTTGAACATTTCGTCGACGCGGCTGATTTTGACGAAGCAGGGGCAGGCGGGCCAGGTCATTCAGGCGATTGGCACGTTTGTTTTGCAGGGCAACGTTGTAGTCGGCGTTATCATATTCCTGATTATCGTACTCGTACAGTTCATCGTTATTACCAAGGGCGCGGAACGCGTTGCCGAAGTTGCAGCAAGGTTTACGCTGGACGCAATGCCTGGTAAACAGATGGCGATTGACGCGGACCTGAGTTCCGGTTTGATTAACGAGGAGCAGGCAAGGACACGCCGGCATAAAATACAGAAGGAAGCAGACTTCTACGGCGCAATGGATGGTGCGACCAAAATTGTAAAAGGCGACGCTATCATGTCTATTATCATCACCACAATCAACTTTGTGGCTGGTACGATTATTGGCGTTGTGCAGGGCGGCATGGAATTTACGGCGGTATTGCAGATGTATTCCATCGCTACCATCGGTGATGGGCTGGTTTCCCAGATACCCGCGCTGCTGATTTCGACTTCCACTGGTATGATTGTTACACGTTCCGTATCCGAGGGCAGCCTGAACACGGACGTTTCTTCCCAGTTCCTTGCACAGCCGCAGGCGTTCCTGATTGGCGGCATACTGCTGTTTATTATCGCGCTGATGCCGGGAATGCCGCATATCCAGCTGGTTATTGTGGCTTCGGCATTGATTGCGCTGGGCATTACTTCCTCCCGCAAATTACGTGCGGCAGGGGCAATGGGGCCTATGCCGGATGACCTGATAGGCGGCGGGGGTATGCCGGAGGAAGAACCGGAGGCCGTTATCACAGAGGAAGATTATTACCGGGATATCAACAATATTTATACATTGCTGAACGTGGAGCCTGTGGAAATGGAATTCGGCTACAGCCTGATACCGCTGGTCGATGAATCCAGCGGGGGCAAGCTGATTAACCGAATTGTTATTTTCCGAAGGCAGTTCGCACAGGAAATGGGCTTTGTTATCCCGTCTGTGCGGCTGAGGGACAGCTCCGCGCTGAATACAAACCAGTATGTCATTAAAATCAAGGGCGAGGAAGTTGCGAAGGGCGAAATTCTGACGGACTACTACCTTGCGCTGGAGCCGCCGAACCCGATGGGCGAGGTGGACGGCATTGAAACCATAGAACCGGCGTATGGCATACCGAGTAAGTGGATTACGCCGGACCAGAAGGAAATTGCCGAGATTTACGGATATACGGTTATTGACCCGCTGTCCGTTATCGTAACGCATCTTTCCGAAACGATACGGCGGCATGTTTCCGAGCTGCTGAACCGCGCGGAAGTGACACAGCTGGTCGAAAACCTGAAGAAACAGACACCGGAGCTTGTGGAAGAAACCTTCCCCGCCATTATTACGTTTGGCGGGTTCCAGAAGGTGCTCAGTTCCCTGCTGCGGGAGGGCGTGCCCATCAAGGATTTGGGTACGATACTGGAAAGCATTATAGATTCCTCTTCAACAACGAGGGATTTGGATACCATTACCGAAAACGTGCGTGTCGCACTCAAGCGGACGATCACGCGGCGGTTCTGTACAGACGGGCAGATGCGCGTAATCACGCTGGACGCAGAGGTGGAAAAGCTGATTGCTTCGAGCCTTTCCAAAAACGAAAACGGCTTGTATCTTGCCCTGAATCCGGAGGCGATGCAGAAAATTATCACGCAGATGTCGGAAATCGTGAAAAAATTTGCGGAACTGGGGCAGCCGCCTATCATTCTGACGAGCCATGTAATCCGACTGTATTTCTACCGCCTGATAGAACAGTTTTATCCGGACATTTATGTATTGTCTTTTAATGAAATCGCAAACAATATTCAGATTCAGGCAATCGGCAATATTACCCTGTAAGGAAAGGGGCTGGCGGATATGATTGAAAGGGGACAAATGGAAGGGAAAACGAATGATGAGCTTTTCCTGGAATACAAAGAAACCGGCGACCAGCGCATTAAGCAGGAGCTTGTGCTGCGGTATATCTATATCGTAAAAAATATTGCTGTGCAAATGAAGGGCGTATATGCGAGTTTTGCGCAAATGGACGATATAATAAATGAAAGCGTTATTGTGCTGATGAATTCTATTGAGAAATTCGCCCCGAATATGAATGTAAAATTTGAAACCTACATTTCCAAACGGTTGCGGGGGCTGATAATCGACATGGCGCGCAAACAGGACTGGATTCCGCGGAATGTGCGCAAAAACGCCCGCATGATTGACGACGCGACAAACGAGCTGTTCAACCGGCTTGGGCGCTTCCCGTCAGATGAGGAAATGGCGGAATATTTAGGAGTTTCTTTGGAGAAATACCAGAGCAAGCTGCTGAGTAAAACAAATCTCTATAACCTGATTTCCCTGGACGCTGTTTTTGACGGTCAGGGCGGTCAGGCGGGTGTGCAGAACATTGCCGACGATGGGGATACGCCGGAACAGCTTCTGGAAAACAAGGAGATGGAGGAAATCCTCAAGCAGGGCATCGGCACGCTGCGCCCGAATGAGCAGATGGTGCTTTCGCTCCATTACAGAAAAGAGTTGAATATGAAAGAAATCGCTTCGGTGATGAACCTGAGTGAATCCAGAATTTCGCAGATACATACCAACGCGCTGCGAAAGCTGCGGATTTATATGCAGGCAAATCTGAAATGAGCAGGAAAAAGCGGGAAAGGATTTGATAGACGAATGGTAAAAGGATTTTATAACCTGACCTCCGGTATGCTGACACAAAGACGGACGCTGGACGTTATCAGTACCAACATGAGCAACGTGAGTACAATCGGCTATAAGGCGGATACGCTGCTTTCTTCCACGTTTGACGAGGCTCTCCTGAGCCGGACGGGTAACGAGGACAAGGCGCACCCCGAAGGGCTGGCAGATACGAGTATGGCAAGGATTCCCAGAGAAACGGTTACGAATTTTGATATTGGTAATCTGCGCCCGAGTTACAGCCCTCTGGATTTTGCCATTATATCAGACGGGTTTTTTCAGGTGCAGAATGAAAACGGCGAAGTGCGGTATACGAGAAACGGCTCCTTTAATATTGATGACCGCGGATATATCTGCACACAGGACGGCGACCTTGTGCTGGGCGAAAACGGCCCGATACAGGTATACTATCCGGACAGCGAAACGCAGTTCAATGCGGAAAAGGTACAGGTTGACCAGTCGGGAAATGTTTCTGACAGCGATGGGAATTTTGTAGATAAGTTTGCAATTGTCACGTTTGCGGACACAACGCAGCTGGTGAAGCAGGACGGCTATTTCACGGGCGGCGGCGAACCTCTGGGGATTGAAGCAACGATACAGCAGAGATATCTGGAGGCTTCCAATGTGGAGCCGGTCAAGGAAATGGTAAAAATGATTGAGAGCGAAAGGCATTTGCAGAGCATGGCTCAGGTTCTGAAGATGTACGACCAGATGATTGCAAAGGCGGCAACGGACATCGGAAGAATTTAATTCCTTTTACTGAATTTTGTGGTATAATGATAAAAAGATATTGTGGGGCTTTGCCCCACACCCCGCGAGGGATTTCATCCCTCGACCCTTTTTCAGCCGCATTTCATGCGGCTGAGGAGAAAGCGGGGGCGGGAATCGGTTTTATGTTTTTATACTGAATAAAATCTTCAGGGCAGAAAAGTGGATATTTTCACCGGAAAACGCAGTTTTCCGGAAATAAAGTTCTTTGCCCAGCTTTCTCGAAAGAAAGCTGGCGGGGGTTGGGGCAGAGCCCCAAAAAGAAAAGAAAAAGACGGGAGTGTGAACACGGAATGGATTTGGCTTTTTACGCGGCAGCAGCAGGCGCAGCCGCCCAGAAAAAACGCCTGAGTATTGTTTCCAATAACCTGGCAAATATTTCGACCACCGGCTTCAAATCGGAAGATGCAATATTCACCGATTTGATTTATAACGAGCTTGACCTGCCTGCGCGGGAAGGCACGCAGCTGACCGCATCCAGCGGCGCATGGGTGGATAAAACGAACACGAATTTTGACCCGGGGATATTCGCAACATCTGAATCCCCTTATGATTACGCTATTATGGGAGATGGCTTCTTTGGCCTGCGGAATCCCGTGACAGAGGAAATCACATATACCCGCGATGGTACGTTCCGGCTCTCCTTGCAGTCAGATGGCAGATTTTTCCTGACTTCCCAGGATGGCAAGGCAGTCATGAGCACCGATAACGAACCCATCGTAGTGACGGAGGAAAATAAAGATGAGATGCTGCCAATCGCAGTTTTCTGTTTCCGCAACCAGAATGGTATGCTCCATGCAGGCGGAAACGAATACCGCCCCGTAGGGAAGAACAATGAGGCGGTGCTGATGGAAGGCAGCAGCGGAATGCTCCGCCAATACTGCACGGAAAACTCCAATGTGGATATTGCGGACGAGTTCGTTAAAATGATCGAATCCCAAAGGGCGTATCAGTACGCGCTGAAAATGGTGCAGACGACTGATGAGATCGAATCCACCATAAACGGTCTTAGACAGTAAGTGGAGGGAAAAAATAAATGGATATGAAAAATTATGAAAAACAGGACGGTATGGGCTATGACGCCCTGAGGGAAATCGGCAGCATTGGCACCGGCAACGCCGCTACTGCGCTTTCCGCTGTACTGGGACGGAAAATAGAAATGACTCTGCCTGAAGTAAAGCTGGTAGGCTTTGATAAGGCAATCGAGGAGCTGGGCGGTCCGGAAAAAATCGTCGTGGGTGTTTTGACAGAAATCAGCGGCGAGGTCAACGGTATCATGCTTTTCCTGCAAAATATGGAGTTTATCAATATCGTTCTGGAAACGCTGCTGCAAAAGAAAATCAATGATTTCCAGGAAATCGACAGCTTGGATATTTCCGCAATGACAGAGGTTGGCAATATTATCATATCATCTTATGTCAACGCCATGTCCGATTTGACAGGAATCAAAATGCAGCTTTCTGTGCCCTCAATTTCCATGAACATGCTGGGCGGCATCATGAATGTACCGATGACGATGTACGGCTATACAATGGATAAACTGATGACGATAAACGGCACGTTCAAATGTGATGATGAAGAAGTATACAGCCGTCTGCTGATGCTTCCCGACGTAGAATCTTTGGTATATATTATGAAGAAACTGGGTGTTGCAAATTGAACAATAAGCAGTACGTTGTCGGCATTGCCGATATGAAGATGTGCAGGGCACCGGGGGTTTTAGTGACATACGCATTGGGCTCCTGCATCGGAATCTGTCTTTATGACAATGTAATCAAGCTGGCGGCTATGGTACATATCATGTTGCCTGTCGCGCAGGGAGCTGACATGAATAATGTATATAAATTCGCGGATACCGGCGTGCGCGAGGCTGTGCGGAAGATGACAGCATTTGGCGCGGTGAAATCCCGCATGACCTGCAAGATTGCAGGCGGTGCGAAGATGTTTGAAACATTCAATAACGCGGAATGGGGCAATATCGGCGAAAGAAATATTAAAAGCGTGAAAGAGGCTCTGCGGCGGGAGGGCATACGCCTTTTGAAGGAGGACTGCGGCGCAAACTATGCCCGCACACTCTACTTTGACGCGGCGACGGGCATCGCGACTGTAAAGGCGTTTGGCCATCCGGAATCCAAGATGTAAAATGTTGCGGGAAACATTTTCTGAATGTCATAAGGAGAGGTTTTCCGAAGCCTGTGTTTTCCATCGCATGAATATGCGATGGCAGAAGGGTCAAGGGACGGCGTCCCTTGTGGGGTCCGGGGCAAAGCCCCGGGGTCTTAAAGTTTTTCATTTGTAAGCTGGTGTATTATGAGGAGGTTTTGCAGGAATGAAAAAAAAGGTGGAAAATAACGGCATTCTGCTCGAAACGGGAACCAATGAAATAGAAATCATGCAATTTACGATAGATGATATTCTTTATGGCATTAATGTTGCCAAGGTAAAGGAAATCATCCGTTCGGAACCGGTGAAACCCATGCCTCATGTGCATCCGGCGGTGGAGGGTATTTTCAAACCCAGAGATGTGCTGATCACTGTGGTTGACCTGCCGTATTATGTGACGGACGAACATCTCGAAAAAAGCGAAAAGGATCTTTTTATTATTACGAATTTCAATAACCTGCATGTCGCGTTCCGTGTGCACACGGTCGTTGGCATCAGCCGCCTTTCCTGGAAGGATATTTCCAAACCGGATAAGACGGTTGCCGGCGGTGATGAGGGCATTGCAACGGGTATTGCGCAGTGCGGCGGGGAACTGGTGACGATACTGGATTTCGAGAAGATTGTGGCGGAAATTGCACCGGAAACGTCTATCCAGATTTCCGAAATTGAAAAGCTTGGTCCCCGCAGCAGAAACAGCAGCCCCATCGTTTTGGCGGAAGATTCTATTCTGCTTGCCAAAATCATCCGCGAGGCTCTTGTGAAGGCGGGCTATGTGAATATTGAAAAATTTGATAATGGGCAGGAAGCATGGGATTACCTTTCCAATATTGCCGAGCATGCCGAGGACATTAGCAAGGAGGTTGCCCTGCTTATCACCGACATTGAGATGCCGGAGATGGACGGGCACAGGCTGACAAAGCTGGTAAAGAGCAATTCCCGATTGAAAGATATACCTGTTATCATCTTCTCCTCCCTGATTACGCCTGAAATGGAGCTGAAAGGGAAGGAAGTTGGTGCGGACGAACAGCTGACAAAGCCGGAAATCGGGCACCTGGTATCAGTTATGGATCATCTGCTGCATTACGGGCAGCAGGATTAAGCATTGGGAAACCGGTTCGCTGCAGTTTCCTAAGTTAGGGAGAGGTGTTTTTTATGCATAAGTATGTAGTAAAACAGCCCATTAAAACGGCAGACAACAAGCTGGTGGGTAATGAGCTGGTGTTTAATGTGGAAAACGAGATGTATAATCAAAACAGCGATTACAGCGCGGCGGAAACTATTTCTACGTTTCTTACGCAGAATAACGATCGTATTGACCGTTCCACGCTCAATTTTATGACGTTTACGCCCAACCTTCTGTTTAAGAATATGCCGAAAATGTTCAAAGCAGACGAACTGGTTATCCAGATTGAGGACAACGTTATTGTGCATCCGTTTGCACAGAAAATGGTGCAGAAATACAAAGAAGCAGGCTATAAAATCGCTATCAACGATTTCCAGTTCCTGCCGCGGTATTTCGGTTTCATGGAATATACGGACTATATTAAAATCAATGTAAAAGCGGTTGAGCCGAACTCTGTTGACAATACACTGCGTATGGCAAAGGGCTTCGGTAAGAAATGCGTTGCAACAAATATTGACTCCAAGGAGCTTTATGAGTTCGCAAAAAAATTCAACTTCGATATGTTTGAAGGGCCGTATATCGCGGAAGCGTCTGTTGTGAAGGCAAATAAGGTGCATTATCTGCAAAGCAACTTCTTCCAGCTTTTGATTGCGGTAACGCGCGATATTCCCGATGTAGATGAGATTGAGCAGATTATTGAAAGGGACGTTTCCCTGACTTACGAGCTGCTGCGCATTGTAAACTCCGTACACTTTGCGCTGCGCCATAAAACAGCTTCTGTACAGCAGGCGATTGTTGTGCTGGGTATTGAACAGCTGAAAAAATGGGTATACCTGCTGAGCTTCAACAGCGAAAACGAGGGCAGTTCCGAGGACGTGCTCAAGATTTCTCTGATGCGCGCGATGTTCTGTTCCGATTTGATGGGCTATGCAAAGGATATGCCTATTACAAAATCTGAGGCATATCTGATGGGTATGCTTTCCGCTATGGAGCTGATGGTAGATGCGACTATGGAGGAAATCATGCTGCAGATTCCTGTAAACGAGGTTATCAAGGACGCGCTGATTAACCACGAAGGCAAATGTGGTATGCTTTGCGACCTTGTGCTGAGCTACGAGCGTGCGGAATGGGATAAAATCAACAAATATGCGGAGGAATTGCAGATTCCGACAAATTCCATCGCGCAGGTTTATTTCGACAGCGTGGAAAGCGTAAACGAAATCTGGAATGAATTGCAGGAAAGCAGATTCCAGGAAGAGGAAGAAGGAGAGGCGGAAGACGCACTTTCCAAGCTTTAATAGAAAAATATGACTGGCGGCTTGGCTTAAGAAAACAGCTGATTTCTCGGGCAGTGTCGTCATAAGTCATATATACGTGTTTTCGAGCATAATTTTAACGAAAAATCTGACTAAATTTGCTGGAAAGGCGTGTGCAGACACTTGTGACGACACTACCTGAGTCAAACGCCGATGACGCTAAAGGGAAAGCGCCATAACGTCTGTATGCAGGGACTGCATTGCTGCCCCTGCTTTTTGTTTGCACAGAAACGAATGGCAGAATCCGTTTTTAGGCAAGGTTTTCGCACTTGTTTCATAAATATAGAAAAAATGATAAAGGCGGGAACACCATGAAGGGACTACTTGCAAAAAGGGATTGGCTGTGCTGCGCAGGCTGTTTCTGCGCCATATGCCTGTGCCTTTGGACGGTGGCGGGGCGGCACGCGGAGCCGACTATGCTGCCTGTGGAACGGAAAATTGTGATACTGGACGCGGGGCATGGGGGCTGGGACCCGGGCAAAACCGGCAGCACAAACTATGCGGACGAGAAAACGCTGAATCTGGCAGTCGTGGAAAAATTGCAGGGGTATCTGGAGCAGTCCGGCGCGACGGTGTATTTGACGCGGGATACTGATGAAGCGCTGGGCGGCGGCAAGCGGGAGGATATGGCGGAGCGTAAACGGATTGCCAATGAAAGCGGGGCGGATATTCTGGTAAGCATACACCAGAATGCGTTTCCATCAGCAAAGGCCAAAGGCGCACAGGTATTTTACCACAAAAACAGCGACGCGGCGAAACGGCTGGCAGAGTGTTTGCAGGAAAGCCTTCGGGAACGGCTGGACGGTGGGAACAGCCGACAGGCAAAGGAAAATGCTGATTATTACATACTGCGGAAAACAGAGCTTCCTGCGGCAATTGTGGAATGTGGGTTCCTTTCCAACAGGGAGGAGGAAACCCTGCTGAATGACGAGAATTATCAGGATAAGCTGGCGTGGGCAATCTACTGCGGCATATCGGATTATTTTGAGCAGGAGAGCGGCGGCACTGCGGCGTAACAGGGAAGGAGGATATCAGACGTTGTTCTTATGAGGCGACGTCTGTTTTATTGGGATTTCGGGATATTATGCAGATAAGCCGCGATGGGCGGAAACTGTATTTATCGCTAAACAATGTGCTTTTCCGCACCAAAATACGAAAAACAGATGCCTTGCGTATTGCGCATCAGGTAAAATTATGGTATATTCATACCAGCGACGGAAAGCAACTGTCTGCTCTGAAAAGATGATTTGGAGTATGTATTTTCGCTGTTTCCGCAGATGAAAGAGCGCGAGCGGCAGACGGCTGGCACGCTTTCCGGCGGTGGGCAGGAGATGCTGGCTGTGGTAAAGGTTATTTTCACAATTATCCAGACCACCAACCAGCAGGGCATTACGGCGCTTCTGATTGAGCAGAACGCAAATATGGCGTTGAAGGTGCCACATAAAGCATATGTTATTGAAACAGGTAAAATCACGATGGAGGGCACCGGCGCGGAACTGCCGGCGAATGAAGAAAGCAAAGGGGCCTACCCTGGCAAGACAAAATAACGATGCAATACTGAAAAATCCCGCTTGGCATAAGGCGGCTTGCGTGAAGAAAACAGTTGGGGTCTTCGTGCAAACGCCTGTTATCGCCGGGCGGATTTTTTGGTATACTATAAGTATATAAAAGAGAAAGGACGGGATACTATGGCGCGGATTTATAAGAGCATAGAAGAAATGATAGGGGGAACGCCCCTTTTGCAGCTTGGCAATTACGGGAAAAAGCATGGGCTGGGGGCGAACCTGCTGGCGAAGGTGGAGGCGATAAACCCAGGCGGCAGCGCGAAGGACAGAGTTGCGAAGCGCATGGTGGAGGACGCAGAACGGGCTGGCATACTCAGGGAGGGCGCAACTATCATAGAGCCGACCAGCGGCAATACAGGCATCGGGCTGGCGGTGATGGCGGCGGCAAGAGGATATCGGGCAATTATCGTTATGCCGGATACCATGAGCATGGAACGCCGTCTGCTGATGACGGCATTCGGCGCGGAGCTTGTGCTGACGGAAGGGCAGAAGGGCATGGCGGGGGCAATCGAAAGGGCAGAGGAACTGGCAAAGGAAATCCCCGATTCCTTTATTCCCGGGCAGTTTGATAACCCTTCCAATCCGGCGGCGCATTACGACAGCACCGGTCCGGAAATATATGAGGATACAGATGGGAAAGTGGATATTTTCGTAGCGGGAATTGGTACAGGCGGTACGATTACAGGCGTGGGGCGGTATTTGAAGGAGAAAAATCCTGCTGTGAAAATTGTGGGCGTGGAGCCTGCTTCATCCCCCCTGCTAACAAAAGGAACGGCAGGACCGCATGGATTGCAGGGCATCGGTGCGAATTTTGTGCCGTCTATATTGGACCGCTCTGTGATTGACGAAATCATGACTGTGACGGACGAGGAGGCTTATGAAACGGGACGCGAGCTGGCGCGGGCAGAAGGGCTTCTGGCTGGAATTTCTGCGGGAGCGGCTGCATTTGCCGCTGCGGAACTGGCAAAACGCCCCGAAAATGCAGGGAAAAACATTGTTGTGCTTCTGCCGGATACAGGGGACAGGTATTTGTCTACGGAGATGTTCCGGAAGTGATGACGCAGGAACAGCGGACGCTGGTGCAGATTTTTGCCGCGCTTACCATGCTGGTTGACCATATCGGGTTGATTTTCTTTCCGGACAGGATTTGGCTGCGGGCAGTCGGGCGGCTTTCGTTTCCGCTGTTCGCTTTTGGCATTGCGGAGGGCGTGGCGCATACGCGCAGTTTTCCGCGGTATCTCGGGCGTATTCTGCTTGCGGCTTTGGTTTCTCAGCCGGTTTATCAGCTGGCATTTGGGCGGACGGACGGAAATCCTCTGTTTATGCTGGCATGGGGCGCGTTGGCGGTCTTGTGCTGGCGGCAGGAAACGGCGGCAGGGCGGACTGCCGCAGGGTTACTGCTTTTTGCGGCGTTCTGGGGCAGGATTTCCTACGGCTGGTATGGCGTATGGACAGTATTCCTGTTCTCTGTTTACCACCAGCGGCGCGCTGTCTGTTTTTACGGACAGGCGGCGATAACGGTTCTATACTGTTTTAAGGCGCACAGCACGCTGCAAATGCTGTCGCTGTTTGCCTTTGGAATATTGGGCAGCGGGCGCGGGATGCGGCTGAGGCTTCCGCGCTATGCGCTTTATGTATTCTATCCCCTGCATCTGCTTGCGCTTTGGGGGATACGGCTTGCAGTATAGCAGATTTACGGCACAGAAAAAGGCTCAGGGGAAACAAGGCGGCTTGACTTAGAACTTATCCGTAAATAAGATACATGCAGATTGCACAGCCGGATTTTTCGGCAGGCAGG
>OFHN01001521.1_pt1 | contig 16045 bp, 8 predicted proteins | sample 1521321 | NCBI WGS metagenome assembly OFHN01 (sample SAMEA3504130, study PRJEB24116) | mouse gut metagenome | biome: mouse gut; feature: mouse-associated habitat; material: faeces | place: Denmark | collected 2011
GAAAAGATGAGGCAGGATGTGCGCAGATAATTTACGGATAGGTTCTTATTATTTCAGATATTTTTTCAGCTTGCGGACGACCGCCTGAACATCAATCGGCTTTGCCAGATGGTCATTCATGCCGCATTCCAGACACCTCTGGATATCCTCCAAAAAAGCGTCAGCCGTCATCGCGATAATGGGAATGCCCGCGTCTTTGCGTTCCAGTCCCCGTATCGCTCTGGTCGTTTCGTAGCCGTCCATCACAGGCATTCTTACGTCCATAAGTATGGCATCATAATATCCGGCAGACGATTTTTCAAATTTCTCAAGGCATATCCGCCCGTTTTCTGCCCAGTCAAGTTCCAATTCCAGCTCAGAAAGCAGTTCCCTTGCGACTTCCCAGTTCAACTCATTATCCTCCGCAAGCAAAATGTGTTTTCCTTTCAGTTCCAGATCGTTCTCCATCTTGGAAACATTGGTTTCTTCCACTGCCTCGCCCGTGAATGTTTTCAAAGCATCATACAAAACAGACTGGAACAATGGTCTGGGAATAAATCCGGAAATCCCTGCCTTTCCGGCTTCTTCCTCCATGCCACTCCAATCACAGCCGGAAAGCAGCAGTGTCGGACTGTATTCCCCGCAGCTCAGCCGAATCTTCCGTGCGGCTTCTATGCCGTCCATGTCCGGCAGCTTCCAGCCCAGCAGCATCAGCTGGTAAGGGTCATTCCGGCGGGAATGCTCGTCCGCCAGTTCCACTGCGCGTGCCGCATCTGCGCACCATTCCGCGCGTAAGCCGAGCCGCTTCAGGGACTGCACCACGCTGGTACACAACCATTCGTCCCCGTCTACAACCAGCAGCTTCCAGTCAGGGAGCGCAATATCCGGCTCCCGGCCTTCCGCTTTTGCCAAATCCAAGATGACATGGAACTCACTGCCCTTGCTCTGTTCGCTGCGGACGGAAATACTGCCGCCCATCGCGTCTACGATGCACTTCGTGATTGCCATGCCCAGCCCTGAGCCTTCCGTTTTCTGTACGCGGGCGTTATCCTCCCTGCTGAAGGAATCAAAAATAACCTCCTGATATTCCTTTGACATGCCAATGCCCGTATCGCTCACGATGAAATGCGTGCGGACACAGGAAGTATCCTCCGGCAATGCTTCCTGATAAACCGCGACCCGTACAGAACCATTCTCCGGCGTGAATTTCACTGCATTGCCCAACAGATTAATCAGCACCTGGTTCAGCCGCACGCTGTCACAGCACACATCTTCCGAAAGAATCTCATACGCCGCCGCGTCAAAATATTGGTTTTTCGCTTTCACCTGCGGCTGTATAATATTGACAATACTATCCATCACATCCCGCAGGGACACCGGTTCAATATTCAGCGTCATCTTGCCGCTTTCGATTTTGGAAATGTCCAGCACGTCATTAATCAGCCCCAGCAGATGCTTGCTGGATACAGAAATTTTGCGCAGGTATTCCTGCACCCTGTCCGGGTCATTGGTATTGGACATTGCCAGAGACGTCATGCCTATAATGGCGTTCATCGGCGTACGGATGTCGTGGCTCATGCTGGAAAGAAAGTCCTGCTTTGCAGCATTGGCGTATTCCGCATCTTTGCGCGCCTTTTCCGCTGCCTCCCGCGCTATATCCATTTCCTTATTCACGCGCTCCAGCTCCTGTACCTGCTTTCGAAACACTCTGAAATACTGATAAAATATACCGAGGAGCATGGCGATTACGGCAAGGGATGAAATATAAACGACAGTCAGCCAGTGGATGCTCATGCCGGCAATGGCGTGATCCAGTTCGTCAAACGGCAGCACCGTCACCAGATACCATTCGCAGTATGGCAGCTTGGTACAGTACAAATGGCAGCGGGATTCGCCAATCTGCAGCATCACAGAATAATCCTCACCTGCATTCATTGCGGAGGTCATTTGGTTGACATAATAGTCAGTCTTCTGGCCCTGTCCCTCAAAAATGCGATAAAATATGTCAAAATAATCAATATCCGCGCTCTCCTCGTCCCGCACTACAAAACTGCCGTCATTGCGTATGACATAGGAATATACCAGAGAGCTGTCCGAATCAAGGAACAGAACTTCCCCCATATATCTGGAAGAAAGCCCCACAATGATAGCAAGGCTGGGCTCTCCGTCCGCCATGGGATATTCGCAGGGAACGCCGAACAAAATGATATCCTCCCCATTGCCGTCCACGCCGGACCCCGTTTTGCGCTCCCCGTTTTCCAGGCTCTCCAAAAACTGCTCCGGATGGTTGAGCTGCACAGAATCTCCGTAAATCATTTCAATCTCTCCGTCAGAGGAATACAGGGCGGCACACAAAAAATGTCTTGCCTGCGCGCCGTATTCAATTGCCGCCTTTGAACCATAGCTGGAGGTTGTTTCATCCACCGCAATATGCGCTATGGATTCTGCCATTGTCAGGCGGAGGTCAATGATTGTTTCAAAATGCAAGGATACCTGCTCATTCATTCCTGCCATATAGGCCGCGCCAATATTTTCAATCGTGCCGCGGCTCATTTTCTGAATGGATATTCCCAAAAAAGCAAATATAACGATATTCAAGCATAATACCATTGCTATACTGATTTTTAAAAAACGTGGAAAAACCATGTTTTTCACACTTTCTCACCTCCAAAGTAGTTTCAAAATCTATAACGCCCATCGCTTTGCGTTCCTGTCAGCGTTTCAAACGCTTTATTGTTCTGAGCATCTTCCTGATATCTACCGGCTTTGCCAGATGTTCATTCATCCCCGCGTCTTTTGCCAGTGCAACGTCTTCCTCAAACGCATTTGCCGAAAGTGCGATAATTGGAATGGACTGCGCATCTGCACGCTCCATACCGCGAATCACGCGGGAGGCTTCGTAGCCGCTCATAACCGGCATCATCAAATCCATCAGAATACAGTCTATTGTTTCCGGTTCGGATGCCGCAAAAGCATCCACAGCAGCCTTGCCGTTGACCGCTGTTACAACCTCTGCCCCCGCTTCTTTCAGCATAAATTCTACAATCTCGCGGTTGATTTCATTGTCCTCGACCAAAAGGACGCGCATACCCTCAACATTGCTCATATCGTCCGGTTCTTCCGCCGCGGCAGGACGTCTGCCCCCTGCCTCATCAACGCGGAACGGAAGCCTGATGCGGACAACGCTCCCTCTGCCGACCTGGCTGTCCACCTCGACAGTCCCTTTCATCTGGTCTACCAGCTTTTTCACGATGGACATGCCAAGCCCGACGCCACTATAATGCGTCCTCGAATCCTGATGCTCCTGCGTAAAGGGTTCAAAAATGTGTTCCTTAAATTCTTCCCCGATACCAATTCCGGTATCTTCAACCACGAACTGAAAATCCGCCATACCGTTTTGGTATGCAATTTCTTCGACCTGTACAAATACAGAACCATGAGGGCGGTTATACTTGAGGGCATTGTCGATGACATTCATTAAAATCTGTTTCAGGTGCAGCGGGTTGCCGACCAGCTTGTTATGCTGCAGCCCTTCCTCTTTTAATTCCAGATGGATGTCCTGCTCCTCCGCCTGTGCGGAAAGAATCATAATACAGTTTTCCAGCGTATCACACAGGCCAAACGGCTCCTCTACCGTTGTCGGCCTGCCGCTCTCCAGCTTGCTGACCTGAAGCACGTCATTGACCAGAGAAAGCAGGTGTTCCGTCGATACGCGGATTTTCTCCCGGCATTCTTCCTGCCGTTCCCTATCCTCCTGCCTTCTCTCCATGATCGCCAGCATTCCCATTATTCCGTTAATCGGCGTACGAAGGTCATGCGACATATGGGAAAGAAATTCGCTTTTTGCAGAATTGGCCTGCCTGACCTTTTCCAGAAGCTCCATAATGGCCTGTTCCTGCTTCTTCCTCGTCATCATGGTTTCCGTAATGTCCTGATGGTACCCGTTCAGGCTGGCTCCCGCTTTTTTAAATGTTTTATCCGGCACACCGCCGCAGCGGACATATATTCTCCCCAGTTTTGGATGGTTCCAAGGATAAATCACCTCGGAGCGCCCGTTTTCCAGCATCTCCCGCACAGCCTCCTGTACCATCTGCACATAATCCGGCTCAATATTTCCAAACCAGTGCTGGTAGCATTCTTCCGGTTCAATTTCATCCGGCACACCCAAAAGAATCCGCATGGTGCGATCTGTATACATCCTGGGCTGGCAGCCCTCCTCCAGCTCAATGGTCCAGATGCCGGTTCTGGCTCCCTCCAGAATATTTTCCAGACTCTGCCTTGCTTCCAGCTTGTACTTTTCTTCCTGCTCCACTACAGCATTGACGTCCCTCTGGGCAAAAATCGCACAATTTTCTCCCGCTGTCCATTCTACCGCAGAAAAATGCATCTCCAAATACTTCAGCCCGTATGCGCTTTCTTTTACCTGATACCGGACAGAAAATTTCTTCTTTTCTTTAAGCTGTGCAAGCACATATTCTTTTTTTGTGACAGTGCGGAGCCGTTCCTGGTCCATCGGAACCACATGCTGTGAAATATACCGCTCCATGGCTGTCTGATAGCCGTCCTCAAAATTGACCGCCCAGTCTATCCCCATACGTTCGCTGTCCCGATATGTTTCGCATTCTCCGGTGTCAAAGTTCACCTGGTAAATCCCAAGGTAATCCACGCTGAGAGCATGGAGGACGTTATAGCTCCGCTTTTGCAGCTCACGGACCAGATTGCGCCGCCTTATAGAAGATACAATAAAATATGCCGCCGTTTGGAGCATATTTGATGCATATTCCAGCGATTTTACGGGCGGGTTGTCCACACCGTAAAAACCGATGACCTTCTCGCCATCATAAAGAGGGACGACCACAAGGGAATGGATTTTCTGCCGTTTCAGGTTCTCATACTGAAGAGCGTCCGTTTCCCTGATATCTTCCAGATTCCCGATGACGATATGCTTGCCAATGCTGAATTTCCGGTACCAGCTTGCGCATACCTCCGCCGGAACATTTTGAAGATTATCCTTTTGCGGCTCCACCCCATCGGCTACCCATTCATATGTATTATCATCGTTGCCAGAATTGTTCTGTTCAAAAATATATGTTCTGTCTCCGTTCATCGCTTTTCCGAGATGCTCCAGCAGCACGCCCAGCGACTGGTCCGGGGTTTCCTCAAGCAGAGCGACCCGAAGGGCTTCATTGATGACTGCCTCCAGATTCTGAACGCTCCACATGCCACAACGCTGCTCACGGCTTCCATCGGGCGGGCTGTCCTTAGTGGTTCGTTCAAAAAAATATCCTGAATTTTCCATAAGCTTGTCCTCCAAACAGACTGTTTTCTGACCACGATCACTATATCTGCAAATTCTGAAACAGAGAAATTTTTCTCCCAAAATTTTCGTATTTATATCCATACAGCTGCGTTTTTATCCTTCCGCTCCGCCGCATAATCAGCAAAATCTTTGTCATAATACCATATGCTTCCAACCACGTCAATAATAAAGCTGATATCAGAAGAAATGAATATGCAAAGCAATAAAACTGTACTGCGGCTATACAAAAAAACACTTCCTTTTATGGGTAATTTATGATATATTAATTTCAAAATCCCGCATCCATAATTTCAATATAACACATTTTTTTGGACTATGGAGGGGGCAGTTTTTTTGCGCACTTTCCGCTATTGTGTCTGTAACAGGGAGCGCGCAGCAGTATAAAACCGGCAGGCTTTCATTTGAGCCGGAAGAAATCTATTGCCATTCCAGCGGAAGGAGGGAACGTGTTCCCCGCGCTTTACCGGCGCGGGATTGTCAGCAGTGTGTCTGCGGGCACAGTCTGCTCAGGCTCTGAAGAGCTGTTTTCAATCAGAAATATACCTTCGCCTGACAGGGGAATATATGGCTGAAAAACGTGTATCACCTTGTCGGGCGAAGGCAGGGAATCACAAAGTATTACAGGAAATCAGGAGTGAAGTATATGGCACTTAACGCACACATTGGAAATGATAAGCAAAAAAGTAAACGAATCGGCCGCAAGGTTGGAAATTTGGTTGCGGCAATGCTGGGCGTGAGCATCACTTTGGTTGTGGTGCTGTGTGTACTGATGTTCTACCGGCTCACCATGTCCATAATGCAAAATGAATGCGTAAGCGGCACAAACGTGCTGGCATATGAGCTGTCCGTTTATTCCGGGGAAGAAGATAAAACGGCGCTTTTGGATACGCTTAAAGAAAAAATGGGCTGTGAGCTCACCATTTTTCACGGGGACGAACGAGCCTACACAACGATACAGCAGAACGGGCAGCGGGCTGTGGGCACGCGCCTTTCCGCCGAGATTGCCGATATCGTGCTGAAACAGGGTAAAAGCTATGTGGGTCAGGCTGAGATTCTGGGAGAAAAGCACCTTTGCTCCTATGCCCCTACATACGGCGCGAACGGGCAGATTGACGGCCTGATTTTCGCCGGAATCTCCATGTCCTCTGCCCTGAATCAGATTGGCCTGACGATTGGGCTGTCCTTCTTGGCAGGCATCGCGCTGATTTTCGTTGGAATCCTGATTATCGGCGCATACATCAAAAAAACGGTTTCCGCCCCGCTTGCCCGCCTCACCGTAATGGCGCAGTCGCTGGAACAGGGGGAACTTGGGCTTGAGCAGGCTCAGGATACCATGGAGAAATTTGCCTCCAATGATGAAATCGGCATCCTTTCCAGGAGCTTCGACCATACCATCAACCGACTGAGAAATTACATCGGGGAAATTTCCGGCTTGCTGGAAGACATTGCCAACGGCGACCTGACAGCACAGATTACACAGGAATACGTCGGGGATTTCGCTTCTATCCGCACCTCCCTGAACGATATCCTGCAAAAGCTCAACGCGGCAATGGGGCGGATTGTCACCAGCGCGGAATATGTTTCCAGCGGCGCGAACCAGATGTCTACCGCTGCGCAGGAGCTCAGCCAGGGCTCTATGGAGCAGACGGGTACTGTGGAACAGCTGGATGAAACCATCCGCTCCGTTGCAAACAGCGTGAAACAGACGGCCGAAAACGTCCAGAGGACGCGGGAGCAGACAAACGGGATGGGGCTTCAGCTTGCCGAGAGCAACGAAAAGATGCGGGAAATGATTACCGCAATGGACGAAATCAGCAGCAGTTCCAATGAAATTGAGAAAATCATAAAGACGATTGAGGATATTGCATTCCAGACAAATATCCTTGCGCTGAACGCTGCTGTGGAAGCCGCACGCGCCGGCACAGCGGGAAAAGGCTTTGCCGTGGTGGCTGACGAGGTGCGCAATCTGGCCGCCAAGAGTGCGGAGGCGTCCCAGTCTACCTCCGCTCTGATTGGGCGTTCCATTACCGCGGTCAATCAGGGGACGCAAATTGCGGACGCGACTGCAAAACAGCTGGAAAGCGTAGTAGCCGGCGCGCATGAGATTGTGAACACCATTAACGGGATTGCCGCAGATGCGCAGTTACAGGCAGACGCAGTGGAACAGATTCAAGAACAGGCCGCGCAGATTACCAACGTTGTACAGACCAATTCTTCTACGGCAGAAGAAACGGCGGCCACCAGCGAACAACTCAGCGCACAGGCGAATATGTTAAAACAGCTGGTTAAGACTTTCCATCTCCGCCAGCAGTAACAGAATCAAATAGAATAATGCAGCCCTGATCGGCTGTCATGCAGTGCCGAAGGCCGTCCCGCCTTCGGCATTTTTTATCCCCAAAATATTTTTTGCAAAAAGAAAGTCCGGCAAAAGGCGGTTTGACTTAAGAAAAAAATTTTTCCAAATGATTTCTTAAGTCAAACGCCGACGGCTGTTGCCTGAGAAAATTTCTTCTAAAATTTAGCCATTCTGAAAAATCTTGATTTTTCAAATGCTTCAAAAAATGAAATTTTCTTATGGCAAAGCCCATAATGCCGGACTTTCCATATCAGGAAAGATTTTGGAACCTCTCCCTTTTGTTTTTTTCAGCAATTACTTCTGGGTAATGGCAGTCCAGTTCTCAACGTAGCTGTCCGCACTGCGGCGCTCATAGTCGTGAGAATTGGTTGCTTCCAGAACCTGATAGTAATACCATTTGCCTTCCTGGTTGTCAGGCCACTGCTTCGCGTCAGCCAACAGACCTTCTTTGTCTACCTCGCGGTTCAGGACCTTATTAATCAGCGTCATTGCCTCAGCACGCGTAATTGCGTTTGACGGACGGAATGTGCTGTCAGGATATCCGCCAACCCATCCTTTATCCGCCGCATTGGAAATCAGCTGTTCTGCCCAGTGCCCCTCGGTATCGGTGAAGGGATTTGTCACATTTTCGGATACACTGTCAAAGCGGGAGGCAATCGCCGCGAATTCTGCACGGGTGATTGTCTGTCCGGGCTTAAATGTACCCTCTTTGTAACCACTGATAATACCTGCATTCGCAAGTGTGGAAATCGCATTGTTGGACCAGCGGCTGCTGTCAACATCGCTGAAGTTATTCACACCTGTTTCATAAACCGTACGGGAAACATCCGTCAGCAGGCGGTAGAAGATTGCCGCCACTTCTTCACGGGTAATGTTATTGGTAGGGCGTACCGTGCCGTCCTTGTAACCGCTTACATAAGCAAAGTGGTCCTCGCGGTTCAGCGAAGTGAGGTCCGCCAAAGGCACATCTGCATCGTTAATGGTTACGACATCATCATTTGTTGTAGTGTCGTTGTTGGTGTTATTGTTGTTGGTGTTTCCACTGCTGGAACCACCGCCACCACCGCCACCACCGCCGCCGCCACCGCCGCCGGAGCCGCCGCCGGTGTAGCCGGTAAAGTTAGCGATTACTGTGTATGTGTGTCCTGCTTCCACTGTAAAGTTATTTTCCAGTGTTGCGCTTGTGCTCAACGCCTGGTTATCCATGGTCCAGTTTGTGAAACTTGCTCTGCCCGCCGTGGTAGCCACGTTGCGCAGTGTTTCTGTTCTGCTGGCAACATCAGGGCCCAGGTTAAACATCTGGTATGCATCCCTTACTGTTCCGTAAGCCGTGTTGCTGGAACGGTAATAAACAACCGCCTGCTGGTCATCCGGGATTCCGTCAGGGCTGCTGCCGTTCGTGCCGCCGCCGATGTTGTCGATAGTGTAGTAAACGTTAACGCTTGCGGGACCTCTGCCTGCGGGCACGGTCGGAAGCGTTGCGTCAATGCGGATATAGTGGTTTCCGCCATTGTCGAATGCAGCGGGTGCTACTGCGTCAGTAACCGTGTAAGCCTCGCCATCAGGTACAGTAACGGGGATGCTGACAATCGTATTGCCATTATGAACCCTGTTTACTGTAATGGTACGCATACCTTCAAGCGCGGGGAATACATAGGTGTAAGTTGCGCCATCTTTTGTTACCGCCGTATCAGCCGCAGGAGCTGTGCCAGTCCAGCCCGCACCTTCCTCTGTATTCGTTGCAGCATTTACAACAGGCGTAGGGATTGTGCCGTTCAGTGTAGGTGTAACTGGATTGCCCTGTTTATCTACAAGATTAAACACAACCTCTTTTTCAGTTGAACCATTTTCCTGCCATGTGCCGCCGGAAACAATATACGTTACGATGGGCTGGAATACATCAGGGATTCCGTCCGGTCCTTCCGTAGGATTCCCGTTGTCATTCCCGCGAGCATCTACGCCGCATGTTACTGTAATGGTAACGTCTTTATCTGTAGTACCTTCGAGTTCGCCCTCAATGCTGATGATTGCATAGCCATCGGGCACTACGATTTTGTCGGAAACGTCATACTCACCCTTTTCGACTTCTTCTGTGTATGCGCTGCCAATCGGTTCACCGTTTTCGTTCACATACTCAATCGTGATTGTAACATTTTCCGGTTCAACAGGTTTAATCGTTACCGTTACTCTGTCCTGTACAGGTGTTTTAACTTCATCACTGGTAACGCTGACATCATTTGTGATAGTTATACCTGCATCATCTGTTGTAACCACATAGGTATACTCAATGGTCTTGGTTTCTCCAACAGCAAGGTCAAACGGCTCGAAAGAATCCTCTCCGACAAATGTAACTTTGTCAGCCATCGAATCTGCAACCGTTACATTTTTCAGTGCAACATCGCCAGTGTTTGTAACTGTAACCGTATAGGTAATCACATCGCCTACACTTGCTCCTGTCTTGTCAGCTGTTTTTGTAACGCTCAGCGCGGGATTCGACGGAACAACAGACGGTTTTTCCGTTCCTGTACTGGTACCGCCACCGCCGCTGACGCCGCCGGTAGGAGGCTTCGGTCTTTCGCCTGTGCCGTCGCCCACATCTACATTTGACGAGCCAACGGTTTCACCTTCAGAACTTGCGCCGCCACCAGGGCCATTGCTTCTGAATGCGGCCATTTTTCTGCTTGTAGCACTGACATATTCGCCAATTTTCGCGTAAACCTTGACTGTATTTATAACCTTAGTGCCATCTGCCCCGGCAATTGTTGCCTCATACTGTACCACAACAGACTCGCCCACTCCCAGGGTATTGCCGGTTGCCTTGATATACAGCAGGGGCTTCTCATTGCTATCATCCGCCGGATAGTATGTGCTTGTTACATCCCAGCCGCTGTCGATTGTGATTTTTGTAGGCTTTGTCAGTTTCAAATCCATATCGTCAAAGAACTGAAGAGTATTCAAAGGAGTGTTGCCAGTGTTCGTTACTGTTACGGTATAAAGAACAGTATCACCGTTCCGCAGTTTGTCGTCGTCAACAGAGCCTTTTGTTTTCTCCATTGTCTTCATGACTGAAATCCCAGCCCATACAGCATAGAGTGTTTGTTCAGGCTTCGTAAGGGTTATTTCGTTCCCAGGCTGGTACTGTGCTTTCGTTGCATTTGCCTCATCTGCCCAGCCAGCAAAGACAAATCCAGCCTTTGTAGGCGTTGTGCCGGAAATCGTGAAGGTTTTATCTTTCTGAGGTCCCTGTTCAGCAGGAGCACCTTCGCCGCCGTTCGCGTCATACTTCAGCGTATACTCCTGCCCAACCTCCGCAGGGGTAGTTTCCGTAGAGGTTGAGCTGCTATCATTTCCTTTCCCTGGCTCAACCTTAGCGGTATTGGCCAGCTTGCCATCATCATTGATATCGCTCTCGGTAAAGGACTTTGTCACATAGATAACAGCCTCGCCGCCTTCAGGGATAGTGCCTACCATTCCAGCACCGCCGGCCCATTTCGCGCCTTCGTCAGTTACCTTATACTTTGCGCCCGCATCACCTGTTACAGTGATTTTGTACAGCAAAGTGATAGAAGTACCGTCCGCCGGAACAAAAACTTTGCCATTGGCGTCAGGATAGGTGATGCCAGTAACACCTGCAGGCGCATCTGTCGCTGTCTTCACCAACTCCTTCGTAAACTTACTCAGGCTCTTCTTCTGCCATGTCGCTATATAGGTGATAACACCATTTTTATCCGCCATCTCAGGATCTACCTTATCATTCACAGCAGGAGCCCATCCCATAAAGGTGTAGCCTTCGCGGGCTGGTTCGGTACCATCTGTGCTAAAGGGAGGGGTGGTTTCTCCAGCCTTAAGGCCTTTGTATACTTTGTCATCGAACACGGTTTCACCCTTAACGCCATCCGTATAGATAACAGTATAGGTCGTATCTTCAACGTCCTCTTCCCAAACCGCATACAGCGTCATGGAAACAGGGTTATTCTTGCTGCCGTATTCCTTAGTCCAATTCAAGGTAATGCCTTCGCCACCTGTATATTTTGCAGTTGTAGCATTAGGGTCCTCGGACCAGCCCAAGAACTTGTAACCAGTGCGGGTAGGCTGAGCGCTGGTGACTGTTAAGGTAGCCTCGGCAGCCATAGCATCCTTAGTCGTTGCAGAAACCGAAGAACCGCCCTGAGTGTCGTAGTTCAGGGTATATCTTGCATAGACCTCAATAGGAATATAATCCTCATAGTGGTAGTATATCCCTCTATTGTCAAAGCCTTTGGTTGACCACCCACATACAGGGCAACCGCCAGAAACATTTGAGTAGTTATCGAATCTGACATAATAGTTTGATGTCACAGTAGTTTTTCCCGGCTTTAACGTAGTGAAATTCCATTGCAGACAGTTAGAACCATTCATCTGAGGCATTGTGCCGTTGTCATTCCAAGTACCAATCGTATATCTATCATTTTGAACTACAGAATTATCATAAGATTTAACAGACGGACGGTTGTAGTACTTAGGGGCACATATAAACATCGCGTGCTTACACAGGCTTCCATAATAGGTATTCACTGGGAGACGCTGGAAATTCCATTCCTCATTGACAAACGTTATGATTGTATCCTGGTTTCGATAAGCTCCTTCGTATGCTTTTCCATTTTCACTAATAATTTTCGCATAATAAAAAGGCTGATATTGGGTACCAAAAGCGAAGTCATCGCTCTCCATATCCAGCACCGCATCTACCGCCTCAACAGCAGCAGCGTAAACCTCAGCGGCTTCCTGTACGTCCTCGCGTTCCTCGTACTCCGTGCCAAGCAGTGCCTCGTAGCATTCGGAAACCTCGCCATAGACGTATTCCGCCACTTCCTCAGCATTTTCCGGCGTGATTTCCGGAATTGCCGCCACAGCGTCTAAAAACGCCTGAACTTCATCGGGAATCAGAGCTTCGTCCTCATCCTCAACGTCGTTCTGCTGTTCGTCATCGTTGAATACGCCCTCATCTTCAACGTCAGTCTGGTCGTCATCCTCGAACGTTTCGTCCTCTACGATAACTCCCTGATTGCCGTCATTGTCGAATTGGTCTTCATCTTCAACAACGTCCTTATCGGCTTCGTCAGCCGCATCTTCTACAGGCGGCGTACAGCTCCAAAAGCCCTCTGCCGCACTGAAGCAGTCCTCGCCATGCTCATGCCGGCAGTCCAAAATAGGCTCGCCGGGAGCATAGCAGTCTTCTGTGTGGTGGTCCTCATCGCACGCCAAAACGTCTTCGCCGGAAGCGTAGCAGTCTTCATCGTGCTCGTGGTCCTCATCTTCATTTTCGCAAGTCAGAACATCTTCATCGGGGACATAACAATCCTCGTCATGATGGTCATCCGTGCATTCCAGTACAGGCTCGCCGGGGACATAACAGTCCTCGTCATGCTCATGCTGACAGTTCAGTTCCTGTTCAGGCTCAACCCATTCGCAGTTCCAGCCATTCTGGTTATGTTCGTGTGTGTCTTCCGCCGCAAATGCGGTAAAAGGCACCGTTCCCAAACACATAGCCAAAGTCAGTAGTGCTGCAAGGCCGCGCCTTTTCAGGCTTTTCCATTCTCTCTTATTTTTCATAGCAAACTTCCTTTCTTTGCAAAAACTTCGGACGCAAAGGGTCCGGTAACCGAACGAGCATTGCGCCAAAGGCACTTTAGCCTCTGGTTTTGCGTCCCATCGTTTCCAATGGTTTGCCAAATACAGCCCAAGCTGTCGCACAGAAACGTGCTCCGGCTTATGGCTTTGTGTCCCGCCGTTTCCGGCGGATTTGTCCTGTGCAGCCGAACGAACATCGTGCATAAATGTACCTTAGTCTCTGGCTTTGCGTCCCACTGTTTCCAGCGGTTTGCCTGCGCTCTTCCTGCCGCCCCGCCGTCAGGAACGCAGCTGACAACGGGATAGCCCCCAAGGCGGATTCGTCTTCGCCATATAACTCCCCCCTTCTTTTGGGCGTTGCCATAAGAAAAATTCGTTTTCTTAAGTCAAGCCGCCTTTGCAAAACTGTTTTATGAATCAGCCTTCGCAGGTCTTTTCCCCGCTTTGGCAATTCATACAATTCATCCAGCAGGCTGCCCTCCGGCGTCAGTATTGTTCTGCCGCGTTTTTTGCCGACAGAATTTCCGCACACGTTTTGGTATGTATGCATAAGCCCTTGCCTGAAACAGCCCCTGTTCATTAAAATGTATACCTTTTAATAAGCAGTTTTTAATCCAACTATATTGCTAGAATAGCACAAAATATAGTGTCTTTCAACGTTTTTTTGAAAAAATATGGTAACAACAGAAAAATGCAGAAAGGTATACTTTTTTACATTTTTCTACATTTTTTACCAAAAAAAAATGCGCAAAGAAAAACCATCCGCTTCGCAGATGGTTTATAGGATTTACACAAAAATATAGAGGGGATATAGTGAAATTTTACAATTATGTTTTTATCATAATACAGAAAAAACAAAGCAGGAACTGCCATGCAAATTATTCTGCTCGAATGGACAGTCAGGCAAACATTTTTTCGAAATAATTCGCTATTTTAAGAAACACAGTTCCGGAATTTCAAAAAAAGAAAAGCCCGATTGTCGTAACAGCGTGGGGCAGAACCGCTTTGTCCAACCTATAAAAAAACACCCAAAGCGGCGGTAGTTTCCCGCTGCCATTTTGGGTGTTTTTTGGTATATATTCGGTATACATTGCCGCGATTCCGCCCCCGCAACGCCCTCGAGCATATCCCGTTTACCTTCGGTTCATATGCTCCAAAGCGTTATTGGCGGCATTCTGTTCCGCTTCTTTTTTGCTTTTGCCGCTGCCAGAGCCCAACATCCGGCCTTCGTGCGTCACCTCCGCCACAAACACCTTATTATGGTCCGGGCCATGCTCCCGCACAATGGCATACTGCAACGGAATTTTGCTGATTTTCTGTATGATTTCCTGCAAATGCGTCTTACAGTCCAGACTGCGGAAATTATTTTTCGTTTCAGCAATACGCCCTTCCATTGTCCGCATCACATACGCCTGTGCCGCTTCAATCCCGCCGTCTATGCAGACCGCCCCGATTACGGCCTCAAACGCATCTGCCAAAATCGAATCCCTGTTCCTGCCTCCTGTGCTTTCCTCGCCTTTTCCCAAAAGAATACAGCGCCCAATGCCCAGCTTTCTGGCAAGCTCCGCAAGCGAGCCTTCACAGACCACTGCCGCACGCAGTTTCGTCAGTTCACCTTCCGGCATCTGCGGAAATTGACGAAACATATATTCGCTTACGACCATGTCCAGCACGGCGTCCCCCAGAAATTCCAGCCGTTCATTATTCTCATGCCCGCCCCTTTTAATCTCATTCGCATAGGAGCTATGGGTCAGAGCAAGCCGGAGCAGATGTTTGTTCAAAAACGTATATTCGATTTTTCTTTCAAATTCTTCAAGGTACAAATGGTTCATTTTTATTCTCCGCTGCTTTCTATAACCGTTCTGATATAATCCAAAACATCACCGACTGTTTTGATGTTTTCCGCTTTGTCGTTGTCAAATTCCATATCGAATTTTTCCTCCAGCGCAACGATAATCTGGAAAAGCTCCAGAGAATCCGCGTTCAGGTCCGCAAACGTTGTTTCCGGCGTCAGGCTTTCCTCCGGCACTCTCAGCTGCTCCGCAATTACTTTCAATACCAATGCTTCGTCCATATTTTATTCCTCCAAAACAAAGTTTTTCTTAACTATACCCTATTTCTTCCCTTTTGTCAGCAGAAAACAGGGAAAATACATAAAAATTTCATCCGGCAGTTTTCCACGCTCACTCCCTGTGCTTTTTCCGGTTTTACCACCTTTTTTGCCTGCCCTGTCAAAAAATCAAGTTCTTTCAAATCATTATCAGTGTCAAGCCATGCGCCATATCTTTTCGCACAGGCATTGATAACAATGATAAAAAAACTCCGCGGAACACCGCCGCCAGGTACCTGTGCTGCAAAACAAACGCGTCCAGAGGACGTTTCCTCATTCGTCCATTTTTTCCGCCTGTACTGATATTGCTTCTTTCATCTTCCCCGTAATATCCGCCTCTGCGAACAACACGCACTGTCTGACGGCGTTTTTGACTGCCCTTGCGTTAGAACTGCCATGCGCTTTCACAACCAGTGATTTCAGCCCGATAAACGGCGCGCCACCCACCTCATCAGCATCAAAGCGTTTTTTCACATTTTTGAACGGTGTTTTCAGCATCGCTGCCGCCAGTTTGTACGCCCCAGCAGTAATTTCCTCTTTGATAATGTCAATAAGTGTTTTCGCCAGACCCTCGGACAGCTTCAGTATCGTATTCCCCACAAAGCCATCACAGACAATAACGTCCGCATCGCCGAACGGGATATTCCGCGGCTCAATGTTTCCTGCAAAG
>OFHN01001526.1_pt1 | contig 15966 bp, 15 predicted proteins | sample 1521321 | NCBI WGS metagenome assembly OFHN01 (sample SAMEA3504130, study PRJEB24116) | mouse gut metagenome | biome: mouse gut; feature: mouse-associated habitat; material: faeces | place: Denmark | collected 2011
AGCGCATGGGCGTGGCCCTGAGAGCCGTAGCCGATGATGGCGATCTTCTTGCCCTTGAGGTAGTTCAGGTCGCAGTCCTTCTCATAATACATCTTTGCCATATTCCGTGTTCCTCCTAAAAATGGTGTTTACAGTCAAATCTATCGTGCTACGCCCTCGGTTTGACGGCGGTAGTACCGGAATGGTCCAATGAAAAAAGTCCGTGACCCTGGCCGGGTCACGGACTTTCAAAAGTTCGACTTCGGTTTCCGGCGGTTCCGACTAGAATGATTCTCTGTGGGAACCGGGGCCCGTATTCGCTCTCCGCGCATGACCAGACGCACTATTCTGATTTCCGGTAATCAGTACCAGAGCCAGAATAATGTGAATGACCAGAATGCTGTTGAGAGTGAACGTACCAGCCATGGAAGCCTCCTTCAGTACCTGTCTTGTTTTTGTATTATACCTGCCGCAGGGGCAAAGCGCAATGAAAAAATTTGCAGAGCCGCCGATTCTGGATGAACCTACGAATATTTCCGCGGAATAGGTCTGATTTGTGGTGAAATACGACAGCAAGACTCGGGGGATCGCCTCTGGGCACACCGGAGAATTTTTCAGACAACAGGAGGCGTGGTATGACCGGCGGAGCCGCTTTCAATGCCGAAAGCTCCCGGCAAATTCCAGCAAATCGTCCTCCGAGAAGCTCCCGGCGTCCAGGCTCAGGATATAGTCCCACCCGTCCTCCGGGCGGGCGAGGAGGACACAGCGCTAGGTGCTGGCCGTCTCCAGGGAGTCCGGATCGTTCCCCGGTTCCACCCGCTTTTCTGCGGCGGCGAAAACGCAAGGAGCTGTTTGACGCCCATGACCAAGTTTCCTTCTCCGACAGGGCGGGTTTGGGACCGGATACGTTTGATCACTCTTCTGCGGCCAGGGATGCAAGGGCGGGAAAAAACCAGGAGCTCCCGATTCCGCATTTCATGATGCCTCCTGAGCGCGATGCAGGGGCCGGCGCCCTCGCCGGCCCGTCTCCCCACGAACTCCGGTTTTCCCACAGGACTGGCGGATGATCATTGCCGCTGCATGAAATCCGCGGAGAGGGCCCCCAATGCTCTTTTCAGGGAAATTGAATACACGCCGGTCTGGAAGTAAGCCGCCAGAGTTGGCCTCCCCCTAACAGGGGTATCTACGACTTGGTGAAGCATCCCGGCAAGAATCACGCTGAGATTTCCTGCCGGGGGCTTTCCTTGTCCTGTTGGATGTTCCCTCCAACGCGGCCAATATCGTTGTAGTGGATTTTAATGGTCTGCATAGCCTTTTTCGACCACTTGGTACTTTTCTCATATTCTCTTTTTCAAACTGGACAGTCACACCCAGCCGCATCAGCTCCCGCAGAGCGGCAAGGCAGTCCTTGGTATTCCGGGAGAAGCGGGAGATGGACTTCACCAGCACCCGGTCGATCTTGCCCTTCCGGCAGTCGGCCAGAAGACGGTTGAAGTCCTCCCGCTTGTCCGTTTTCGTGCCGCTGGCCGCCTCATCGGCGTAAATACCAGCTCCCATCCCTCATGCTGGCTGATCAGTTCGGTGTAGCTGCGGATCTGGGAGGCGTAGGACGACTCCTGTTCCTCCAGCGCGGTGCTGACACGGCAGTACGCCGCCACCCGAAGAACATCGGGCCTGCCCTCGCTGGGCGGGATGATGGTGATGTTTTTGCTCATCTGGCGCGGCCTCCTTTCCTCTGGGTACCGACAACACTACCACACCTTGGCGGGAATAGCTATCACTATTCCCAAACAGTCTGGGGGCGGTATTTATCCCGCGCCAGCCGTTTGGCGGCGTACAGTTCCTCCAGGGTCAACAGGCCAGCGGAGGCGGCCCTTTCCAGCAAGCGGGTCAGCAAAATATACCGCAGTTCATTTTTTGTGTCGATCATGCGGATGCCTCCCGGAAATAGTCCGGCCCTTTCACCGACTGGATAAATTTCGCCACGTCCTTCAGGCTGCCGGTGACAGGCATTTCCGGCAGAGCGGCCAGCACATCCTTGCTGTAGCGCTTGCCCTTGGCGGCCCGCTCATCCAGGATGGCCACCACGCAGGTATCTGTCTCGGTGCGGATGGCTCTGCCAAAGCCCTGCTTCAGCTTGATCTGCATCTCCGGTACCACCACCGCCCGGATGAACAACCGGAGGGTGGGATGGTTCTCCCGCTCTTTTTCCTTCAAAGCGTCTGGCACGGCAAAGGGCAGGCGGGGGATGATCAGCAGGGACACACAGTCGCCGGGGAAGTCAAAGCCCTCCCAGGCGGCCCCCGCCGCCAGCAGCATACTGCCTGGGCTGGCCTTGAACTGCTCCGTGGTATGGATTGCGCTGCGGCCCATGGTGAACAGAGGGTAACGCAGGCCGTGGTTTGGCAGTCGCTCCTTCACCGCCGACATGGCGGCATAAGACGTGAACAGCGCCAGGGCGTGGCCCTGGGCCGCGTCCAGCAGGGCGGCGATCTCCTTTGCCAGCTCGTCATAATAGGCTGCGGACTTTTGCCTGGGTGGAACCTGCGGTAAGTACAGCAGACAATTCTGCTGGTAGTCGAAGGGCGAAGGGGCCACGGACTCCGTGACACGGCTGTCGGTCAGCAGGCCCGTTTCCTCCTTGAATCGCTGGAAGTCCTGACCCACGGCCAGGGTGGCGGAGGTGAGGACAACGGGCCGCTCCTGCCGCCAGAGCGTCTGGCGGAGCTGGGCGGTCAGATCGGAAATGGTGGCGCACAGCATGGTGCCGCCGTGAGCGTCCTCCTCCGTGTAGAAGACCATATCCGGGTGGCCCTGGTGGAATAGGGACACCGTAGAGGACACGCTGTTCAGCCGCCTGCGGGTGGCAGGCGTGAGCAGGCCGTGGAGCTGCCGGGCGATCACCGTCAGGCTCCGCTCCGGTGCGGCCAGCGATGTTTTGTAGTGGACGAAGGGCCTGTCCTCCGGCGGGCGGTCCAGCTTCCGCAGCAGGCCCTTGGCGCTGTCGTTCAGGACTTCTGCAGCCAGCAGGAAGCGTTCCCCTCGCAGACTGTGGGTGAGCGCACGGATGTCCTCCGCAGCCAGGGTCACCCCGAACATCTGGCGGGCTGTCTCCGGCAGCTTGTGGGCCTCGTCCACGATGAGGGCGCAGGTGTCCGGCAGGATGGGCTTTCGCCCGCTGCCCCGGTGGATGGCGTCCGCCAGCAGCAGGTTGTGGTTGCAGATCTGGAAAAGATACCGCCCGGAATCGCACTTCTCCAAAAAGAAACGATACCGGCAGGTCTCCTGCGAACAGTTGCAGATCTGGGGGACGCAGACACGTTCCCGGTCATAGTGGCTGAGATGGGCGATCTCGTCCATGTCCAGCTCATTCCGCAGCGCAAGCAGGGCATTCCCGGCCCTCCAGTTTTTCTTTCGGAGATCCAACTGGCCCAGCCGCCGTTCCAGACGGTCATCGCAGACATAGTGGGACTTTCCCTTGCGGATCACCGCCTGGAGGGGCTGTGTAATCATGCCGTCCTCCGCCAGCAGGCTGGACAGCAGGGGGAGATATTCGTCCCGTGCCGCGGTTTGGAGGGCAATGCTGGAGGTGGAGATCAAAATAGGTCGGACAGGGAGCCCACTGGCGGCGCGGAAGCGGTGGTACACCGTCCCCGCTGCCAGATAGGCGTAGGTCTTGCCGATCCCCGTCCCGGCGTCGCACAGGGCGATGCCACCCTCCAGCATGGCGTTGAGCATTTGGTGGCAAAGGGCCACCTGGGCGGGACGCTCCGCCATGTTCCGGGTGGGGAGAAGGTCTTTGAATATGTGGTCGATCTCGTTATGGGCGTTTTGCCTGTTATTGTCGTAATTCATCCGTAAAATTCCCCTTGTAATGGTTCATTTTCTATAGGTACTCATCGTATTCTCAGCTCGACCCCCGATGAGGTATAGGGAACAGTAACGGATAAGGCTTGGCGGACCTTCACGGGCACATTCCGGGGGTCTCTACTGCTTTCAACCCAGGGGATGACGGGCGGCGCTGCCAAGGCCGTCCCGCACAGGCTTTATCGCGGCCCGGAAGGGACGATTGCCCCCTCTGGGTCATGGCGCGCACTGTGTGTCTGTCCGTGTGGTGATCCGTACTGCTGGTATGAATTTTTCAAGGTGCAGGGCTTTCGCCTTGGTTATATTGTAGAGTTTTTTTTGCCGATTGTTAGAGACTTATGGACACGTTTGTGACCTGCAGGTCACATTCAGAGAACTTTTTTGAATTGCTCCAAATGAGATACCAGCTGCTCTACGTCCTCTTTTAACCGATCCTTGTCATTGCGGTCAATGGCAGAACCGCCATATCTGCCCAGGATAAGATAATCCAGCGATACACTGTATAACTCAGAAAGCCGGATAAATAGGTCAATGGAGCAACCCTTTCTTCCCGTCTCAATGCGGCTGTAAAAGCTACGGTCAATATTTAGTGTCTCTGCAACCTTTTCCTGAGTGAGGCTGCTTTTTATGCGGAGCTGACGGATACGCTCTCCGCTTTGTTCAAATCGTAACTCATTTATGTAAGCTCCAATCTCAAATTTAGGTGTGCGGGGTGAGATTGGATGTCATGGATATTTCGCTATGTACGGCTGCCACTGAGGTTTACATAGCAGATAATTCGATAAAAAACGACAAAGCAAAACGCCAGACAGTCCCAATGACCGCCTGGCGCGTTGTTCCGAGCAAGTACTTGTTTTATTAGCGCGACTATCTACGCTCGATAGTGCGCTTTCCGCGTTCTGAATGTCCCTTGAAAGGGCAAGGCTTTTTTTGATAAACTACCCGCACCATATATCAATAGTTCCAAATACCAAAAATCGCCCATGACTGCTCCTTTCCACAGCAGTCACAGGCAGCAACATAAATAGCCCCTACGCATGAAGCTGTTTTTTATAGCTTCCAGCAGGGGCTTTCTATTTACGTTTGATAAGGACATATTAATACGCTTTATTAGTGGCTTTGAAGCGCTCTTTACGCACGATAGAATATAGCTGAGGTGATATAAAATGCGTAAAGCGCAAAAGCCCAAAAAAGAGCCAAGTAAAGAACTCAAGTACTTAGGGGGGTGTATTGGAGCGGCCAGAGCCAATAGCGGGTTGACACAGCAGGAATTGGCCGATCAATGTCATCGGGGACTTCGCCACATTCAAAATATTGAATCCGGTCTTGCCAATCCCTCCTATGAGGTTCTGTCCGACATTATCCACCGGCTGGGTATCTCAGCGGATGTGCTGTTTTTTTCTGATATAGAAAAACAGGAGGAAGAAGTACGGCATTTGCTGAATAAATTTGCAGCCTGCACAGAGGATGAACGGCAGATTCTCCTAAAAACGCTGGACTGTCTGGCAGAGCAGTTCTTGAAACGCCGCTATGGGCCATCAGCAGAAACGATGGAATGAGCCAGCAGGAGCAAGGACCTTTTGTTCCTGCTGGCTTCGTTTAATACTATAAATGGGAAAAAGCAAATTTTAGGCAAGTTTCAGGCAAGATTTGAGCAAGATTTTCGGGAGGATTCGACAAAAAATGAGTACCGCAGTCATTCATACTGCGGTACTCTGTCAAGTTAATTTTTCCTTTTTTGATGCTTTGGCACAGGAGAAACAAACTTATACCCCACGCCTCTGGAATTTTGAATGTACTTTTTGCCCGCCTCTGCCAATTTTTTGCGAAGGTTGCCGATGTGGGCACGGACGGTATTATCACCGCTTACACCCAGGTCGTCCGCCCACACATGGCTGTATAGCTGACCCCGGCTCCATACTTGCCCTGGATGCTGTGCAAGGCAAAAAAGCAAGTCAAATTCAGTCCGCGTCAGTTCTATTGGTGTCCCATCAATCATCACCTGACGGTTGAGCGGATTGATAATCAATTCCATACCAAAAGTAAGCGGACGGCATTTCTGATAATCTCGGTTTGATTCACAGTATAATTGCATAAGTGCTTCTGCCTGCGCCGCACATACGCTCATGTCCACAGGCTTTTCCAGATAGGCGTTTGCACCTGCTTGGAGCAGTGCAACTCTGTTTTCCGGCCTTAAACTGGATGTTAGAGCCAGAATAGGTGTATGCTTTGCCGATCTCATGGTAGTAAGCATTTCCAAGCCATCTGCTTCCGGAAACGGCAAGTCCATGATAACCAGACAATACTCCTGTGTCATAAAAATGTCCAGAGCATCCGCCATAACGGTTACACAGCAAACGTCTGTACTGCCGTTTTGAAGATGTTCTTTGTACTGCCGTTTTGAAGATGTTCTTCCATCAAACGGCAGATTGACAAATCATCTTCCACAATCAGTATTCGCCTTTTTATCATGGATCACCACCTTTATTGATTGGGCCGCACAATGGAGATCAATAGGAAGAATGCCTCCGGTTCTGATCCATCGCGGCGATCTGCTGCATTTCCGTGTCTGTCAGTTCAAAGTCGAAAATCTCAAAGTTCTCCTGAATATGGGCTTCGTTGCTGGAACCGGGAATGGCAATATTGCCCGCCTGGAGATGCCAGCGCAGGAGGACCTGTGCGGAGGTCTTGCCATGGGCCGCCGCAATGGAGGAAATTGTGGGGTCATTGAACAGTTCCTGCGTATGGCCCCGCCCGCCCAGGGGGAACCAGGATTCCAGAACGGTTCCATACTGTTTCAGATGCTCCTTCATGGCGGTGCTCTGGTAATGGGGGTGCGTCTCGTTCTGGAGCAGCGCCGGGGTAATGGTGGTGGCATTCACCAGCCGGTCAAAATCCTCCGCCGTGTAATAGTTGGATAGGCCAATAGAGCGGAGCTTGCCCTCGCTGACAGCCTGCTCCATGGCCTGATACGCCGCCACATCGCTGCTGCGCTGGGAATGGTGCAGGATCATCAGATCAATGTAATCCAGACCCAACCGCCGCAGGGAGGCATCAATGGCCGCAGCGCCGTTACCATAGTCAGAGGTCCACATCTTGGTGGTGACAAAGATTTCCTCGCGGGTTACAATCCCTTCGCTGATCGCTCTCTGGATGCCCCGGCCCACGCCCTCTTCGTTTCCGTAGATGCGGGCTGTGTCAATAAGCCGGTAGCCGTCCCGCAGCGCCCAATAGACGGAGTTCTCCGCCTGCTGGCTGCTGAGGGTATAGGTCCCGATGCCCAGGATAGGCATTTCAATCCCGCTGTTCAGCATCACAGTTCCTTTTTCCAGGTCAAAATCTGTACTGCTGTTTGCTGTATCCTGGCTGGGAGTGTCCGGGGTGCTGGGAGTACGGTCAAGGATGCCGCTGCTGTTCAGCCAGGTTTCCACCGCCCGTTCCGCCTCACTCCGATTATTCTGCGCGGTTTGTCCACGAATGGCCAAACCGTCCAGGACAGTGGCGCTGGGACACTTCGATGTGATTGTCCCCTGGGTCCCTGCCAGACCGCTGCCCTCGTTGGTGGAGAAGGGAAGAACCGTTTTGCCGGACAGGTCATAGGTTTCCAGGAAGTTGTAGACAATCATGGGCATATCCCCATTCCAAATCGGGTAGCCCAGGAATACCACATCGTAGTCCGCCATATTCGTTACGCTGTCCGCCATTTCCGGGCGGGCGTTTTGGCTGCTCTCCTGACGGGCCACCGCCAGCATCTCATTGTAGCCGGAGGGATACGGGGTTGTCGGGCGAATTTCAAACAGGTCGCCGCCGGTCTGTTCCGCAATCATCTCCGCTACGATAGCGGTATTACCCTTTTCCACAACGCCTACGTTATAGTTTTCGCCAGCGCGGGAGAAGTAGGCCACCAGGATGTTGCTGCCGGAGGCAGTATCGGCAGGCGGTGTAACGGCAGCATTGCGAGTGAGATACCGATGGAGGATCACCGCTACCTGTGCGCGGGTCGTTTTGCCCTGGGGGACAAAGCGGTTTCCATCCATGCCGCTGATGATGCCCTCGGATCTGGCCCAATCCACAGCCTGTCCAGCATAGGCGGCAATGCTGGATTCATCCGCGAAGTCTGTTCCCCGCTCGGCTGCGGGGCTTCCATCATACCGCCAGAGAATTGCGGCAATCTGCTCACGGGTCACGGGGTCATTAGAGCCAAAGAGCCGGTTGCCATAACCGGAAATGATGCTGTTGGCAGAGGCCCAGCTTACAGCACTGTTGTAGTATGCGCCAGCCGCTACATCGGAAAAGTCCGCATTTCCGGTAACTGACGGACTTCCTGCCGCCCGGTAAAGGACAGTGGCCAGCATTGCGCGGGTCATGGTAGTGTTGGGGGAGAACGCGGTACCGGATGTGCCGCTCATAATACCGTTCTCCCGGCACCAGACGGCAGCTTCAGCGTACCATGTGTCCGCCGCCACATCGGAAAAGCCGGTGTCCTCCACCGCCGCCATCGCAGGGACGCCCAATCCCATCGCTAAAGCGCACATCAAAACGAGAGAGAGCAGTTTTTTTAGTTGTTTCATGGAATTTTCTCACTTTCACAAAATATCATCTACAGTTGCGTATCAAAGTGCAGGCAACAGATTCCGCAGGGTGTACAGCTTTCCTGCCTTGTTTAATAGTTTGCAAACCGCTCATTTTTGTCCAGGGCAGTCATCTGCTCCATTTCTTCATCGGTCAGGTTGAAGTCGAAAATTTCAAAGTTCTCCTGGATGTGGTCCTCATTGCTGGAGCCGGGGATAGCGATATTGCCTGCCTGCAAATGCCAGCGCAGAATAACCTGTGCGGAGGTCTTTCCGTGGGCGGCGGCAATGGCGGAAATGGTTTCATCACCAAACAGCGTCTGTGTGTTTCCACGACCGCCCAGGGGGAACCAGCTTTCCATGACCGTGCCATACTGCGCCAGATGCTCCTTCATTTCTGTACTCTGATGGTAAGGGTGCGTTTCATTCTGCATCAGCGCCGGAGTGATGGTAGTGGCGTTTACCAGCCGGTCGAAGTCCTCTGGGGTGTAGTAGTTGGAAAGCCCAATAGAACGGAGTTTCCCATCTGCCACCGCTTGCTCCATGGCCTGATACGCTGCTACATCGTTGTTGGGCTGAGAGTGGTGCAGGATCATCAGGTCGATGTAGTCCAGGCCCAAGCGCTCCAGGGAGCGGTCAATCGCATCCGCTCCGTTGTCGTAATCATCTGTCCACATTTTTGTGGTTACGAAGATTTCTTCACGGGTCACAAGGCCCTCGTCAATGGCCCTCTGGATTCCCCGGCCCACACCCTGCTCGTTGCCGTAGATACGGGCGGTGTCAATGAGCCGGTAGCCATCCCGCAACGCCCAATAGACGGAATTTTCTGCCTGTTCGTTGCTCAAACGGAAAGTACCGATACCAAGAATGGGCATTTCGATGCCGTTATTCAGCAAAACCACACCGCGATCCAGGTCGAAGCCGGAAGAAGTGCTTTCGTCGCTGTCGCTGACAGTGGGCGGCTCCACGGCAGTGTTGTCAGCCGCTGCACCCTCACTGGAGGCAGGCGTCTGCACGGATGCTGCCGGAATATTGCTTGGAGTATCATCTGAGTTCCCGGCACCGCAGCCCGCAAGCAACAGGCAGAACACCGCCGCAATCAGTAAAATAGCTTTTCTCATACGCAATCGTCTCCTATTCTATCAACAAGGTTTCCCCCATGTCTAAAATCAGCCGGTTCTCCACATTGAACTGCTCCGCCAGCGTCCGGTCGAAGAAAATATAGTTCCTGGCTGTCACATGATAGGGGATGTTGTGCTTGGCTCCTACCAGCCGGGCGGCCTCTGCTGCTTCCTCCAGGCCCATGTTGAACACACCGTCACAGCAGAAGAACGCATAGTCGATCTCCATCTCCGCCATGTCCGCCATTTGCTCCGTGGTGGAGGTGTCCCCGGTCACATATATGGAGCACCCATTGGAGAAGATCAGCACATAGCCCACGCACTCACCTACGTCATGCCAGTGGTTGTACCCGGCCTCTACCGCCTCCACGATGACGTAGCCCAGGTCAAATACCTGATGCTCCCCATTTTGGATCGCTTCTTTCCATGTGATGATCTGGCAGTCAGGGTTTCGGTTTTTGATGCGGTCCACTCCGTTGTGGTCATAGTGGGAATGGGTGACTAAAATCAAATCAGCTGGTAAGTCATAGCCCTCACCCGCATAGGGGTCGATATAGATCACTTTCCCCTCATCCGTCACGAGGCGCATACTGGCCTGCCCCTGGTAGAGAAGTTCTGCCGGTCCAACACTGTCTGCCGGTGCAATCTGTTCCGTTTGAACAGGCTGCACCTGGGCAGGTACCCCTGTTTCAGCCGGGGGCTGAGAGGCGGGAAATCCGCAGGCGGAGAACAGCATGAGAGGAATCAGCAAGAGAGATAACATCATCATTCGTTCCTTCTTCACAAAATTCGGACTCCTTATGCGCGTTGACGTTTCAGCAGCTTGGCCAAATAGTGACCAGCCATAGCAAACAACGCCATCACAGCGATGGTATCAGCCACAAAGAAAATCGGAGGCTGGTTGAAATCAAAGAACACAAATTGATTTCGCAGAAACAGGTAGTTTCCAATCTCCCGCCGGATAAAGGCCAAGAGGCCCCAAAGCCCCAGCAGCATGGCGGTTATACGCAAGGTAATTGTTCGGACGGTGCATTTGCCCCCGATGCTTACCGCTTTGCGGAGCATACCCATGATTCCCTCACCATGCAGTCCGGCGTGGAAGCTCATCAAGACCAAGCCCCAATAGGAGGCCAAAAGGTGAACCGTTCGGGCCAATGCAATTCCGGCCCTTATTTCCAAAAAGGCGAACACATGGCGGGACATTATGATCCCGCTGACAGGCAGGGCAATCATATCGGCCAGAAGGAGCAGGTCGGTCACAGTCCCTAGGACGCGGACGGTGCTGTACCGCCCTCTGAACAAGCCTCCATACCATTTCCGGTTCAGAACATGGTGGAGGATGAACAGTGCCGCTATGAGAATCCCCAACCATTCGTGGGCAACTTCTCCCAGCAGGGAGTAGGCCATCAGCAGCGGCAGCAGAATCACCATAAAACCATCCACCGTCATTCTGAGGGTCAGACGGTTCCGCCTATTCAATGAAGCCGCCCTCTCTCAGCCAATCCGTCACAGCTTCTCTGGCCTCGTCCTGCCGGTTTTGGGCCGTCTGCCCCCTGACAGCCAGCCCTTTCAGCAGTTCGGCATCCGGAATCAGTTCCGCAATATCGCTCTCACTGTTTCCAAGGGCGCTGCCCTCATGGGTGCAGAATGGAACTACTGTTTTGCCGGAAAAATCATAGCTCTCCAAAAAAGTGAACATCGTCATAGGCATAGTTCCCCACCAGTTTGGAAAACCGATGAAAACCGTATCGTAGTTATCCATATTTTCCACAGAGGATGACAGCTCTGGCCTTGCGTCATCGTCCTGTTCTTGACGGGCCTGGGCAATCAGATCGTTATATTCGTCTGGGTAAACCGTAGTTGTTTCCACTTGGAACAGATCGCCGCCAGTGTATTCGGCAATCATATTGGCGATGGTTTCGGTATTCCCTGTATGGGAAAAGTACGCCACCAGGATGCCGCCCTGCTGTCCATCCGCACTATTTTCTTCCTGGGCTGGGACAGTGGTATCCTGATCTTTCATAAATCCCTCCACTTCTGAGCTGTGGGTGTTTCCTCCGGCATCCGTCCCAACGCTGCTTTGCGCCGGACGGCTGCCGCAGGCGGACAATGCTAAAATTGTTGTACAAATGATCAATAAAACTGCCGCTTTCTTCATAAAATCAAATCCTTATCTCGTAAATCCCCTGTGTCCATATACTTTACATTGATTGAGCGCAGCTTCCAGGGAGCGGAACTCCTCATCCGTCAGCTCTACCAGAGAGGCGTTCAGGTTCTCGATGATCCGCTCTTTATTCTTGGAACCGGGGATCGGGACCACATTGGGATACTTGTGCAGCATCCAGGCCAGGGAAATCTGCGCGGGAGTGGCCTGCTTCTTTTCTGCGTATTGCTTCAAAAGATCAATGATAGGCTGATTCCCGGCAATGTTGGCTTTGCTCAGCTGCGGCACCCAATTCCGAACATCATCGTTCCGCTCGAACTTTGTCTCTGTGGTGATCTTTCCGGACAGCAGACCGCTGGCGATGGGAGAAAAGGGTACCACGCCGATTTCATGCTCCAGGCAGTAGGGGATCACCGCTTTTTCCACATCCCGCTCCACCATGGAGTAAATGTTCTGGATGGCGGTGAGGGGCGTGACCCGCTGGGCGCGCTCGATCACACCCACGTCCACCTGAGACAATCCCCAGCCGTGAATGAGGCCGTCCTCGATCAGCAGGCCCATGGCCTCCGCTACCTCCTCTACGGAGACGCCGCCAGTGCGGTGGAGGTAATACAAATCCACTATATCCGTCTGGAGCCGTTCCATGGAGGCTTCCAGGTGGCGGCGAACCGCATCATAGACGGAACCATCTTTGCGCACCTCTGACCGGTCTAAAAACAGCTTGGTGGCCAGAACCACGCCCTGCCGGACATCACGCAGAGCCTTGCCCACGATGCGCTCGTTGTGCCCGGTGCCGGACAGGTTCGGACTGTAAATCTCCGCCGTATCGAAAAAGGTGCAGCCGTGTTGATAGGCGTTCTGAATCGCTTCGATACTGTATCCCTCCGGGGGAATCTGACCGTAGCCATGGGAAAAGGCCATGCAGCCCATGCCTACCGCTGAGACGGTCAATTCCCCAATTTTTCTTGCCTTCATGTTTCCTCCCCGCCCCTTTGGACGCTGTTTAGAAAGTTTGTGATATAGGACACTGCCAGTTCAAAATCCTCGCCCAGATAGCCGTGATCCGCACCTTGAATGACATGGTATTCCACGTTGTCCACGGTTTCTGCCAGCCGGTCGGAGTAGGCGATTGGGATGATGGAATCCCGGCTGCCGTGAATCAGGAGAATGTCTTTCCCGTACTCCTGAATCAGCGCATAGGGTTCCTGATCCCACATATCCACAAAGTACCGCTGACCCAATCGCATCCCCAGCAGCCGGTGTGTTTCCGGCACTTCTTCTGGCGAATCGAACATTGCGTGAACATTGTCATAGAGAGAAAACCCCGGATAGACCAGAATGACCGCCCGGATATCATCCTGGTGTTCTGCCGCAGTCATCGCGGTCACAAAGCCGCCCTGGCTGTTCCCCATCAAATAAATGGAATCCACATCTACAAATTCCCATGTCTGTACTTCCTCAAGCACGGCCTCCAGGTCTGCTTTCTCCGTCAGAACCGACATATCCAGCACGTCCCCATCGCTGCGGCTTCCATAACCTCCGCCGCAGAAATCAAAGCAGACCGTTACGTAGCCCGCCTCGGCCAGCGCCTCCCCGTATCCTTTCACCCGGTCCAGGGTCGCGCCCAGCTCATGGGAGAGGATCACCGCAGGCATCTTTCCATCCACGCCGGAGGGGACATGGGCCACCCCATAGATGTCCATTCCGTCTCGGTCAACATGGATTTCCCTGGTTTCATACACTCCAGTGGCTGTCACCGCCGGAGCCGTTTGCGTTGGGTTGTTTTGTTCGCTCATACATCCGCATAAAACAGACAGCAGGCACATGGCGGCTGTTATTACCATTTCAATCCCTTTCATCGGTTTATTCCTTGCCGCGGAAAGCATCCAGCGCCCGGTCAATCTCAGCGACCTCCGCCGCGCTCAGATGTACTTCCGCCGCGCCGCCGTTCTCCATCATGCGCTCCATCTTTCGGGTGCCGGGAATGGGGACGATCCACGGCTTCTTTCCCATGAGCCACGCCAGAGAGATTTGTGCGGGTGTAGCGTGCTTCTCCGCCGCTTTGGACTGAATCAGATCCAACACCGCCTGATGCCTGCGGATGCCGTCCTCCGTAAAGAGTTCCATCCGTCCCCGCCAATCTCCCTCCGGAAACACCGCGTTTTTATCATAGGCAGCGGTGAGGAATCCTTTCGCCAATGGGCAGTGAGTGACCAGTCCGATGTTCAGTTCCTCCAATACCGGGAACAGGTTTTCCGTATCCCGCTCCAGCATGGAGTAGATATTCTGGACCGCTGTCACCGGGCAGACCGCATGGGCGCGGCGGATGATATCTTCTGTCACGGTAGAGAGGCCCCAATGGAGGATTTTTCCCTCTTTGATAAGCTGCCCCATCACCTCGGCAACATCCTCAATATGGCCGTCCGGATCATAGCGGTGCAGGTAATAGAGGTCAACATGGTCTGTCTGGAGCCGCCGCAGGGAGGTTTCCAGGGAGGCGCGGATTTTCTCAGGCCTGGTGTCGTAAAGGAATCCACCGCCGGGTTTGAAAGAGATGCCGAACTTGGTGGCGATCTTCACCTGATCCCGGTAAGGCTTCAGTGCGGTTCCAACCAAATCCTCGTTATGCTCATCGGAACCATCATCACTGACGTAGACCTCTGCCGTGTCAAAGAAAGTGTATCCCTGCTCCACGGCTCCCTGAATCACCTTGACCATTTCTGTTTTGTCAGCCGCCGCGCCAAAGGTGTGGGTCATGCCCATGCACCCCAGGCCAACCGCAGACACTTCCAGTCCATTTCCTAAAATGCGCTTTTCCATATCGTGCGTTTTCCTTTCTGTTCGTTTATATTACCTTAAACTCGGTCCACTTCCGACTCTGGTAGCGGACTACAATCAAAATCGCCTTAATCAGCCAATCGCCCACCATGGCATAGGTGATGCCGGTCACACCCATATCAAGCCACAGCCCGAACAGCACAGACAGCGCCACCCGGCAGATCACCGTGGCAAAAATCGAGGCAAACATGGTATAGCGAATATCCCCCGCCGCCCGCAGGCCGTTGGAGAGAGAAAAAGCCAGCGGACAAAGAATCGCGTTTCCTATCCCATGAATCAGTACCAGAACAATCACCAGCTCTTTTGCCTCGCTGGACAGGCTGTAAAGCATCAACACCAGCGGCGTCAGTGCAAAAATCAGGACGTTCCAGACAGCGGAGCCAAGATAAGTGATCCGCAGCAGCTTCCTGTTATAGTAGTCCGCCGCTTCAACGTCCCCTGCTCCCATGCACTGGCCGATCACTGTGACAAAGGCATAGCCGAAGGCGATGCAGAACAGGGCGGCCATAGACCAGAAGCTCTGAGCCACGCCATTGGCGGCAATCTCTATCGTGCCAAACAGAGCTACGATGCTGGACAGCGCCACCTTGGAAAGCTGGAACAAGCCGTTTTCTACGCTGCTGGGAATAGCGATGCTCAAAATACGCCGCACCATCCCGCCGTCCCAGGCAAAGGCCTGCCGGAGCCGGAGGTACAGCGTGTTGTCCTGCCGGAAGGCCAGCGCCAGCATGACAACCGCCGCGAATGTACGGGAAATCAGCGATGGCACCGCTACGCCTGCCACGCCAGCATGGAGGACAAAAATGCCGACAGCATTGCCCACTACATTGATGCAGTTCATGGCGATGGAGACGTTCATGATGGCGCGGGTCTTGTTCATACTGCGGAACAAGGCGGACACACTGTTGTAGACCGCCAGTGCCGGGAACGAGAGAGCGGAGATCACCAGATAGGTGACACAGGCGTCCATCACGTCCGCTTCCACCCGGCCAAACAGCAGGCCCAGCAGTTGGGTTCGGAATAAGATGGACCCTCCCATGGATGCCAGGGAGATCAGCGCCGTCAGCATGACCAGTTGACTGGCGGCACCCACTCCGTTGTCTCTGTCCCGGCGTCCCACATACTGACTGGCTACCACGGCTCCGCCAGAGGCTACCGCTCCAAAAATGAAGATAAAGATGTTATTCAGTTGGTTGACCAACGACACGCCTGACACTGCCGCGTCCCCGGCATAGCTGACCATCAGCGTGTCCGCGATGCCTACCAGCATGGTCAGAAGCTGTTCCACAAGAATGGGTACGATCAACCGGAACAGATCCTGGTTGGAAAAACGCTGGCGGCTTTTCTCAATTCGCTGTCTCGGTTCCAGTGCGCTCACAAGGACATTTGAGAAATTCATAGCCGATACTCCTATCACCCGCAAGCG
>OFHN01001530.1_pt1 | contig 15953 bp, 17 predicted proteins | sample 1521321 | NCBI WGS metagenome assembly OFHN01 (sample SAMEA3504130, study PRJEB24116) | mouse gut metagenome | biome: mouse gut; feature: mouse-associated habitat; material: faeces | place: Denmark | collected 2011
CCCGGGTTGACCGTTAAGGAACAGGCTTTGTCAAAATCAACCGCCCGCGCCGTCCCGTCTATAGCCGGTGTAAACGCCGCCGCGCCAAAAGCCAGCACAACGGCCAGAAGCAGGCACACGTTCCGCACGGCGAAAATTTTCCCCGGGATTTTTCTCTTGAGCCTCATGGGCATCTCCTCCTTATTTTTTTCTGATCTCATCCAACAGTTCCTGATGCGGTTTCTTATGCGGTTTTCTGCGGTAATAAATCAACATTCCAAGAAGCGTCAGAAACAAAAGCGGTATCCCGACTGCCGGAATCACTATATAAGACGGTATCCGGACCGCATCCGCAGTAACGGCCGCTTCCCCGCTTTTATTCTCAATCCGGCTTCCCCGAACCAGCATCCGGTGCGTATTGACGCCATACGGCGTACAGGTTACCAGCGTACAGTAATCTTTGCCGTCCGTAATCGCGAGTTCTTCGGTTTCCTCCGGCAGTACAATCCGGATCTGGTCGACCTGGTATGTAACAGTCCGATCCAATACGGTTACCGTAAAAATATCCCCTTCCGCCATCTTATCCAAATCGGTAAAGAGTACGGCGCTCGGCAGCCCGCGGTGCCCGGACAAAATACAGTGCGTCCGCTTTCCGCCTACCGGAAAAGAAGAACCCGCAATATGCCCGACTGCAATCTGCAGCACCGTTTCTTCTGTGCCGTGGTAAACCGGAAGGTTGACGTTTATCGACGGGATCTGGATATATCCCATAATACCGGTGCCCGAAATATCCAGAATTTTTTCATACTCCGCATATTTTTCATCAGAAACGTTAAAATTGGCCCCATTGGCAAGCGATTTGTTATACTGCCTGGCAGCTTCAATTATTTCTTCCTTTGCCTGCTCGGACATGCTGTCTACCGCTTCGACATAGTTCGCAATGGCGCGCGTGGCATGCATGCTGTTCCACCAGTCGCTGACCGAAGGGTAAAGCATAACGCCGATTCCCGCCAACAGGATTACAACCAATAGCATGGTTGAAACGGAAAAACGTCTTTTATTCTGTTTTCTTTTCATAGGTTTCCCCACAATTCTGTAAAAATGGGCGCTGTCTTAAAGCGGTTTACACCGCCTGCCGGCGTCGGCCGGGCGTTTTGCCCGTTGCTCGCCGCACACCACGGGAAGGTGCCGGCCTGTGCGGCATAACCAGGAGAAGGGACTTATCGTCCCCCGGAGCCTGCAGCGCGTTTATTCGCACTCCGGGAGACTGCTTTGCATTACGCAAGCCCTTGTCCCTGGGTATGTACAATTATACTTCCCTGCTCATACGTTTTTTGGTAATTAACAGCACGCCTGCGCCGATTACCAGAATACCGCCGATTACATAAAAGATCGTTGTACCGATACCACCGGTGCTTGGAAGAAGGGAACCGGTTTTATTCTCTACTGCAACGCCATTCTCTACATAAGTGTCTCCATTCATGGTAGCGGATGTTAAATTATTGTTTACTGTTACAGAAGCACCATCAGGGTTGCTCGTATTTTTTTCACTGAGTTCCACTTTCACACGCCCTTCCAGTTTGTTGTAACCGTCTGGAGCTTTTGTCTCTTCTAACCAGTATGTTGTACCGCCGTCAAGGCCCTCGATGGTTACTTTTCCTGCTTTGATTATTGCAGACGCAAAGCCGTCCGCTTTCTTTTCTTCATCTGTTGCCACACGGTAAACGTCATTGCCTTTATCTATAAGAGCAATTTTGTCTTTCCCTTTCTCTGATCCGTACAGTTCAAATTCAGCGCCTGTTAAAAGCACTTTACCTTCTGTAATTTTTACCAAATCAAAACCAAAAGTATATGTTCTGGTTTCAGATGTTTCTGTTTCATTATCGTTGTTGTCACCATAGCTTAAATGCGTCTCATTCGGGTTGCCTGCTTCTGCAATCACTGCATCTTCATTTACAACAGCAGAATAGCTTACTACAATTTTAGAACCAGCTTTCAATGTATCGCAAAATGCCTGTGTGAAAACAACTTCAAATGTACAGTCATCCCCTAAATTTTCTGTCTCTACTGTATAATTATTTTGGGCGTCCACTTTAACGCCGTCCAGCGTAATCCCTGTAACTTCTATGAAATCCAAACCAGTCATTTTATCGTGCAGGATATAGTTTTTTGCACCTTCCTGGGCTGTAATTGTGGTCTGATAGTTCACGGTCTGACCGATATTAGCATCGTTATTTTCGCCATAATTGCCTGTAGAATCTTCTTCTACCTTTTTGTCTGTAGTCGGTTTTTCATTCTTATCCTGAATCGTAACCGTGTTATCTGTCGTATTCAGGGAGCAAAGCGTACCAACGGTGGAATCCAGCAGATAATATCCTAATGAAAGTCCCTCAAATACCACAGTCGTCGTCTCAGCGTCTTTTACATCGGATGCCGCTTCTTTCGAAGCGGTTGCAGAAATATTATTTTTTTCGGCATATGCCAAAGCTGCTTTTGCAAATGCAACCATATTCGCATCTGCTGCGGCTTTCCATTCTATATATCCCTGTTTGTCAATTTCTACAAAGCCTTTTCCCGCTTCTTCTCCTTCAAAAAAGCCTTTCCACGCATCTACGATTTTATACGCATATGTATTATTCGTCTTATTATAGCTTTCCAGAGAGAAAATCTGATAGATACTGTAGGTCTGGCCTACTACTGCGTTATCAATTGTAATCGTTCCTTTTACATCATCACCTGCGTTTACATTATCCACATTAGTCGCAAACACCGGCATCGCCATTGTCATTACCATTACCAGAGCCAATACGAGGCTCGCAATTTTTTTCATGTGTCTCATCATTCATTCTCCTTTTCTTTTTTATTTTTATTTTTGTTGCATCCAATCCAGATCCAAGAGGATCGTTACGCCCTCCTTTCTCCGAATTTTTTTCTATACAGAAAGCCTGTGCCTGACATTACGCCAAAAACACCCGCTATTGTATACAGCATACCGCCCACACCGCCAGTTTCCGGCAGTTCAAATGGCAGCGCCTTATTGATATACGTCACTTCGTCGTCCCTGTCCCAGTCGATATCCCCGGACGCCTCCGTTCCTGGTTTTACCGGCCCGTTCCCAATCTGCGTCGTCGTCTCATAATGACGGTTTTCTTCTTCTGTTATGGTATATTTGGCGCCGTCCGGCAGGTTGCGTATGATGATGGAATAATCCTGCTTTAATTTAAACGTATCGCCGTCTTTGATACTCCCGCCGTCTACCTGCTCATTATTTTTATCCATTATTTTGTAGGAATAATAATTGTAGAGAGGCTGGCCGTCCTTATCCATAAGGCGGATTGTAAATGCAAATTCCTTATCCGTCTGCCCGATGTCTTCGACTTTTTTGTTCACGGTCAGCGTATGCTTATAATTCTGGTCAAAATAGTCCACCGGAACGGAACTGACAGACGGCAGCGTATACTGCATCCAGCAGGTGGAACCGGAAGCCCCGCGTTCCGTATAAAAGAACTTTAAGGTATGCGGGCCGGCTTTTTTAATTCCATTTGCATTTGCAGATGTATCTGTACTGCTTTTTGGGATCCAGTCCCATAAGTCCACGTATTCCCCGGCGGAAGTATGCACGCCGCCGATATCGCATACCAGATGGCCGTCCAAAAACACCCACATATCGTCGTCACCAAAGAAATAATAATTTAACGGGCCGACATAATCCTGCGTCAGTTCAAAATCAATTGCGAAATTCATGCCAAAATAGCTGTTGTGATCCTCTTGATTATCATCCGCTACAGGAAATGAAGCCGTTCCTTCCCCAACTGCTTGTCGTTTCTCCCCTAATTCCTTATTCCCAAATTTCAAATCGTGTCCATCTGTACCAAACGTTTTCACAGAAGAATCCATAGGCCAAAACTGATTTGTCCACCTATTAATACCACTCCAGCTTGCGCCAGCATATTGAAGTTTATCCAAATCTTTTGTATTAGTTCCATTCACCGCCGTTAGTGTATGTACATCTCCGTCACGTTTGAAGGACAGGGAAAAGCCGGGTATTACTTCTTTTCCAATCTGTGGCTCAAAACCAAATATCTTTGGCGCCACAGCTTTAATATCTGGATAATCACCTTTTAATTTGTTCTCAACCAGCCCAAATGAACATCCTCTATATACATCTTTTACACCATTCGCTTTATTAATATAAAAACCATTCAACTGATCATTATGTAATCCCGTCAAACCTGTATTAGCGTTACCAAAACCATATCTGAGAGTGCCTGAACCATAATTTGAAACGTTGTTTATTCCCTGTCTTTTTGTATTAGCATACAACGTCTGTTTTGAATCCCTGGTTCCTATTTGAGTCAAACCTGCATCCAGATAAACATTGCCGTCCGTAATATCATAATCATAAAATGCGGCGTCATTATTAAATCCTCCTGTAGTCGGATTCGCCACCAGACGAATTACCATATCCGATTTTATATAGATAATATTCTCATTTGCCGCAGCCGGATTGTTTGTAAATTTCAATTCATTTGGATTTTCATAAATATTCCAGTCATCCTCATTGATACTGTCCGGTTGTTTTCCATCTTTCAATATCCAAACAGACGACACTTCATACTTAGATTTCCTGTCCCTGAATTTATCAAAATTTTCAAGCGCCGGATAGTTCACGTAGTTGAATGTCTGCTCCGTGTACAATTCCTGTAATGTTGGTATATAAATGGGTTCAGCAACTTTCCATTTAACTGTTTGCGGATATGTTATCTCTCCCGTTTTTTTAACGTACATAACCATTTCCGGCAAATTGGCTGTATTCGTTGGCAGCTTTCCGCGCGTACCATTTTCATTATTTGATGTATCAATCAATTCTACAGGCTCACTGTCCTCCGGCTGCTCCGTTGTTTTCGACGTCGCCATCAGGTTCATATAAGCGTAATACTGCACCGTAAATTCAGGATCCAGCATTTCCTGTCCATATACCGTAAGATTGCCGCCCTGAAGTTCCGCCGTCATGCTTTTCTTTTTTGCCGTATCCGTCAGAACCACGGTATCCAGCTTGCTGACCTGTTCGTCCTCTAACACTTCCACCGCCGCAATCGTAATTGCCTGCTGCTTTGCGCCGTCTTCAAAAGCCTCCAGGCGTTCTTCAATCGCTTCTCCCGGAACGATTCTGGCAGTAACTTTACACTCCGACAAATCCAATTCCACACCGTCATACACCATGCGGAAAGACAATGCCCGCATCATCCCGGACGCATTTACTATATTCATCTTTTTTGTATAATTCATTACGGCCGCATAAACTTCTGATTTTGGATCCAACGGTTCCACCTGAAACTCAGTCATACCTTCCGCCGTCTCCATGTCGTCTGAGTTTTCCCCTGCCGATTCTTCCGTTCTGTCATCTCCGTCAGATGATCCGCTTTCTTCAATTGATTCGTCTACGCGTTCGTCACTGTCTTGTTCTGCCCCGGCGTTATTCACAGAAGATTCTCTTTCAGTCCCTGCTTCGGCCCCGTCTGCCGCCGTTTCGTTTTCTGCTTCGGCTTCCTCTGCGGAAACTTTGCTTCCATGTTCTGCTTCGGCCTCCTTCGCCGGCGCTTTTCCCTCTTCTTCTGCCGGAACTTCTTCCGAAGACGTTACGCTTTCCTCCTCCGCCTGGGCTTCATCCGAAGACGCTTCGCTTTCTTCCTCTTCCTGGGACTCTTCCGCAGGATGGCCGTCTTCCATCATTTCCGGATCGTCCATAGGCGATTTAAAACCTTCGTCTTTCCCCGCAGCGGCTTCGCCGTTCTCTTCCTGCTTTAGGGTTACCCGGCCTTCCACATGAAACGTAACTTTAAACATATCGTCTTTATATTCATAATCTTCGTTTAAATCCACATAATCCGGTTTTTCCTGCGGCGCTTCGGCTGTGCTGACGCCGATTGCAATATCGGAAAAGCTGTTCATTTGAAAACTTGCGCTTCCGTTTTGCGCGTTTCCTCCGTCCAAAACTTCTTCGCCTTCTTCGGCAAAATGAACTACCGTTACCGGCGCGCCTTCCGGCAAACCGTCTTTATCCAGCAGCTGTACCGTAATCGTAACCGGAGCTTTTGGCTCTATTTCTGTTCCGTCCAAATAAAACCCAATTTTAAAAAGCGCTTTCATACTGGCATTCTCGTCTGCCGTTATCTCTTTGTATTTGGCTTCGCGTTCCTCATAATACGCCTTATTATTTTCCGGCGTTATCTGCTCGGCAATCAGGCTGGCATCCGGGGGAATATTGGCTTTTTCATAATAAGACGCCGTTATAATATAAGAGTCGCTCTGACAAGTCTTTGTAATAAGTTCTCCGTCGTCTGCCAAAGGCGTTTCCGCAGCCTGCGTATCGGTAAGTTCCTCCGTCTCCTCAGAAGCCTGTGTCTCTTCCATTTCTGTCGGCGCTTCGGTCTCTGCCGGCTCCTCCGTAACAGAAAGTTCTTCCGTTTCCGCAGCCGCTATATCCGCCACAACCGATTCGATAATTTCAAAACAGTCCGTACCATGCGTGTGCTCCTCTAACTGAAGCAGCCCGCACGTCAGGTATCCCTCTTCGTTCTGGCACTCTTCGGTATGCAGATGAAGTTCTATCATACCGCACGCAAGAACCTTCTGCATTTCATAACATCCGTCTTTATGTGCGTGCGCGCCTTCGCCCTCTTCTATTTCACATATTAAAACCTGCTCTTTTCCATAGCACGCTTCGGCATGGGCATGTTCTTCGAGTCCGCATACCGGCAAACCGTCTGCGCCCAGGCATTCCTCTGTATGCGCATGCTCCTGCAGCCCGCATACCAAGCTTGCTTCTCCTGCCGTATAGCATTCGTCCGCATGCAGATGCCCCTCGGATTCTTCTTCGCTGCAGGTCAAAACCTCCTGTTCGGCGTAGCATTCATCCGTATGTATATGCGCTTCCTGCTCCGGAAGCTGGCAAAAAAGCGTCCCGCTTTCGTCATAACAGTCCTCATTGTGCGTATGGATAACAAAATCCGCATAACCGCATATCAGGTTTTCTTCCCCGTCATAACATTCCGGCACATGCGTATGCAACGTCAGACTGCAGTTTAGCATTTTCTGCGTTTTCGTCATGGCCCGGCCGTTCAGCTTTAAGGCTGCGGCCGTCCCAAGCGCAACCACCACTGCCATACACAAAAACAAAGCCATCCAGCGTTTATACCTCTTCTGCTCCTGCAAAAATTTTGCAGCCTGTGCAAAAAAATGAAATTCCATCCTGCTGCCTCCTCTCCTTACTTCCATCTATTAATCCAACAGTCCGATTCCGGAAAACGGCCAGACGCGGAATACGATCCTTCCGACTATCATATCGCTGTTCACGCAGCCCACGGAAGTGTTCCGGCTGTCAATACTGGTCGCCCGGTGATCGCCCATAACAAAGCATTTGCCTTCCGGCACCTGATACGGCAGGTCTATATTGCATTCGCCGAACGCTTTCTCTGTCACATATGGCTCATCCATCTGCTTATCGTTGACAAAAACGTTGCCGTCCCTGTCAATATCCACCCAGTCTCCTGCTTTTGCAATTACCCGCTTAATCAGGATGTTGTTGTTATAGTAAAACGCAATGATATCCCCGGTTTTATATTTGTTGCCGCTGACTGCTACAACAATGTCTTTATCCTGCAAAGATTCTGTCATAGATGTTCCGCCCACCTGTAAGACAGGCAGCAGCAGCATAGCAATCAGCACCGCGGCAGCCGCCACAACCAGAAGCAAGAACACCGTACTGCGCAGGATGCGCCCATAACTCGTCTTGTACTGTTCTCTTTTCAATTCGGCCTCAAGCAGTTCAATGCTTGGCACGTCAAGCTTTTCTTTGCTCATGTGCTCTCCTCGTCCTTTGGTCCGCCATACATCTGTTTAATATTGAACAGATACTGATCCGCAGCGCGCTGTGCCGCATCAAATACGCCGTTCAGCTTTAAGGCCGCCATTGCGATGGAACCGGCTTCTTTTAGTTCAATACTTCTGTTCGAACGCCATTTTTCCATTTCAACCTTAAGTTCATGAATCGTTGCGTCTTTTTGATCCAGCCTCTGCTTCAGTTTTTCAATCAGTTCATCCTTGTCGTTGAGTTTTGCGATTAGGCGGCCGTTTGCCTCCTGCAGTTCCTGCTGCTTTTTGCCCTGCTCCTCAAATGCTGCCTGCAAAGCGGCCGTTTCTTTTCCCTGTGCCAGTAAGAGCTGCAAAAGATCCTGACGCCGCAGCTTACGAAGTTCTTTATCGGTCATGCAAAGCCTCGTTTCTGAAAATCTGATTTACCGCATAATGTATATTATGAAGTGAAAAACAACGTTTTTTAAGCCATGAAGTACTATCACCTATAATCCTAGGGGGTATTTGCTCTGGCGTAAACAAAGTATAGCAGGGCAATCGTCAAAAGATACGTCACAAATTAAAAAAAGGAGAATATTTTCTCCTTTTTTTTGTGATGCTTTTTTTGGGGGACGCGCCTGATATGGGAGTATACGCCACCTCATAATATACATTATGCTGTAAAACCGGTTTACAAAAGAAGAAGCCCCAGCCCGTCGATCTGCTGCTCCTGTTCCTCGCTGCTGGCAATCGTATAAATACGCGTCGTATTAATATTCGAATGCCCCAGCAAATCTGCCAGATGGCAGATATCCCTCTGCGACTGGTAATATGTAAGCGCAAACAAGTGGCGCAGGTTATGCGGAAACACCTTTTTTGTCTCTACGCCCGCTTCTTCACACAAAAGCTTCATATCATGCAGAATATTGCTCCGATCCAACGGCTTCCCGTTCCGGGTAACAAAAATGCTGCCTGAGCGGATATCCCTTCCCACGGCATACTCTTTTAACTCCTTGCAAAGTTCCGCCGGAAGCAGTACGGTGCGCGTTTTCCCTTTCAGCAAAACCTGCGCGCGCCGCGTCCGCAGAGACTCCACCGTAATAAACGGAAGTTCGCTGATCCGTATCCCCGTAGCGCAGACGGTCTGCATAACCAGGCACAGACGCACGCGCCCCATTTTTTTCGCCGTCACCAAAAGACGGATATACTCCTCCTTGGACAATTCGCGTTCCTTTGCCCGAAACGCGTCCCTCTGCACTTTAAACGCCTTTACCGTGCAGTCGGCGCAGCCTGCGCCGCGCAAAAGCTGGTTTACCGCCGCCAGTATTGAGTTTGCGCTTGTAACGGCATACGTGCGGATTAATTCCTGTTTATAAGCGATAACCACCTCTTTTGTAACGGCATTTCCTTCCCCGGCATAATCCAAAAACCCCTTTGCATCCCGCAGATATTTCCGGATCGTCGCCATACTTTTTTCACTCTCCTTCAAATTTTTTTCAAACTGCAAGAGCATCTTTTTTTTGTTAATCTTTTGTTCCATCCGGATCCCTCCCTTTCTTTGCATCACAACAATATCACAAAAATAAGGGCGCGCATGAAATTTTCATTCCATACACACCCCAAAAAAATTGCTTTTTATTTTCTATAGATTACAGATTGGCCCCGTGATCAATGACAATTACCTGCCCCGTAACAGCGTTCGATTCATCGCCGGCCAGAAACAAAATGGCATTTGCCACTTCCTGCGGCGTACAAACAGGCAGTGATAAATCCGCATGCTTGGCCATGGAGCCTATCATATCGGGATCAAGCCCCTCTTTGGACATCCCCATTGTCATAGGCGTCGCAACGCTTCCCGGGCAGAGTGCGTTGCAGCGCACATTTGCGGAAGCGCACCGCATTGCAATATTTTTGGTCATCCCAATCACAGCCGCCTTGCTCGCCACATATGCGACGCCTCCGCAGCCCGTATAACCTGCCACGCTCGATACGTTCACAATCGATCCCGACTGCTTTTCGATCATTATCTTAGAAGCTTCCCTGGCCATATAAAGCGTCCCTTTTGTGTTAATATCAATTAATGTGTCAATGGTCTGATCCGTCACTTTTTCCACCGCTTCAATCCCGGCGTCCACAACGCCCGCATTATTGACCAGAATATCGACCGTACCGAACGCTTCTATTGTTTTTCGCATCACTTCCCGGCACTGCGTTTGATTCGAAATATCGCAGGGCACAACAAGCGCTTCCCCGCCCGCCGCTTTGATTTTATCCGCCACCTGCCAAAGCTGGTTTTCCCTCCTGGCGGAAATAACCACCTTTGCGCCTTCTTTTGCAAACAGCTCCGCCGTACATGCGCCGATACCGGAATTTCCCCCGGTAATAACGGCCACTTTATTTGTAAGCCTTCCCATATGCCGCCGCCTCCTTTTTTCATATCGCCCAACTGATTTGGGCCCTTTTTTTCGTATTATTGGATAAACTGCCGGATGCCGGACACCTTCTCATAATGGCTGTCCCAGTCGCCGCCTGCCGGAAGCCCGGATACGCTTCCCGAAATAACAATAGATCCGTCCTTCTTTACTTTACTGTGAATCGTCGGGCAGGACGGAAACGTTGCCGTCGTCCATACCTTATCGGGCAGATAAGCGCCGCCCGTTTTGCATTTTATGTTCCGGAATACCGCGTTGAGGCGATCGCCGTTTAACCTCGCGGAACCTTCCACCCTGAGATATAAGAACTGATTGGCCAATCCCGCATTGGAAAAATCGCCGATTTTCTTATAGTCCAGGTATACGGAGCCTTTGCCGTTTTTATTGACGGTAAGCATCATATGATAGGTTTTCCCGAGTTTTAAAGATTTATTCCCCGGCCTGGTATAGGTCTGGCCGCCCGGCATATTATTTGCCACATTTTCAACCAATGCCATTGCCTTTCCCGTATAAGGAGCCGCCGCGCAGGAATCATACTGGATGCCGAACGATACGGCGGAAGTCTGCGTGCAGATTACCAGTTTCGCATGATACCCGGTCCCGGAGCCGGTCAGGGTTACGTCCGCCTCGATCGTCGCTTCCGATTTCGTATTGGAAATAACGCTCGCTTTTTTCAGTTTTATCTTCTTTGCCTTGCTCCAGTCGCTGTAGCTGCGCACCCCGTTATTGCTGTAATAGCCGCGCATACGTACATAGCAGTTTTTGCCCGGGACCGGATCCGTAAGGACTTTGCCGGAACTGCTCTTTGGCGCCGTTACGGTAATTGCTTTTTTAAAATTGGCCTTCGTCCCGTACTGGATTTCGTAGCCGTCCACATAGCTTTTCTTGGCATACGTTACTTTTACGGTAACCGCAGACGCCTTCTTTAACTTCTTAATCTTAGGGGCGCTAAGCTTCCACTGCGCATATAAGACCACGGACTGTCCCTCGCCGGCTTCCGCCGCAAGCTGAGATACGTCCGCCATATCCGCATATCCGGTTCCCGTACCGTCCGCCCGGGTATTCCATCCCACGAACGTAAAGCCCGTCCTGCTGTATGTATTCTTGGCCAGCGCGGCGGAAACGCCGGGCTGTACCGTCATACTGCCCATCGTCCCGGTTCCTCCATTTGCCTGAAACGACACCGTAACCGGCGCGTTTGCCTCTGCAGCTTGTGCGTCCTGTATGGACAAAGGGCTTATACAGCACAAAAACAACAGCAACAAAAGCACAGATACTACATTCTTTTTCATTTGATCCATTCCTTTCTTTCTATTATTAATATTGTTTTATTTTATCATGCCTGCCTGCGTTTTGGCAATTAATTCTTTCGACTCACATCCTTTCCAATACCAGGAGAAAAACCAGTACCATCAGCGCAGCAACCAGCGCCACATCCACTGTAACATAGGACCGTCCTCCCAAATAAAATTTAAGCGCCATGCCGTCCCTCCTGCAGGCGCATTCTCTGTTTTCGTCCACGCATCTGCCGTTTAGATCTTCCCATGCATTCGGATCCCATGTTTCATTGTCCTGCGCTTTCGCATTTCCACTCCTGAATAAAAAAATACAACTAAAGCATAACATCGCAATTAAAATCAACCTTTTCACTTTTGTCCTCATTGCTTTTTTTCCTCCGTAAGTCATTTTTATTCATTCTATTTTATACTATTACGAAAATATTGCACTGTCAATTATTTTATCGCTCAAAGCGAATTTCATCAAACTTTAATTTATGTTTTGCTTTTGGGAATACTGTTACAATACCCTCAGTAAGTAAGGGAACGCGCGGGTCATCTACATTTTAACGGAGGAACTATGACAGATATTCTTGAAAAATCCAAAATCGGGCAGAGAATACGCCAACTACGCCTTTTAAATGATTTAACACAGGCAGAATTTGCCGAACAGATCGATATATCCATTAATTTCCTTTCCGAAATTGAGAACGGGAAAAAAGGATTGTCACAGGATACTCTTGCCAGAATTTGCAGACAGTTAAATATTTCCGCCGACTTTATCCTGTTCGGCGTCAAACAGAACCAGACCTCGCTTATAGATATGGCCAATTCCCTTTCCATAAACGAAATTGAAACAACGATCCACTATTTAGAATCCCTGATCGAAATGAAAAAAATGCAGCTTGGACAGAATGTGATTCCATAATCCCACAATGCACACAAAAAAACACAGGAACCTGTCTTTGGGTTCCTGTGTCTTATCTTTTCCATGAAATCCAGCTGGCCGGATTATTTTAAGGTAACCTTAGCGCCTTCGTCTTCTAAGCGTTTCTTAAGGTCTTCTGCACCTGCTTTGTCGGCAGCTTCTTTTACTACCTTCGGAGCGTTGTCAACCAGGTCTTTTGCTTCTTTTAAACCTAAGCCGGTTACTTCACGGACAACTTTGATAACTTTAACCTTGTTCGGGCCAACTTCTGTCAGTTCTACGTCAAACTCGGTCTTTTCTTCCTCTGCCGCTGCCTCTCCGCCTGCTGCTGCAACTACTACGCCTGCCGCTGCGGATAAGGCGAACTCTTCTTCACATGCTTTTACCAGATCGTTTAATTCTAATACGCTTAATTCTTTAATCGCTTCAATAAATTCTGCTGTTGTCATCTTAGCCATTCTAATTTACCTCCATAAATAGTTTTAATTTGTCAGATATTCCTTTATGCTATTTTAAGCTTCTGCCGCTTCTGCTGCCGGAGCCGCTTCGCCGGAGCCGTCTTTTTCCGCAATCTGCTTAAGCACACGGGCGAAATTCGCAATCGGAGACTGGATGCTTCCAAGGAACTTGGAAAGCAATTCTTCCCTTGACGGAACTGCTGCAATCGCTTTCATGCCTTCCGCATCATAGAAACTGCCTTCTACTACGCCTGCCTTAATCTCAAGCGCCGGCGCTGTCTTGGCGAATTTTGCCAGTACCCTTGCCGGGGCGGTTGCGTCTGTGGTAGAAATTGCAATTGCGCTCGGCCCTTCAAGAACGGGCGCAAGGCTTTCAAACTCCGTGCCCTGGAATGCGAAATTCATCAGCGTGTTTTTGTATACTTTATAAGTAATCCCCGCTTCACGAAGCTGTTTACGAAGCTGCGTATCTTCCGCAACGGTAAGGCCGCGGTAATCTACGATAACAACAGACTGCGCGTCTTTTACATGTTCAGAAATCTCCTGTACGATTGGTTGTTTCAATTCTACTTTTGCCATGAACGTACACCTCCTTTTATTGACTAATCATATCATACATTCTTGTACTTCATCCGCTTTGGGCTTAAAATTGGGGCAGTCAGCCCTGCGCCTGTTTCAGCCGGATGGAATACCGGCTACAAAAGGAAATCTCCCTGCCAAAAAGACAGGGAGCTAGTGTTCAAGTATTCTCTCCTCGGCAGGCTCGTACGATTACGCCTTGCGGCGCCTGCTGTCTTCGGCATTGACTTAGTGCGAATCTAATATATCATAATTTATAACAGATGTCAATCATTAAATTTATTGCGCCATAGCTTTCAGGACATTTACCTTAATGCCAGGCCCCATAGTGGAGGATAAGGTGATGCTCTTCACATACTGCCCTTTTAAACTGCTTGGCCTTGCCTTGCTGATTGCATCCATAAGAGTCTGGAAGTTGTCCGCTAATTTTTCGTTCGAGAAGGATGCTTTTCCAATCGGCACATGGATAATGTTGCTTTTATCCAGCCTGTATTCGATCTTACCAGCTTTGATATCTGCAATCGCTTTCGTCACGTCCATCGTAACCGTCCCTGCTTTTGGATTCGGCATTAAGCCCTTCGGCCCGAGCACACGGCCCAAACGTCCGACAACGCCCATCATATCCGGCGTAGCTACCACTACGTCAAAATCCAGCCATCCTTCGTTCTGGATCTTCGGGATCAGTTCGTCGCCGCCGACAAAATCCGCTCCCGCCGCCTGCGCCTCGTCTAACTTGGTTCCTTTTGCAAAAACCAGCACGCGGACGGTCTTGCCGGTACCGTGCGGCAGTACAACGGCGCCGCGCACCTGCTGTTCCGCATGGCGTCCGTCGCATCCGGTCCTGATATGGACTTCGATTGTTTCATCAAATTTTGCAACTGCTGTTTTCTTTACTAAATCGACAGCTTCGTCTCTATCATATGCCGCTGTCTTATCCACTGCTTTCGCAGTATCCAGATATTTTTTTCCTCTTTTCATGCTGATAGCCTCCTGTGGTTTTATCGGGGGAGTGTCTCCCTCCCACTTTTCAGTCCGCCTGGAATCGCTGTTTTCGCAGGCTTTTTTATGTTACTCTTCGACGGTTACGCCCATCGACCTTGCCGTTCCGGCAATCATGCTCATAGCCGCTTCGATGGAAGCCGCGTTTAAATCGGGCATTTTCAATTCTGCAATCTCTTTTAATTTTTCTTTGGAAAGCTGCGCAACTTTCGTCTTGTTCGGAACCGCAGACCCGGACTGGATGTTGCAGGCTTTCTTAATCAGTACGGGAGCGGGCGGGGTCTTTGTAATAAAACTAAAACTTCTGTCCGCATAAACCGTAATTACGACAGGGATAATCAGATCTCCCTGATCTGCCGTCCTTGCATTGAACTGCTTGGTAAACTCTACGATGTTTACGCCGTGCTGTCCTAATGCCGGGCCGACCGGCGGAGCCGGCGTAGCCTTTCCGGCAGGAATCTGTAACTTAATATATCCTGTAACTTTCTTTGCCATTTGGAATTAACCTCCTTAATTCATCTTCTTGACTTCTGCGAAACTGATTTCTACCGGCGTTTCGCGGCCGAATAATTCGACATTTATGGTGACGATCTGCTTGCCGTGGTTCATCGTCTGGATAACGCCGATGGTATCCTTCCAGACGCCGCCCGTTACTACGATGGTATCCCCTTCTTCAAAATCGACCACAATATCTTCTTTTTTGACTCCTAACGGCATCATCTCTTCTTCCGTCAGAGGCACAGGCTTAGACCCCGGCCCGACAAACCCAGTGACGCCCCGTGTGTTCCTGACAACATACCAGGTATCATCATTCATAACCATGTTGATGAGTACATATCCTGGAAACAGCTTCTTAGAAACCTGCTTTTGGGCGCCATTCTTCAACTCAAACACATCCTGCATCGGAACCCTTACTTCAAGGATCTGATCTTCTAAATGCCTGTTTTCAATTGTCTTGTCAATGTTCGCCTTTACTTTATTCTCATAACCGGAATAAGTATGAACAACGTACCAGTGTGCTTCTGCCATAACACGCCTCCATTATAACTTAACCAGGAAATCAATACCGTACTGGATAAACGTATCCAGAATTGTGATAATCAGGCCGACTACGACTGATACAGCGATAACAGCCGCCGTCTGCCTTGCGAGAGCATCCTTTGCCGGCCAGATGATTTTGCCAAATTCGGCTTTCACACCCTCAAACCAGCTCTTCTTTGGAGCCTTCTCATCTTTTGCTTTCGCGTTTTCGTTTGTGTTTGTGTTATCTGCCATAATCCAACACCTCTGCCCTTCCCAAATTATTTGGTTTCTTTGTGTAAAGTATGCTTTCTACAAAACTTGCAATACTTTCTGGTTTCCATTCTGTCCGGATGGGCTTTCTTGTCCTTCTTTGTGTTGTAATTACGCTGTTTGCATTCTGTGCATGCCAATGTAATTCTCGTGC
>OFHN01001532.1_pt1 | contig 15929 bp, 27 predicted proteins | sample 1521321 | NCBI WGS metagenome assembly OFHN01 (sample SAMEA3504130, study PRJEB24116) | mouse gut metagenome | biome: mouse gut; feature: mouse-associated habitat; material: faeces | place: Denmark | collected 2011
GAGCGGCAGCGGCAGCGGCAGCATCGCGAACTATTCGCGGGGCTTCGCGCCGGGCTTTAAGGTTGCCTAATCCAAAATCAGCAGCCTAAGTGGAGCGGTGGGGACGCAAGTCCCTACCAGCGGAACGACAGACAACGCGACACGGAGAGGAGGGCGGAAATGTCAGTATATAAATCGCGGAGAAAAGACGCGGCGGCGGAATTTGTTGCGGCGGCGCGGGAACTGCGAAAAGTTACGGTGCGGATAATCAAGAAGTTTCCGACCAGCTACAGGTGGGTAGTGACGAACAATATGCTTGAGCTGGCCGGGGAGGTTTACACGGCGACCCTCAAGGCAAACTCGATTTACGTCCACAAGGACATGAGCGAAAAGGACTACGAGCTGCGGCACCGCTATCTTGTACTTGCGGCCAGCAGCGCGGAGGCTCTTTTGGGAGAAATCACGCTTTGTTATGAACTTGTGGACGACGGGAACAACTTTTTTGAGAGCAGCGCGGACTACAACCGGGTATTCCAGAGCTGGACAACGGCGGGGAATACCGCCCTCAAGAAAATCCGTGGCGTGATAGAGAGCGACAAAAAGCGGTGGTACGGCTACCGCAAGAAAGCGGAGGAGGGAAAACAGGGATAGAAAACTTTAGGGCAAATTCTGACGGCTCGGCCTGCAACTGGTGGCTTCGCTCGGTGAACGCCAGCAACACGAACAACTTCCGCAATGTCAACACGAGCGGCAGCAGCAACAACAACAACGCGAACAATTCGCTGGGCTTCGCGCCGGGATTTAAGAGAAAGAATGGGGCCAGAACAAGTAACGAAAAAGTGAAGCCGCGCCCCAAAACTTAAAGGAGAATTTGCACCTTGGAGACTGGCCCCGGAAACGGGGCTTCATTCCTAAACTTGCCACTTGATACGGAGGCCCGGACGCTTCTTGCATGGCCGGGGATTTTAACGGGTATTGCCCCGGTTACATGAGCAACCGTTACGCAGCTATTTGAAAACCGCTATGGCAGACGGGACAGGTGTGGGAAGTAATGCACCCCGCAAACCACCCGGCAGGCCATGACGCTGTACGAGTGGGAGACTGCATTTGCGGCAGGAGGCAAGAGTATGGCGAACAGCAGAGACAGGCGCGAGGCAAGATACCAGCGGCGGAGAGCGCAGAGGGAGCAGAAAGCGCAGGAGGCCGGAGGCGCGAGCTTCGACGAGGTTATGTCGTTCGGGAACCTTTGCAAGGCTGGAAAAGAGTGCTGCAACGGTGCGAGGTGGAAAACCTCAACGATAAACTTTGAGACGAACCTGCTGGCCGAAAGCCTCAAGACATATAACGACCTGCACGACGGCACAAGGAAATTCCACAGTTTTCGGAGTTTTGCCACGGTGGAACACGGAAAGCGGAGAGACATCGACGCGCTCCCGATACAGGAGAGGGCGGCGCAAAAGTGCCTGTGCAAAAACCTTTTGACGGAGGCGTATTCGCGCAGTTTCATTTACGATAACAGCGCGAGCCTCGCGGGAAAAGGCATGGACTTCCAGCTTGACCGCCTAAAGAAACACCTGCACGACCATTACAGGAAGTACGGGACGGAGGGCGGAATATACCAGTTCGATTTCAAAGGCTACTTTGGGAGCCTACCGCATTACGTGATAAAGCAGAGGGCAAGGGCGAAAATCAAAGACGACCGCCTGTATTCCCTTTTCTGCGATTTTGTAGACGATTTTCAGAAGATGAAAACCGCCGACAGGACAGCGGAGCGCAAACATGGGGTAGGGCTTGGAAGTGAAATAAGCCAGATAATCGCCCTCGACTACGCAAGCCCGATAGACCATTATGTGAAAGACGTTCGCGGCATTCACGGGTACGGGCGGTATATGGACGACGGGTATGTAATCAGTAATTCGCTGGACGAGTTGGAGGACATCAAAAGAAACCTTTACAGGATTGCGGAGGAGCTTGGAATATCAATGAGCGACAAGAAGAACATCATAACGCCGTTCCGTCACCATAGTTTTACTTTCCTAAAAATGCGGGTAACGCTTGAGGAGAGCGGCAAAGTTACAATGAAACTGTCCCGCAAGAGTATAAAGGCTATGCGGCGGAAATTGGATATATTTCGCCGTTGGGTAGACGAGGGAAAGCTCGACCCGGAGGACGTTTTTCAGTCATACCAGTCTTGGAGGGCGCACGCGAAACGCTGCGACAGTTACGATACCCTCCGGGCAATGGACGAGAGATTTGTCCGGCTGTTTGAGGCGGAGCTTATGACCCGCAAAAAGAAATTCCCTTGCACGATGAAAGCGACTAAGACGGAGGCGGGCTGGATTTACAGACGGCACGGCTCGGTGAGAGAGGAGGACACGCGACATGAAGTATGTAACGCACCACAGATTTAAGGAGCTGGCCCTATGCGGCGAAAGGCTCAATATCCCCTACGGGACAGAGCTGGACACGGAGGGCTATTCAATCGTTATGTCGGACGGCAGAGCGATTTGTTACAGTACGAGTGAAAACGCGAAAAAGCACTTCGCCCGGAATGACGACGGGAGAGGGCTTGAGCGCGGGGCCTTAACCTACGCTATTGCCTACAGCAGGCGGGACGCGGGGAATGGTTTTCGCTTTTCAGAGGAGGAGGCTGAAATCCTCACAAGGGATTGGGGACACTTCCTGCGGCCAGATGTGGACGTGATACTGTTTAACGAGGACTTCTTTGCAGCGGAGCCGGAGGAACTGCAAAAGCTCGCAGCCGCATTGAAAATCAAAACAAGATAGGAGGAAAAGACTATGTACGCAATCTTGAGCGGCGGAGTGCTGCTTGCCCTTTGTGACAAGCCGCGCTACGTCAAGGTGAACGAGGCCAGCGGCGCATACGTCGAGGCGGAGGAGGCGGAGGCCATCGGCGTGGCAGTCTGCGGCGACCTTTATAACCTCGTCGGCGGGACGGCCATTCCCGACGCGCCGGAGGCCATCATCACACACAGCGACATTGCGGAATACGTTTTCCGAAACCGGGTACGGATTGAGGAGAACGAGGAGACGCAAGGTGCAGCCATCATTGGCATGGAGGACGCGCTGTGCGAGCAGGACGCGGCCAACGACGTGCGAATGAGTGCTATCGAGGACGCAGTATGCGAACTTGACAGCATTATCAACGGGGGAGGTGAAAACTGATGAACGAAATTTGGGCGAACAGACTGGTAGCCGGAACCAAAACGTGGGCGGAAATGCCTGCGTCCCGCCGGAGCGGGGTTAAGGCAGTGCTGGCGCAGCGCGTAGAGCGCGAGGCTATCACCGCAGAGCAGTACGCCGAAATCACTGGCGAGGAATACGCGGCATGACGGCGGCGGAGACAATCGAGAGACTAACCGCACTCGTGAAAGAGCAGGCCGACATCATCAAGGAGCAGGCGGACGCGCTGGCCCAGCTTGGGGCCATTGCGGAGCTTGACAGTAAGATAGAGGCGGCAGCACGGGAACGGGCGGAAGTTCTCGGAGAATGACGGAGAGGGGCGCGAAAGCGTCCCTCAATCTTTTATAACGCCGCGACGCTGGCGGGAAAGGAGGTAAAGCGTGGACACACCAATCACGAGAGCAGAACATGAGGAGTTCCGAAAGAGGCTTGAGGAGGAAAACAAGCGGCAGGATAAGCGTATCGAACTGCTTGAGGAGAACGTGCGCGAAATGGGGGCTTTGACAACCTCGGTAGAGAAGTTGGCCCAAAGTATGGAGTGCATGGTTAAGGAGCAGGAGAAGCAGGGAAAGCGGCTTGAAGTTCTTGAGGGCCGGGACGGTGAAATGTGGCGTAAAGTCGTGGGGTATATCGCAACCGCCGTTATCGGCATTATCCTCGGCTTCGTTTTCACGCAGATAGGAATGTAAAGGAGGAGCCATGAAAACAGTTTTGATGTGCGCGGCGGCACTCCTTTTAGGCATTATCCTTAGTTACCTGTATTGCAGGTACACCATAAACCGCTTGCGCCGGAGGGTACGCGCCCTCCGGCCAAACGGCCCCCGCGAGGAACGCAAGCGAATGGAAACCACAAAAAAGGTGATTTGGGTATGTCTTATCAACGGATTTGCGTGGGTGTGGTGCAGTTACGTCCTTGCCTACCTTGACAAAATGCAGATAGCAGAAAGCCTATCGCAGGTAGCAGTAACGGAGATTATTGGAGTTGTACTGGCGTACTGCATTAAGTCCGCCGTGGAAAATTTGAGCAAGAACAACCGCTGGCCGGATAAGTACGGAACCACCGAGGCAGACAGCTCGACAGGGCCGGAGCCGGAACGGGAGGAACCGCAGGACGTAGGCCAGTAGAGAGGAGCGACAATGCTAACAGGAAAGAACAATGAGGAGCGCATTTGGAATTACCTCATTGAAAAGGGATTGAGCAAAGCGGGAGCTGCGGGGCTTATGGGAAACCTCAATGCGGAAAGTGCGCTCAACCCAAAGAACCTACAGAACAGCTACGAAAAGAAGCTGGGCTACACAGACGACAGCTATACGGCTGCCGTAGACAACGGCTCCTACAAGAATTTTGTCCACGACAGCGCAGGCTACGGCCTCGCACAATGGACGTATTGGAGCCGGAAACAGAATATGCTTGAGTTTGCACGGGCCGCAAGCAAGTCCATCGGTGACTTGGAAATGCAGCTCGATTTTTTGTTTAAGGAGCTGACGGAGGGCTACAAGGCGGTTTTGAACGTCCTAAAGACGGCGACCACCGTAAGGGCGGCCAGCGACAGCGTACTCCTCAACTACGAACGCCCGGCAGACCAAAGCGAGGCAGTAAAGACCAAAAGGGCAGGCTACGGCCAGACCTACTACAACAAGTATGCAGGGACGGCCAGCAAGCCCGGAAATGGAGGCAAAACCATGACAGAACAGGAATTGAGGCAGAAAGTAGTCGGCATTGCGCAGAGCTATATCGGCTGCAAAGAGAGCGACGGGAGCCACAGGAAAATCATCGACCTTTATAACAGCCACAAACCGCTGGCGCGTGGCTACGCAATGAAGTACACAGACGCATGGTGCAGCACGTTCGCCAGCGCGGTAGCGATTGCGGCAGGGCTGACCGATATTATCCCTACGGAGTGCGGTTGCGAGAAGCATATCCAGCTCTTTAAGAAGATTGGGAGCTGGCAGGAGAACGACGCTTATGTTCCCTCCCCCGGCGACTATGTTTTCTACGATTGGGACGACAGTGGAGCCGGAGACTGCACAGGCAGCGCAGACCATGTAGGCATTGTGGAAAAGGTAAGCGGCCAGACCATCACGGTCATTGAGGGCAACTACTCAAACAGCGTTAAGCGTCGTAATATTGCCGTCAACGGGCGGTATATTAGAGGCTATGGCGTACCGAAATACAGCAGCAAGGCTACAGGCGGCAGCTCCGGCGGAACCACAGGCGGCAACACAGGCAGCGGCGGCAACACAACCTCCGGCGAGGTTGTTTATACCGTAGTGGCCGGAGACACGCTCTCCAAGATTGCAGCCCGATACGGCACGACCTATCAGAAGCTCGCGGAGTACAACGGTATTTCAAACCCGAACGTGATTTCCGTGGGTCAGAAAATTAAAATCCCCGGCACAGGCACAGGAACCAGCACAGGCGGAGGAACCACCTCCGGCAGCCACAAGGTAGGAGACGTTGTGGACTTCACGGGCAAGAAGCACTACGCCAGCGCGAATGCGGCCAGCGGCCCGGCCTGCAAGCCCGGAAAGGCCAAAATCACACAGATTTACCAGCTCGGAAAGAGCAAGCACCCGTACCATCTTGTCGCCGTCTCCGGCGGCGGTAGCGACGTTTACGGCTGGGTAGACGCGGGAGACATCGGCGGCGCAATCAGCGGCACAGGAAAATCCATTGAGGCCATTGCAAAAGAGGTAATTGCCGGGAAATGGGGTAATGGAGACGACCGAAAGAAACGCTTGCAGGCCGCAGGCTACGACTACGCGGCAGTTCAGAAGAAAGTCAATGAGCTTTTGAAATAAGAGGAGGAAAACACCATGAGCGAATTTCTTACCAACCTTTTGACGGCGGTTATCACAGCCGCCATTCCTGTCGTTTCTGCCTTTCTTATTACCCTCATTAACAGGGCAAAAGACAAGGCGACCGCACAGACGGACGACATCAAGCAGCAGGGCTACATCAAGGAAATTGCCGACGCGATTTCCGCCGCTGTTGCAGCGACCAGTCAGACGTATGTGGACGCGCTGAAAAAGAACGGCGCATTTACCGTCGAGGCGCAGAAAGAGGCGGCAAATAAGGCCCTCACCGCCTGCCTCGCCTCCATCAGCCCGGCGGCGCAGGCATTTATTGAGGCGGCCTATGGCGACATCAAGGAATATTTGACAACTAAAATCGAGGCGGAGGTACGCAAGCAGAAAAACGAGGCACCTATTGAAATCGGCCTCCCGGCAGTGCTTGAGAGTGCCGCCACCGACACAACCGCCATTGCAGCAAGCACAGCGGCGGCTACAGCGGCTACTATTGCGCAGACAGCTATCCAGCAAATCAACGCGGAGCCGACCGTACCCGAACAGAAAGAATAAAGGGCAGCCGAAAGGCCGCCCGGCCCCTCCTATGGAGAAATCCGTGGGAGGGGCTTTATTTTTTTGCCCGGAATGGAGCATAGTCCACAATTCCGGCTACTTGAATACAGCACAGTCAACAAAACTCCCCAAAACGTGGCATTTTTCAAAAATATTTCCGAAAAATGGTTGACATTGCCCCAAATAGGGGCTATAATGAAATCACAGTCAAGGGAAACACAAAGAATTTCCCCGAAATGGGACAAGGAGGAATAAAGATGTTTGAGGTTGTTTGGCAGGAGTTTAATAAGAGCGACAGGCTCGTAACAAAACGCAAGAGTTTTAAGACCAGTGAGGCAATGGAAAAGTTTATTGAGAAAGTTTCAGAAAAAGACAATTTCTACACTATTCTCGCTACGAGATAAGGAGGAAACACTATGAATACATACAAAATCACTTTTCAGAGGGAAAACGGAACAACTGGCTCCGACCGTTTCACGGCGGCAACAGAGGCGCAGGCCCGGAGAGACTTCAAAGAAGTTTACCGCCACGGGAACGGAACCATTACCAGTGTAGAACTCGTAAGCACGAATACCCCGGCCACGAAAGAGCAAGAGCGTAAGGCAGTAGAGAAAATCCGCAAAATTATATCCGAACTTGGAGAGGACAGCTACGTCGGAACGGCCCTTGAGGGGTGCCTTGAGGACGCGGAAAGCAATATCGAAAACGATTTTGGGGACAGCATGAAACGGCGTTGGGAGTACGCAGAGGCACAACTCAAAACGGCACGGGAAGAAATCGCCTCCCTCAAGAATGAACTGGCAGAGAGCGAAAAGGACTATGAGGCCGCACACGCCGCCGCCCACGAAATCGCAGAACAGAAAGACGCGGAAATCGCAGCCCTGCGTATGCAGATAATTGAGGCGGACGACCTTGAGAACCTTTTAATTCTCGCCATCGAAAGAAAAACCGCTCTCGACGAGGAGGTAAAAAACGCAGCGGAGCGGATAGTTGAGAGTGCGGGAGAGCCGGAAAGCGCAGCATTCAAAAACGCGGTCAGCGACCACCGCGCCGCAAAGAGAGCGGCTGAAAAATATACCGCGCTCATTGAAAGAGCCAGTAAAGCGAAACAGTAAATTTTTTTACCATCGAAAGCCGCAGAATGGGGCAACGATGTTTCACAGGAAACAAGTTTGACGCAAAAAGGGACAAGCTGACCTATCGGCAGGACGGGGAGAAAGGAAACCACGATGAAAAAACTCAATGACGAGCAAAACCTCGCGTTTATGAATGACCCGCGCCGCCTTAAAGCCGAAAAGGAGCTTCACGATATTGTAAGGCACATTAGCGCGGACATCAAGGCAGACGGAAACGCTATGTATTACCTTACAGTCCTACCTCCACTCATTAAAAAGCTCGAAACCGCCAATGAAAACCTCAATTTAATTGAAGCCCAAATACTCTTTGAAATGGAGGAGCAAACAAAATGAGATACTACAGCACACAACGCCCGGTAGGGCCGGGAACTTTCCCTCGGCAGGGCGGTACGGAGACGGTCACGAACTTTGACGGCAAAATCTACTGCGAGGAGATAGGCCGGGAGGCGTGGGGCTACATCGAATACCGAGAGGCCATTACGCCGGAGCAGGCAAAGGCCTACGAGCTTACGGGTGGCGGCACCGATGGCCGCGTCCTCGTAGGGACGGACGACGGCAGAGAGGTTGCGTTCGTCGTGGAGGGTTGCAATGATTGACTATGAAAAGCTCCTCAAAGAGCTTGAGGAAGAAAAAGCGGCCTGCCAGTACGCCTATGGGGAAATGGTTCCAGCGTTCTATTCGCAGGCCCTCCGCAAGGCTATTGAGGACATCAAGGAATGTCAAGACTGCGCAGCAGAGGCAGAGAGAATGGCAAAGGAGGCGTTTTAATTGGACGAATACAAGGTAAAGCAGCTCAAGCAAATGTTGGAACACGAAACCAGCAAGAGCGAGGAGCATTACGGCGCAAGGTTGAGCCACTGGTGGGGAGACACCAATACGCTTACCATCGATGCGGGAGGGCTTAAAGCCCTAATTGAATATTACTCAAAACATGATACAGATTTGGAGGGCACAGAAAATGAGTGAAAGAAAGTATTTCCACATCAACGAAAGCAGCGCAAGGACAGCGCACAATATGATGTCTATGAGAGACTACACAGAGGGCAGCACCACGGCGGAATACCGCAGTATAACTGACAAGGCGTATGACCTTGCGGACAAGGTTGCGGAGAAAAAGCCAGAGGAGGCGGAGCGAGCCTATAGACTGGCAGAACGCTATGCAAAGAAAATGGCAGACTACTTCAACAGGGAAAGCAGCATTGGAATGATGTGTCCGTCCGTTATGATAAGCGGCGCAGGAAATTTCCCTGTAAGGAAGAAAGAAAAGCAGGTGGCGGCGTGGGACAGAAACCATCAGTTCTACACAGAGGTACAGGGTATTCTCGGAAAGATTGAAAATATCCTGTACGGCAGAGAGATTATAAAGTCCGACGACGAGAGAGCCATCGAAAAGTTTGAGGAAAAGTTGCAGGACATGAGGGAATTACAGGAGCAGATGAAAGCCGCGAACCGCGCCCTCCGGCTCAAGGACACAGAGGCAGGCGACGACGCGCTGCGGGAAATGGGCTACAGTGAGGAGGGCATCAAGAAACTGCGCGAGCCGGATTACCTCGGCAGGCTCGGCTACCCGGACTACGCGCTCCAAAACAACAACGCCAATATTCACCGGGTAGAGGGGCGCATAAAGGACTTGAAAGCAGTTAAAGCAAAAGGCAGCTCCGAGCAGGAATACAAAACTTTCAAGGTTGTAGAAAACACGGAGGCCATGCGCTATCAGATTATTTTCGACGGAAAGCCGGAGCCGGAAATCCGCGACCTGTTGAAAGGCCACGGCTTCAAATGGGCACCGTCACAGGGCGCGTGGCAACGGCAGATTACCGCGAATGGGAGGTACGCACTGAAAGAAGTCGTAGAGAAGCTGAAAGAAATGGAGGCGGAGTAGAAATGGCGGAGTACACATACCACAGAGGCTCGCAGAACAGCCGGGAGGCCATTGAGTTCGACATCACCCGGAGGGGCCAGTACATAACGACCTGTGTTGTAGACGTTGACCTGCTGATTTGCGGCATTAAGGCGTTCCCTTGCGGGAACGGGGACGACGTAAAGCTCACGCCGGAACAGCAGTTTGCTATCCTTGAGACAGCGCAGCAGGAGCGGAAACGCATTACAGACAGTTACCCCGTCAAGACATACGAGGGCTGGCACGAAAGCGGCCTCCCTACGTTCGAGGACTACTGTTTCCCCGGCGACACCGTTGACGAGGCAATGGTGGAATATTTTGTGAACAGCGTCCCGCCCGTTCTTATGCTGTCTTTCTTTACGCAGGCGGGAGAGCCGTTCAGCCACGAGGGGGACGAGCGTGGAGCGTACAGACCTACCTACATCACGTTCCACGACCTCGGAGGAGGCCGCTGGCAGTTTGACGGCTACTGCTTCTACAAGGAAAACACGAACCGATACGTCCGCAAATCGAGGCTTGAGGAGCGTATCACAGAGGCCCGGAGGGAGGCGGAACAATGTACCGAATAAACACCATTCCGGGCAAGGCGGCGGCCATAAAGGGCCACGCCTCATTCCCAGAGGACTTTCCCAACCTCCGGCCCGGAGAAGATTTTTCGGCCCGGAAAGTAGGAGAGGATTGGGAGATAGAAACGACGTTATGCGGAGAGGCGTTGGAAAAACGCCTGCAAATATTCAAGCAGGAGGCGGAGACACATGGCAACTGACTACAAAGACAAAATCAGAAAGCTCCTCGCGCTGGCAGAAAGCCCGGTTGAGGCGGAGGCAAAGGCCGCGCTCCTAAAGGCTCGACAGCTTATGGCGGAGCATAAGCTCACAGAGGCGGAGCTAAAAGAGGCAGAGAAACAGACCGTAAAGGACGTTCGGACAGACATCACCTGTAGCAAGCGGCGCGACCCGTGGATAATCAACCTTTCGGCGGTTATCGGGGAAAACTACTGCTGCAAGGGCTACAGGCACCACCGATACGGTGAGCAGACGCAGTACATAGGCTTTATCGGCCTTGAGGACGACGTAGAGATATGCGTAACTATCTTCAAGTATGCGGTAGACTGCATAAGGGCCGGAGTGAAGCGCATTAAGAAAGAGAACGAGGGCTATTACAGCAGCTACGTCAAGAGCCTTTGCGACAGCTACGGGTACGGCTTTTGCTACGGCATTTCAGAGGCGTTTTCAAAGCAGCAGGAGGAGAACAAGAGCGAATGGGGCCTCGTACTGGTTATGCCGAAAGAGGTTAAGGAGGCGGCCCAGCACCTCGGCCATCAAGAATTTAAGGCCCGGACGCAGGACGAAATCTCGCCCAGCGATTACGCCAGAGGTTATATGGAGGGCAAAGAGTTCGACCCGACACGGCGACTTGCAGGGGAGGCGGCTTTATGACAGAGAGACAGCAGGCAGAATTTATATCCGCAGCTTGCCGGGAGGCAGGGCTGGACGGACATATTGAATGGATAGAGGGACGCAAACAGGCGCATACTTGGGCGGAACGGATTGCTGTACGTTTCAAGGGGAACGGGCGGCTCCCGGTAAAAAATAGCTATATGTACTGCGATACGCTGGATATGTGTTTCTTCTACAGCGAAAGCGGAATGCCCTCCATGTCTTACGCCGGATATGTAACGTCGGCCAGCACGGACATCACCGAGGGTAAACTCGTCAAAGCATTTCAAACGGCAGATACAGTGTTGCGCATTATGAAGCGACTGGCAGAGGAGGCTCTGGAAAATTCCTAAAATATTCCTCCGAAATGGTTGACTTTTCGCCACACATAAACTATAATTAAATTACAGTCAAGGGAAACCGAGACGAGTAAGGTGGCAGGTGCCGGAAAGGAGATTTACATGGACGACGAAATGAATGTGGGCGAGCTTTTGAAAGAGACAGCGGAAGAAAATCAGACCCGCAAAATCCTTGAAATCCTTAACGAGTGCAAAGACCTCGCAGAGGCAAAGGAAAAGGTAAAGGCCCTGCTTAAAAAATAAGCAGAGCCTCATAGGAACCAATGAGGGAGCGGTACTTGCCGCCGCTCCTCTCAACGGTATATCTATTATATCACAGCAGAACCAAAAAGGCAAGAGAGAGGAGGCGCACACCATCGGCAAGAAAATGGGTAGGCCAAAGGCCGAAAAGCCCAAAGAGATAAAGTACAGCATAAGGACTGACGCGGAAACGGAGCGCAGGCTTGAGGCGTACTGCGACGCAGAGGGCATAACGAAAGGTGAGGCGTACCGCAGGGGGATAGAGCTTCTGATGAAGCAGCCCCGGAAATAACGAAAATCACAGGAGGAAAGCGATATGAAGAACGCTTTATCGCCCCTCAGAAAATTCGGGGAACGAATTTTCGGGGGGGGGGGTAAACACCCTCCTAAACGCCACAGAAAGGCCCTCTACGGCCTTTTCAGACCGTAGGGAGAGCAAAACAACTCCCGGAGCTTATATGCCATTAAATGCCCCTACAGGAGGCAATAAGGGGATATGCAAAAGGCTCATATCCGGCGCACTTGCGGCGGTAATGCTGATAACCCTTTCGGCGTGTTCCAGCAACGAGGAGACGGCGAAAACAGCCACGCCGGACACCTCGCAGCAGCAGGCCGTCACTGAAACTTCACAGCCCACGGAACAGTCGGAACCCGCAGCGACAGAAAGCGCAGAGCCGGATAAGTTTGGGGATATGCTCGACCCGTTTCAAGGGGAATGGAAAAGAGCGGACACCGACAGCGACGCATGGAGGCTGATTATTACCGGGAGCAAAATAAGCGACGTCGGCTATGACAACGATGGGAATGTTTCGGAAATTGTTGAATACGAGTTTGACCTCGACGAAACCGGGAGCCTTATCGTTACGCAGTACGGCAAGCCCAAATACGTCTACACCATAGACGATAACGGACAGCTTGTAAGCGAAAAGAACGGGACAAGCCTTACAGCCTACTATGAAAAGGTAAGCGACGTAGCGACAGTTCCAGACGCGCCGGAGGAAAAGCTGGAGCCTGCCATAGGTATGACAGAAAGCGAGGTATACGCCTCGTCTTGGGGCGCACCGCAAAAAAAGAACACCACCACTACGGCAGCCGGAGAGCGGGAGCAGTGGGTATACGAGGACGGCTACATCTACTTTGAGAACGGCATCGTCACCGCCATACAGGATTAGGGGGGTGACGACATGGGCAGAGAGTTGACCCCGCAGGAGCGGGAGGCGTATGAGCGTATCCGCCGCCGAAACCTTGAGGAAACCGCTTCAAAGCTCGGCATTTCCGCTGAGAAACTGGAACGCATAGAAAACGATGCAGCAAGGGCGGGTGCCGAGGCACCCGTACACGAAAGAGTGCAGGCAGAGGCGGCATTAAGGGCCGCCCTTGAGAAACTGGCAAAGAACTTTACCGAAAGCCTCAAGACGGACACATACCGCGAGGCCCTTGAAAACGCCGGAGACATCGACAGCATTAGCGACGACGATTTCAGCACACTTCTCGCCCAGCGTATGAGCGTACTCGACGAGGAGGAGCGCAGGGAGGCAGAGCGGAGCATATCCCGGCAGATAGAACGCTGGGTAGACGACCCGGACGCACCTTTTTCACTCCGGGAGGAGATTTTGCTCAACTTACAGGGTATGATTAAGAGCCACAATTACCGCGCAGGAAATTAAAGTTTCTTTCCGCAGATATGCGGAGAGAAAAAACCCGAATTATTCCCGGAATGGTACGGTATTTACCCGCTACGCTCCGATTTTTGCGAAAATGATACGGGAAAATAACCAAATAATTCGATTTCAACGAATTTGTTTCGCCCGGCAGAAAGACCGCATTTAGGTAGTTTCCGGGGAGAATATCGTATCATTTCGGGATTTACGGGACAGAAAGACGACATAAATCCAACGGCAGCAGAGTTTAAGAGGGCGGAAAGCCCTAAAGTATAGTATAGGATAGTAAAGAAAAGGAAAGGGAAGTAGAGTAGAGAAAGAAAAAGAAGAAAAAGAAACCAGCCGAAAGGAGGACATCACAAATGGCCGACAATTTCTACGCGAATTGGTTTTCACGCACTCAACCACCCCGGCCTACGCCGGAGCAGATGTGGGAGCGGGAAACCGCGCAGCTACGCAACTTTGCCACCTCGGAGACGGCACAGCAGCTCATAGAGCGTTTCGACGTTCCAGAGGTTGAGGAGGCGGAGGAGCTGTTCAAGAAAGCGTTGCAGGAAATTGCAGACCCGGAAACCCGGAACAGGCTTGATATGGCGGCAGGACAGATTTCACGCGCATATCAGATTTTGGGCTTCTGCGCCGGACGCTTTTCGCAGGACAGCCGGGCGCGTATTTTTTAGGCTTATTTGTGATAACCTTGCAGCAGTTACAATAATCTGAAGGCTACATTTATTTGTTTATCCAAAAATGCTTCACTCCTTATTGCGTTGAGAAACCATTATCTACGAAAACAGATAGAATCTTAGGCAGTAGGCAGTAAGGTGGCATACTTTAAGTATACCACCTTGTTATTCTATAATAAATACAAATATAGTTTTTATAGAATTAATAACCTCTATAATAGCCGCATTTTGTACATCTTTTCGTAGTGCTATTGATATTATGTTGTTTATCAATTGTCGTTAATACAGCATTACATGTAAGGCATTTTTTTTCTAATTTTTTACATTCAAACATTGTTCCAACGGTTTTCCAACCCAAATTCAACAATGTATGTGATTGCGATTGCTTATAGTTACATGTTCCACAAATTTTATAATGAGATTGGCTATTATATTGGTAACTACCAAAATTATGTGGTGAACTTTGCCGGTAAAGACATGTAAGACACGATCTATAATGTTCTGTTGACGATGTCTGATAAGTGCCTATATAAGAGTGAGCTTCTCTTAATACTTTACCGCATTTTGAACATGTTTTTGTATGTGCTGAGGACTCTTTATTCCATATATGTCCAAAACTACAAGACTCCATCTGACTAAATGTACAACCCGTACACTTCTTTTCATGCATGGACATATAATTTGCCCTTTCAATGACAATATTATGTTCTTGTTTATTGATATTGGCGATTTCGCATTTATCACAATAGCCAAAATGATGCGTATTATTATAACTTTTTATCGAAATATTTGTACAATCTTTTGTTTTATAATTACAAATAGGACATTCCTTATAGTGTCGATTACTATTATAAAATGTTCTTGGTTGTAGCGTATGTTCTTGTTCTGTAATCAAATTACAGGAAGTACATTTCATAAAATGATACTTATCATCATGTAAAATATCTGTTCCATTATACATTACTGGAACATTAAAATTATGTTCATGACTGCCATAGCTCTCTAACCAAACGCAGCCGTTTGGAACCAAATCGGTGTTGATATAAATTTCCGGCATTTCACCAGTATCATTTTTTTCATTATCCTTAAGACATGAGGTATGCCAGCCTGGATGTATTAAATATTCATTCGTTTCTCCTACACTTCTGTATCCATATGCTACAACTACATGAGCATTGTGTGTTCCTTCATGACTAACCCAAATATTTAATATTCCTGGGATACCATCATTGCGTATAGCGTCCAGTACTCCACCAGTTATACCTGTACTATAACAAGCATGATACCCTAAATTCCTTCTGGTTTCGTCTTGACCCAACCAGTGATTAATTAAGCGGGCATCATCTACTGGCATACTTCCACCATCAGTTTGTGTCAGCGTAACATTATTCTTAAAATGAGAATGTAATCTGTCATCTTCATGATATGTAGTTTCTAAATTAGGCGGTATAAAATTATCGTCATTTGTAGAATCAAAATACTCCATTAGTATTGTATCTGCAATTGGCCCACAGGAACCACTGTAATACTTGCCCTCTGGAACATTTTTTCCAAAATTCACATTTTTAATTTTTTCGGGATTTTTTATAGCATATGTAACGGGTTCCGCTATACTTGAAATATCTCTATCAAGCAATTTTAATGCCATTGACGAAAAAATATCTACATACTCTGTATCCATTTCAGCGGCATTATTAATTTGTTCTTCAGAGAGCTGCATACGGTCGGATACCGAAAGCAGTTCACCTAGATTGGAATTTTTATAGGCATATTGAAGTAATCCCAAATAGTAATAAATTCCATCTATTTCCTCATATGGACTTGCTGCATCCGGAGAATGTTCCGTCACAAGGAGACAATCTTTTCTTGCAATAGCATAACCTGAATCATTAAATTCAACCAATATATAATTAGATAGTGTCTACACGTGTTAAGCACGGATAGCAGCCCAAATAGCGATACAAC
>OFHN01001538.1_pt1 | contig 15868 bp, 12 predicted proteins | sample 1521321 | NCBI WGS metagenome assembly OFHN01 (sample SAMEA3504130, study PRJEB24116) | mouse gut metagenome | biome: mouse gut; feature: mouse-associated habitat; material: faeces | place: Denmark | collected 2011
CTCTTTCTCGCCCTGATTGGGAGTCTATCTTTTTCCCTTCACCTCCGCCACAAAATTACATTTTTTCCTCGGCGTTTTCTTTCATTTTATCACTGGCGATGACATTGCTGACAAGGTAGAGTGGTGTAAAGTAGAACTCCAGCAGCCGATGAAAAACGTCCGTTGGAAAAGGCGTGGGCAAAACCATCGGATCCCGTGGCAAGGTTCAGATCAGCCTAAACGAAAGGGTCCCCGGATATCTGAAGCCGATATCCGGGGATCGATTTATGTGTGGAGCAGTCAATGGGCTTGTGCATATTGGCAGAACCGCATCAGAATGGTGGCCACCTGGGCGCGGACGGCGGAGCCACCTGGCTGGAGGGTCCGGCTGTCCACCCCGGTAATGAGCTGGGTATGGACAGCCCAGGCCATGGCATCCTTGGCATAGGGGCTGACCTGGCCTGCGTCCGCGTAGACGGACAAGTCGGCCCTGCCGCTCACATCCAACCCCTTTTGCTGGGCATAGCGGTAAAGGATGGCCGCCATCTGCTCCCTGGTGATGGGGTTTTGCGGCTCGAACAGGCCGGTCTCATAGCCCTTTACCACCCCGCTGGCAGCGGCCCAGGACACAGGGGCGGCGTAGTACTCACCCGGCGGCACATCCGGGAAGCTGGTCATCCCCGCCGCCGGGGAGCCATCATAGCGGTAAAGGATGGTGACGATCATACCCCGGGTGGTGGTTTCCCAGGGGGAAAACAGGTCGGGACTCGTACCGTTCATCAGCCGGGCGGTGTAGACATAGGACACGGCATCCCGGAACCACTCGCCCTGGGCCACGTCCCGGAAGGGGAGGAAGGCGGGCTGGGCAGGGGTGAAAGCTACAGAAATGGTGACGGCGCTGGCGGGCATGACGAAGGACCATTTGCCGCCCCCCAGGCCGGATACAGCCACCCCGCGGCCTGTGCTGTCAGTGACCGCCAGCGAGTTGAGGATATAGCCGGGATTGGGGGTAGTGGTGAAGCTGACGGTCTCCCCCGGGGCGGCATGGGTGGTGCCAAACTGCACAGAGCCGCCGGAGGTGCCGGGGGCCGCCTGAACCGGATAGCGGGTAACGCCGTCTCCCCCGCCCCAGCTTGGTCCGGGATTAAAACCTCCCCCTGGGGTCGAGCCGTTCCTGATCTCCAAGCTGGCGGACGCAGTCTGGCTGGTATCGTTGGAGCCTACGTTGACCAGCTTCAGGTTGGAAACGGATTCCACTGAGGCCCGGCCTGTAAGGGAACCCAGGGACAGGGCGCTGCCCTGGCCCAGCGTGGACTTGGAGGAGATATAGAGGGTCACACTGTTTCCGTTTACGGTATACGCGGTGTGGATATCCCCGCTGGACAGGGCCGGGGCAAACTGAAAGCTCCCCGCAGCCTCCTGGTTCAGATTCAAGGTGATCTGAAGCGCAGTATAGGGTTCGGACAGACCCTGGATGCTGACGGACTGGCCGTTCAGCTGGAGCCAGGGAGCGGCGGCGGCCGCCGCCGGACAGACCAGCAGGGCGGCGGCCAGCGCCACGGCAAGGAGCTTGGAAAGGATGCGTTTCATGGGCATGGTCCTCCTTATTGGATGCCCGTGCCCGTCAGGACAATCTCGGGCAGGCTGTCATAGTCGGGGAAGCCGATCCACAGGGTCTGGCTGGTCAACCGCTTTGTATCCGTGCTGCCGGGGTTGTCGGTGCGGTAGAATACCGCCCGGATCTGGATAGGATTGCCGCCCCCCTCAAGGGCGCCGGTCTCAATGTTGAGATCCTGCGACACCCCGGTCTGGGCGTTCAGGGCCTTTTCCGCCTCCAAGTCGGGCACAAAGAGCCAGAATCCGTCGCTGGTGTCGCTCACCTTGCCGCCCTGGGGCACCTCGGCGAAGAGGAGGGAATAGCCGTTCATGGGCCGCTCCACATACCCCTTGTCCGCGTCCGTCCCATTGCCGGGCTCGGCGGCCTCCTGCTCAGTGCTGTAGCGCACCTCCACCTCCACGGTGTTGTAGGCCGGGTCGCCCCGGTAGGTGCCCAGCACCACCAGCGTACCCGCGGGGATCACCTCGTCCGGCTTGTCGCCGTAGCGGTATTCCGCCTGGAGCCTGCCCACAGCGGCGCCGGGATAGAAGTCCACCCGGTCGCCGGGATAGTCCAGCAGGGTGAGCTGGGCCGCCCCGGAAAGCCCGGTGACCCGCACCGCCGTCACGTCGTAGGTCCAGATACGGGAGTCCTTTGCGGGGTCCGCCCCCGGCTTGGTGAAGTAGGTTATGGTCTCATTGCCGGACAGCTTGCCCTCCCGGACTGTAATCCAGCCGCCGGTGGTCTGCACCTGCACCGTATAGTGCCCGGTCAGGTTTTCTCCGGCAATCTTCACGCCGGTGACGGAGGCGGTCCTGGCCAGGGTGGCGGTGACGGTATCGCCCTGCTGGGCGGTGGTGTACAGGCTGGCGTCGATGGCGGTGTCCCAGGCCACGCGGACCTCGCCCGCCTTGGCCTCGCCGCCCATATTGCCCAGCTTGTCCACAGGGATGACGCTGTAGGTATAGGTCAGGTTATTGGCCGGGCCCAGGTTGTCGGTGTAGGTATTTCCCGTTGTAAAGGCGATGGGCGTGCCGTTCCGAAGGACTTCATAGCCCAGGACAGAAGAATCCCCGCCCAAGATGGTCAGCACCGCCTCGTTTTTGTTTGTGGCGGCGGACACTGTGACAGCACCCCCAAAGCCGGACTCACCGGCCAGACGGGCGGCATAGGAGTTGTCGTTGAGATACCAGATGGCCCGGCCCTCCTTGGGATAGCTGCCCAGGGTCTGTTTCACACCGTCGCTGAGCGCCAGGCCCCAGCGGGTGAAAAATTCGGTCAGGTCCCGGTTGGCGGTCTTGGCGGCGACGAGGGCTACCCGCTCGTCATAGGGATAGCCGCCGTATTCCCCAGCCTTCCAGCTGGTGAAGAACTGGTTGAAGAACTTCAGCGGCTGGTCCGCGCTGTCGTAGGCCAGATGGAGCTGCCAGTACATGGCAAGCTGGACAAAGACATTTCCGGCGGAGCCGGGCCGCCCGGCGCTGGTTTTGTCGTAAACGGCGGCCCAGATATTGCTCTTGGTCAGGCGGGTGGGCAGGGCCATGGAGGAACCGTCGTAGGCCTGGACGGCCAGGGCATAGATGTTGTTGGTGATCTCGGCCTTGCCCAGCTTATCCATGTTGTGGCCGATCTCGTGGGCGATGCCCCAGCCGAAGAGGCGGTTGGGCTGGCCCGCGCCGGTCTTGGACACGGGAGCGCCGCACACCAGCCCGGTGGTGGAGCCCCAGCCCACGCCCACATGGTTGCCGGCGGCGTACATGAAGGCCCCGGCAAACATACGCATGTAGCGGATATTCTGGCGGGTGGTCATGGGATATTTATAACCTGCGGCGTTTTGCTCCGAGGGAATGATGCCCTGGACCTTGTTGGCCACGAACAGCACATCCTCCCAGGCCAGCACGTTTTGGTACATGGCGTCCACCATCTCCTCAACGCCCCGGTTTGTGCCCTTCAGCCCGGCCAGCGCCTGGGAGGCGGGGATGGACAGCAGCACGCTGGGGGTGGAGATCTCGGTGGCGTTGCGGATGTCGGTCTGGGGCGCGGCGGACTTCAGGGCCCCCACATAGGCGTCCAGCTGGGCCACATAGGCGCGGATGGTGTTTTTGCGCCCGGCCTCGTCCATGCCGTACCACCCGGACAGCTCCAGCACGGGCATGGCGAAGGAGTTGGAGTCCACCCGGAGCTGGAGTTTGACGGCCCCAGGATTGTTCCCGGCGTAGGTCAGGTACAGCGGGCCGCCCCGCTCCGCGTCCAGGGAGCCGATTTTGGGCACGGTGATATAGTTGCGGCCATTCACCAGCCGGATGGCCGTCCCCTGCCAGATGCCCGACTCTCCGAAATACTGGGTGGGAACCACATAGACCGGCGCATCGCCGGGCAGCTGGGCATAGACGGCCACCGTGGCCCCCGCCCGGGCGGTCACGCCCAGGGGCTGGAGGGAACTGGCGCTCTGCCCGGAGGCGTCCTTGGAGGAGGCGCGGCCCTGGAAATCATTTTTCACCACGCCCAGGGCGGCAGTGTCGCCCGCCAGCAGCGCCCGGGCCAGCTCCAGCTCGTCCCGCAGCCGGGCCAGATCCAGATAGAAGTCGGCCTTAGCCTCCAGCCGGGCGGAGAGGGCGGTGATCTGCTCCCCGGTCACACCAGGCTTGAGGGAAGTGAAGGAGCCGTCGGCAAACAGCGCGGCGATATCGTCGGCCAAGCTGTCGCTCTTGTAGAAGGCCATCTCGGAGATGCTCACCCGGCAGCCGTTGCCCTCCCGCTCGTTAAGGGAGACGGACAGGGACTTGACGCCCTTTACCGGGGCGAAGGGCAGCACCAGATAGCCCTTCTGGGCGTCCATGGAGGGGGCGTAATAAAGCGTTTCGCTGAGCAGGGTCTCCCCCTGGCCGTCCTTGGCGGTCACGGTGTAGGAGCGCAGGGCATACTTGTGGTTTCCGGCCAGGTAAGGCACCAGGATGACATAGTTCATGTCCTGGGGCTGGCGGAAGGTATAGGTGAAGTGGCTGTTCAGGCTCCAGCTCCGGGCAACCCAGTAGGTGGCCGCGTCGCCGTCCACCACCTGTCCCACGGCAAAGCCGGGGCAGAGCGTCCGGTCTACGTTGCTGGGATCGGTCATGGTCACCGACTCGATCAGCCCATTGTCAATGCGGTCCTCCTGGGGCAGCTCGGGCATGGCCAGCTCCTCCCGCTGGGGGGTGCCCGAGGCGGTGGCGGAGTAGGGGCCCGTGCCCCTGCTGTTGCCCGCCTTCACCGCTACCTGATAGGTCACGCCGTTGGTCAGGCCGGTGATAAAGGCGGAGGTGCCGGACAGGTTGCCGCCATACTGGGTGAAGACCCCCTGGCCCGGCGCGCGGTAGAAGACCTGGTAGTAGGACGCGTCCTTGGTTTTGCCCCAGCTCAGCCGCAGGGACTGGTCGGCGGCGGTCACGGAGATGTTGGAGGGCGCGCCGGGGACGCTGCCCGGCTCCGGGGTAGCGGACACCACCTCGGAGGGCGCGCCCTTCCAATCGCCGTTGACGGCGGTGACCTGGAACTGGTAGGTTTTCAGGTTCTCCAGCCCTGTGACTGTGGCCCGGGTGGAATTGGCGGACATCTGCCGGTCCAGACTGCCGCCGGTGCCGTAGTCGATGACATAGCCGGTGACGTTGCGCACAGCGGTCCACTCCAGGGTCACCTGTCCGCTGCCGGGGGTGGCGGTGAGGTTTTGCACCTGGTCGTTTTTGGGGTTTTCGGGTACGATGTCTTTCAAGAACTCAATCTTTCGCACCACGGCAAAGTCCGCGTTGTCCTGGGTTGCGGTGACGGTGATGGTGACCTTCTTCACGGCTACCTTGCCGCCCAGGTCGATGGTGACCACCCGCTCCTCCGCAGAGGGGCCAACGGCATGTACTCCCTGGGGGAGGGTGGCGTCGAAGGGGACGGTAAGGGTGGCGCCATCGGCCAGCTCCGCCAGCGCCTCCCCCTTTTGGACGGCGCCGGTGCCGTCGGGACAGGTGACCTGGATCTCGCTCATCTCCACCGCTTGTCCGCCAAAGCTGATGGGCAGGGAGATCGCCTGCGCGTCTGCCTCCTGCTTCAGGGTGACGGTCCCGTCCTCCCGGAACAGGTCGGCGGGGTTCCCCGTGATGTTGGCGGCGTCCACCTGGGGAGAGACGATGGCGGCGGTCTCCTTTACCAGGGCCTCGCCGGTGCGTCCCACGTTATGGCTGATATAAGCCAGGTCGGTGACGTCCACCCCGCCGTCCCCATCCAGATCGAAAGAAGGCGCGCTGCCGCCCAGCACGGCGTCCATGGCGGTCAGGTCCGCAGTGTCAACCTTTCCGTCCCCGTTCACGTCGCCCAGGGCGAAGGTGCCGTCCCCGGTGCCCACAATCAGGTGCTTGGAATACCTGTCCAGGGCGACGGCCTGGGAGAAGGGCTTGTAACCCGTTCCGGTGAGCTCCACCTGGTAGCTCTGGGCGGCGGGCAGGCCGGTGAGCTCCAGCGTATAATAGCCCACCCTCCCCTCGCCGGCCAGAGGCGCGCCGTCCACGTTTTTCACCTGGACCGGGACGGCCTGGGTGCCGCCCGGCAGGGGGACGGTGATATCCTTTCCACCGCCGGTCACACGGAGCCGGATGCCCCGCCCAGCGGCGCTGTCCGGCGTCTGGGGCAGGTCGAACCGGAGGGTGAGCCCGATAGAGCCGGTGGCCGCCGCGCTGGCGGCGGATACGCCCGCCAGGCTGAGGGAGCACATCATAATCAGGCTGAGTACCCCGGAGACCAATCGTCTAGCTGCTTTCATGTTTGCCACTCCTTACTGATCGCTCCCACATTATGTTAATCAAGAAATTATGTGGGACTTCATTTTAATATGCCGGAGCGATCCTGTCAATCACAATCGGCGCTCCCGGCGCTTTTTTACCGGGAAGGGTGTGCGGCAGCCCAGAACCCCTTTCGCAGGCTGGCATAGGATATACCAGCCTGCGGATATCGCCGGGCCGCGGGAGGCCCAAGGCACACCAGACAAGCTCCCGCCCGGCACATCTGGGGCCATGGCTGTTTTATGGACTTGACTTGAAAAACGTTTTATCCCGCCTGAATCCTATACCCAGAAAAAGGAAGGAAATGGTATGCGGCAGTTACAATGGCAGGAACGGTTTGACATCGGTGTGGATATTGTGGACCAGGCCCACAAAAGGCTGTTTGCCATCGTGGACAAGATCATGGAACTCTATGTGGAGCGCCATGAGAGCAAATTTGCCTGCGTGGAGGGTATCAAATATTTCAAGGCCTATGCCCTGAAGCACTTCGCCGAAGAGGAGGCCTATATGCGGCAGATTGGCTACCCCGGCTATCCGGCCCACAAGCGGCACCACGACAGAATGCGGCGGGAGACGCTGCCCGCCCTGGAGCGGGAGCTCTACGCCACCGATTTTTCCACCAAAGCGGTACAGCACTTCATCGGTGCGTGCGTCGGCTGGCTCACCGGGCACATTTTGATTGAGGACCGGGCCATCACCGGCAAAGCCGCCGGAGCGTTCACGCCTCCGCAGGCGGACGATGAGCTGTCCCTGATCCGGGCGGTTATTATTGAGCCGCTGCAGGAAATTTTGGGACAGGAGGTTCGGTTTGTGGGCCGGTTTTCCACCGAAGACATGATCCGGGACGCCCAGTATTATGAAATGACCTGCCACACCCGGCCGGGCCAGAAAACAAGGTTTGTCCTGGTTATCGGCGAAGCGCCCATGCTGCGGGCGGCCGGGATGATGTTCGGCATGGAGTTCCACTCCATGGACGAGGCGGCGCGCTTTGCCATCCGGGAGCTGGCCCAGAATTTGATCCAGCGGGCCGCGGCCTGCTTTGAGCATGATCCGGAGGCCTATGAGATGGAGGAGGAGCGCTTCCTGGAGGAATGGGAGTATAATCAGGAATTCAGCGAACACGCTCCCCAGTATGGTCTGCTGTTCAGTGTGAAACAGGATTGCTTCGCCCTGTGCATCGACCAACTGGCGGCTGAAAAAGCCCCTGCTTGAGCGCGCGTAAAAAACAGATCCCGGAGCAGGGCTCCGGGATCTGTTCTGCGGATGGGTCTGGTATGGGCGCGCTTACCACTCCCGGCTGATTTCGCGCTCCTCCACTTGGTAAAGCCGCATGAATTCCTCCAGGTCGCGGCTGTCCCGGATCAGCATCAGTTCCTCAAACCTGCCTCCGGCAAGCTCCTTGAAGCCGGCCACCTGCTCCCCGGTGCAGATGCTGGAGCGGATGACGGGAACCTTTCCCTCCTTATCGTAAGGCGGGGCCCGCCGCTTTTTTCTCCGTCCAAACATGGCGCCTCATGCCTCTGGGGCGCCGGGTCTTACAATCCAGCTTTCGTCCGAGGGGTTGTCCCGGAAAGCGATGAGGCGGGCGATGTCCCGGGGGGCGATGTAGCCCGCTTCCGCCGCCGTCCGGGCGATGGTGTCGAAATCGGTGAGGCTCACATTGCGCACGCGGGCCGCGGCCAGCCGGTCCAGCCCTTTTTTCATGCCATAGGTAAAGATGCTGACGACGCCCAGCACCTCCGCCCCCGCGGCCCGAAGGGCCTCCACCACTTCAATCACGCTGCCGCCGGTGGAGATCAGGTCCTCCACCACCACCACCTTCCGGCCCTTTTCCAGCCGTCCCTCAATCTGGTTTTGGCGGCCATGATCCTTCTGCCCGGCGCGGACATAGCCCATGGGCAGGCCCAGCAGGTGGGCGGTGATGGCGGCATGGGCAATCCCGGCGGTGGCGGTGCCCATCAGAACCTCCGCCCCAGGGTATTCCCGGCGGATGGTCTCAGCCATGGCCCGCTCCACATCGTCCCGCACCTGGGGGGCGGTGAGGGTCAGGCGGTTGTCGCAGTACACGGGGCTCTTGATGCCGCTGGCCCAGAGGAAGGGCTCCTCCGGGCGGAAGAATACCGCGCGTATATCCAGCAGGTCCTGGGCAATTTTTTTGGCAATGGCATCCGGGGTGTTCATGCCTGTCACCTCTCCTTTTGTGTTTTCGGGCCTCAGCCCGTAAATTCCGCCACGCACCGGCGGTAGGCGGCCACAGGGTCGGCGGCCTGGAGGATGGGCCTGCCCACCACGATGTAGTCGCTGCCCAGCTCCCGGGCCCGGGCCGGGGTGGTGACCCTGGCCTGGTCCCCCGTCTCCCCGTCGGCAAAGCGCACGCCGGGGGTGACGGTGAGAAAGCTGCCGCCGCAGCCCTCGTGGACCTTACCAGCCTCCAGGGGGGAGCAGACCACGCCGTCCAGCCCAGCCCCGGCGGCGTTTTTGGCGTAGTGCATCACCACCTGCTCCAGGGGCCTGTCAATGAGAAGCTCCCGCTCCATCCGCTCCTGGCTGATGGAGGTGAGCTGGGTGACGGCGATGAGCAGGGGGCGGGAACCGCCGGGCCGGGCGAGGCCCTCCAACGCCGCCTCCATCATGGCCGCGCCCCCGGCGGCGTGGAGGTTTACCATGTCCACCTCCAGCTCCGCCAGCCGGGCCATGGACCGCCTGACGGTGTTGAGAGGACGGCCATGGCCTTTTTCACGGTGTTGGGGATATCGTGGAGCTTCAGGTCCAGGAAGATTTTGTGGCCCCGGGATTTGATCTCCCGGACAATGGCGGGGCCCTCGGCGAAGTAAAGTTCCATGCCGATTTTCACGAAGGGTCTCTCGTTTGAAAAGCCGTCCAAGAAGTCCAGCGCCTTGCTCCGGCTGTCCAGATCCAGCGCAATGATGACATCCTTGCCCATAGGGCACCTCCAAATATGATTTTTTTATTTCCTGTCGTACCTTTCGCCGTCCAGAAGGCCCTCGCTCTTGGCCACGCAGATGCTGGTTACCGCGTCGCCCACGACGTTCAAGGCGGTCACCAGCATCTCAATGGGCCGGTTGATGGCTAGGATGAGGGAGTAGGCCAGCAGCGCCCCCTCGTTGACAAACCCCACCCCGGACAGGATGGTGAAGAGCACGATGGCCCCGGCCCCCGGCGCCGCAGGGGTGCCCGCGGAGGCGATGAGGGCAAGCACAGCGATGACGATAAGCTGGGACAGGCTCAGGGAGTACCCGGCGCAGCCCGCGATAAACACGGTGGCGATGACCTGCATAATAGCGGTGCCGTTCATGTTGATGGTCATGCCCAGGGGCAGGACGAAGGAGGCGATGGTTTCATCCACCCCCAGATCCTCGGTGCAGGTCTTATAGTTGAGGGGCAGGGCGGCGGCGCTGGAGGAGGTGGAGAAGCCGAACACCGCCACCTTGCTGATTTTTTTCAGAAAGGTGATGGGATTTTTCCGGGCCCCCACAGCCACGATCAGCGGATAGCCTACGACGAGGTAGAGCAGCAGCAGCGCCACCGCGGCCACCACGTAGGCGAATGCGGGCCGCAGGTGGTTGATGCCGTAGGTGGCAAAGGTGCGCACCAGCAGCACAAAGATGGCGAAGGGGCCGAACTTGTTGACCACATAGTTAAGGAACACCACCACCACATCGTTGAGCTCCTGGACCAGCTTGCGCAGGGTGGCGGTCTTTTCCCCGCCCAGGGCGTTCATGGACAGGCCCAGGCAAACGGCCAGGAATACCACAGCCAGCACCGACGTATTGCTGCCGAAGGCCGTGATAATGTTGGCGGGAACGATGTTCAAGACCACATTCATGGGGTTGGCGCCGGTGGAACCGGCATTGCCCGCCAGCCCCTCCACGTGGGCGGCAAAGAGGCCCGCGTTATACAGCACGCTGCCGGCGCAGCAGGCCAGCGCCAGCGCAAAAAAAGAACAGATCAAGAACCAGATCAGGGTTTTGGCGGAAATGCGCCCCAACGTTCTGGTGTCTGAAATCTGTCCAATCGCCAAAGTAATGGAGGTAAATACCATGGGTACGATGATGAGCTGGAGGGAACGGATGAACAGCTGGCCGATCAAATAGAAAATACCGAGGGCCTTTTCCGCCCCCTGCGCGGTGATGTCCTGGAAGAAAAGGCTGTTGACGGTATTCCAAACTGCCTCTTTGCCCGACCCCATCAGGGATTCCCGTAAAAACAATAGCAGCGCCCCGGCCGCAAGACCGCAAATCAACGAGATTCCCATTTTCTCCGCCAGCGTGAGCGCCTGACGCTTGTCCTGCTTACCCATGTGTACTCCCCCTATGTCATATTTTTGGAATATGCCCAAACTTTCGACACTATACCATAATCGTCTTTATTTGTAAACCCCCAATTTTTCAGTCCCCGCAGCTGGCCGCTGCGACATGAAATGGATGGGTGAAGAAAGTTTTGCGTCATGGCTGTCAGGCCTGGATGCGATGGGGACGGGAACCCGCAGCCGGCAATTGGTCCACCGCCCCTTATCTTTTTCCTGTAACAGCCGAATTGAAATAATGTATTGGAACTCCGGCGGACAGGGAAATATCTGTGTTTGCCGCCTGAGAAAATTAAGAATTGGGAGGAAAAATCTATGAAAAAGAAAGAGACGCTCCTTGCCCTGCTGTTGGCCCTGTTGCTGTCGGTGTCCGCCGGATGCTCCCCCTCCGACCCGGGGGCGGAAAACACGGACAAGGGCGGGGCCCCGGCCAGTGTCGAACCCACTCAGGAGCCCACCCCGGCCCAGGACGAGCCGGAGGAGTCGCTGGACCCGGAGATGGTGGACAAGGTAAAGTATAACATCTACGTGGAGCTGAACAACAAGATCGTGGATGTGCTGGACACCATGTACAGCTACTATGAGGTGGTGGAGTATGCGGACGAATTTGCCCTGCGCTCCGACAGTGAGTACACCTATAAATATGATATTTCCCCCTATAACACCGACCTGCTGGAGGACGCCTCATATGTGGCGTCGCTGGAGCCGGCCTTTGAGACGCTGGACAACCTGACGCTGGAGATCATTGAACCGCTGCGCGCGCTGATGGACGCCTTCTCCGACATCTACCACGATTACGACTATGCCGCCGACCAATACGCCGGGCCCAAGGAGTACCATAAGGCCATCCAGGCCAATGCGGCCACATTTGAAGATCTGGCCTATGCGTACATGGACGCCTTGGAGGAGCTGAGCATCGAACGGGTGGAGGCGGAGGAGAAACAGATGCAGGAGGACGGCCGCCTGCTGATTTACGGCTTCAGCCATTCTATTACAGTAGTCAAAAAAATCACCGCCGAGTGCTACAGCCAGGAAATCTCCGACTACAACATTGAGGAGCTGAACCTGGAGCCTATCCGGCCGCTATACCAGGAGCTGCTGGACACCATCGAGGCATATAAGGCTGCCGCCGGGGACAACGACCAGTTGATGGAGGAGTCTATGAGCGCCGACCATGCGTATCATTACGGTACCCAGATGGACCGCATGGCGTCCGCCATTGATTGGATGATCCGCCAGGTGGAAAGCGGCAATCCCATCGACGACCCGGGAAGGGAATACCTGGGCGGCCTGATCCACGTGGAAGAGGTGCTGGGCGACTGTATTGATTTGTATAACAGCGCGTTCGCATCCTGAGCTTGAAAAACAACCCACAAAAGCCCGCATGTACGGAGGCTTCACGAGGAAGCAATTTTATCTTGAAGAAGTGGTGTGGTCAAAAGGCTACACCACTTCTTCCTTCATATCGTTATACCGGGTCATTTGGCTGTTGATAATGATTTGTATTCCCCCAATATGCGGCGGCTGGCAATGCAATGCCACGATGAGCAAGCCCTGGAGGATATAAAGGGGCACATTGCGGCCGTTCAAGCTGAAATTGACCAAATGTTCCTGGGAGAACGTCGCCGCTGACGCGGACAAGGGGGAAAAGTCGATAGGAATGTGCAATCTAAAACGGAGAAATATGGGGGTGCACACGAAGCGTCCTATACAGTAATCATGAGGGGACTTTTAGGACGCAGCTTGTTTCCTGTCCACACGAACCGCGCGGAAAGGCATGGAGTGCACGGAAGATCAAGTGTCAAAAAGCTCCTGAAATCGAATAAAACTGTGCAAAAACAGTATTATATATCATAATTTATACAAAAACCTTTACAGGCTTTTGTAGGCACTCGTGTGATAGACTATCGAAGCGGCGAACGGCTGACCAACGAGTGGGACGGCCAGACCCACAACTAACGTGAGCCAGAAGATCAGCGACGCCCGGTTTGCGAAGATGTCCCAGCGGTACGAGCAGGAGCAGGGGGAGAACGCCAAGCGGATCAAGGCGCTGCGGCTGGAGCTGAAAAAGAGCGAGGGCCAGAGGATGGACGTTGACACGTTTCTTGAAACGGTCCGGCGGTACACCAACGCCACCGAGATTACCCAGCGCATGGTGGCAGAGCTGATTGACCATATCGACGTGTACCATGCGGAAAAGCAGGACGGCGTTACCACCCAGCACATCACCATCTATTACAACTGTATCGGCACTTACTTCGTCCCTGACCGCCGGAAAATTCCGGCTGAGGAGATCACCATGGGGGCGAGAAAGGGAGTAGCCGTCAGCTACTCCCCGGACAAAAACGCCTGATATGGTTTTGAGCAATAAAAATGCGGAGTGTCCCACAAGGATACTCAAATCCTATAAGGACACTCCGCATGGTCCGAGTGGCGGGATTTGAACCCACGGCCTCTTGGACCCGAACCAAGCGCGATACCAAGCTTCGCCACACCCGGATGACCAATCTCTATCATAATCATTTCTGAGCCATCTGTCAAGAGTAATATTATAAACCTGAAACGAATAGACTGCTATCAAATAAATGTGGGGAGGAAGGGCAGCTATGAGCGACCAGAGCGTGCAGATGGCAGGCCATCGAAGAAGCGTCCGATCTTATGGAGGTGTGTCGGGGCGGAGCCGGCAAAGACAGGCACGAAGTCAGGAGCAGGTCAGGCTGGTTCAACTGGCAGTCTGTCTGATATTGTTTCTGTTTATTTTCTTGTGGAAGGGCGCCTTCCCACAGAAGCTGATACAGGTTCGGACAGATCTGTTTACCCTGATTTCCACCGATTATGATTTCAGGGAGGCGTTGTCCAGCCTGGGTGAGTCGTTAGCGGAAGAGGGAACTGTACTGTCTGACCTTGGAGCGTTCTGCGTTGAAGTATTTGGCGGGGCGCCAGCAGAGGAAGAGCAGAAGCCCCAGCAGACGGCCTTTATTCCGCCGAAGCCGGCCGGTGTCATGGCCTCTGAGCTGGAGTTCTTAGGTGAGAGCGGTAGCACAGCGGTACGGACCGCCCACTATGTGGATTTCTCCAGATTTGGTATTGCGTTACCAGAGAGACCGCAGGATCAGCCGTCTCCTCCCGAGACAGAGCAGGCCGCAGCGCCAGAGGAGCCGCCCGCTGTCCCGGCGGCGGGAACACTGGTGGCGGCATCTGATTACAGCGGTGATCCTCTGCCGAACAACTATACCATGGACCAGCTGTCTCTGGGGGAATTGGAGACAATGAATCCGGTTCTGGGCCGGCTCAACTCAGACTATGGCTATCGCGACCACCCTATTGATGGAAAATACCATTTTCATGGCGGCGTAGATATGGGAGGACAGATGGGAGACCCTATTGGGGCCTTTGCGGCCGGAACGGTGGAGTATGTCGGAGAAGATGATTCCTATGGCATGTATCTTCAAGTGGACCACGGAAACGGTGTGAAATCCTTCTATGCACACTGCAGCCGGATTGTGGTCACCAAGGGACAGGCCGTGGAAATCGGGGAGAAGGTGGCCGAAATCGGTTCTACGGGTTCCGCGACTGGTCCTCATCTTCATCTGGAGCTGAAATATAACAAGATGCATCTGAATCCCGCCTATTATGTGGAATTTCTATAATGCGGCTGGGCAGGGTGGAGGCGACAGGCGGATTTTTTTTGATGCTGGCCTGGCTGAACTACTTGGATCGATCTTTCATCGTTCCTATGGCAGCAGCGGCCTGTGTTGCCCATGAACTGGGGCATTTTTTTATGATCCAGCTGCTGAAAGGGGAGGTAAAACGCATACGCCTGACGGCGGTAGGGGCGGAAATGGTATTGGGACAGCCACTGGGCTATTGGCAGGAGGGGATGTGCGCGCTGGCGGGACCTGGGGTCAATCTTTTACTGGCAATGGTCTGCTGCGGCTTTCGGAATGGTCTCGCCTTTGCGGGGCTCAATCTGGCGTTGGCCATTTTTAACCTGCTGCCGGTGAGACAACTGGACGGCGGACGGGCACTGCGCTGCACAATTGCACTGCTGGCTGGACCTGACTGTGCGGCTAGAACAGGGTGCTGTCTGGACTGCCTGTGCATAGGGACAGCCCTGGCCGCAGGAATATTTTTGGCCGAAAGCCGGGGAAATATTACCCTGCTGCTGGTGGCGCTATGGCTGCTGACAGCCTCAATCAGGCAGGGATTTGGTCTGCAAACAGCAAATATTCATCGTCCTGGGAAATAATACTTGCAAGAGAGGCAGGAAACAGGTACAATAACAGTTATGCCATATACTGATGAGTGGGGGAAATAAGATGGACCGTACCTTGGAGCACATCCTACCAAATGTACAAAAGCCGGCCCGGTACACAGGGGGAGAATATAATGCTGTTGTGAAGGACAGGGGGAAGGTAGACCTCCGCTATGCCCTGTGCTTTCCGGACACCTATGAGATTGGCATGTCCAACCTGGGTTGCCGTATTCTTTACGGTATGATGAACGAGCGGCCTGACGTCTGGTGTGAACGGTGCTTTGCCCCTTGGGGGGATATGGAGGCGGAGATGCGCCGGGAGGGGCTGCTTCTCTACGGCCTGGAGAGCGGCGATCCCATTGCCGATTTTGATATGATTGGCTTTTCTTTGGGCTATGAGATGTCCTATACCAATGTGCTGAATATGCTGGATCTGGCCGGTCTGGAGCTTCGGAGTGCAGACCGGCCTGAACTGGCTCCTCTGGTCGTAGCGGGGGGAACCTGCTGCTATAATCCGGAGCCTCTGGCGCCCTTTGTGGACTTTTTTGTCCTGGGGGAGGGGGAGGAGGTCACCCTGGAGTATATCGACCTCTACCTCCAGGCCAGGGAAGAGGGCTGGTCCAAGGGGGAATTTTTAGAGGAAGCCGCAAAAATTGAGGGCATCTATGTGCCCTCCTTCTATGAACCGGTGTACCGCCCCGACGGCACGCTGGAGTCAGTTGACATAAAACCGGGAAGCGGAGCCCTGGAGACCGTTACCAAGCGGATCGTCCAAAACATGGATACGGCCTATTTCCCGGTGAAGACCATCATTCCCTCCACGGAAATTGTACACGACCGGGTGATGCTGGAGCTCTTCCGGGGCTGTATCCGGGGCTGCCGCTTCTGCCAGGCGGGCTACGCCTACC
>OFHN01001539.1_pt1 | contig 15841 bp, 13 predicted proteins | sample 1521321 | NCBI WGS metagenome assembly OFHN01 (sample SAMEA3504130, study PRJEB24116) | mouse gut metagenome | biome: mouse gut; feature: mouse-associated habitat; material: faeces | place: Denmark | collected 2011
GTACTTAGGGGAGACCACGGCCTTGCCGGTCTGGTCGATGTAGCCCCATTTGCCGCCCTTCTTCACCGCCGCCAGTCCCTCGGAAAAGCCGGAGGCGGCCTCGTACTGGGCGGACACCACCTCTTTGCCGGTTTTGTCGATGTAGCCCCACTTATTGCCCTTGCACACCCGGGCCAGCCCCTCGTAGAAGGCACCCACCGTGTCATAGGAGAGGGGGACGATCTCCTTGCCGGTCTGGTCGATGAAGCCCCACTTGCCGTTCTTGCACACGGCGGCCAGCCCGTCCGCGAAGGACACGGCCCGGTCATATTGCAGGGCGATAGCCTCCTTGCCGGACTTGTCGATAAAGCCCCATTTCCCGTTCTTGTGGACCAGGGCCAGGCCCTCCGCGGTGAAGTTGTATGTACCGTCGTACTGGGGGGCCACCACCGTCTTGCCGGTCTTGTCGATGAAGCCCCACTTCTTGTTGGCGCTCACCATGGCGAGGCTGCCGCTGAAGGGATACACGTATTCGTACTGGGCTGGAATGACCAGCTTGCCGGACTTGTCGATGAAGCCGTACTTGCCGCCCGTGCACACGGCGGCCAGCCCCTCGGAGAAGCTGGAGGCGTCCTCATATTGCAGGGGGACGGCTACCTGACCGGCAGTATTGATGTACCCGGACTTTCCGTCCTTGCCCACCGCCGCCAGCTCCTCAGAGAAGACCAGGGCGTACTCGTACTGCGGGGCGATGGCCATCCGGCCCAGCCGGTCCGTATAGCCCCATCTGCCGTCCTTGTTCACGGCGGTGAGGGGGTCCGAGAAGTACGGCGTGTCCTCCAGGGTGACGCCCTTCTCCAGCCAGGAGGGGGTATAGGTCTGGGCCGCGAAGGCCGGGATGACGAGGCTCAGGCAAAGTGCGAAAGCCAGCGCCAGGGTTAACAGCTTTTTCTTCATTGTGACATTCTCCCTTGTTGTAAAAAAGTAATGATTCTTGATAATCTTTGCCAAGAGTTCGACCATATTATAAAGAAATGGTGCATATTTTTATCAGCTGTCAAACCTGTAGGCGCGATAAACCATATCATAAGCGGCATTGCTCTCCGCAGGAACAGCCTCAAATAATATTTCGTTAGTTGCGAAATCAATATCGTAAAAAAAGGCTAGACTTTTTGACGACCACATTCCGCTGCTGAAAACGTACCGCTGGGCGCTTCCATCAATTTTTTGTGCATTTCCTTGATATGGAGAAAACATTTTTTCGATATAATGCTCACGGAATGATACCAACTCTTTTGATTCTTCATCCAATGTGTATTCCACAATACGTGTTTGCCCATTGTCGTACCCATTGTCAAATACACTATATGTAGACGGCCCTATTTTTCTGATATCGTGCTGACGGGATGTTTTCTGTTCTGGCTCAAGTCCAAACATATCCCCTACCCCGCTCAAAACCCAAATAATGTCGCCCGTCTGCCGGTCTATTTTCAACATGGCCTCTAGTTGCCTGAACGAGCAGAAAAAGTTATGATCGTCAGGGTCGATGTCAACAGAATTACAGTGGGCATAGTCCGACCATCCACATTCTTCATTATAAAAATCATTTGCCTCAATAGAATATTCATATAGTTCAGGATAATCGCTGCTATACCACTCAAAGATAACTTTACCGTCTTTCACCTCTTGAATGACAGTGGATACGATTCTCGCCCCAAACCTGGAATGCTCCACTGTATCAGGGATATTGTTTACACGCTCCGGAACATAGCCTAATAATACATAATGATTCTTGTCCAGCATGAGGAACTCATGCTGGTCCAGCGGAATATCCGCTGGAGTTCGGTCCGTTTTGTACAAGCTTTTTACCGTGTCCACAACATGATAATTTTCATCAAGAATAATCTCCTTCGAATTGGGCCCCGCCCCCACCGCTAAACTCGGGTACTGATGGGAGTTATGACTTGCCGCTATTAAATAATATGTTTTTTGATTGACCTCTGTTTTTTTAAACTCATTGATGTATCTAGCGGTACTGTTGGGGTCACAGTAATAAAATATGATCTTCCCCTCGTGATCCATCTTCAGCGCATAGCCATCATGGGCATAGTAATACACGCCATCTGAGACATTGCTTATCACATTGTAATCAGTAATTGCATTGGGCAGGGTCCGAATGTACTGCTCCCCAGTCTCACCAGTTACTTGATTTTTATAACGAATAATAACTGCAATATCCTTAGAGAGCGTTTCCACCTGCACTTTAGCCAGTTGACCGCTTTCTGCCTGCACGCCATCAATTGTAATATCCCAGCCGTTGTATTCCCCCATTTGAAAATCCATTGGAAATTCTGTTGTCATAAGGGGTATTTCCTGGCAAAATCTATTGCTTTGCATATCAAGCGTCATCGGAATTCCCTGCACCGTAATCGTAATAAAGCGGCTGGGCTCAACACTGCCCAAGCTTAGGTTAGGCGGATCTTGTTCATAATTCTCTCCCCATGCGCAGGAACACATAGTAACCAAGCAGAGTAGGCACATGAGAAAAATGATAATAGAGATTCTTTTCTTCATCTTTATGGTCATACCTTTCTAGTGCGCTGCAAAGCACAAGGGGAGACAGAATGCAGGCACCTTTAATGCGGCAAATAGAGACTTGCTAAGCCATGCTTAACGCGGTGAAGCAAAAAAAGCGAAATTTCACCTTAACTACCGCAATCCTTTAGAAAGCATCGCATTTCTTTCTTGATTTTACTTTGCTGCGGCTTATTTTTTCACACCGCTTCTATTTTAGCTTTATACCTGCAGCAGGTTTAATAGCAGCGCTTGTTTCAACGCTTGGTCCATATTGTAATATTTGAAATCCGCCAGACGCCCGCAACAGACCAGGTTGGGGATTTGATCCGCCAGCTCACGGTACTGCGCGTACTGTTTCTGGCTCGCCTCTGTCAGTACTGGATAATAGGGCTCCATATACGCTCCCTCCTGGTATGGCAAAGGATATTCCACCGCATAACTGGAGCCGGGCCCATTTTGTATTGGAAGCTTCTTGTATTCTGTGATTCTGGTATAGTCCTTTTCCTGGGGATAGGCCACCACCGGCGCCAGCTGGACACTGTCCCGCTCCGTATACTTCCACTCAAACCGCAAAGAGCGGTAGGGCAGGCGGCCAAAAACGCAGCCAAACAGTTCGTCCAAGGCCCCGGTATAAACCACAGGGAACGATACTTCTGTCCGATCCAGCCACAAAACGTTATCCCGCACACTCAGCCAATCTAACGCCTCGACACCGAGTTTAACTGTGATGTTTGGATGGTCCAGCAGATTTTCAAAAAATCTGGCGAAGGAATGGACCGGCATGGCTTGATAGGGATCATCAAAATATCCTTCGTCATAAGAAAAGCGTAGCGGCACCCGTTTCAATACGCTTGGGTCAATCTCCGAAGGAGACACCCCCCACTGCTTGGCCGTGTAGGGAGCATAATCGTTTTGGAAAAGATACTCCGCATAAGCCCGAATGTCGGGGTCGGGATGCTCCAATACCTCCACCACGGTGGCAAATTCCCGCCCCTCAAACACGTTCTGAAGTTTTTCCCGCAGAGATGCCGCCTGTTCCGGCGGATAAAAGGCGTCAATTGTCGTGAAATTGAAGGGAGTCGGAGTATATTTTCCGTCCCACACCGCGCCACAGGTCAGCTTATAATCTTTCCACCGCTCGAAACGGCACATATAGTCGTAGAGGTCTTTCTTTTTTGTGTGGAATGTGTGCGGCCCATACTTTTGCACCAGGAAGCCGTGCTCATCGACGTAGTCATACATATTTCCGCCGATATGCGCTCGGCGCTCCCAGATCTCTACATGTTTTCCTCGCTCTGCCATGCTTCGAGCGACTACACTGCCGGTCAAACCGCAGCCAACCACCAAAACATCCATATCAAAACGCTCCATAACGGTTGACAAATTCCGAATAGCTTTGCAGATTTCGGTCTTTTTCCGCCAAAATGACATTTTCAATGCCGCCAATCAGTTCCAGCGGCCATGCCACGCCAAGCTCTGGGTCATCCCATAGGATGCCATCGTCATATTCCCCATAGAATTTTTCAGCACACTTGTAGGATACCACCGACTCTTCCAGAACCAGATAGCCATGGGCGCAACCTGCGGGTATGAGAATCTCCCGGTGATTTTCACCTGTCAGGTCGAAACTCCGCCATTCCTTAAAAGTAGGGCTGTCTTTACGCAGGTCCACCGCCACATCCCAAACATGACCCCAAATGCAGCGCACCAGTTTGGGCTGCTGCTTGACCCGCTGAAAGTGCAGCGCCCGGATGACTCCTTTGCGGCTGGTGGTGTAAAATACCTCCGCCAAATCATGATAGACACCGTTGGCTTCAAAGACCTCTTTGGAATAGTCTTTGGTAAAGCAGCCTCGAATATCCTCCGCGTTGAAAGGGGTTACCTCGATCAGGCCGGGGATCCCGGTCTCCTGAAACGCAAATTTTTGATTCATTACAGCGCTTCCTCTCTTTTCCACCATTCCATCGTCCGTCTGCACCCTTCCGCAAAGCTGACCTCGGCCCGGAAGCCAGTATCGGCCTCTGTCTGCGAACAGTCGAAAGCCTCCAACGGCAGGTCAACACCTGTAAATGGGACGCTGCCAAATTGAAAAGCTAGATTTGGAGCTATCGCCGCCCGCATTTCCAACAGAAAATCTCTCAGGGACCGCGCCGAAGAGCTGCCGATCAAATATTCATGGAAGGGCTTCCCATTCTCACCGATCAGGCGGAAAGCCCGGGCAACGTCATCAATGTACACAAAATCATAATTCTGCGTCCCGGCAGTAAACTGAGGTGCTTCACCACGCAGGCATTTTTGAATCGTAGTATTTATCAGCCGTGGGCTGCGCTCCCCAGGTCCGTAGGCATTCGTGATCTCAGGCCAGACGAGTTCGACCCCAAGCTGCGCTGCCACAGACATACACATGACATGGGCAATCAGCTTTCCACCCCCATAAATATAACCTGGACCAGGTCTGTTTCCCTGGGTATAGGCCGCCGCCATTGTCTCATGCTCCATGATGCTGCCCGCACACAGCACCCGCTTGCAGCCTAGCTCTTTAGCCGTGCGCAGAGCGTCTACTGTCCATTGTGCATTCTGAAGCTGTAACGCGGTATCTGCACGGGCAGGTCCCGCACTCCCTGCCCACGCGAGATGAAAGAAAACGTCATACTTTTGCTCAGGAACCTTGTGGGCAAGTTTCTCAATCTGGGCTAATTCCAATGGAACAAAGCTTACCATATCATCATCCGGAAGGTTTTCCCGATGGCCTGCAAGGTCTACCGCAAAGACTGTATAATCATGATGCAGAAGCTCCCGGACCAATGCGCCGCCCACAAAGCCATTTGCTCCGGTCACAATTGCTGCTTTCATCTGTTATTCCTCCATGTACAGTCGAATCTGCCGGTCCATCTCCGCCGGGATCTCCCCACCAGACAGCCACACCTTGGTCCACTCTACGGTATGCTCCACAGCCTCCCCAATCTGCCAACGGGGACTCCATCCAAAAACCGATTTCAGCTTGGAGCAGTCCAGCTTTAAAAAGCTTGCCTCATGGGGCGCGTCCATATCAGGGCAGCTTTTCCAATCCATTCCCTCGCCCCATTTTTCACTGAACAGACTCACCAAGCCACCGGTCGTCACACAATCGCACTCATCCGGGCCCACATTGTACCAACCAGCCAAGGCTTTGTCCTCATACTGTCTCTGAGCGATCATCAGGTAGGCAAACAGAGGCTCCAACACATGCTGATAGGGCCGGGTGGAGTGGGGATTCCGCACCTTAATAGGCTTTCCTGCCTGCACAGAGCGAACACAGTCGGGGATAATCCGATCGTTGGCAAAGTCGCCGCCACCAATCACGTTTCCCGCTCGGGCGGTAGAGATGGCAACATCGGAGTTGACAAAGAAACTGTTCAGATAGCTGTGAGTCACCAACTCCGAGCAGGACTTGGAGTTGGAATAGGGGTCAAAACCGTCTAGGGGTTCGTTCTCCCTATAGCCCCAGGTCCATTCATTGTTGTGATAGACCTTGTCGGTGGTCACGTTCAGGAAACTTTTCACACCGGGAACCAGCCGGACGCACTCCAGGATGTTTACCGTGCCCATCACGTTGGTCGCATAGGTATACACCGGATTTTTATAGCTGTCTCTCACAATGGGCTGAGCCGCCAGGTGGAGGACAATCTCCGGTTGAGCCGCATTAAAGGCCGCTTTCAGCGTCTCCAGGTCACGGATATCCCCGGTCGCGGAAATCATTTTGTCATCCAGGCCAGCCAAAGAGAAAAGGTTGGGCTGGGTTGGCGGCTCCAGGGAATAGCCGGTAACCACAGCCCCGGCCCCTACTAAAATACGGCACAGCCACGTGCCTTTAAAGCCGGTGTGGCCGGTGACAAAGACCCGCCTACCGCGGTAAAATTCCAAGTTGAAATTCCCCATCAGTCACTCCACACTTTCCAGGGGGCCTGTCCGCCGGCCCAGAGCTTTTCCAGCTGCTCCTTTTCCCGCACCGTATCCATACACCGCCAAAAGCCGGTGTGCTTGTAGGCCATGAGTTGACCCATCTTCGCCGCCGTCTCCAAGGGCTTTTTCTCCAGCGCGGTGGCATCATCGTCGATCAGGTCGATGAACTCCGGCTGGCAGACCATGAAACCGATATTAATCTGATTCCCGTCTCCCTGCGTTTTCTCCCGGAACTCATTGACCTTCCCGTCCGGGCCGATGTCCAGCACGCCGAACCGCTGGCCTGCGTTGTATGCCGACATGGTCACCAGCTTCCCGTGGGATCTGTGGAACTTCACCAGCGCGGAAATGTCCAGATTCGACACCCCATCTCCGTAGGTGAGCATGACCGGCTCGTCCCCAACATAGTTCCGCACCCGCTTTACCCGACCGCCGGTCATGGTATTCAGTCCGGTATCTACCACCGTCACTTTCCAGGGCTCGGAGGAGTTGTGGTGGACTGTCATCTCACTTTTCCCGTGGGTGAAATCGTATGTAATGTCCGAGGTGTGGAGGAAATAGTCGGCAAAATATTCCTTGATGACGTGCTGCTTGTAGCCTGCGCAGATGATGAACTCGTTGTAGCCGTGCTGGCTGTACAACTTCATGATATGCCAGAGGATGGGTTTGCCGCCTAGCTCCACCATGGGTTTGGGCTTGAATTGGCTTTCTTCACTGATTCGGGTGCCGAAACCACCGGCCAGGATCACTACCTGCATGGTATTTCTGTCCTTTCTCATTCGTCATTCTCCATCTTTTCCGCGTTGTCCGCTTCGACCGCCTTCGCCGGGCGGTACTTTGGTCTGAAAATATAGTAGATCTGCTTACAGAACCGCCAGCGCAGAGAACCTTTGGGAATCAAGAGCTTCGCGAATTTGCGGCGGCGGGTTCCAGGCGGCAGGAGCTTGTCCGCCAGTTTGCGGGCACCGGAGCGCCTATCCGACACGTTGTTGCAAGTAAGTGCTAATGAAATTCTTTCATCTATTAGCCTACTCAATATTACTTCATAATACATACTTCTACGTGCATTTAGCCAAAAAGTACTGGATAATTTGCCCTCTGGCGCTGCCCACGGTTTTGGATGCGCCGCAAAATGCAAAATCTTAATTCGTGTTGCACAACATCGGTACGCTTCATAGTAATCTGAAGGAGCAAGAGCGATTAGCCGTTCGACATCCTGGTTTGTTGGAACATAATAGTTCCATTCAGGACCAATATATTTAATCTTCCCTTCCAGTAGGAGGTTTAAGAGATCTTGCTCCTGATAGCGGTATTTGTTTGTTTTTGACAAAAGCACAACTTGTTCCATCGTATACAAATGCCGCATTTTTTCTAAATCTAAAAGCACAACACCTGTGTTGATATAGTGGTAAGGATCCATGAGCGGATAATCTGTTTTAATGTACGACCTTATCCCGGCAAAATCGTCTGCAATCATGCCTTGCCAAAGGATGTCTTTGACCCCTGCGGCAACACATTCTCCCAAATCTGTCTCATATAATTTTGAAAGGCCGCTTTGCAGCACAATATCAATATCCATGATAATTGCACGCGAATACTGCGGCAAAAGCCAGGGAGCAAATAATCGGTAATATGCCTCAGCCGCGTAAAGAGGACAAGAAACATAGTACTCGTCCGCCGCAATGGCACTGGGTTGGCAGAACCGAATGGAAATATTTTTTTGATTGCATGAAATAGCTTTTATGTTTAAGATGTCCGTTTCCTCAATATTTTTATGAAAAATGATAACATCATAAAAATACCCCTCTTCTACATAATTAATGAGGTTTTCCAAGAAGACCGCGAGGTAGGGAACATATTTGACGCTTGACATAACAACTACAGGAATCGTGTGTTCTGATAATACTGGGAGCACCGATGAAGCATCACAATTTCTATCTATAAATATGTCAGATCCGCATTCTTCCCACATACGCGCCGCATTTCTCATTGATCCTGTTCCTCACATCGGGTTATTCCGGTTTAACAGGGCCACCCACGAAATTTAAAATAAATCTTTTTTATAACTGCCCGCCGTTTTGTTCCATAAGGCAGAAAGATACGGACGATTCGTTTTACTGTACGCTTGAATAGATGCCCCTGTGGATAATACTCGGTTTGAGTCGCAGGAATCGGAAATTGCTGGTTTATCCGCTGTTCTGCTTGAAAATCAAAAAGGCGGAACAGTATGGGTTCATAAAACGGAGTTTTCCTGGCCGTTTCCCAAAAAGCATCGGCTAAATCCTCATCTGGAAAAAACCAAGGTTTTCCCACGTCCGTATAATGAATCACTTTTGGAGCGGCATGAGCAAGTCTATATTCCTCCTGCAGCTCCTGAGGCGCATAGCTTATGTAATCTTTCTTCCGTTCTCCTGGCCGGTCGCTCCAAACTGGACAATCTGGAGGCATGTTCCATTCCTGCCCTAAAAAGTACACCTTTCCAACACAGTACTGATTTAATACGTCTTGGTCCATGATACGATACATATTTGCAGCGGCGTCTCCTACTAGCTTCGCTGCTGAGAACGTGTTCCGCATAGCTTCTGCGTTAAACACCATAATTCCCGCGTTAAAATAGTTGCACGCCTCGCTTCCCAGGAACTCTCTTACATATGCAAATCCCTTTTCATCCCGGCCATGCAAAAATCCTGACATCACAACGTCCCTGCTGGCAGCTATATAATTGTCTCCTATGTCGAATTCCAGCAGCTTTGCCGGGTCCTCACATATAATCATATCGCTGTCAAGAAATATTAGTTTTGAATACTTTTCGAAAACCCATGGAACTATCAGCCGGAAATAAGTCTCTACGCTGATGTGTGGATAGGTGAAAAGTTGATATTGCGCTATGTAGCCGTTCATGTCCACTAGGCGCAGAGAAACATTTCTATATTGCTGAATCATATGCAACAGCGCATCCTGCAGGTCCCTGCTTATTCCGGTGGTCATTATAAAAATGTCGTAACACAATTCCAAAGACATATGATTCAGAATCGACTGAATCGTAACCCCACAAAATGGCGCGTAATAATCACTAGAGCTCAACACGATGGGGACACCATTCTGGGGAAAAGCAGGCTGAATTACATCTCCTTCAAAAAACACTTTCATTGGAGCTGTATTGATATATGCTTCCCTCATGGCTCCTCCACCCACTTCCAGCGTCGAAGTTTGAAATACCAGCGTTTCACAGCTCGTCTGCGTTTTGAGCCGTAAGGCAATATGACTGCCGACCAACGCTTCACAGTCCATTTCCACTCTTTCCATACGCCCATTGGCTGCATGTCCCGCCGTAGTTCCGCAGGGCTTACCACAGTTCGGTTCATCTGCTCTCCGCTCATTCTAGCCAAAATTTGTGTATAAATTGGGAGCTCTCTGGCCACGTTCCAAAATTCGTACCCTAAATCCTCATTGGGATTGGTCCATGGTTTCAACCAATCCGCAAAATGGACTGTGTGAGGATGCATCCGCGCTTTCAAATATGCGTCTCTGATAGAATGAGGCGCTTTCTGAATATAAGGCCATTTTAAACCGGCTACATCTGTTGTCATATTCCAGGCCAAATTTAAAATGACCACATCTTTGCCGCAAAGCGTATTCAAAGCATCCTGATCCAGCAAATAGTATTGGTTATCCTGCGCATCCTGCAACACCCGCTCCGCCGTATACTCCTGCCGAAACCGGGCCAAATTGAAAACAAGCACGCCAGAATTCAAATAAAGATAAGGATTCTCCATATGGAGCTTGTTTCGGCAATAATCCATCCAGCCATACTCTCCAAATGAACGGTCTGATGGGTCATTAATGGCACCGACTACAACAGCGTCAATACAGGCCCCCAAAAACGCATTCCCAATTTCCTCCTGATACAATTCTGCTATATCGCTTTTTAATACCATATCGCAGTCACAGTAGATCACTTTTCCGTAATGCGTCAGCATATATGGATAGAGCAGCCGGAAATAGGACTCCACTCCGAAATGATCGTGGACTTTAAGCGCATATTGGCTTAAATACTGATCAACATCCAGAAAGCGCAGAGAAATATTTTCCCGCCCCTCCAGGACCCCGCCAAGCATCTTCATCGTTTTCGGAGTGATATCTTTTGTAAATATTAAGATGTCATATCCGTATGCAGAAGAAGAACAATTGAGCAGCGACTTTAAATAAACTGCAGCATAAGGAGAGTAATACTCGCTGCAACTTAGTGCGATTGGGATATTGTTTTTGGGAAAGGCCGGCCTCGGGTCTACCATTTTTTCCAACTGCACTTCACACCCTCCCATCCAGAACTGTTGCAAGTTTTCGGGATGCGGCGGAATATTGATACCTATCATGAGCTAAACGATATAAAATGCTTTCACAGAATGGACTTTCACGCGCAAATTCCCAGAAAAGGTACCCATGGTCGATGATTTCTGTACTCCATGGCTTCTTTTGATCACACCAATGCCAGACCTTGGGGTGCATCCGCCCGTCTGCGTAAGTGCGGTCCATATCCAATTGTTTAAGCAGTTGATTCAGTTGTTTTCCTCGTCCTATCGAATCCGCTAGTACATTCCATGCAGGATGCAAAAAGTCAATTGCATCTTCGCACAGTATATTCAATATATCTTGGTCACAAAAAAGAAACGGGGAGTCCCTATCAACTGCAATCTGCAATATGTAAGGAAGTGAGAAATTTTCTCGGAACATCGCCAGGTTCCACACCATGACCCCAGTATTGACATAGGGAGTGCCAGCATCTATACCCAGTACATGAGTGTTGTAATTCTCCCAAAATGGACCACAATAGTTTTGATTATATATATATATTGGGTCAATTATGGCAGCAAACATATTGATACGCAGGTCGGTTCGGTACAGTTCTGCTGGATCTTGCAGCCAAACCAGGTCACTGTCACAATAGATCACCTTCTCATAGCCAGTAAGGATATATGGAATAAAAACACGAAAATAGGATTCAATGGTAAAATGCGCGGCGTAATAAAGCGGATAAAGGCTTTGGATATGTTCCGCCATATCAACAAAACGAAGGGAGACGTTTTCATGGTTTTTAACCATCTGGGACATGGTTTCTCTGTTTAGGAGGGTCATATCTTTAGTCAATATTATTAGGTCATAGTTGCTGTCCAGCGAGCAGCATTTCAAGATAGACTGTACTACGACCGATGTATATGGGGCATAATAATCACTTGCGCACATTATAATTGGAACATTATTTTCTTGAAAAGCAGGTTCCAATTTGCTCACCTCTATTTCTCATCAATGTAACCAATCAGCATAACCTCAGCAATCAAATCTTGGTATGTTGTCTTACGAATTGAAAAATGATATGGGACTCCCCAAGACTCAATCAGCGGCTTTATTTCAAAAAAGTCTTTTGGAGTATGGTATACAGAGATCAACAAAATTGGCCGATCCCTCAAAATGGTCTTTTTTGCCCCTTGAATTGCAGCCAACTCGGCCCCTTCGATATCCAGCTTGATTAGCCCAACAGAAATCTTGTTCTTTTCAACATACTCATCAATACTGGTCAGGTAAATAGCTTCTTTCTCTTGCCCGTTAATATTTTGCAATGTTCCATTCGAAATGCTGCTGCATGAGGGATATTCGCAGCTATAAAGTGTGGTTGAATGGGACACATTGGATAATCCAACAGGATTGAGCTGAACTATTTCTTCCAATTTGTTTGTCTGCGCCGTTATTTTCAATTGATCAAAATTATCCGAATCAGGCTCAAAGCAATGTATCATCGCCGGTTTATATTCTGAAAAAGCCAACATGCTGTCCCCCCAGCATGCTCCGCCATCAATAATGTGGCAGCCAGCCAACCGGGCCTGCACCCTCTCGGGCAGTAATTTTAAGCCATTGTAAAATTCTACAACTGTTGTCTCTAATATGTGATTCCCCAAAATACTGTGCTTTTCAGAAAATTCCTGGGCAAATCTGGTATGGCTCAGCCCTTCCAGTTCCCATGGTTCATAAAGGGCATTTTTGCAATATAAGAACTTGCCCGCGTCCCGCTGCTGAGGTAATATTTCAAAGTTACGCAGACACAGCAAATCAATTATATGTTCGCTTTCTTTGTCCAGATTTAGCTTTAACGCCTGCTTTTTTTCATCTATTTCCCCAAAATGCTCCCCAAAATAGCGTCTCCACACAGGAACCAACCAGGCCGCATAGCACGCCGAACAATATTGAGCTTGGAACAAAGATAAAGTATTGCTATTTGCTTTTATTTGATAAAGCTCTGTATCCAACATCGCAATCTGTTGCGTGAGTGTATCGATTTTTGACTGCGTCTGCGCTGCATAATCTATGGCTTCCTGCTTTAAGCCCTCAATAATCCGTTGGCTCTGATAAAACTTTTTTTGCAGGAATCGACATTCCTGCTGATATACGGCCTTGCTCTGGGACAGGCTGGAAATCTTTGAATCATATTCAGCACATCGTGTTTCTAATGATTCTTCTTCTACAACTCTTTTTTTGCTATCCGGCATATTGCCAACCCACCTTTGTCGTATATAGCGCAGACTTCCTTGGGGCTATTCTCTTACTTTTTACTATTTTGGTTACCCCAGATCTCTGGCAGGGTCACGTTATAGCTTATCTTTTCTACCATTCTTCGCTCTTGGTTTTTATCACGTCTGCCTCTCCACGCACATGCCGCTCCAGCTGATTCAGTGATCTTATAATCGATCTGTGCCGCGGAGAAGGACCAGTTAGCGCTTCTTCATTTAACATTTATGCTCGGACGCAGTAGTGGTTGCAGCTCGCTCATGATCACACAGAGTTTCCTACTTTTTAGGGGACCTTGTCAGTCGATAATATACAGTTTTACATGCCTCCCGCCGTCTTGACCCCAACGGGAAAAACGGTTTGGCTACGGCCCTCACCGCCCGGTCCAGACCGTAATTGATATACCATTTTGCCAAAGCCGGACGGCTCATGGACTTGGTTTCCCCAAACAAAACCAGTTGACGCTGGCTTGTGCGCCAACGTTCATGATTGAGCACTTGATGCAGAAAAATACCAAACAGCATTTCCCCCACGTAGGCAGGCGTGCGCCGCATCTCAGCGGTATAACCGGTGGTATCCAACTCCCGCTCCAACGCCTCCATAATTGGAAACTGAAGGCGGCAAAGCCGGTCAAACAGTTCGCTTTTCATGACATAACAGTTGTAGCCCCGGTGGAGATTACCCCTGAAATATTCTTTTGCGGCGGCGCTGTACTCTGGTGCCAGCTCCTCAATGAGAAAAAACAAACGGTCAATCACCTTTTTCTCAAAGAAAATACCGTCGTGAGCCTCCCAGAGATGGCGGACCGTCCTGGCCTTTCCGTGGGGAAGCGGCATCCGCTCCACTGGCGCAGGCTGGGGGATGACCAGGTCGTATTGGGCGATTTCCCCCGCCATTGCCTCCCCATTCAGTAAGCCGAATCGCTCCATACTGCCGGGGGATAAAACCGCACAGGGCACTAAACCGTGGTCCCCCGTGCGATATTCCCGCTTTTCGAAGGACAGATAGCGCCGGTAGTGGCACAGGCCGCAGTAATCAGCTCGCACATTTTTCCATGCCCAATATTGCACCGTAAATTCGCAAAAGCTCCCGCGTTTATCAGAAATGTTATCCCCCGTATCATCCCCGAGCAGCCCACGGGGGTTTTTTTTATCGAATACCGCGCCGCATCGGACGGGAACATAAAGCGGGTTGTCCACTACAACGCTGTCAACATCGATTCGCCTGGACACAAATATTTTGATATCGGGCCTATCCTCCCGCATATCCATCACATGCATCGCCAGCCTTCCCGGCCATTTGGATTTTCCCCCGCTCCAGCCAAACCACTCTGCTGCACATCTCCCTGATCTGCTCAATGTTGTGGGACACGAACAGTACGGTCGTCCCGCCACCCATGAGCTCAAGCATCCGCTTTTTGCTTTTATCTTGGAACTGGGCGTCGCCCACCGACAGGATCTCATCCACAATTAAAATCTCCGGCTGCACAACCGTAGCGATGGAAAACGCCAGCCGCGCCAGCATCCCCGAGGAGTAATTGCGGATGGGCGCCTCAATGAACTGCCCCAACTCGGAGAACTCCACAATCTCATCGTACTTTGCGTTCAAAAACCCCTCGCTGTACCCCAATATCGCTCCGTTGAGGAAGATGTTCTCCCGGCCTGTCAGGTCAAAGTCGAACCCGCTACCCAGCTCCAGCATGGGCACCACGTTCCCATGGCACGTCACGCTGCCCCCCGTGGGTTTCAGGATGCCCGAAATCACCTTCAGCATGGTGCTCTTTCCCGCGCCATTGCGCCCAATCAATCCTAGTGTCTCGCCCTTTTCCACCGTAAACGACACATGGTCCAGCGCGGTGAATTCTCGATAATGCAGTTTCCCCCGCAGTGCGGTGGTGACGAACTCCTTCAGCGACATGATTTTGTCACTGTTCATCCGAAAGCGCATGGTCACATCATTGACCTCTATCATTGTCCTGCTCATGTTTCTCACCCCTCACAGATACAGGACAAAACGGTCCTGGCTCTTTTGGAACACTGCGGCCCCCACCACCAGCGCCGCCAATGCAATGAGCATACATTGGATGTACGTTATGGGTTCCGGCGATATTCCGTTTAAAATACAGGTGCGGGCGTTTTTCAGGAAATGATATAGCGGATTCATCTGAAGGATGATCTTAAGATTGTCAGGCAGGATGGTTTCCGGGTAGAAAATGGGGGTGGCGTACATCCAAATCATACTGAGAACTCCCCAGAGAAATTGGGTGTCCCGGAAGAATACCATGGAGGCCGACAGCAACAGCCCCAAGCCCAAGCTGAAGATTACCAGGCATACCAGGAAGTAGAGCATCAGCACCGCCGACTTTTGAAACTGCACGCCGGTAATCACACATACGATCAGCATAGGAATCAGGGAAATTGCCAGATTTACTACCGAGGACATGACCCTTGTCAGGGGATAGATATACTTCGGCATATAGACCTTGGTAATGAGTCCGGCGTTGACCACAATGGAACCCAGCGCCATCCCACAGGCCTCTGAGAAAAAATTGAACATCACTGTACCGATAATCAGATAGGCAGCAAAATTGGGCACATCGCTTTTGAAAATTGTAGAAAACACAAAATACTGGACCAGCATCGTGAGCAGGGGGTTGAGAAAACTCCAAAAAATGCCCAAAATAGACCGTTTGTACTTAGTTTTAAAATCCCGGTCTACCAGCTGGCGGATCAGAAAGCGGTATTTCCGGACCGCGATCACCGCGTTGACCACATAGCTGCGC
>OFHN01001541.1_pt1 | contig 15831 bp, 7 predicted proteins | sample 1521321 | NCBI WGS metagenome assembly OFHN01 (sample SAMEA3504130, study PRJEB24116) | mouse gut metagenome | biome: mouse gut; feature: mouse-associated habitat; material: faeces | place: Denmark | collected 2011
AATTTTTCTTCCTCCGGCACCTGCATGGTATAGCCCAGCGCTCCCATGGTTCTGGGCACAATGGTGATTTTCTGAACAGGCTCCGCATCTTTCTGCAGTGCGGTTACCAGCGCGTGGCCCACTTCGTGATATGCAACCATCTTCTTTTCTTTCGGTCCCATAATCCGGTCTTTTTTCTCTTTTCCGGCAATGACAACTTCCACAGATTCAAATAAATCCGACTGATTTACGTATTTCCTGCCGCTTTTTACGGCATTAATGGCCGCTTCGTTAATCATATTGGCCAGATCGGAGCCTACCGCCCCGGAGGTTGCCAATGCAATGGCATCCAAATCCACCGAATCGTCCATCAGTACATTCTTGGAATGTACCCTTAAGGTTTCCTTCCGCCCCTTCAGATCCGGCTTGTCCACGATAATCCGGCGGTCAAAACGCCCCGGACGCAGAAGCGCCTTATCCAGCACTTCGGGACGGTTGGTAGCCGCCAGAATCAAAACCCCCTTGGAGCTGTCAAAACCGTCCATCTCCGCCAGCAGCTGGTTCAGCGTCTGTTCCCGCTCGTCATTGCCGCCGTATCTGGTATCACGACTTTTTCCAATCGCATCAATCTCATCAATAAAAATAATGCATGGAGCCTGCTTCTGTGCTTCCTTAAACAAATCCCGGACACGGGAGGCTCCCACGCCCACAAACATTTCTACAAAATCAGATCCTGCCAGAGAGAAAAATGGCACGTTCGCCTCTCCTGCCACTGCTTTTGCAAGCAACGTCTTTCCAGTTCCAGGAGGTCCCACAAGCAAAGCCCCTTTGGGCAATTTTGCGCCTATTTCCGTATATTTCTTTGGGTTATGCAGAAAATCGACAACCTCCTGCAGAGAGTCTTTCGCCTCGTTCTGACCGGCAACATCCTTAAAGGTCACGCCTGTGGACTTCTCCACATAAACCTTTGCAGTGGATTTGCCAACGCCCATGACGCCGCCTCCTCCCATTTTACGGAAAATTAGAAAATACAACAGCACCCATACCAGCACAAGGGGCAGGATATAGCTGACCATGTTCCAAAGGATGACCGAGGACATGTCCTCCACCGTGCCGCTGAACTTAACTCCATGCTCTCTTAGCAGCGGCAGCAATGCCTCGTCATTTAGCTGCGCCGTGTAATATGTGATACGGTATAATTTATTCTCGGTCTTGGGTTTGATTTTAATTTTGTTGGAAGTAAATGTTACCTCCTCCACCTTGTCATTTTCTACCAAGCTGACAAATTCCGAATACGAAATCTCCTTATTGGTAGCGTCCCTGGCACAACTGTTCAACAAGCTTGTTAAAAACAGAACCAGAAGCGCGGCAAGTATAAAAATCATAACCGTCATGCCATTCCGGTTATTTCCGCCGTTATTATTGTTATTACCGCCATTTCCATGATTGTTATTGTTTCCTTTGTTCTCCATCTATTTCCTCCTGAATATCGCAAACAAGCTCCTTTTTATTATATGTGCAATTCCTTCGAAAAGCAACCTATTTCTTTCTAAACTTTTCTACAATATTTCTAAAGTTTTTATAAACTTTTCTGTAAAAGTCCTGGATTTCTTTTCACTTAGGTTGTATAATATACTAGTTATCGAGAACGCTACATAAAATAAGAAAGAAAAGTATAAGGAGGGCTACTATGTCCGTAAAATACGTCTTTGTCACTGGCGGCGTCGTATCTGGCCTGGGAAAGGGAATTACAGCAGCTTCCCTAGGACGCCTGCTGAAAGCGCGCGGCTACAAAGTTACCATGCAGAAATTTGATCCCTATATCAATATCGATCCAGGAACCATGAATCCTATTCAGCATGGAGAGGTCTTCGTCACCGACGACGGCGCTGAAACAGATCTGGATCTTGGACATTATGAACGCTTTATTGATGAAAATTTAGGAAAAAATTCCAATGTCACCACTGGAAAAGTATATTGGTCCGTGTTGCAAAAAGAACGCCGGGGCGATTACGGAGGCGGGACAGTTCAGGTAATTCCTCATATTACCAACGAGATCAAAAGCCGTTTTTACCGGAATTTTACCACGAAAGACACGCACATTGCCATTATCGAAGTAGGCGGGACGGTCGGAGATATGGAAAGCCAGCCGTTTTTGGAATCCATCCGTCAATTTCAGCATGAAATCGGACATGAGAACGCCATCCTGATCCATGTAACCCTGATTCCCTACATTAGCGCCTCTGGCGAAATGAAGACAAAGCCCACACAGGCAAGCGTAAAAGAGCTGCAGGGCATGGGTATTCAGCCCGATATTATTGTTTGCCGTTCTGAACATCCTTTAGACCAGGGAATCAAAGACAAAATTGCCTTATTTTGTAATGTTCCCTCCAGCCGGGTTTTGCAGAATCTAGACGTGGAATATCTCTATGAGGCGCCGCTTGCCATGGAAAAAGAAAATCTTGCCCAGGTAGCCTGCGAACGCCTTCATTTAGAATGCCCCCAGCCCGATCTCACAGACTGGATTGACATGGTAGACGCCCTGCGTCATCCAGATAAAGAAGTAGATATAGCGCTAGTGGGAAAATATACGGCGCTGCACGATGCTTATATTTCTGTTGTGGAAGCTTTAAAACATGGAGGAATTGCAGAACGTGCCACCGTAAATATCAAATGGGTGAATTCCGAATTGCTCCATGAAGATAATGTAGAAGAAATTCTTGGAAACATGCAGGGAATCCTCGTTCCAGGCGGGTTTGGCGACCGGGGGGTAGAGGGCATGATTACCGCAGCCCGATTTGCCCGCGAACGTAAAATTCCCTACCTTGGACTCTGTCTTGGGATGCAGGTAGCGATCATTGAACATGCCCGCCATGCCTGCGGTTTTCATGACGCTCACAGCATTGAGCTAGATCCCAACACCACCCATCCAGTGATCGCATTGATGCCAGATCAAAACGACGTGGAAGACATCGGCGGAACGCTGCGCCTTGGTTCTTATCCTTGCATCTTGGACAAGGCTTCCAAAGCATTTCGAGTCTACGGAGAAGAAACGATACACGAAAGACACCGTCACCGCTATGAGGTCAACAATGATTACCGCTCTGTTCTTACGGAACACGGCATGAGCCTTTGCGGTCTTTCGCCGGACGGCAGGATCGTGGAAATGATAGAGATTTCTGATCATCCATGGTTTGTCGCTACCCAGGCTCACCCGGAACTAAAGTCCAGGCCCAACCGGCCGCATCCCCTGTTTAAAGGATTTGTGGAAGCCGCAGTAAAGAACAGGAGAGAACATGAGTAACACGCCAAAGCAAATGAAGAAAGACAATCCCTCTAAACGTGGGAATCCATTGATCCGCTGGGTCAAAAACAATCGTTGGAATTTCCTTGCCTTGTTCCTCTGCGCCGTCCTGTTTTTCTGCTTTTACTTTTATGCGCAGTCTGGAAAGGAAGATATTTCAGCCACGGAAGGCCACTCTTCGTACTCAGAATATGAACTTGCCACCGTGCTGTCAGTCACAGAAGACACTACCGAGCCAAGTGAAATATTCGAAGGGAAATATACCGGAAATCAATCCCTGATGGTAAAGATCAACTCAGGACAATATAAAGGCATGACCATGTCGGCGATAAGTTATCTAGGCGCTCTTTACGGCACCCGTCTTTCCGAAGGAGATCCCGTAGTAGTGTCTATCTTTACCACTGACCAGGAAGTAAACAGCATAACGGTTTATGAATTTAACCGTACCTTTCATATTATGTTGATTCTTGCAGGCTTTGTCGCTATCACTGTGATCATCGGACGAAAAAAAGGGCTACAGTCTCTGCTCGGCCTTGCTTTTACCGTGCTGTGCCTGATTTTCGTCTTAATTCCTTTGTTAATGAAAGGGTTCCCCACTCTGATCACGACATTCTTTGTCTGTGTGTATGTCGCAGTGGTAAGCTTTATTTTTATCGCAGGCGTAACAAAGAAATCAGCTTGCGCCATGCTAGGCACTTTCGCTGGACTTGCCCTAGCAGTGCTTTTCGGACTTCTTGCCCAATGGCTCGTCAAAGTCGACGGCATGCGCATGGGAGAATATGTAGACGCATTGTTGCAATTAAAGCAAAAAGGCACGCCTATTCAGCTCAGCGGCCTTTTGATCGGGGGCATGATAATTTCTACCCTGGGCGCAGTCATGGACGTCGCCATGAGCATCTCTTCCTCTATGCAGGAGCTGACATCTGTCAATTCCAGCCTCACAAGGAAAGATTTATGGAGATCTGGCATGAATATCGGACGTGACATGATCGGAACGATGACAAACACCCTGATTCTCGCATTTGTGGGCAGCAGCTTTCTGATGGTGCTTTATATCTACAGTTTAGGAGTCCCAGTCTACGAGCTGCTCAGTTCCACCCTTGTAGCCACGGAAGTCGTGCATGGCATTGCCAGCAGCATCGGCGTCATTGTTTCTGTGCCGCTGACGGTATGGATCGGCACATTCTTCTATACACATAAAAATTAATATGACAGATACATAGCAAAAGGATACCGCAAAATCCTCAGAACAGACGATTTTGCGGTATCCTTTTGCCATTTTTTATTTTTATTCGGTTATTTCAACTAAAATTTCCTATAAGAACAAAGCTGCCGCTTGGGCAGACAATTCGTCTGCCTTTGCAGCAGCTCCCGTTACAGGCTTTTAATTTTTATTTTTTCTTTACTGTTACCTTAAAGGTTGCCTTTGCACCGCTCTTCATGGTCACAGTGATATTTGCCTTTCCGGCTTTCTTTCCTTTTACCACTCCCTTGTTGCTTACGGTAGCTATCTTCGGCTTGTTGCTCTTATAAGATTTCACCTTATCGCTTGATGGGAATTTCTTCTTAATCTGAATCTTAGCCGTCTTACCCACTTTAACCGTAGCTGACTTCTTCTTCAATGTCACAGAAGGATTCTTAACAGTCACAGTAAAGGTTGCCTTTGCACCGCTCTTCATGGTTACGGTAATCTTCGCCTTTCCAGCTTTCTTTCCCTTTACCACTCCCTTGCTACTTACAGTGGCTATCTTTGTCTTATCGCTCTTATAGGATTTCACCTTATCCGTACTCAGAGACTTGCTCTTAATCTTAATGCTTACTGTTTTGCCTTTGCAAATGGTCGCCGTCTTGCTCTTTAAGGTTACCGTATGCTTTTTGACCGTTACCACGCAAGCCGCAGATTTTCCATTTGACGTCGTCGCCTTAATGGTTGCTTTCCCTGCTTTTACACCTTTCACCAAGCCAGAGCTGGTTACAGTTGCCACACTCTTATCTGAAGTGGTCCAGGTGACATTCTTATCAGTCGCATCAGAAGGCAATATGGTTGCGCTAAGCTGTGACGTCTTTCCGACATATACAGAAAGCGTGCTCTTATTAAGTTTCACATCCGTTGCCTCTACGGAAGACGGCAAAACATCAATTTCCGCCCTGTCACGTACACGGAGGCGGTGCAAGAATTCTACTTCACCCAGTTCGTCTACGTCAATGGAGCCAATGCCGACAGCCGTAACCTTGTCACCTGCCTTGACAGATGTTCCAGCGCTGCCAAAGTGATAGTTCTGCGTCTTGGAATTCCAGATGTAGCCATTGATGTATACACATGCTTCATCCCCGGCAGCATCTTTCACATAAATCCGGTCAATCACGCCAGACGTCTCATGCACTCTGCTTACCGTTCCAGATACTTCCATCAACAGACCCACATTGCTATCTGCCATCGCATCTTTATTGCTTACTTTTGCCGGTTCAACAGGATTTGGATTTTCATCCAGTATCTCTACAAATCCGCCGTAATCCTCTGAAAGATTAAGCTTAACCTCGCCACAGTAAGAGGTGATTCCGCCATGCACACGTACCTTTTGTCCTACCTTGTAATCGCCGGAAAGCGGGAAGATGTTGATTCCGCCTGTAGCATCCTGCACATAAGTACAATCTAAGAATGCCGTGTTCTGGTCATGACCGGAAGTATTCGCCGTAATAATGCCCTCTATGGTAAATTCTTCTCCCTGTTGCGCTGTTTTTGTCTCGCTGATCGCAGATATGGCATCGTTATTTGCGGCCTGCACATAAATGTCTTTGTCGGCTGCAACATTATGTTGTTCGCCATTTGCCTCTACCACGTAGTTTATAGCAACCTTATGATCTCCAGGCTTCGCTGGCGTCCACGGGCAAGCTATCTCTTTCTCAGCGCCTGCTGCCAACGATTCATTTACTGTCTCATCTTTTACTGTCTCGCCATCCACAGAAACGGAATAACTGATCAAATTGACAGACTGTTCCCCTTTGTTTGTAATCGTGCTCTTAATCAAGGTTTCTTTGTTTTCAACTGGGCTGCTGCCGTCTTCATTAACGACATCCGTAACCGCCGCTTCAACTTTTACCTCCTCGGAAGATGGCAAAACATTGATTTCCGCCCTGTCACGTACACGGAGGCGGTGCAAGAATTCTGCTTCACCCAGTTCGTCTACGTCGATAGAGCCAATGCCGACAGCCGTTACCTTGTCGCCTTCCTTGACGGTTGTTCCATCACTGCCAAAGTCATAGTTCTGCGTCTTGGAATTCCAGATGTAGCCATTGATGTATACACATGCCTCATCTCCAGCAGCATCCTGCACATAAATCCGGTCAATCACGCCAGACGCCTCATGCACTCTGCTTACCGTGCCAGACACTTCCATCAGCAGTCCCACATTGCTATCCGCCATCGCATCTTTGCTGCTTACTTTTGTCGGGTCCACAGGATTTGGATTTTCATCCAGTATCTCCACAAATCCGCCGTAATCTTCAGAAAGGTTCAGCTCAATCTCGCCGCAGTAATAGGTGATTCCGCCATGCACGCGTACTTTCTGTCCAATCTTGTAATTGCCAGAAAGCGGGAAAATGTTGATTCCGCCTGTAGCATCCTGCACATAAGTACAGTCAAAGAATGCGGTGTTCTGGTCAAAGCCGGAAGTGTTTGCCGTAATAATGCCTTCTACGGTGAACTCTTCTCCTTCCTGTGCTGTTTTTGTCTCGCTGATTGCAGACACAGTATTGTAATTTGTGCCCTGCACATGAATGTTTTTGCTGGCTGTAATATTATGTTGTTCGCCATTTACCTTCACTACATAGTTTATGGTAACTTTATGAGCGCCATACTTCGCCGGCGTCCATGGGCAGGCTATCTCTTTCTCGGCACCTGCTGCCAACGCTTCGTTTAAAGTCTCGTCTTTTACCGTCTCGCCGTCCACGGCAACGGAATAGCTGATCAAATTGACAGACTGACTCTCTCCGTTGGTAAGCGTGCTCTTAATCGAAGTTTCTTTGTTTTCAACCGGGCTGCTGCCGTCTTCATTAACGACATCCGTCACTGCCGCTTTGACTTTTACCTTATTTGCGCTTACGTCTGCTACCCAGATTGGTGCGGACACCGCAATGTCGCCGTCTGCCTGAACTACTTTAATGTAATAATACGGGCTCGTATTGTCCAGGGTGATAGTGAGGTCCGCCGTGTTGCCGCTGACTTCTTCTGGATTTTTCTCATTGAGAATCTTTCCGCCTTCGCCGACTACATAGACCTTGCCCAATGCTTCCTGATCTTCATCACTGAGGCTGACATTCAGAGTCACGGTATCTTTGTCATAATTTTCTATAATGCTTCCCTGCTGATAATCATCCAGCGTATAAATCATCGTCAAATTCTGATCTTCAGTAGAATAAACCCGTCTCTGATTCATAGCTTCATATACGCCGTCCTCGCTAAAGTTCTCTGTGAGGGCAACCGTTCTTGTCGGGCTGATGCTTCCCCATGCCCCTTTATGGTTATCCTGTCCGTTGGTGGGCGCTACATGCCAGCCTAAAGACAGACACATGTCATAATATTCATAGCTTGGGAAGTAACCGGTTCCACCAACTGCGCCGTCGCCGTTTCCTACCTCGATCAGAGTCATCACCTTGTCACGTTCCGGCGTCAGTCCTGTAAAGCTGTCAAAGAAGCCGAATGTCGTGCCAGGATGGTTAAACTGCGCGCTGATATTTCCATTTCCAGTAGATGTAGCTTTCTTGTTGTCTGCATCCACAACCAAGTCATAGAATGCTAACATTCCAGAATTATCTTTCTTGTTATTCAATTCTGCATTGTTTCTGGATACAATGCCCTTGGAGTTAAATACATTGATATGACCAGGACCGCCAGACCAAGTCATTTCATATCCAAAGCCTGCCACGAAATCTGCACTCTGCTTGTCGTAGTAAGCTGCCGTAGCCTTTGCCTCCTGCCACAAGTTGAGATTTTTCGATGCATCTGCCCCCGGATACTCTCCAGTACCTTTGTTAATCGAGGACGCTGCGTCATCATAAATGCTGTCCTTGGTTGCAGAGCCTGTGGTATCAAAATAATTGGAGTGATCTGTCACAATCAAGTAATCCATGTCATCTGCATTGTTTTTTGCATGTTCATAAGCATTTTCCAAAGTACCAGAACCGTCGGAATATTCTGCCGTATGAGAATGGATTTGACCAAATTTCACTTTGTAGCCAGCTTCCCCGATATAGAAAGACCAGCTTCTTGAGACTTTCTTTCCATCCTGCCTGGTGATCGTAATTTCTGCAGTATATTTATTGTCGACCAGGGCAGTATCTGGCGTATAATTGTAAGATTTGGAAGCGGCATCATGTACCATTGCCAGCCCTTCCTTGCCGTTAAACGCCAGTTTTGCCTCGGCATTATCGCCGATGTTTGCATAAACAACGCTAATTGTCGGACGTTTCTGCGTGCCTGTACTGCTGTTTGGCGCCGGGGAAACGGAAAGAATCAACGGCTCGTCGTGAATAGCGACTTTTCTTGTTCCGCTGTAAGAAATTTCATTCCCTTCCAACTCACTGGTTACAGAGATAACGACAGTCATTTCCGTATGTCCCACCAAGTCAGCTTTCGGAACGGTTACTTTTCCGGTTTTCACTACTTCGCCCTGTTCTTTTGGTTCATCCATGGACGGCGTATATGTCTTCTTTGTATTGTCTTCAAACGTAACTTCTGCTTTCAGTTCAGAAGGTGTTCCCATATCGTCCAGCGTAAAGGTTGCATCAAAATCCACATCCTGGTTAGCCTCTGCCAAAGAGTTAAATACAACTTTGGGATTAACCACGTAACCAAGTCCATACTCATCGTTACACTCGACAAACTGGAACGTAAAGATTTCTGGCTGTCCAGCCTTAAAGCTGTAACCGGAAAATCCTCCAGAGAAATATTCTACAAAGATGGGAGCGTTGCCATTATAGCGGATGGTAGCGCTCTTGATCGTGATGCCAAGCCCGTCTTCCGTCGCAGCCAGTTCCCATTTATAATCAGTCTCCAGCTCTGCAGCCGCACATTCTTCTTTCGTCAAAAGAAGCAATTCTTCTTTGGTGTTGGTTGCCAGGTATTTGCCCTTGTTCTCCAAAAGATAATAATCGCCCTCTTTTTCAAGCGTAAAGATCAGTCCGCCATTTCCAAGAGACAGCGTTCCATCCTCTTTCTTTGTGGTGATGGCAGCTGCAAGCGTTGCTGCAGAACCGTCTATGGCGTCTGCCTGCCCGCCAATAATGCTTGCCCCGCTTTCATTATAAATGGCATACGTTTTTCCTACTTCTGGCAGTGCAACCAGATCAGGCTTTGTTCCCACATGTCCGCCATCGTTTGCTACGCCGGTGGCGTCGAGAAAATCAAAGATATAGATGTCGGTCACGCTGTCTTTGATCGTATATGCACAGAAACCGCTGCTTGGATAGTACTCCAGATATACATCTGCGCCGCTAGATTTTGCAGTGTCGTTCATGATAGTATATCCATTCAGCTCCTCATTCCTCTGAATGATCCAATAGCTTCCGTTGGTCTTCGTATTCATTGCCTTTTCGGAACGATACAGCAATCTTGCATTATTGCTTGTATCCAAGCTTAGATATTCTGTCCCGCATTTGATCAGGTATGTCTGGCTCTCGCTCTGCCATTCAAAATGGAATACGGCTGCGCCGGTGCCGTCGCCATCGCCAAAATCTGCTTTTCCGTCCTCAGTTGGGACAGCAGGAACTTGGCTTGCGGCTCCGCCTGTAAGGATATAACGCATTACGCCTTCTGCTTTCTGGCTGTAAATGAAGTAATCTCCATCCTCCATCACTGGCTCTCGGGGCGGCTCTTCGGGAAGCTTCTCGATCTGGCTTTCCTGAACTTCAAGAAGCTGCATCTTAAAGTCTCCTTCCTTGCCTGCCTCAATTTTATTAAAACCACTGTATGTTCCCTTATCTGCCTGATACTGCAGTGTGTAACCCGCTCTTACCACGTTCTCAATGTAGTAGGAACCGTCTTCTTGCGCAATCAGTTTCCACTTATCATTCTTTTCATCAAGAGGCGTGCTGGCAAAACTATCGCCCATGGCAAGATTGCCTTTTCCTGTGTAAGCGCTGATAGTTACATTGCCAGATTGATGGGTATTTACCTTCCATACCTCAGTTTCCACTACGGTCGTGAACGTACTCTCCATCGGCACGCTCTTATTATAGAAACCGCTGTATACAGAAGAAAGAGCTACTTTATGTTCTGGATTATAGATGACATAATTCTTGGTACTCACGATAGTGTCTTCTGGTTCTGGCTCTTCGGGTCCGGCAGCTTCTATCTGGCTTCTTGTTACCGGAATCAGCGTCATTCTATAATCATTAACGTTCTGCTGGCTGGCTTCTGGATTGTAGGAGCTGAAATAATTATTCTTGGCATACCACTCTAAGGTGTGATTATTACCGCCGCCAGCTTTTCTTGCCACATTTACAATATAGTAAGAGCCGTCTTCCTGCTCCTGCATCGTCCATATATCATTTACCTGATCCAAAAGCGTGTCACTCTTTTCCGCTTTCATAGACAGTTTTCTGCCATCTTTATATGTGACAATGTTTACCTCTCCATCTGTGCCTGTTTCATTAATTTTCCACACTTCCGTGTCTTTCACGGTTGCAAAACTTTCCTCTAAGTCAACGCCTGCCAAAAAGTTTGCATTGGAACTGGAATTAGAAGAAAGCGCTTTCTTATATTCCTTGTTATAAATTACATATCCAACTGTAGCTTCTTCCACCACATAAAACTGGAACTGATAAATATCAGTCGTGCCTTTGCTATACGTCGTAAAGCCATTGTAATATTCCAGAGACTGAATTTTATCTACATTATTTTTGTCGTCATGATATATTGCGTTTGCATTGTCAATAAAATAAGTTCCTTCCTTGTTCTCTACCTCTGCAAGATTCCACAAGCTATAATCGCTGGCTGCTTCCTCAAAAGTCAGGGTGGAGCCTGTCGGACCCGAGGTAAGGAATAAGGTTTTTTCACCGCTGGGATAGCTGAAACTATAAGCTTCTGGCTTCTCTCCTTCTGCCGCTTTCACCTCCACATTCATCCTTACGGCGTCATCAGGAACCATAACTTTTCCATCTGTCGGGGAAACTTCCGTGCCGGCGAGGCCTTTGCCGTTAGCACTTGTTTTTGCCGTAAGGGCTTGCTGCGCCTTTGGACTATACAAAACAATCTTCTTGCCATCAGCGGCAGCCTTTTTGAGACCGTCTGTGGACGTAACAAGCGTAGCTGTATCCAAACTTTCATCTTCTTGCGCAGACACACTGTCTTCGGGAAGATTTTCAGCATTGAGGTACAGGCTCGTGCCATTGCCAGCAACCGTCGTCACAAACACAAAAAACGCCATCAGCAAGGCATAGAGCCGTTTTCTTTGCTTTTTCTTTTCCATTCAAATTCTCCTTTCATCTTTTGCCGCCGCTCCCGCAGCGGATCATAAAAACAGTAAAAACTACTAAAAATTAGTGAATACGTATAAAAAAAGGTAAAATAATAGACAACCCTTCCAAAAGCACCCGATAATCATAGCCTGAGGATTGTCATTTCCTAATAAGCTTACCTTGTCTTTCAAACGGTTTTTATAATTTGCGTGATCAATTTTTCAAAGGTATCTTTCACCTTGTCTGCAACCTCCTGCACTTCCTTGTGGTCCAGAGGCTGGTCTAAGATTCCAGCAGCCATATTGGTAATACAGGAAATACCACAGACTTTGATTCCCATATGTGCGGCAGCCATTGCCTCGCACACAGTGCTCATTCCCACGGCGTCCGCCCCAAGCGTACGGTACATCCTGATTTCTGCAGGCGTCTCATAATTAGGACCGCTGCACTGGACATAGACGCCTTCCTGAATATGAACCTCAAGCTCTTTCGCCGCTTTACGAATCTTGTCACAAAGCTCTGCATCATAGACATTGCTCATATCTGGAAACCTGGTTCCCAACTCTTCCAAATTGGGGCCAATCAAGGGGCTTTTCACAAAAGCGGAAATATGATCTGTGATCATCATCAGATCTCCGGGCTTATAAGAAAGGTTTACGCCGCCAGCCGCATTCGTCAAAATCAGCTTTTTGGCGCCCATCAACCCCATAATCCTGGTTGGCATCACCACGTCCGTCATCTCGTACCCTTCGTAATAATGAACTCTTCCTTTCATCAAGACGGTCGGCACGCCTTCCACATAGCCAAACAGGAAACGTCCGTCATGACCTGCCACCGTTGACACTGGAAATCCCTCAATCTCAGAATAGGGCAGCTCCGCTTTCACATCCATGTTTTTTGCATACTCTCCCAATCCAGAGCCGAGAACCAGCGCCACTTCTGGTTTAAAGTCCACTTTAGACTTTACAATCTCGGCACATTTGATTGTCTTCTCATAAATCTGGTTCATTGTAATTCTAATCTCCTTCCTATCAATTTTTTTATGATCCCAGCTAAAAACTGGATCAATGGTCCCGCCACCAAGGCGGTAATAATTGTAATAACTCCTAATTTTCCCCCCAGCAAGAATCCTAAAGCAACGCAGCAAACATCAAACGCAATTTTTACATACCGATATTCTTTCTTCACAGCATCTTGAATCACCATCACAAAGCCAGTAAATGGATCCAGTCCGATATCCGCCACAATAAACATCGCCACTCCCGTATATAACAGCATGCATCCAATGGTTGCGCCGCAAATTTGGGTAACAAGCGTTTGCGAGCGGAAAATCAAAGGATAGAGCCAGCTTCCAAGGCTTACCACGACGCCATAGGGCGCCAGGTATATCAGCGTTCCGATATTGACATAACGCCTGCCCGCGAAAAATACGATCACCAGCAATACAATGTTGGTAATATTAGAAGCCATTCCCAGCTGATGCGCAGAAAGTCCCGCCGCATTTCTGATTCCGTCATACACAATCCCAATCGGATCATTTCCCAAGGAGGCGGCGGCATTAAAGCTTATGCCTACCCCCACAAGCAAGATGCCTGCCAATGCCAGGATTATTCTGGCAATCTGTTCTCTTTTGTCTTTTCCTTTCATCCTTGCACCAGCTTATCTAAAATGGACGTCCCAATCGTGCCCTCTGGCATTGCAACTCCAAAATTGTCTGCAATGGTCGCCCCGATTACGGCAAACGTATCTTCGGGTGCAAGCGCTCCAGCATGGATGCCCTTTGCATATGCCAAAAACGGAACATATTCCCTAGTGTGATCCGTTCCAGTGTAGGTTGGGTCGTTGCCATGATCCGCCGTGAGAATCAATAGATCATCCTCTCTCAGCTCTTCCAGCAATACGCCAAGATTTTTATCAAACTTCTCTATTTCTCTGCCATATCCTTCGGGATTTCTCCGATGCCCCCATACGGCGTCAAAATCTACCAGGTTGACAAAGCAAAGCCCATGGAAATCTTCTTTGCAAATGTTTATGGTCTGCTCCATGCCGTGCACAGAGCTGTCAGAATGGTGGGTCTTAGTAATGCCTTCGCCACAGAAAATATCATTTATCTTTCCAACGCCGATCACGTCCATGCCTGCATCCTTTAATGCGTTGAGCACGGTAGGCCCTGTAGGTTTTAAAGCGTAATCATGGCGGTTGCTGGTCCGTTGAAACTCGCCTTTCTTTTTCCCAACATAAGGCCTTGCAATGACCCGTCCCACTCTCCATTCATCTTTCAGCGTAAGCTCTCTTGCAATTTCACAACAGCGGTACAAGTTCTCTAGGTCAAACGTTTCTTCATTGCCGCAAATCTGAAGGACGGAATCTGCCGAAGTATACACGATCATGGCTCCTGTACGAATTTCCTCCTCTGCAAGCTCCTCCAGTATTTCTGTGCCGCTTGCACTCTTATTGCCAATTACCCGCTTGCCGCAGCGTTTTTCCAGTTCTGCAATCAGCTCTGGGGGGAATCCTGTATCAGTAAATGTCTGAAATGGCTTTTCCGTTTTAATCCCCATCATTTCCCAATGACCAGTCATCGTGTCCTTGCCATTGCTGGCTTCGCCCAGTCGCATGAAACATCCCTCTGGGTCTTTCTCCTCCTCCATGTTTCCTGCAGGATGAAGATTCAGCATTCCAAGGCGTTTCAGATGAGGAATTTCTAAGGAGCCCATGTGCTCTAAAATATGTCCAAAAGTATCAACCCCTGTGTCTCCGAATTTTTCAGAATCCGGCATAGCGCCGATTCCCAAGGAATCAAGGACGATTACGAATATCCGATTATATTTTCCCATCCTGTCTCACCTCCCTTGTATAATGTATTTAGGTTGTTCAAGGGATACCTATAAACCCTCAGACCTGCTTCTTTACATCTCCTGTCTGATAGGAGATAATCGTTTTATTAGATTGAGAGGATGATCGTCACCTCCTTGAGCGCCTCTGCTCGTACTTGAAAGACTGATCCCTCTCGCTAATAAGCTTTCCGCGTATGTGAGATGGTCAAGTATTTTTGTAACACTAATAAGGAAATAATTTCCAGTAAATTACACTTGTGTTCTTTTTTCAAATGGTGTCTTATATCCATTGGAGGAATGCGGACGTGTGTGATTGTAATAAACATTTACATACTCCATTGTTGCTTTATTCAGTTCTTCATCAGTTGAAAAACGATGCTTACGAATGAATTCTGCTTTGAATGTCCCATAAAAACTTTCCATTGGTGAATTGTCGTAAGGACACCCCGCTGTGCTCATGCTCTGCAAAACTTCTGCTTCTTTGCAATAATCTGCAAATGCACGTGAGGTATACTGTGACCCCTGGTCACTATGCAGCAGCAGGCCTTGGGGATGATGATTTTTTTCTAAAGCCGTCTTTAGCGTCTGCATGGCCAGCTCTGCATCGATATGGCTGCTGTTTAACGTTGCCACTACAGATCTATCATACAGGTCGATAATGCTGCAGTTATAACGCTTTCTCCCATCTTCCATAAATATATAGGTGAAATCCGTACACCATTTCTCGTTTGGTTTTTCTGCATGAAATTCCCTGTTCAAATGATTTTTAAACTTTTTATAACAATCTCCCTTTTTATATGCCGGCTTTTTGGGCTTCACTGTGGATTGGATGCCCAATTCCTGCATATATTTTAATATGGTTGCATGGCTCAGGCTTATTTTTGCCCGCAGCAAATAAGCCCTCATCATCCGGTATCCTGGGTTTCCAGAGTATTCATGGAATATTTTGAGAATCTTATCTTTTAACTGTTCTTTCTGCTTCCTATATCCTGCTTTTCTGTCCTTTCTGTAATTATAATAGGCATTGGGGCAGACACCCATCCGGCGCAAAAGCCAACGGACGCCAAATGTCATCTTATGCCGGTCAATAAACTGGTGCTGGTCTAATCGATTTCCTTTGCGAAGAATGCGGCTGCTTTTTTTAAGAATGCAATTTCCTTTTTCCCTTCCTCCAGTTCCCTGCGCAGTCTGCGGTTTTCCTCATAAAGATTTTTCGTATCGTTTAAGTCTGGGTCTGTTTCGCATTCTTCGCGG
>OFHN01001544.1_pt1 | contig 15812 bp, 12 predicted proteins | sample 1521321 | NCBI WGS metagenome assembly OFHN01 (sample SAMEA3504130, study PRJEB24116) | mouse gut metagenome | biome: mouse gut; feature: mouse-associated habitat; material: faeces | place: Denmark | collected 2011
ACACTTCATCCTCGGCCTGCCCGGCGAGGACTCCGCATCGATCCTGCACGGCACGGCCGACATAGCCCGCATGCCGCTGTCGAGCATCAAGCTCCACCGCCTGCAAATACTGCGTGGACGGCTGCCCCATGTCCATCCCCATCCCGGAGGTGTTTGCCTGCGCCAACGACAAGGCCCAGGGGAGGGAGGCGGACTACGCCCAGGCCACCCGGGGCCGGGGCAGGGCGTCCCAGTGCGTGAAGTGCGGCAAGTGTGAGGAGATCTGCCCCCAGCACCTGGAGATCCGGAGCCTGCTGGAGCGGACGGCGCAATTGTTCGAATGAGGACGCCCGCAAAAACTGCTTCCGGCCCGGCTCATGCGCTGCTTTGAACAGCTTGAATCCGTCCAGGCAAATCTGTAATAAAAAACGCTTCCCGTCTGAGGCGGTGGTGATCCACCGCGCGGCATGGGAAGCGTTTTTTATGCTGTCTGAGAGCGTGTTTCAGATCTCGAAGAATGTCGGTTGACGAGGGATTTTACCTCCATGCGAGGCGGGATCTCGCAGGAATCATTGTTTTTATTTCAAAAAATTCCAAGCAGGGCGCGGGAAGAGCGAAAAAGGAACTTGGCATGGTGAAGGAAGCAGGATGGCCAATGCTGCTTTTGCTTCAGGTTCTGGCATCATAAAGATACAAATGATAGATTTTGTTTATTTTTTAAGAAGGGGCGTGGGTGAGGATCAGGCTTAGGAGAATGGTTTGCCGCGGATGATGATTGCCAAAATAATGTAAAAAGGAATGCAAACGGACAGAAAAAGTTTATAAATAGCTGCTTAGTGTTGTGCAAGTGTTGAATTTGACTCAATAACTGACGACGATATAGTAAAAAATTTCTGTTGCTTTTTTTTGCACAGAATGGTATCATGTACAAGAAAACAACAAAATAAATATTTTGTTTTATCACATAAAAAGAAGAGCAGCTTCTGGGAGAGTGGCAGTTGCCGCTGAACATAGTTGCCAAGCAGGGGCTGCGGTGAAAGAACTCCTTTTTGAGCGGCCGTGAGCTGCGCGGTTAGGATGGGATGTCATGAAGCAACCAGCGCTCAGCATTATTATCCCGGTTCACAATGCGGAGCAGTATCTGCCGGGATGCCTGGACAGTATTTTGGCCGCAGGCCTTGAAGGGGCGGAAGTGCTGCTGATCGACGACGGTTCCACAGATAGAAGCGGGGCGCTGTGCCGGGAGTATGCGGAAAACCATCCATGCATCCGCCAGTTCAGCCAAAAGAATTTGGGGCCTTCGGCTGCCAGGAACCGGGGTTTGGAGCGGTCATGTGGAAAATATGTCGCTTTTTTCGATGCGGATGACTATGTAATACCTGCGGCCCTCCGCAAAACAGCGGCCTTGCTGGAGAAATGCCCCAGTGGGGAGATTTGGGTGTCTGACTTCTGCCGTGTGTCTGACTGCGGGTGCGTGTTGGACAAGGTCTATCAAATTGACGATACGCCGGAACCAATTCAGGACAAGGAATATTTGCAGGCCTTTCTGGGCAGGGGTGACTGCGTATGGAATGTCTGGCGGTATCTGTTTCAGCGGGAGTTTCTCATGCGCGGCGGGCTTTGCTTTGTGGAAGGCGCAGATTGTGCGGAGGATTTGGAATTTGTGGTGCGTGCTTTGACAAAAGTGGAAAAACCGGTATTCTTCCACAATCCATACTATTTTTACCGGGTGAACTATGGGGCGACGCTGACCAGAAAGTACGACGCGAAGCGCGTTGAACATCTGACTGCCATGCTCCAATGCTCGGCGGAATACCTTAGAAAGCAGAGCTCGGAAGGGGCGCAGCTGCTTTTAAACAAGATCGCGCTGGAGTTTTTCCTGAACCTGGCGCTCCTCCAAGAGGTAGTGCCGGGGGACCGGGCGAGGGTGCGCGCCCTGCTCCAGGAAACCGCGTGGATTATGGGGCTTGCCGACAAACGCATGTTGAAGCTGCTCGGCGACGCTGTGAAGGGCCTGGGGGTGGACGGCGTATCCAAGACAGTCTATTGCATGAAACGTGTGAAACGGCGGCTGCGCTCCATGAAAATTGCTGTTTTCGCGGCGTCAAAATGAGGTGCGGGATGATAGGCGGGGAAATCAAGGTGACGGTAGTCATTCCAGTGTTCAATTCCGGGGCGTTTTTAGGCCGGTGCCTGGACAGCGTACTCCAGCAGAGCCTGCGCGAAATTGAGATTATTTGCGTTGATGACTGCTCCTCTGACCAAAGTGTGGAAATGCTAGCGGAGTACCATGCGAAAGACGGGCGCGTCTGCGTTGTCCGTAACGCAGAAAATATGGGTGCGGGGCGTTGCCGCAATGTGGGATTGAACCGTGCCCATGGAGAGTATCTCCTTTTCCTGGATTCCGACGACTGGCTTTTCCCGGACGGATTGGAAAAGGCTTGGTCGAAAGCACACCGGTGCCAGGCGGACATTCTCCGCTGCCGGGCGCTGGACTATGATAACCAGACGGGGATGTCCTCCCGGTCGACCCACAACGGGCTGAAACGGGTGCCGCCTCTTTTGTTCAACAGGGCGACGGATTACCGGCGCAGCTGCGGCGTGTTTGCCAAGGTCTGCGTGGCGCCTTGGGGCGGGCTCGCGCGGCGTGGATTCTTGCAGGAGTATGGTATTTTTTTCAATGATTTGATATGTGTCAACGACAGGTCTTTTTTTTGGGAGACTATGCTGAAAGCCCAATGTGTGGTGTTTACGCGGGATATGCTGGTCCATTATCGAACTAATTTGAGCGGTTCTCTGGTGGGAGGACGGGTTCGGAACTTTTCCTGCCACCTTGAATCCTATCGGATGGTAAGCGGGCTTTGCGGGGGACTGCCGCCGGGGATTCAGCGGCGCGTGCTCAATTCGGAGCTGATGGACATGGCCCATTGGGTGGAGCGGGGCGCGGAAACGGAGTACGCCGGGGAAATACGGCTGATGGTAAGGCAGTTCCTTGCTACGATGGACCGCAGTCCGTGGGGCGGGAGGATTGAGCGAACAAGGTGGTATAGAAGATTGACGCATTGACCTGTCGTCATGGCTTTGATTATTGACTTGTTCTCATGAGAAGAGAAGCTTTACGTGGAGGGATAATAAATGTTTGCTGAAGGTATAAATGTTTTCCCAGAAAATGTTAAACGAATATACAGAAAAGACGGGTCATATTATGTGAATTTTGGCGATTTATGTAGAATTATGGGAATTCCTGTGCCGGAAGAATTGGATCCATCCAAGCCAGTTGAACGAGTTCTGTCACAATCTGAGTATACACAGCCTGGCGAGGTTGTTATTTGCACAGGCTATTATGAAATTGAGCATGCCATTAAACTTGCAATTGAACGTGGGGCATATGCGGTATTTTGTCCACAATATCATGCGCAGCAATATTGGGCAGACAAGGAGGTTGAAAGTACTGTCCACAATGTTATCGGGATGGACAATCCGCTGGAATGCATTTGGAGGTATGAAGTTTGGCGGAGGAGCGGGTGCAGCGCCCGCACTATCGCTATAACAGGAAGTGTTGGAAAAACGACTACCACAGGGCTGGTAAATTCAATCATCGCAAAAACATTTAATACATTAACACATCACCCCATGGCAAATAGCCATGGTGCTATTTTGAGGAATGTCCAGCGTCTGACGCCTTCGCACGAGGTTTGGGTACAGGAGGTCGGAGGCGTTCAACCCGGCTATGTAGAAAGCTCAGCAAGGTTTTTATGCCCGGATGCATTGATTTTGACTAATATTGGGTATTCCCATCTTGATCTCTATGGATCAAGAGAAAATATTTTTTGGGATAAAGCAAGCTTAGAACGCTATATGAAAGATGACGGTGCAGTAATCATTAATCTGGATGACGATGTGTTGAGAAACTCAATACCAAAGTTTACGCATAAAGTTATTTCTTTTGCCATTGACCGAAAAGATGCCGATTATCGTGCAGAAAATATTGTCACAACAAAGGAGGGAACTCAGTTCGACGTAGTGTGTGCTGAGGGCAAATTCCCGGTTATGTTGAGGCTGTTCGGTGAGCATAACGCATACAATGCTTTGGCCGCAGTTGCTGTGGCTAGGTGGCTTGGCATCCCGGTTTTCCGCTCGGCTGAACTCATGAAGGATTACCAGCCGGAAGGAATTCGCCAGCATATGGTGAATGTCGGTGGTTATCATATGTTGATAGACTGTTTTAACGCAGAGGCAAAGACGGTGTTGGGTGCGGCCAAAACTTTATCTAAGATTCCGGTTGAAGGTACAGGGAAGCGGATTATGGTTGCAGGACACATTGATAAGCTGGGTGCAGAATCCAAGCAGATGCATCACCAACTGGGTGCAGATATAGCGGCCATCAAAGAAATTGATGAGATTGTGTTTTTTGCGGGGGATAGTAAGTGTTCTTATGATGCAGCAGTGGAAGCGGGAGCAAAAAATGCACATTGGATGAACAGCCGTGATGAGCTTGAGGATTGGATGCGGAAAAATATTACCCGGAACGACCTTACTGTTTATAAAAGTGGACAATTTGAAGCGGCGCTGGCAAAATCTATTGATCATGTATATGGGACGGTATATCAAAATGGGACGCAGTTTAATGAAGGAACAGTAAAAGAAAAAGACGGCTTTCTATTTAAAGTGCGCAAGGAAACCGTTGAAGTATCTGGCCTTGCATCAGGAAGAAATTATATAGATCTTGTTATTCCGGACAAATTTGATGGTGTTGAGGTTACATATATTGCGGCAAATGCTTTTTCCAACAAGCGTAATATCAAATCTGTCATAATACCAGATACAGTAAAAAACATTGGAGAATTATCCTTTTATATCTGCGCAAAGCTGGAATCAGTAAAATTGCCGGAACAACTGCGTATCATAGGTGCAAACGCCTTCAACTGCTGTCCATTGCTGAAAGAGGTATCTTTGCCGAAAGGGACGATACATTTAGGCCGTCATGCTTTTTATGATTGCCGTGGTTTGAGAAAAATTTATATTCCAAGTTCAGTCGGATATATCGGTGAGGACGCATTTAAGTTGTGCAGTAAACTTGTTTTATTTTGTGAGCGCGGCAGTTATGCTGAATGGTATGCAAAAGAAAATCAAATCAAATACCATTGTTTGAATGAATTGTGAGCCTTGTTGATAACAGAATAATAAGAAATAACTAAGTATGAGAGTGTGAGAACTAATTATGATTAGTGTCCAATTTATTGGTTTTGACAGCGAGAACACACTTGTTGAGGCAATTGGTATGGTGCTGCGCCAGCGCGGCACGGGAGGTATTGAGTTAAACTTATGTGATCCCAACAACTGTTTTGACTATAGTGCCATTGAAAAAGAGCTGCAAATCGCAGGGTTCCAAGCGCCTGTAAAACAAGCAAATCGAGCAAACGACGATTGGGGCATACTAAATGCAAAAGGGGATTACATTGCCCTATGCTGTGCTGGAGATGGCTGGTGTGATGGCGATAAGCTGTCTGAGCAGGTAAGAACCATCAGAGAAACCCAAGGATGTACATTGGTAACGCACGATGTGGAGCTTTTAAAAGAAGACGGCTATCCCTGTGACCAAACTGTGCGTAATCGGTATATGGAACAGCTTGGGTATCAGGACAGGTGGTATGGCATGGAACAGTTCCAGCGGTTTGAATCTCCGGGCTTGATGGGGACATGGGTGTTCCCCAACCTGTTCCGTGACGAGCAGTCGAGCAAAATTTATAATGACAGTAGGCTTGACCCCAAACTGCGTGTGCTTGGGATGCTGATGTGCCGCGGAACCTGTGTGAACCTGTTTGACAAACGTTTCCTCTCCTGCCAACGGGATGAGGAATACTACAGGCAACAATATTTTCCAAAGTATGGGCCAGCGGAATTGGAAGAGAAAAAAGCGGAACTGGAAGAGGTGCGCCGCCTCTTGTCCTGCTATGGCATAGAGATGGATACCCGATACCGTTTGATACATATTGCCAACGGGGTGTTCAACGCATTTTCGGAAGCGCCGCCAACAAAAGAATCTGTCGCGCTTTTTATGCAGGCATATCAAGACGCGTACCGTGAAGAGTATGATACAAAGTCCGCATCGGTAAGAGAAAAAGCCTTTTTCAACTATGTCAGGAAAAAAGTTCGGCACTATGAGATAAAAAAGGGAACGGAGATTACTCTGCCGCTGGCGGTCAGCTTCAAATTGGAATCAAATCAAGCGCGCGTCAGATTGCTGAATCAGCGCCAGGTTAGCCGATCATTAAAGGAAGAAATCCTACAGCAGGCAGTAAATCCAGAGGCAGTGAGCCAGGCGGCAAAAAAGCAGAGAAACCTTTGGGGCCGCTTTGTAGCGAAAGTAAAAAATCGGGTCTGGCGTATATATCGCGCCATTAAAAAGGTTATAAAACGTGCGGCACTGCGCCGGTTGAGAAAGCGTGGCTTTTCCTCTTATATGGCAAATGAATGGTTTGAAACGGTTTATAAGAATTTGCTGCACGATAAGGAAACCCCTATAAAGCGCAAACTGTGGTGTTACCGCAGAGGATTCATGCCTTGGAGGATTGAGCAATATGGCTTAACAGAGGAAAACTATCAGCAATTTTTATCAGACCGGGACTACATGTATTTGCACCAGATTAATAACAGCTACAAAAAATGGATTGAAGACAAAATGACCCTTCGGTATGTGTTGGAGCCTTTTAAGCAGCATTTACCTAAATATTATTTCCAGATTATACAGAGGGATGACCGACAGCTGATTGTGAAATTGCAGGACTGCCCAGAGGGATATGAGGCTACTTTGGACGAATTGTTCCGGCTGTTGCGGGAAAAGGGCGCACTGGCATTTAAAGCGGCGTCAGGGACACACGGCGTAGGCTTTTTTAAGGTGGAGTACCGAGACGGGACCTATTATTTAAATAATTCGCCCACATCAGAGCACAGCCTGCGGGGCAGGATCAAGAAATTTAAATCTTTTTATATCGTGACAGAATATGTAAACATGCACGATGAAATCAAAGCGCTATATCCTGGTTCGGTCAATACGATTCGGGTGATGATGCTCAACCGTGATGGGCACCATCCTCAGATAATGGATGCATACATGCGAATTGGATCGGCCAAATCGGGCGTGACTGATAATGTGGCCTATGGGGGCATCGTATGCAGCATTGACGTGGACAGTGGGGAATATAGGGAAGGGCTGAGAATTGTTAACCATGTTTTTGTGTCAACTGAATGTCATCCTGACACAGAAGCGGAGTTGCATGGAATTATTCCTAACTGGGCGGCTATTAAGCAGGGGTTAGTAGATATTTCTCAACACATGCCGCAACTGGAATATCTTGGGTTTGATGTTGTTTGTACCCCTGAAGGATTTATTATTTTGGAAATAAATTCGCATCAAGATCTGCACCGATATCGTTATCTCGATCAACGTATTAAGAATTTCTATTTCTATAAATTGCGCCGCAAACAGCGGAGGTATAAAATTGGGAGGAATTAATATGTATACTGTTGGATTTCTCATCAGCCACAAAAACAATGAAAAGCGGCGTGCCCTGCTTCCGTCTGATCTGTCCAATATTCGGCATCCCCAGCAGCTTTTTTTTGAAGAGGGGTACGGTATTTCCGTTGGCTATTCGGATGAGGAGTATCAAGAGCGTGGTGTCAATATTGTCCCGCGCAGTGACGTTCTGAAATGTGATGTGATTGTTGATGTAAAGCTGGGGGACGCAGATTATCTTGATCAGATCGACCCGGGGAAGATCCTGTGCGGATGGGCCCATTGCGTTCAAAATATTGAGTTTACTTCGTCTGTTCTGAATGCGGAACATTCGGTGGTTGCGTGGGAAGAGATCTACGAAAATGGCAGGTATATTTTTTACCGAAACAGGGAAGTTGCAGGGGAGGCGGCCATTATCCAGGGGTTCCGCTACAGCGGTAAGATGCCCTACGATGCCAAGGTAGCCATTATAGGGAACGGGCAAACCGGTAAAGGCGCTTTCCGCATCCTGGCCGGGCTGGGAGCGGAGGTGGACATTTATGCCAGAAAGAACGAATCCCAGTTCCGCGCAAATTTGGCGAACTATGATGTTTTGGTGAATTGCGTAATGTGGGATACCCATCGGACAGATCGGTTGATTTATCGTGAGGATTTAAAAAAGCTGCGTCCTGGAACTCTGATTATAGATGTCAGCTGTGATCCCTACCTGGAGATTGAGACTTCCCACCCCACTACAATTGACGACCCCGTTTATATTGTGGATGGTATTGTACATTACGCTGTTGATAATACCCCGGCTATGTATCCGGTAACCGTTACCCGAAACTTGAGCCGCGCGTTTGCCCCGTATATTGATATGCTCGTAGAAAACTGCTACAGTGACAACCTAAAAAAAGCGGTTGTTATTGAATGTGGCCATATTTTGGACAAAAATATTGCAGACTTCCGTTCCGCCAGAGGAGTGTTTTGCAAATAAGCAATGAAATGCCTCCACCGTATTTGTAATCGCATAAAACCCAAAGCGGCGTCCTGGCTTTATTATACCCTGTCCCCTATTTCCCCAAGTTTGACCAGCCGAATACTCTATTGGAGAAAGTTTAAGCGCCCACTAGACCTCCGAGAGCCGAAAACGCTGAATGAAAAGATTATATGGTTAAAACTCAACCAATATAACCACAATCCGCTGGTCACGCAGTGCGCAGACAAATGGCGCGTCCGGGAGTACGTGAGATCTGCGGGATGGGGCAGCATTCTGAACGAATTATACGGCGTATGGGATTCAGCCAACTGTATTCCGTGGGAGAGGCTGCCGCAAGCATTTGTTCTCAAATGCAATCATGGCTGCGGGTATAATTTGATTTGTACTGATAAAAAAATGCTGGATATTGACGGCAGCACACGGCGTTTGGAGAAATGGCTGCGCACTGATTTTTGGCGCTATTATGCTGAAGTGCAGTATCGAGAGATTCCCAAGCGAATCGTGTGTGAAAAATTCCTGGGAGATGGAGAGCGCTTACCCCGGGACTATAAGGTTTACTGTTTTCATGGCCGTCCGCAGTATATTTTGGTTTGCGATGGCAGGGAGAACGACCGGCCCCGTTTTTACTTTTTTAATGCAGATTGGCGGTTTTGTCCTATTACATTGGACGGTTTGGCGGTACCGGCGGATTTTTCTATTGATAAACCCGCAAATCTGGAGGAGATGCTGGCCTGTTCGTCTGATCTTTCCGCGCCATTCCCATTTGTGCGTGTTGATTTTTATGATGTGGATGGGAAGCTGATATTCGGTGAACTCACGTTTACCCCTGCCGGAGGGCTGGATACCAGACGGTTGCCGGAAACTGACATAATGTTTGGGGATTTGCTAAAACTTCCATAAGGAGCGCAAAGGCACATGAGAATAGCTGTGGTTGGAATCGGTTATGTAGGCCTTGCAAATGCGGTTTTGCTTTCGCAGCGGCACACCGTGGTAGCGGTAGACTGCAACCAAAATAAGGTTGACCTGGTAAACAGCCGAATTTCTCCTGTGGCGGACCGGGAGGCGTCCAGATATCTGGGCGGGCGGAACCTTGATCTGACTGCCACCACGGACGGCTGTGCGGCATACCGGGAGGCGGACTTTGTAATTATTGCGACCCCTACCGATTACGACCCGTTGAAAAACCATTTTGATACCGCTTCGGTGGAGGCGGTTGCCCGGCAGGCGGCAGAGACAAACCCGGGTGCGGCGATTGTAATCAGATCCACTGTCCCAATTGGGTATACTGCGGCTTTATGTGAAAAACTTGGCACGGAAAACATAATCTTTGTGCCGGAGTTCTTGCGGGAGGGGGAGGCCCTGCTGGACGAGCTGTATCCCTCCCGCATTGTAGTGGGAATGCCAAACAGCCGGGTTGCGGAGCAGGCGCGGATATTTGCGGGCCTGCTGTCGTCCAATGCGTTGAAGAAGGAAGTCCCCTGCTTGCTGATGGCAGCCGCGGAGGCGGAGGCGGTCAAGCTTTTTGCCAATACATATTTGGCAATGCGCATCGCTTTCTTTAATGAGCTGGATTCTTATGCCGAGACATATCATTTGAATACGAAGCAACTGATTGACGCGATTGGATATGACCCGCGCATTGGCAGTTTCTATAACAATCCGTCCTTTGGCTATGGCGGCTACTGCCTGCCAAAGGATACAAAGCAATTGCTGGCGGACTTTCAAGCTGTTCCCAACAGGCTGATAAGCGGAATTATTGCGTCAAATTCCGCCCGAAAGGATTTTATTGCCCAATCCGTTCTGGAGAAGGTGCGCGCGGGTGGGCGTGGGTCTGAAGTCGCGGCGCAGACGGTTGGGGTTTACCGGCTGGCAATGAAATCGGGCTCAGACAACTTTCGCCAGTCAAGCGTGCTGGGCGTCGTGGAGCGGCTGCGGGAACAGGGGGCAAATGTCATCATTTATGAACCCGGTCTGACTGTGGATTCCTTTTCTGGATGTGCGGTGATCCATAGCTTTAAGGCTTTTGCAGATGCGAGCCAGATTGTGATTGCAAACCGGTATAGTCCTGAATTAGAACTGGTTAAAGATAAGCTGTATACCCGTGACATTTACGGCAAGGATTGACCTGGTTAGTTAGGCGGTAATGGCACATGGAATTTTTCAAGCGAATTGGGCAGTACAAGTTTCTATTCGAAGAGCTTGTGAAGCGGGACTTCAAGAAGAAATACAAGCGGACGGTGCTGGGGATGGTGTGGAGCGTATTGTCGCCGCTGCTGACGCTGCTGGTGATGAAGCTGGTGTTCACGCAGTTTTTCGGGCGGACGACGCCGCACTTTACGACGTACCTGTTCTGCGGGAACCTGGTATTCTCGTACTTCAGCGAGTCGACAAGCCAGGGGATGACGTCGCTGATGGGGAACGCGTCCATCTTCACGAAGGTGAACGTGCCGAAGTACCTGTTCCTGCTGTCGAAGAACGTGCAGACGCTGATCAATTTTGGTCTGACGCTGTGTGTGTTTTTGGTGTTCTGCGTGGTGGACCGGATCACGTTCACATGGAAATTCATCCTGCTGGCGTACCCCATCATATGCCTGGTGCTGTTCAACATCGGGGTGGGGCTGGTGCTGTCGGCGCTGTTTGTGTTTTTCCGGGACATCCAGTACCTGTGGTCGGTGTTCACCATGCTATTGATGTACATGTCGGCGATATTTTACACGATAGACAAGTACAGTGAGGAGGTGCAGTGCCTGTTCCTGCTCAACCCGGTGTACCTGTTCATCCGATATTTTCGGAAGATCGTGATAGAGGCGACCATCCCGACGGTGTGGTTCCACCTGCTGATGGCGGCGGACGTGGCAATAGTGGTGGGGCTGGGGTGCTGGATGTACAAGAAGTACAACACCCGGTTTTTGTACTATGTGTAAGCGGAGGGCGCCATGGCGGTATTGGAAGTAGAAAACGTATCAATCCGGTACATGACGGGGGATTTCAAGGAGATCGGACTGAAGGAGTACGTGCTGCGGAGGATAAAGGGGGAGTACCGGGTACGGGAGTTCTGGGCGGACCGAAACATCAGCTTCAGCCTGGAAAAAGGGGACATGCTGGGGATCATCGGGACGAACGGGGCGGGGAAATCGACGCTGCTGAAGGCGGTAACGGGGATCATGGAGCCGACGAAGGGGCGGGTGGTGCGGCGTGGGAGCATCGCGGCGCTGCTGGAGCTGGCCAGCGGGTTCGACGGGGAGCTGACGGTGAAGGAGAACGCATACCTGCGTGGGGCGATGCTGGGGTACACGCGGAAATTCATGGACGAGACGTACGGGCGGATCATTGAGTTTGCGGAGCTGGAGGAGTTTGAGGGCCGGCCGTTTAAGCAGCTGTCGTCAGGGATGAAGTCGCGGCTGGCGTTTTCCATCGCGTCGCTGGTGGAGCCGGACATTCTGATTCTGGACGAGGTGCTGTCGGTGGGGGACGGCGCGTTTCGGAAGAAGAGCGAGGCAAAGATGCGGGAGATCATGGGGGGCGGGGCGACGACGATCCTGGTGAGCCACTCGATCCAGCAGGTGGGGGAGCTGTGCAACAAGGCACTGTGGCTGGACAAGGGGCGGCAGGTGGCGTTTGGGGAGGCGGGGGTTCTGTGCGGGCTGTACCAGGAGTACCTGGAGAAGAAGCTGACGTTGGAAGAGGCGCAGGCGGCCTGGACGACGGGGCAGATGGCGCGGGCGGCAGGCGGCGCGGGCTGAAAAGGGGAGGAAAAGGATGAAAAAGAAGCTGGTAAGCATGATGGCGGCGGGAGCGCTGGCGCTGGCGCTGGCGGCGCCTGGGTACGCGGCGCGGACGTATACGCCGGCGTGGCTGGAGCGGGATGCAACGCTGGAGGGGGCGCAGAACGCGGGGACGCCGCTGACGGCGGTGAACAAGGGGGGCAAGTGGGGGTATGTAGACTGGCGGGGCCGTATGGTAGTGGCGGCGGAGTACGAGTACGCGCTGGAGTACAGCGAAGGGCTGGCGGCGGTGGGGAAGGACGGCAGGTCCGGGTACATCGACGGGAGCGGGAAGGTGGCCATAGCGCTGGAGTATGAGGAGGCGGGGAGCTTTTCCGAGGGTCTGGCGGCGGTGGGCCGCGGGGGCAAGTACGGGTTCATCGACAGGTCCGGGACAATGGTGGTGCCCGCGCGGTATGAATATGTGTATGGGTTCAGCGGCGGGTACGCGATGGTGAGCGACGGGAAGAAGTGGGGGTACATCGACAGGACCGGGAAGACGGTGGCGGCGGTGGAGTACGACGGGGGCTACGGGTTCACGGCGGACGGGCTGGCGCTGGTACATAAGGACGGGAAATGGGGCTACATCGACGGGAGCGGGAGGGAGGCCGTGGCGCTGGAGTACGAGCGCGGGCTGAGCTACGCGGAGGGTGTGGCCGCGGTAAAGAAGGACGGGAAATGGGGCGTGATCGACAGGACGGGGGCCGTGGTGGCGCCCATGGAATATGAGACGGTAGGGCCGTACCGGGACGGGCTGGCGCGGGTGTGCCGGGACGGGAAATGGGGGTACATCGGGAAGGACGGACGGGAAGCGGTGCCGGCGCGGTATGAGGCGGCGGGGAACTTCTCGGAAGGGCTGGCCGCGGTGAAGGAGAACGGGAAGTGGGGCTACATCGACGGGACGGGGGCCACGGTGGTGGCGGCGAAGTACACGTCGGCGGGCAGCTTCTCGGAGGGCCTGGCGGCGGTGAAGAGCGGGGGGAAATACGGCTACGTCGACAGGACGGGGAAGGAAGCGGTGGCGCCGGCGTACGGGCACGGGGCGGACTTCCGTGAGGGCCTGGCGGCAGTGGAAAAGGACGGGAAATGGGGGTTCATCGACAAGGCGGGGAAGGTGGCGGTGCCGCTGGAGTACGACCTGGTGACGGAATTCCGCGGGGACACGGCGGTGGTGCGCCGGAACGGGCAGTACGGGATGCTGAACAAGACGGTGGGGGGCTTTGGGGACGTGCTGGCCAGCTCGCCGTACGCGGAGGCGATCGACTGGTCCGTGGGGGAGAAGATCACGAAGGGGACAAGCCCGGGGGTGTTCTCGCCGGACCGGAAGTGCACGACGGCGGAGATCATAACGTTCCTGTGGCGCGCGAAGGGGGAGCCGGAGGCCGGCGGCGGCGCGGGGCAGTACGCGGACGTGAAGGAAGGGGCGTACTACTACAAGGCGGCGGCGTGGGCGAAGGAGCAGGGGCTGGCGGCAGGGGAGCGGCTGGACCCGGACGGGCCGTGCACGCGGGGGACGGCGATGACGTACCTGTGGAAGCTGGCGGGGAGCCCGGCGGCGCAGGGGAGCGGGTTTACGGACGTGGCGGCAGACGCGGCGTACGCGCAGGCGGTGGCGTGGGCGGTGGGCCGCGGGGTGACGAACGGGATGACGGCGAACACGTTCGGGCCGGAAAACATCTGCACGCGGGGGCAGATCATGACATTTTTGTACCGGGACCTGAAGAAATGAGGGGGTACCTGGGAAAGCCTTGAAAGGAGGTGAGAGCCATGGGCGGGAAGCGGGGATTCCTCAACCGTGCGGGGCTTCTGCGCAGCTTGTTGGTGCGCGGCCCCCCGGGAGGATAGGGCGCACCTGCGGCAAAAGCGCAGCCGCACATGAAACCAAAAAAATGAAACAGTTAGGAGTAATGCAATTATGAAAAAGCAAACCATCGCGAAGCTGCTGGTCCTGGTCATGGTCCTGGCCATGGTGCCCGTGACCATCCTGGCGGCCAGCGCCACCGGCAGCAACGGCGGGTACTACAACGTGTACGAGGACACCACAGTGCGCGTGAACGACACCATCGACGGCGCCATCGAGGCGACTGTGGTGGGCGGCAAGGCGACTGTGGCGCTGAACGCGAAGGCCGTGGAGAGCCTGGCTGACCAGGTGAAGGACGGCGTGATCACCCTGGAGATCAAGGCAGAGGGCGCGACGAAGATCGACGTGAGCTTCCCGGCGCAGGCGCTGACCGCGCTGGCGAAGGAGACGGGCGCGGACCTGACGATCAAGAGCAGCGTGGTTACGATCACCATCCCCAACGAGGTACTGAGCAACGAGTTCGCCAGCTTCGGCAGCGTTCGGATCACCGCGGAGAACAGCGACAACAGCGTGGGCTTCTCCATCCAGGCGGGCGGCAAGGCGCTGAAGAACACCGCGGGCATCAAGGTGGAGTTCTAATTACCTGAAAAGCGCGGCCGGACGGCCCGGAAGGGGCGGCGGGGCGCGCGCAGCAACGGGAAGGAGGGGGCAGGGCCCCCTCCTTTTCCCAAATGCCCGGCGCGGAACGGGGCGGGCAATTGGGAAAGGGAGCAGAAAGAAAGGGAGGCGCGGGAAATGGGCGGGAAAACAGGACGCAGGGCGCAGGCTGGGGGCAGGGCGCGTGGACTGGGGGACGCAGGGTGCGCCCTGGCGTTTTTCATGGCGGTGTGCCTGAGCTCGGCGGGGACGGCGCGGGCCGCAGGAGTGGTGCTGGGGCTGGTGGCGCTGAGCGGGGTGCTGTTCCACTACGGGCGTGTGCGGGGGCGGATTCGGGGCCCGGTGCTGGCGCTGGCGCTGGTGGTGGTGGTGGACGGGCTGAGCTGCTTCTGGGCGGTGTCGGGGAAGTTCGCGCTGTACGAGTACCTGAAGGTGTTCACGGCGTTCTGCGTGACGGTGGCGGTGCTGGCGTTCACGGAAGGGGAGGGCGCCGGGCGGCGGGTGTGCACGATGGTAGAGGGGTGCGCGGCGCTGGCGGGGCTGGTGAGCATCGACCTGATCTCGACGCGGTGGGTGAGCGGGGCCGTGCTGGGGGTGCTGGGGTGGTTCACGCCGGACTACGCGCAGCTGCAGGCGGTGGAGGAAGGGGTTCGGATCACGTCCATGTTCATGAGCCCCAACGTGTTTGCGGGGTGCATGGGGCTGGGGGTGCTGCTGTCGCTGGGGCTGGCGGTGACGGAGGAGGGGCGGTGGCCGCGGGCGGCGCATACGGCGTGCCTGGCGGTGAACGCGCTGTCCTTCGTGCTGGCGTTCAGCATGGGCGCGTGCGCGATGATCGTGCCTGCGTTTGTGGTGCTGGCGGCGCTGACGGGCCGTGGGAAGCGGACGGGGCTGGTGGTGCTGATGGGGGAGACGCTGGCGGTAACGGCGGCGTGCGCGTTCCCCATATCCACCACGTCCATGACGGCATGGGAGGGCCCCAGGGCCATCCCGCTGGCGTGCGCGGCGCTGGGGGCGCTGGCGCTGTGCGCGCTGGACATGCTGGCGGGGCAGAGGCTGGCGGGGAAGCTGGCGGGGCACGGGAAGGGCGTGGCGGCGCTGGCGGGGGTGCTGGCG
>OFHN01001546.1_pt1 | contig 15805 bp, 17 predicted proteins | sample 1521321 | NCBI WGS metagenome assembly OFHN01 (sample SAMEA3504130, study PRJEB24116) | mouse gut metagenome | biome: mouse gut; feature: mouse-associated habitat; material: faeces | place: Denmark | collected 2011
GGGTGATGACCCTGCTGAGCAAGAAGTCCGCCCCCGTGGCGGAGGAGGAGACCGCAGCCCCGGCCCCCGCCGCTCCCGTCCCCCCCATTGTAACCTCCATGGCTCCGGACGCCGCTGTGTCCGGCCAGATCAAAAGCGCCCTGGAGGACGCGCTGGAGAGCGAGCTCAGCGCCCAGCAGCCCGCGCCCGTACCCCAGGCGGCCCCTGCCGCTCCGGCTCAGCCCCAAGCGACTCCCGTTCAAAGTGAGCCCGCACCCGTGCCGCAGCCCGAACCTGTCCAGGAGCCAGAGAGCCCTATTATGTGGCACGACGCTCCCCTGCCCATCCCGCCCAGCCCCGGCTACATGAACGTGATGCAGGTACTGGTGGAGGAAAAGGCCCCCAAGTATATTGAGATGTTCGGCCTGTGCTCCTGCAAACGCTGCCTGGAGGATGTAAAGGCCATTACCCTGAATCACCTTCCCCCCAAGTATGTCGTTTTGGAGCGGGGCGATATGATTCCCCGGCTGACGGTATACGAGGGAAAATTCAGCAGCGACATCACAGCCCAGCTGCTTCAGGCCTGCAAACTGGTCATGGATCGGCCCCACCACAGCCGCTGAACTTCCCTCATTTCTATGACGAAAAAACTCTGGCGAGCGTTTCGCGCTCGCCAGAGTTTTTCTCTGTCCTGGGAAAACCTCTCGTTATACGGCGGGCGTCTCCCCGGTCTGCCCGTCCGCCGCGGCTCCCTCCTCCCCTTGGCGGGGATAGGGATTTGTAAGCTGCTCCCAAAGGGTATTCACATTTTCCATGCAAATGAAGTACACACTGGTGATCATGTTATCCTGAATGCCAAGCTCCTCCGCCAGCACGGTAATCCGCTCCCAGTCCGCCGCCTCATAGCTGAGCACTAAGTCGTATAGCTTGCCGCAGCGCCCCTCATGCTTCAGCAGGGCGTTCTTGATCTCATCCGCCACCGGCACCTCGGCCAGAATCTCCTCCATGGGCGCGTCGATGAGGTAATTCAAGGTGGAGAACATACCCATCAAATAGCCCTCGGACTTGGAGATAGGCATATTCTTCGCATAATTCATCAGCTCGCTGCAGAAGTTAGCCCGCAGGAAGGAGCGCTTCAGGAATTCCTCAGACCCAGAATCCACCTCGTTTTCCGCATTGCTGGCACTGAGCAGATAAATCCATTGCTTCAACTGCCCCAGGCCCAGGGTCATAATGGCCTGGGTGATCGTGGTCGCCCGATAGCGCAGGGCAAAATAGGCGGAGTTCACCATTTTCAGCAGGCCATAAGTCAGGCTGGCGTCCGCAGCGATAAGCTGCTCAATCTCCTCCACGTTTGGCTCGTCCTTGGTGACGGCCACCATGAGCTGGAAGAAATTGCTCTGGATGTAGGCGCTGCTGTGAGCCTTGGTGGTAAGCTTATCCGCCACGTAGGGGCCCTCCAGGCCGTCCGCCCCAAGGGCTACCGCCCGCTGGTACAGCTTCTCATCGTCAATATGGGTGACGATGCACTTGATATTCATGCTGTGGGCGACCTCCACCGTATTGCGGATGGTGATCTCGCTGGAGCTCTTGCCATTGATTTTGATGAAATGGATATCATCCAGCAGGGACAGGTACCGGGGCGTAAACTGGAACTCGTTCACCGCCACCCGGTAGCCCTCCCGGACATACTGCTGCACCAAATGCATAGATAGCGGATGGATGATGACCGCGTCGTCAATCTGAATCACCAGATCGGCCTTGTCGAACAGGCGCGGGGTTTTTTTCATCAGCAGCATGGTGGTAAAGGTCATAAAATTCAGCGTACCCTTCAGCACCTTGGGGCTGTTCTGCGTCAGAAAATTATAGATGGTGTTGGCGGCGGCAAATTCTGCGCTGGAAGTAGAGCTATCGCTGCTGAATGCCTGGTTCGCGCCGTGGTACAAAATTTCATTTCCGATAATGCCGCCAGCAGCGTCCTTAATGGGCTGCCGCACAATGTATTTGCCGCTCATGGCTTGCTGCCTCCTATCCGAACTCATCCTTTGCTATGCTGCTTGTCAAACCGCTCCAGCAGATGGTCCATCACATCCACCAAGTGCCCAATTTCCGGCTTGGTCAGCTGCTCATCCGCCCCCAGGTCGCGGCCCTTACGCCGCATCTCCTCACTGATCAAAGAGGAGAAAATGATCAGTGGAATCTGCTTAAAGCGGCTGTGGTCCTTCACCAGCTTGGTCAACCGGTGCCCGTCCATCTGAGGCATTTCAATATCGGTAATAATCAGCGCCACGTCCTTCTCCAGCGCATCCTCAGCGGGCAGGGCGCACAGCGCCTCCCACAGCTCCCGCCCGTTGGGGAACATATGCAGGTTGACATAGTTGGCCTTGCGCAGGGAGTCGCCAATCATTTTGCTCAGCAGCACAGAGTCCTCCGCCACCCAGATGGGCCGGTCATTCCGTGTCCGGGGGCCGAGCTGCTCCACCTCGGAGATTTGGATGGAGGTCTCCGGCGCGATCTCCGCCACAATGCGCTCAAAATCCAGGATGGTAACCAGCTCGCCATCGCATTGGGCGATGCCGGTGGCCACGCTCTCCGTGCCGCCGGACACGGTTTTGTCCGGCTTCTGGATATCCGTCCAGGAGATGCGGCTGATGCGGTCCACCGTGTGCACCCGGAAAGCGATGAACATCTTGTTGAAATTGGTGATGATGAAGATATCCTTGGAGTCCTTCGGGCTGTCCACGCCCAGGTACTGAGGCAGATCCACCACCGTAATCACCGTGTCCCGGGGCTTAAAGATGCCCTCCACCGACACATGGGCATGAGGCATGGGCTTCACCGGAGCGGAAATCATAATCTCCCGCACCTTGGCCACATTGATGCCGAACAGATTGCCGCCAATGGTAAACTTCATGATCTCAATCTCATTGGTACCCGATTCCAGCAAAATGCCCTGTTTATTTTCTTCCATCATTTCCAAGCACTCCCTTTCATCTTGCGCGCCGTTAAATAATCAGCTCCTGGCGGCCATAGCTGCGCACACAACCCAGTCCGCTGTTTACATCGAAAAGCAGGGTACGGGCCACCGTTCCGCCCACATCCTCTTTCAAGAGGCGAATACCCTCTTTCTTCAAATTTACACGCACACTCTCAATATTTCGCTGTCCGATGTTGCCCAGCGAGCCGCTTCCATCCTTAAACATCATGGCCCCGCCAGCGATCTTAGCGGTGATTCTGGAGCGGCTGGCCCCTTTGGCCTCCATCTGTTTTATCGTCTCTCTGATTCCAGTATCGGCATATTTCATCGGGTTTTTCCGCCCCGTCTCCATATTCAGCGGCAGCATGATATGCACCAGCGCCCCAAGCTTGAGCTTTGGATCGTGCAGGCAGATGCCAATGCAGGATCCCAGTGCATAGGTGACCAACATACCCTCCCCTTGGGTCATCTTCATGTCCGCAATACCGATTACCAGCTTGTCACTCATCGCTTACGCCCAGCTTCCGTAATAGAGCATTCAACGACCGCAGGTCGGGCGACATCAGCAGGCGGCAGGGAACCTGCTTGTTGTCGCATACAAAATTTCCGCCAATGGTCATAATATAGTCGGACTGTCCGCCGTACTCCGCCATGGGCACGGCCAGAATCGCCCCTTGCATATCCACCGTGAAAGCGGGCACCGTCAGGCTCACGTCCATTCCAGCCAGCCCGCTCAGAGCGTTGATAAAGGTGGAAATCATGATATTTCCCACCTCTACCAAGGCGGAGTTTCCCAACTCCTCCAGTTCACTGTAATCCTTAATGGTCTCCTTGAGCATACTCCCCAGAACCAAATTGACAAAATCAATCTGCTGGCAGGACAGCATAATTCCGTTGATCTGTCCGCCCATCTTCACCAGTACGCCGGCGGTGATCTCCTCCGGTCCGCCAATCCACTCGATGGCCTCGTTATAGCCCATGATGCGCACCTCCGGCAGCGTGATGCGCACCTCCCGTCCCAGCAGCTGGGAAAGGGCGGTGGCTGCGTTGCCAGTGCCCACGCTGCCCACTTCCCGGAGCGTGTCAAGCTCCAGAGAGTTCAGCTCGTCATAATTTTTGATCGACATTCAATTCCCTCCTTAATTGCGAAGATTATTGATGGTCGTCTCAATCTCATCGGAGGTCTGCACCATCTTGAGTGCCATACCGTAGGCCCGCTGGGACTCGATGACCTTGGTCAGTTCCTCAGCCAAGTCTGCGTTGGAGCGTTCCAAAAGCCCCTGGCGCAGAACGCCAGTGCCGTAGCTCAGATTTCCGTTCTTGTCCACCGGCAGGTAGCGGGTATCCCCCAACTGCTGCATCCCGTTATAGTTGGCATAGTCAAAAATGCCGATGGGCTGCATCTCCTTGGGGTCGGTGATTTCAATGAGGCCACCCGTCTCGCTGAGCACGAACCGCCCCGCGCCGTCTCCCAGGCAGTATACCGTCTCCATAATAGCCCGCCCGTTCTCGTCCGTCTCCCCGGTGGCCCGCTGGAGCTCGGACATATAAAACGCGCCGTTCCGGATAAAAGTGACCTCACCGGTGGCCAAATCCACCAGTCCGAAGAAGCCCTCGCCCTCGATCATGTAGTCCAGGGTGCGCCCGGTGTCCGCCACGCCGCCTTGCTCGAAGTTGGTGGAGGTCATCAGCAGCCGGCCACCCACGCCCATGGGCAGCTCCTCCTCCACGCCCCGGTGGTTTTGGTACATCAGCGCCTCGAAGTGGGAGCGGTCGGCCTTGAACCCATAGGTGTTCACGTTGGCGATGTTGTCCCCGTGGACGTTCAGGCGCTGGAGCTGCTGCTGGGCGCCTATGGCGCCGATATAAAAGGATTGATTCATGCTCCCTCACCTCACATACGTCCAATGTCATTGGCGGAATGCCCCATGACCTCATCATACATCTTACTCACCGATGCCGCGCTTTGCAGCGCACGCTGGCAGGTAAGCATTTCCGTCATCTGACGGATCATGTCCACGTTGGAGCGCTCCAGATACTTCCACAGAATCTGGGGGCTGTCCACCGCTTCCGCGCCCTCGCCAATGAAAAATCCCCGGTCGTCCTGTTCCAGCGTCTGCATATCCTCCTCTGGAAAGGTATACACGCCTAAGCTGCCCAGATAGCCGCCGTTCTGGGTGAAAATGTTCCCTTGGGCATCCACATTCAGCTTGTCCGTGGCCAGCACAATGGGCTCGCCCTCCCGGTCCAGCACCCGGCCCTGGCCGGGGTAGCACAGATAGCCCTCATCGTCCAGGGAGAAGTTTCCTGCGCGAGTGTAGGCCACATTGCCCTCCTCGTCCTGGATGGCGAAGAACCCATCCCCCATGATGGCAAAATCCAAGGGAATGTTCGTGGGCTCCGGAATGCCCTGATCGTAAATGACGGTGATCTCGCTGTTGGCCCGGATGTAGCTCTGCCGGCCGATGTCCGTGTAGACCTTCTCCTTGTTGCCCACACGGCTGTACATCACATCGTCAAAAGTGGTGGCGGTGTAACGGCTCTCCTTAAAGCCCGAGGTGGAGATGTTCACCATGTTGTTGCCCACCACGTTCAAGTGCCTCTGCTGGGTCAGCATACCGGAGGTGAGGTTATAAAAGCCTTTATACATCTTTCATCATGCCTTCTTCCGCTTTTTGGTGGATTTTTGGGGTGTTTCACTGTTCATATAGGTGCCCATATGCTCCCGCAGCTTGCCAATGGCCCGGGAGTGGATCTGGGAAATCCGCGGCTCGCTCACTCCCATCACCTGGGCGATTTCCTTCATGTGAAGGTTTTTTTCATAGTAGAGGGACAGCACAATCTGCTCATTCTCCTGGAGGGAGGAGATTCCCTGCGCCAAAGTCTGCTGAAGCTCCCGCTCCTCCAGCACTGTCTCCGGCTGGAGCTTGGGGTCCTGATCGGACACCTCAAAGCGATAACCTTCCAGGTCTCTGGCGTCCATCAGCGCGTCCAGGGACAGGGTGTTGGACAGAGCCACCCGGGCGGCCTCCTTTTGGTACTTGTCCGTGGGAATGCCCAGGTGCTGAGCCACCTCCTGGTCGGTGGGAAACCGACCCAGCTCATTGGCCAAATTGGACACCGCCGCGTCGATCTCCTTAGCCCGCTGGCGGATATTCCGGGGCAGCCAGTCCTGCTTCCGGGCCAGGTCGATCACCATCCCCCGGATGCGCTTGGCCACATAGGTCTCAAATTTGATGCCCTTCTCCGGGTCGAATTTGTCGATGGAGGTGAGCAGGGTGAGGATGCCCTCGCTGACGATGTCGTCCACCTCGGCAAAGCTGCTGTACACCCCCCGGATTTGCAGGGCGGCGCTTTTAATCAGCCCCTCATACCGCAGCACCAAAGGCCACTTCAGCGTCTCGTCCCCGCTCTGCTTATAGGCGCTGAGCAGGTCCGGCGTACTCATGGCCTCGATCTCCGCCTCGGTATACCGCTTGACGGCAGTTGGCGCGCTCATGTGCCCACCGCCCTTCGCTGCGTCAGGGCGGAATTCTCGGCCACGATGTTGCCCAGCGCCTGAATCTGCACGCTGTTGGTAATCTCATTGAACGACAGCACGTAGACGTTGGGATAGAACTGAGTGATCATCTTGCTGAAGTAGCCCCGAATCACCTGGCTGACCAGGATAACCGGCGTCTGAGCCAAGTCCCCGAACTTTTTCAGGTGCTCTGCCATCTGAGTGATGATGCTCTGCATCATCTCCGGCCCCATAGCCAGATAGACGCCCTGCTCATTGCGGGTGAGCGAGGAGATAATCTTCTTCTCCACCTCGGCGTCCAGGGTGATCACCCGCAGCTGCCCATCCTCGCAGAACCGGCGCGTGATGGTGCGGGCCAGCGCGCCGCGCACCTGCTCGGTGGTCATATCCAAATCACGGCCCAGGGCCATGGCGTCGGCCGCCGTCTCCACAATGGTGGACAGGTCCTTAATGGGCACGCCCTCCTGAAGCAGATTGCGCAGCAGCTTTTCCAGCTTGGCATAGGGGATGATGCCGGGGATGGCCTCCTCCACCAGCTCCGGGGAGGTCTGCTTCAGGTTCTCCACCAGGCGAATGGTCTCGGACCGGGTGAGCAGCTCATAGGCGTGCTTCTTCACCGTCTCCGCCAGGTGGGTGAGCATAACCGATAGCGGATCAATGACGTTGTAGCCGTAAATCTCCGCCAGCTCCTTGTTCTCGGGCAGAATCCACCGGGAGGGGATGCCGTAGGCCGGCTCAATGGTTTCAATGCCATCAATCTCGCCCAGGGGGCTGGGCGGCTCCAGCGCCAGATAGTAATCCACCAGGATTTCTCCCTGGGCCACCACCTCGCCCTTGATGCGGATGGCGTACTGGTTTGTCCCCAATGCGGAGGAGTCGTGCAGGCGGATGGAGGGGATGACAAATCCCATATCCTGGGCGTACTGCCGCCGGAAGATGACGATCCGGCTGATGAGCTTGCCGCCGTGGCTCTCATCCACCAAGGGGATAAGGCTGTAGCCAAACTCCATCTCCACCGGTTCCACCGACAGCAGGGAGTATACGTTGTTGATGTCCTTATAGTAATCGTTCTCGCTGGGGGCGGCCAGCTCGGGGGGGAGCTCCGGCGCCTGAACCGCCGCCTCTGCCTCCGCCTGGCGCTGGGCGTCCATCTGGCGGATGAGGACAAACCCGCCGCCCAGAAGGGCCGCGCCGCCGATGAACAGCGGAACGGTGGGCGTACCGGGGATGAGCGCCAGAATCACCAGGATCACGCCGGTGGTCATGATGGCGCGGGGCTGGGCCTTGAACTGCCCCATCACGTCCATGTTCAGGCTGCCGTCGGACACGGAACGGGTGACAATCATGCCCGTGGCGGTGGAGATCATCAGGGAGGGTATCTGGGACACCAGTCCGTCGCCGATGGTGAGGATACCATAGGTGCTCATGATCTGCCCAATGTCACCGCCGCCGTTGACGAATCCGATGGCGATGCCGCCCACCAGGTTGATAACCGTGATGATGATGGACATGGTGGAGTCGCCCTTGACGAACTTGGTAGCGCCGTCCATGGCGCCGTAAAAATCGGCCTCCTTCTGAATCTTCTCCCGGCGCATCCGAGCCTGCTGCTCGTCAATAAGGCCGGAGGACAAATCGGCGTCAATGGCCATCTGCTTACCGGGCATGGCGTCCAGGGTAAACCGAGCGGCCACCTCGGACACGCGTTCAGCGCCCTTGGTGATGACGATAAGCTGCACCAGCACGATGATGAAGAAGATGACGAAGCCTACCACAAGATTGCCGCCCGTAACCAGCTGGCCAAAGTTTTGAATCACCACACCAGGATTGCCGGTGGTGAGAATCATTCGGGTACTGGACACGTTCATGCCCAGGCGGAACAAAGTGGTAATGAGCAATAGGGAGGGGAAGATGGAGAAATCCAACGCCTCCGAGATGTTCATGGTGATCATGAGGATCATGACCGACAGGCCGATGTTCACCACCAGCAGAATATCCAGAATGGCGGGGTTCAGCGGGACGAACAGAAACATGACTACAACCACCACAAACAGCGCTATGCTATTGTTTAGGATGCGCTTGAGCATAGACTTACCTCCTGGCGGAACCCAGCTTTACTGCCATCACTTCACGATCTGTTTCTTTTCGTTCAGCTTGAAGATATACACCAGAACCTCCGCCACCGGACCGTACAGGTCGGGGGGGATGAACTGGTTCAATTCTGACTGGGCATACAGCGCCCGGGCCAGCGGAACGTTTTCTATCACCGCAATTTTGTGCTCCTCGGCGATCTCCACAATGCGCATGGCGACGTTATCCTGGCCCTTGGCCAGCACAATGGGGGCGTCGTCCTGCTCCGGCTTATAGCGCAGAGCTACGGCAAAGTGGGTGGGGTTACGGATGACCACATCTGCGCTCGGCACCTGCTGCATCATACGCTGCTGGGCCCTCCGGCGCTGGATCTCCTTGATTTTCCCCTTTACCTGGGGGTCGCCTTCCATCTGTTTATATTCTTCCTTAACCTCCTGCTTGGTCATCTTCATCTGCCGCTCATAATCCCACCACTGGTAGAAAAAGTCCATGGCGGCCACCACCACAAAGGCGATGCTGATGCGCAATACCATGCCCCCCGACACCTCCACCAAATGGACTACAGCGGCGGTCAGGTCGACGTATAGGTAATTGGAGCTCTCCAGCAACATATCCCGAATGCTCATGAAGATGATGGTCAGGAGAAGAATAATCTTAATCAGGTTTTTCAGCGTCTCAATGACACTTTTCAGGGAAAACAACCGCTTAATGCCCTGCAAAGGGCTGAGGCGGCTGAATTTCGGCTTGATGGACTCGCCGCTGACCAGGAACCTGGTCTGGGCAAAGGTTGCGCCCACGGCGCACAGAATGGCCACGGCTATCACCGGCCCCACCGTCTTGAGAATCACCATAATTGCCTGAATGGCCAGCTCACCTGACGTGCTGCCCACCTCTCGGGGTTCCTCCCCCATGGTGGTCAGGCACAGCGCCATAAAACCGCCCAGCTGCTGAGCAAAGGCGCTGGTGAGGAGCCAGAGAGTGATGAAGGTGCCCAGCAGGCTGGCCACCGCCACCGCATCCCGGCTCATAAAAACGTTGCCTTTTTTTCGTTCGTCCCGTCGCTTTTTCGGTGTTGCTTTTTCTGTTTTATTGCCTTCGGCCAACGTCCATCTCCCCTTTGCGCCGATGGGTCCCCGTCCTTTCCCAAACGGGGGGAGGGGAGACGAAGCGGAAGCTTACCGAATGGCGGCCCCGGTCATCCGCCGACGAGAAGCAAAATATCATGGAGCTTGTTCATCATCGTGCGCTCCGCCTCAATGAGAAACTCGCTGAAGGGAATCATCAGCATAAACAGCAGGGCCAGACCCACAATCACCTTCAGTTCAATGTTGATGGCAAACACGTTGATCTGGGGGATCACCTTCATCAGCACCCCCATGCCCACCTGGGCAATCAGCTCCGCAGCCAGAATCGGCATACACAGCTTCACCGCCAGGACAGTGCACTCTACGAACAGCTCCAGCATGAATTGAAACGCAGGCACGCCGATGGATACCGCCCCCAAGGGGACGATTTCCTCTGAGGTGAGGAAAATGCGCAGCAGCGTGTAATGTCCTCCTCCGGCGAAAAACAGCAGAGTCATGAGCACATTGAGAATCTGCCCACTGACGGACATACTGGACGAGGTCCCCGGATCATACATTTGATTCATGGTCATACCCATCTGGGTGTCGATCATAGAGCCCGCCAGCTGGGGAATGTAAAAGAAAAAATTTACCGCCATTCCCAGCAGGAATCCCAGCCCCATCTCCAGCAGGATTCTCACCACCAGCTCTGGGATGCCCCCAGGAACCGGCACCTGTTGGTCCGTCACTCCCATGACAAACCAGGACAGCACCAGCACCATGCCGCTGCGAAAGGCCGCGGGAATATTGGTGCGCCCCAGAATGGGATTAAAGAGGATAAACCCGCTCACGCGGGCCATGATATAGAGCAGCAGGGTCATCTCCGGCCAATCAAACATGGGATGCCCCTCCCGCTCAGCTGGCAATCAGCTGGAATATCTCGTAGGTGTAATCCTTGAGGGTATCCAGCATCCATCCGCCGCCCAGCAGCAGCACGCCGATCACCACGATCAGCTTGAGCACAAAGGAGATCGTCTGCTCATGAATCTGTGTGACCGCTTGAAAAATGGCCACCACCACGCCCACGATCATACTCAGCAGAAGCATTGGGCTGGCCAGCTTAATGGCGATGCCCACCGCATCCCGCATCAGGTCCATTGCCTGCGTGGTATCCATGGCGACTCCTTTCTGGGATCGTTAATCAGTACACTCCCTGAATCAAGCTGGAGAACATCAGCTGCCAGCCATTGACAGACACAAACAGCAGCAGCTTAAAGGGTGTGGAAATCATAGCCGGCGGCAGCATAATCATGCCCATGGACATCAGCGTGGAAGATACCACCACGTCGATGAGCAGGAAGGGAATATACAACAAGAAGCCGTTGAAGAAGGCCCGTTCCAGCTCCTGGGTCATAAAGGCGGGCACGATGAGGCGCAGGGGAAGCTCCATCGCCTGCGCTCTGTCCGCAGGCACGTTCACATGGGCCAGCTCGCAGTACATCTCCAGCGTGTCCCACTTGACGTTGTCCAGCATAAACTCCCTGAGCGGGACGGACGCCCTGTCAAGAAACTCCTCCTGGCCGATTTCCTCATCCAGATATGGCTCCCACGCCTCCTCCCCAATCCGGGTCAGCACTGGATTCATGGTAATCAGGGTGAGGAACAGCGCGATGCCCACCAGCACCACGTTGGGCGGACTCTGCTGCGTGCCCATGGCAGTGCGCAGAAAGGACAGGGAGATGATGTACCGGGCAAAGGAGGTCATCATCACCAGCAGGGAGGGCAGCAGGGCGATCATGGTGGTGAGGAACAGTACTTCCAGCGTCTGCACGCTGTCGCCGTTGATGTTAATCAGGCTGTCGGTCGGCATACCATCCTCACCTCGGTTTTCTTTGCTTGAGTACGGTGCGCAGCGCCTCGCCAAAGCTGGGCGGCGCATTGGGGTCTGAGGCCGGCTCCGTTAAGGCCTTTGCCTCCTCCGCCGTCAACTCCGCCAGCAGGGAAATCCCCGACGGGACCACCCCAAGCAGGAGATACCGCTCCCCCGCTCTCACCAACGCCACGCTCTGCTCCCGCCCTAAGGGCAGCCGGGTCAGCACCTTAAACTGCTCGGTACTGCTGCCGGATAGGGCCGCCATCCCGCCGCCCCGCCCCGCCACATATTTTGTGAACAGGTACGCCAGCGCAATCACGGCCACCACGCACACCAGCATCCACAACAGGGAGAGGATATTGTTCAGTGCGCCGCTCTGGGTCAGCCCCACGGGAAACTTGCGAAAAGGCATCTGAATCAGGGCGCGCCCAGAATAGAGGTAACGGTCTTTAGCACGCGGTCAGGCTTAAAGGGCTTTACGATGAAGTCCTTGGCACCGGAGCGAACCGCGTCCATAACCATGCTCTCCTGGCCCATAGCGGAGCACATGACCACATTGGCGCTGCCGTCCTTGGCGCGGATGGCCTTCAGGGCCTCCAAGCCGTCCATGTTGGGCATGGTGATGTCCATCACCACCAGGTCGGGACCGATCTCGCTGAACTTCTCCACCGCATCGGCACCGTCCACAGCTTCAAACACCTCGGTGTAGCCATTCTTGGTCAGAGTGTCCTTGATCATCTTGCGCATGAAAGCAGCGTCATCCACTAACAGAATTTTCTTAGCCATGGTTGTATCCATCCTTTTTCAATTTATGTTGTGTACCTCGCTATACAGCGGCGCGGGAACTGCTCTTATTTTTTTGTCGCCAGCATCTCAATGGCCGAAGTCTGTACGATCTCTGTGATTCGCACACCGAAGTTGTCCTCGATTACCACAACCTCGCCCCGGGCAATGCACTTGCCGTTGACAAACAAATCCACCTGGTCGCCGGCCAGCTTATCCAGCACGACCAGCGAGCCTTTGGCAAATTCCAAAATATCCTGCACCTTCCGGCGTGCCCGGCCAATCTCCACTGTTACCTGGAGCGGCACCTCCATAATCAAATCCAGATTCTGCGCCTGCTCCTTGCTCAGCCGGTCCGCCGCGTCCATTTCCTCCATAGCCACCGGCTTGGTAGAAATCACCTTCGGCTCCGGCGCAGCCCTCTGGGCTTGCTCCTGCTGCGCGGGATAGGGGTAGGGATAGGGCGGATAGTACATCGGCGGATAGCCCATATAGCCGCCCTGCATCATCCCGTCCGGCCCGGGCACAGGATAGGGGGGCATCTGTCCCGGCTGGCCCATCTGGGCCGCAGGTCCGCTCTGAACCGGCGCGGGGGCGGGCTGCGGAGCAGCCTGAGCCGCAGGCGCAGGAGACGGCGCGGGCGCGGGGGCAGGAGCGGGCTCAGCTCCGCCGCCCATCCCGGACAGCATCCGCTCAATCTCCTCCTGGCTCATCTTCTGGCCGCCGCCGCTGGGCGCACTCTCCGGCGCGGGCGCGGGCTCCGGCGTCCCGTTCATCCCCGCCAGCATCCGTTCGATGTCCTCCTGGCTCATCTTTTGGTCGCTGCCGCCGGATACAGGCTCCGGCGCGGGGGCGGGGGCGGGCTGCGCCGCGGGAGCGGCATCCGCCTCTCCCACAGAAATCTCGTCCTCCAGCCCCAGACTCTTAATCAACTCCTTGGCCAACGCCACGGACATCACATTCATGAACTCGCTTTCCAGCGCGTTCTCGATTTTCAGGAAAAAGCGCACCACCACAATTTGGTCCGCACCCGTGGGCAGATGCTCCTGCTTGAACTGCTCCAGATTATCCAGTTCAAAGGACTGCGGCGTGGAAATGTCCACCCGGAAGCCCAAGAAGTCGGACATGGCGGTGGCCGCCGACCCCATCATCTGGTTCATAACCTCGCACACGCAGCTGATGGTCAGCTCGTTGAGCTCAAATTCCTCATCGGGGGTCTCCATCCCCATCAGGATGTCTACGATGACCTTGATGTCGCTGCGCTTGAGCAGCATGATATTGCTGCCCTCCAGGCCCTCTACATACTTGATCTCTACGCCGATGGCGGGCTCCAGGTTCCCCAGCGAAAAATCCTTCACGTCCACCACCGTGACCGTAGGCGTGGTGATGTCCACGCGGTGGTCCAGCATATTGGATACCGCGGTGGCCGAGGAGCCAAGGCTGATATTCATCATCTCGCCCAAGGCATCTATCGCCATTGGGCTGAACAATTCCTTCTCCATCGCTTACTCGCTCCTTTGTTCGGCCGAATAGCAAACCTCGTCTATCTTGATGGCCATGTTTTTCTTGTGGGTCCCCATGCGTCCGGTGAACCATTGGTAGCCGCCGATTTCCAAAAATACCGGTGAATCCTTCGGCCTTCCCAGGTCCAGCACATCGCCCACGTTCAGGTGATAGATGTCGCTGAGCAGCAACTGGGTATCGCCCAGTTGGGCGATGATCTCCAAGCTGGAGTCCCGTAATTGATCGAAAATCTCCTCGGAGTTGTCCTCGCTGGCCGCCTTGCGCCCCATGCTCTCCCGGTTGACCTCGCCGAAAACGCTCATCAGAACGCTGCCGGGGAGCACCACGCTCATGCGTCCCTCGTTTCCGCCGAAGGTCAGCTTCATATCCACCAGCACCACTGTCTCGTCCAGGTTCAGCAGCTGAACCAGGGTCGGATTGACCTGGGTGCGGTTGTACTCAAAGCTGATGGGCACATAGTTTTCCCAGCTGCTGCCCATCAGGGTGATGATGTCCTTGAGCAGCAGTTCATACAGCTGAAGCTCCAAATCAGTATAGGCATACCCTATAGGAACCTCATGAGAGCTCTCCTCCTCGCTGCCCATCATCCGGTCCATCATCCCCAGAGCTGTGGAGGTAGACAAGTACACCATCACTTGGTCCTCCGCAATGGTGTCCACACCGTCCTCCTCGCGGGGGTGGATGGTGACATCCACCATCGCCAGCACGTCCCCTTCGCTCAAGGCGTTGTTGAACTCGTAGAACTTCTGTTCCTCGATGCTCTCCACCTCAATTTCGCAGGTGGTGCGAAGCTGAGCGTTGAGCCGGGAGCTGACGACGCGAGTATAGTTCTCAAAGATGCCGTTGAGCATCTTGATGCGGTCCTTGGTAAACTTGCGGGGGGTGGTGAAGTCATACTTCCGGTACTTTTTCTCCGGCTGTTTGTTCTCCGCCTGGTCCGCATTGTCACCGCTGCGCATGGAGTTCAACAACGCGTCGATTTGACTTTGTGACAATACCTCGGACATCGAATCACCTCACCTGGTCTGCGTAATTTTTACGGTTCCTGTGTACTGGTCGGCTCCTGGCCCTCCTCGGGCTGCTCCTTCGTGGTCGTATACTGGGAGAGCGTCTGCTCCCAGGACTCCATCTCCGTCTTCAAATCCCGGCCGGTAATCACCATTTCCACCCGGCGGTTGGCCCAGCGGTTTTCTTCATCGTTTTTGGCTATGGGGTGCCACTGGCCCCAGCCCACGCTGCAAATGCGGGCGGGATGAATGGCGCTGTTGTCCTGGAGAAAGGTCGCCACCATGGCGGCTCGGTTGCCGGCCAGCTGCCGGTCGCCCCAGGTCTCATTGGGCCGGTTGTCATACTGCTGGGCGGTGTGTCCCTCGATTCTGATCTCCTCAATGGCGTCCTCCGCCTGATCCAGAATCATACATACCTGGCTCAGAATTTCCTGCGCCGCGGGCTGCAGCTTATAGCTGTCCCCGGCAAAAAAAGCCGTGTCGCTGAACTTCACGTAGATCTTGCCGCCCTCCATGGTCACCGCGATGGAGCTTTCCAGCCCCTCAGCGGCGGTGTAGCTCTCCAGCCGCTGAAACAGCGCCTCAATCATATCGTCAATGGACTCCTGCTGATACTCCAAGGTATCCTGGCCAGGATTCTCAATATTCTCCGCCAAAGGGCCGTCGTTGCCGGAGTTCTCGGTGGGAGTCAGGGTGGCGTTGGGATTAAAGCTGGTGACAATAGCCCTCCATTTCTCCTCGCTTATCGTGGACATGGAGTAAAGCAGCACAAAGAAACACAGCAGCAGCGTGACCATGTCGCCGTATGTATCCATCCAGTTGGCGCCGCCGCCCCCGCTTTTTTTCTTTTTCACGATGATTTCAACTCCTTAGCCCGTATGTCAAGAATCTTATTCCCCGCCGCCGGACTTGGCGCCGCCCTCAACGCGCTTGTTCTGGGGCACGTAGGTGAGCAGCTTCTCCCGTAGCGCCTTGGGGTTCTCGCCGGAC
>OFHN01001556.1_pt1 | contig 15744 bp, 15 predicted proteins | sample 1521321 | NCBI WGS metagenome assembly OFHN01 (sample SAMEA3504130, study PRJEB24116) | mouse gut metagenome | biome: mouse gut; feature: mouse-associated habitat; material: faeces | place: Denmark | collected 2011
GCGTTTTTCTATCCAGGCGGTGCTTCTGGACACCGTGTCCAGAGGCCCGCTGCCGTTCCCCGCCCCTCCATTTCGATCTGTCCCTTTCCGCCAACATCGAAATGGAGGTTACATATGACAACCATCAAATTGAACCGCTACTATCCCCACATGACCGAAAATATCACCCTGGAAGTCTCCGACGAGATCGCCGTTGTGCTCTCTGCCGGGGGCCGTCAGTGTGACAGCTACAAGCGCCGCAAGCGGGAGCATAACGAGTGCTCCCTGGACGCTGACCCCGGCTTTGAGCCGGATGTGATGTTCCCGCCCCTGACCCCGGAGGAAATCATTCTGGACGAGGAAAACCGCTCCGCCCTCTACGCTGCCATTGACCAACTCCCGCCCATCCAGGCCCGGAGAGTGTATGCCCACTACATTCTGGGCAAGAAAAAATCTGAGATTGCCAGGGCCGAAAATGTAGAGGGGAGCGCCGTTTGCGACAGTATCCGCCGGGGTGTTAAAAATCTCGCGGAAATTTTGAAAAATTTCTATGGATAGGGAGCAACAAACAGCCTCTAACCCGCCTGATAGGTAAGGAGGGCTTATACACTGAGGACAACTGAATACACAGTATTCCAGGCACAAAACCTGCGTGAACAGCGACAAAAGGCGCGCCGCCAGGACAGCCCGCTCAAGGAGGTGAGAGAAGTGGGCCGAGCGATCAGCGCGAACCTTTGACCCGGCCCTGGCAAGCCGGGCGCGACGACAGCGCGGGGGACAATGAAACTTGCTCACGCCCTCCCATGGACTTGCGGGGGAGCTTCGCAATCCTGCGGAGCTATGACAGCCGGAGCCGCCGGCGGCCTGGGATGCTCCCCTGTGCCGGGGCGCGTGGCAAATTCGGCGCAATCATGGATCGAAATGGATTTATCCTCGCTGGACTTCTGGCCACCGTGACCAGAAGTGGGGCAAGGTTGAAGGGCAGCACTTGTTCGGGTGCTGCCTTTCTGCGTTTCCCCACGGGACAAGAGGGAAACTTGTTTGCTTAAAACCCCCCGTTTACACAGGAGGATAGGGCATCGAGACACCTCCTGCTGGAATTGATTTCCCTAAAAAAACATGATAAAATCGTAAAACACTCTGTGACTTGGAAAGGAAGCGGCGATATGGTAGACAGACTGTTCAAAGAACTGTGCGCGCTGGACGAGGTGGACGCCCTTGCCCTGGGCGGCTCCCGCGCCGGGGAGCGTTTTGACCAGGCTTCCGACTATGACGTGTATCTCTATTGCCGAAAGCCGGTCCCGGAAGAGGCGAGGAGAGCCATCCTGACCCGGTACTGTTCCGTGATGGAACTCGGAAACCACTTCTGGGAGTACGAGGACAACTGCCGCCTGAATGACGGTGTTGATATCGACCTGCTCTACCGGGATTTGGACGTGTTCACCGCCGACGTGGCGGAGGTGGTGGAGCGGTTTCAGCCCCGCAATGCCTACACCACCTGTATGTGGCACAACCTGCTCACCTGCAAGGTGGTCTATGACCGGGATGGCCGCTTGGCCCAGGCAAAGGAACGGTTTTCCGTCCCCTATCCCCGCCAGCTGAAGGAAAACATCCTGGCCCGGGGCTGGAGACTGCTCCATGACGCGCTGCCCGCCTATGACGCGCAGCTCATCAAAGCGGTGAAGCGGGGGGACTTGGTGAGTGTCAACCACCGGACGGCGGGATTCCTGGAAACCTATTTTGATGTCCTGTTCGCGCTGAACGAAACGACTCACCCAGGTGAGAAGCGGCTGGTCCAGCTCTGCCGGGAACGGTGCACGTTGCTGCCAGCGCATTTCGAGGAAAATATAGACCGGCTGCTTCAGGACCTGTACCATGTGCCGGAACGGGTGGAGGAGGATGTTCGGTCGATCATTTCGGAACTGGGTAAGGTACTGCCCACGCCGTGAGCGCGTGAACAACCTCACATTGTCTGCCCCTGATCTTCGTGGTCGTCTGGCTTGTGGCCCATGGCGATCTTCTTTTCCCGGATTTTGCGTCTGAGCTTGCTGTCCACCCCAACGAGTATCCCAGCTGCGGGCTGTGGGCGCCGCTCCTGAAAGATGCGGCCCATATGGTAGAGGAGCGAGGCGGTGGAGGAGAAGATGGAACCATACACCCTGTCCAGAAAAAACTTGGCGTATTGGTTTCCCTGCTCGGCGGACTGCTTCAGCCAATGGACTGCCCGCTCCTGATCCTGGGAGATATCCTGGCCCAACAGGTACGCTTTGCCCAGTGTGTACTGGGCGAACTGGTCCCCTGCCTCGGCGCGCTCCATAAGCAGTTCCAATGCCCGTTCAGTGTTCTTGGCCACCTCACCTGCCCCTGTAAGAAGCAGTTTTCCCAGCTGGTACTTAGCAAATGGATTGCCGCCCTGGGCGGCTTTGTCCAACCACGGCAGCGCCGCCGCCTCGTCCCGCTCCGTGCCCACCCCGTGGAGGAGCATCCAGCCGATACGGTACTGAAGCCTGTCGTCCGGGGATCTGGCGGCCATGACCTGAAACCCAAGGAACGCCTGACGGAAATACTGGGCGGCGCGTTCTTCGTCCGTCTCGCCGCCCAGCCCGTCCCGGTACAGCCTGCCCAGCTCGTAAGCGGCGTAGGGGAAGGTAACCGCCTTGGCGTAGAGTTCCCGGGCAGCGGCGTAGTCCCGCTCCACGCCTTTGCCGTCCCGGTACAGCCCGGCCAGGGCGTACTGCGCATATTTGTATCCGGCGTCTGCAGACTTCTCCAGCCACTGGGCTGCCTCCTCGTAGTCCTGCTCCGTGCCCAGCCCGGCGGCGTACAGCTTGCCGATGCGGTACTGGGTGCAGCGATCTGGCGCAGTCTTTTCCGCCGAGAGGAACGCGGCCAGCGCCTTTGCGTCCCATTCACACGCCAGCTCCGGATCAGGTTCCCGGCCCAGGCCGTCCGCGTACATCCGGCCCAGGTCCGCCATGGCCAGAGCGTTGCCAGCGTTGGCCTCCTCGGTGAGCAGGTCCAACGCCGCCGCGAAATCAGGCGGGCTGTCCTCGTCACCCTGCATGAACTGACGGGCGGCGCGGTAGCGGCGGGTCCACCAGGTGCGGGACTGTGCCTTACCAAAATCGCTGAGGGCATCTGTGGTTCTGTCCTCAGACGGCCCGTCTGTCGGCTCCCCCTCAGCCTGAGCGGCGAGATCGGGCGGAATCAAATCGCCCAGCCGCACCGCCTCCTGGACCACGATGTTCTTGATCCGCTTGAACTCCTTCTGCCGGACCAGCGGCTCACGCTCAGGCAGGTCGTCCTTGTAGGTGCGCAGTACCTCCTCCCGCTCCTGATACCACAGGTCGTAGGCGGCGGCGATGCGGGGGTCCCGCTCCAGCTCGTTCACGACCTCGTCCACCAGTGACTTCACCGCTGGCGGCAAATAGCCATACTGTTTTTTGCCGGAGCAGCGCTGGAGGCGCTGGGCCAGCTCCGTCATGAGCTGTCCAATGCGCTCGTTCTCTAACGTCCCAGTCTGCATCTCGCTGACGAGCCGCGCCATGACCTCCCCGGCTTCTTTGGTGAGTTCATCCCGCCGCTGGGTCTGTCGCTGGTAGATGGCAACCAGGTCTTGCTGAAAAATCTCCTTGGCCAGCATGGACTTGACCTCCGCGATCCCCTGCTTGGTGAGGAAGCCGGATTTGCCATCGGCGCTGTAGCACACCATGTGGACGTGGGGGTGGTGGCCCTCATCGTGGAAGGCCGCATACCAGCGGAACTGCGCATAGGGGATCTTCATAGCCTTCGCCATATCCATGGCATGGGCAGACAGCAGCTTGCGCCAGCGTTCGGCGTTGTCGAACCCCAGCCGTGCCGCGTCCTCCCGGCGCAGGGAGATGATGGGTAGCCAGACCACACCTGGGTGACGCGCCACCTCGTCTGCTACTTGGGACAGCACCAGCGGGTCGTCATCGGCGGTGAATAGGCCGTGCGCCCCCATCTTTTGTACGCGGGGACGGCTGGCGATATAGTCCACGTAGCTTTCCCGCTTGGCAATGGCCTCGTAGTTGTCCTCAATGGCGCGGGTGATGAACTCCGAGGCATTTCCCCGAGTGGGCGCGGCCTGATAGTCCTCGTACTCAAACAGCCCACGGCTGGAGGGGAACTCCCGAAGGATTTGCGCCACCAGCTTGGCCTGTTTGTCCGTGGCAGGGAGTGTGGTCTTGCCAAGATCGATACGCTCTACGCCATCACGGGTAGCGGCGTACTTGACATAGTTGCCCAGGTGGGCGGCGGCCTTCTCGCCGCCCTTGATGTGCGGGCACTTGAAAATGACGCGCGGCGTAAGTTCACCCCCTCATGTCTTTTCTCTGTACTAAACTCTTAGAGAGACTACCTTCAGGTCAGTCCATCATGAACCGACACTCGGTCCACCATGAGGGCGCAGTGCCCCCTTGGCGGACAGTCAAAATTTTTGCGCGGTCATTCACCCTCGTGTTTTTTCAGCGTGTCCTTGAACGTGATGCTGCCGTTGGTCTTTTTCACCTCCTGCACACACTGCCAGCGCAGGGCGTCCAACTGGCTGGCGTCGATCTCCAGCCCCGCTGCCAGCACGTGCATCATCATGCTGACCTCCACCGTCAGCTTGAACAGCAGCCGGGCGATCCGCTCCTCGCTGCACTGGAGGGTGCCCCGCATGGCGTGGACGAAGATGGGCGGCAGGAACTCCGACACATCCTCGGCGGCCAGGTAGTCGCAGTAGAACTTGAGCGCCTTTTCCAGGAACTCATTTCGGCTCTGGCAGTTGTCCTTCTCCATCGCCGCGCTGATTTTGCGCTCCATCTCCGGGGACACCCGGGTGTGAATGCGCATTTTTTCTTCTGACATACTGTTTTCCTCCTCAAAATTGCGGAAAGTGCCTGCTTGAGCCACCTCGGAGCCATCCAAAACGGCTCAACGGCGGGCGTTTTCGCTGCTTCGGAGCCATGTGTGGCTCAACGGCTCCAAATCGGAGCCACGCCAACATTCCGAGAACAGGCCGGGAAAGGTTCAAAAGACCTGTTTCTCGTCCCTCCCGACCCGCGTTGCGGGGCGGTGTGACAGGCGGTGAGCCACCGTTTTATCCCGCACAAAAATCGAACGTCTGCATTGCCCTGGCGGCCCCGCCTGCATTGTCCTTCCGGGCGGGCAAAAGGCGGCCCCCGGCAGGGGCCAACACCACCAATCCGCACAACCGGCCACAAAGGGGCCGACACCGCGTTTCGCCCCCTCGGTGGGGCTGGGACGCTGCCCAGGCCGCAGGAGGGCCACAAACGCCCTCAAACGGGCCACCACGGGGGACACGGTTCGAGGGCCGCTCCGCTGGCGCGGAACGGCCCTCTGGATTGCCCTTGGGCGTATGATTGATTTGCTGGGTCGCAGGCTTTCAGAACCGCGGCGGACGGCGGCTTTCTTTCAGACTGATGTCCTTGCCCTCTTACAGCTGAACGCAATTGCGGCCACCAGCTTCGTGCCTTTACGCCTTGCCGCCGAATTCAGAGGAGAGGAGGCATATCCGTACCCTCTCCGGCTCAGTGTATCTCCTGCTGTGCGGAGTCAGCGCACTCCATCGCGTTGGCCTGGAGCCCGACGCGGATATCATCCAGTTCAGCGTTGAGCCCTTCAGCCAGCTTGGACACATTCGGCTCCAGGGTAGCCATAAGCAGGTTGCCCAAGCCGCACATCTCCGTGATCGTCTGGGCGGTGTTCACGAGCGCCTGCCGCTGTTCCGGCCCGCATTTCTCGCCCGCCGTTTCAAACAGCAGCCACACAAGATCCATCTGTGCCACTGCGTCCGGCTCAACAGCCAGGGACTCCATATCGATCAGGTAGGGCAGGTTGATACCCTCGGTGACAAACCGCTCGGCATTGGCGATCTCCGTGTCCAGCCAGGCCAGCAGGGTTTCGCCGTCTTTGCCCAGATCGTGGACCGTGGCGAGCGCTTCCAGCGCGGTGCGGAACTCCTTCATGCATTGGGGGATCGCGGTCTGCACCGCGTCCAGCATGGACACGGCCTCGTGGGCGATCAGGATGCACGCCTCAGTGGGGGTAAAACGGGTATTGATTTTCATGTGAGATCTTTCCTTTCCAAATTTTTGGGGGCTGGCAACACAATGCCATATCTGTGCTGGAATATCTATCCGGCAAACGCAACGATTTTTGTCGGGGCTGTGTGTGCAAAACCAACAGTGCGGCTTACATCATGGGGCCGCTGGGCTGTCCCAGCTCATGCTCCTCGCTGCGGATCATGCGGGGTTCCAGATGGGCGGCGAAGAGCTCCAGCCGCTTGTCCCGCTCCAGACTGGCTTTCCGTGTGGCGCGCCATGCGGCGGTGGACACGTCCCGGATGGTGTACGTCTCCCAGCCGTCCACCACATCCAGTGTGGAGAACTCGCCCCGGTCCAGGTCGATGTCCAGCGCGGCGGTCACCCGCCCGGTGCGCCGCATCAGCTCGTCAGCGTAGTCCTGGAATACTTCCGGCGCAATGTCCGTCACGCTGTGCAGCCGCTCCGCGAAACGCTGGGGGCTGTTTCCCTTTGCCAGCAGATAAGAGCGCAACGCCACGGCGGCGTGAAGCGCATCCACACGCACCACGCTCTGCGTCAGCAGATGATCCGTCCTGCCGTCTTGGGTAACGCGGAATACAGAAATGGGGCGGGACGCTTCCGCCTCCGCCCGCGCTTGCTGATCCTCCTCCCAGATCTCCCGGCTGATCTTTTTACTCACCTGCTCCGGGAGTTGGTCGATCATCGCGTCCAGGTACTCGTTCAGCTCATCCTCCACAGTGGTGTCTTTCTTTTTGAGCTGGCAGGAGAGAGCGTTATACCAACGCTCGTCCAACCATAGGGTGATGTCCCGGGAGTTCATGCGCCGCCCTCCTTTTCCGGCCCGGACGATACGGGCCGCTCCTTCGGCACGGGCCGGGGACGCTTGGGCCGGGGCACGGGGGCAGCGCGGCTGTCCAGATACTCCCGCACCGGCGCGGGCACGGTGCGCTCATAGAGCTGCCCCAGCGTCTGCTCCAGCCGCGCCTGTACGGAGGAGCCCTCCTTCTTCAGCGAGAACTCCAGTGCGCCCAGCTTGTCCTCATCGAACGTCACGGGGATGGTTGCTTTTTTCATGAATTTTACACTCCTTTCACATGGTCGGCTCCATCTGGGAAGCGTCAGCCTCCTCCTGGCACTGCGCCGGTGTCCCGGGCAGATGCTCCCCGAAGCACGCCAAACAGAACGTGTCCATTTTTTCCTTCAGTGCCGCCCTCACCTCGTCAGGGAGCTTGCAGTGGAACCACTTCTCATCGTGGGGCAGTCTCAGCTCCACGTCCATCGTGTCCCGCACCGCGCCCGTACCCTCATCGTAGACCACATAGGTCATGATGTAGGACTCCTCCCGCTCATCGGACAACTGCCTGCCGAACACCGTTTTCTCGTCCGCCAGCACATCCAGACAGAAGGTGAGGCAGTCATCCTCCGAGGCGTACAACTCGAAGATCGCAAGGTCGTCCGGCTCCAGCGGGCGCTCCCCCAGGAGGAGCGGATTTACCTCCTCAGCCTGGATTTCTTCCGTCCGCGTTTTCTCCGGCGCCGCCGCTGACTGGGCGCCGGGGACGGTCATCTGATACATACCACACGTCCAGCGTATGCCCCGCTCCTTGAGGAACCCATCCCCAGCGAGGTTCATGATTTCCAAATCGAAATCACTGGCGTCCACCGCCCCCAATGCGGAGGGCTGGTTTCCCCCCACATAGACGGTGCAGAGGGCGGGCCAGCTTGTGATCTCCGGGTAGTCCCGGACGGCCTCCTGGTAGATGGCGGTTCGTTGAACCGCCTCGGCATCCGTAACGGTGCCGGAGGCATAGCCGCTGGCCCAGTGGGGCCCGGCATCGCCACCCAGAAGGATACGGGTGAAGCGGATAGGCATCTGGGCGGTCATGCGCCGGAGCGCGTGCTCCGCTTCATCACAGGCCAGGTCGAGGCGGTTGCCTGCGTGGGCCCAGGGCAGGTGGGAGGACATATCCTCCAGCAGTTCCCGAACCACATCCACCTGACGGCGGCGGTCATCGCCGGTGGCTTCCAGCGCGGACACAAAATTGCGAAGGGCACGGATGGTACCCCGTTGGAGTTTGGGGGAGGCGGGCACAGTGGCGGCGCTGCCGCGGGCCGACTTCAGTTCCTGGTCGAACCGTTCCATCAGTTTGGGGTTAGGCTCTTGTCCGTCCAGCCTGGCCATGCCCTGGAGGATGGTGTCGGTCCAGAACCGCCGCTGCTCCATCCAAGTGGGGGCATCCTTCCGCTGAGACCGTTCCCAGCCGTTCTGGCGCTCTATGGCATAGGCGGTGAGCCCCTCCGCCACAAGTGGGATGTTGAATCTTTTCATTGTCCAGCGCCCCCTATCCCATTGTGGGCCCCATGGCTTGTCCCGTCTGCGTCTGGGCTTCCAGCACATCGCACAGCCGCTCCAGCTCCGCCGCGTCCACACCCTCCAGCACCAGCTCGGGATCATCATCCACCCGGATATCCGCCACCCGCGCGTCCAGCAGGGCGGCAATCTCCTTCTGATCGTCTGCCGCCAGCCTTTTCAAACCTTCCAGCGGTACGAGGTGATCAAACCCATCGCAGGTCAGGACTGCGGAACTGGAGACGCCCTCCATCTGGAGGACATCCCGCACCGTCATGTCACAGTCCAGCAGTTCCTCGGGTACGCCGCAGGTTTCCGCGATCTCCCGATCTGACATATAGTTGTGTGCCCGGATCTCCTGGAGGGTCAGGCCGAAGCTGTTGTGGAGCATATTGTACAGATCATCGTAATCGAAGATCTCGCATACTGTGGAAATGGCATTTTCGAATATCTGGACTTTGCGTTTGGTTGTGAAGGGCGCGGAAAGTTTTTTCTTCCGCGCCGCTGTGTCTTTCTGAGGACTCAGATCGTAGTCCGAACTGACGCAGCCATCGGACAGCTCCGCGGCGGACACCTCCGGCCTGCGGCGAAGGGCGTCCAGCAGCATGGCGTCCAGCCCGTTGCCCTCCCGGATGGTCAGGCCGAGGTGCCGCTCCAGTTCCTCAAAGGGGACACAGCAGCTCCCACAGGCGGGGCGGTTATTGAACTGTGCCTGCCAGCTCCCAGCGCCCTTGTTTTCCGCGCATTGCCGGAGGATGAAGTCCGCCGCCCGCTCCATCTCGGCATTGAGGATATCCCGCATCCTCGGGATATAGGCCGCGTAACGGGGATCGTCGAAGCCAGATGACTGGACCAGTATACCGTCCCGTCCCTCCTTTCCAAGTGCCAGGAGGCAGTGCATGACATCGTCTTTGGAAAACATACAGTCTTTGTTCTCCGAGATGAATGGTTGTTCTTCCCGGGCGGCGGTTTTCAGGCTCCAAAACTCCTCACGAGACAGTTCGACCACCTTCTCAATCTGGCAGTCGTCCATCTTGAAATTGCTTGGCTTATACAAAAAAATAGCTTTGAATCTCATGTTTGCCTCCTCATGGCGTCATGCCGCCCATGGCCTGCTCCGCGGCCTGGTGATCCTCATATGCCTGGTTGAACCGCGCCAGCTCCTGGGGGTCCACATCGGTGAGCACCACCTCCACGCCCTCCAGGCAGGGGCTGATCTCCGCCACCCTGGCGTTGAGCAGGGCGGCGTGATCCTTCTGCCCGGTGTCGGTGAGTTCCCGCAGGTTTTCCGCCTGCACGGATGTTTCCACCTCCTCATGGGTGAGGAAGGCCAGTCCGCCGCCTTTCAGCAGGGGCAGGATGTCCCGCACACGAATGTCCGGCGCTTTCTCCGCCTCAGCGGTCTGGAGCTGGGCGCAGAACTCCGGGCGGAAGGTGGTTTCAATGTGCTGGAGGGCAATGTCCACCTGGGCCACCTCCGGGCGGCGCTCCAGGGTTTCCCTCAGCATGGTGTCAAATCCATTACCATCCCGGATGACCACGCCGAATTTCTCCTCCAGCTCCTCGCAATAGACGTACCAGCTCCCGCTGGCGGTGCGCTGGGTGCCCGAACCGATGATGAAGTCCGCCACCCGATCCAGCCGGGCCTGCACGATGTCCCGCGCCCCCGCCACATAGGCGGTGTACATGGCATGGCCATCCCCGCCGCACTGTACCAGCGCGCCGTCCGTGCGGTCACCACTGAGGAGCAGCAGGCAGTGGTTCAGGCCGGTGCCCTGGTGGGGCTCCACCTCGTTGCGCTCAATAAAGTCATAGCGATCCAGCGGTTGGATCATGAAGCTGGCGAAGGCGACATTGGGCAGCACCACCACCTTGTCCACCTGGTACTCATGGGGCCAGAGGGGCGCGTGTCGGCGTTCCATCTCAGCTCTGATTTTCATACAGTCACATCTCCTTGGTAAAAAATATTGTGGTTATCCCTTTAACTCAGCCGAGCAGAGGCACCAACAGCTAAGACCAGGCGTTCCAGAAGGCGGGGGCCAAAGTCACGGCGGCTGAAGCGGAAGCAATATTCGTCAAGGCAGGCTTGGAGGTATTTCTTGGGCAGGCCATGGTAAGTACCCAGGATAAACGCCTTGGCGTTGCTGATCACGATGTGCAGCCAATGGAGCAGACCAGAATTGGGATCGTAGAGTTTGTGCTCATGGGTATAGCCCTCCAGAGCCGGGATATAACTCCCGTAACCATCACTGTGAATTGTACCGCCCGGGGCAAACGCAGCTTGGGCAAAATTTTTTGACAAAGGCCCGCTTGATATTCTGTGTGACCCGCATCTTGGCATAGAGGGGATTACTACGCTCGTCCAGAGACACAGCCACAAAAACCTTTGTCTTTTCCGTACCCCGGCCACCGCAGATTTTCCAAGTACTCCCGGCATTTCCTCTCAGTCCCGAACTCTTTCATGAACGTCCCCAGTGGATATCCCTTTTTCTTTGCCATGACCCATTCCCTCATTTCTCGGTTTCATGCCCCGAGTATATCAGCTGATATATCCCATAATCCGGGCTTTTCGCTGGCTGATTAAAAGGGATAACCACAAAAAATATTTGTTTTGACAGGGGATGGTTCTACAGGCTCATGCCCTCCATGGTCAGCACCGTCTGCTGGGACACGGGCGGCTCCATGTGCCACTCCGCCCGCAGTTGCTGGGCCATCAGGCCGCATTCGGCAATCAGATCGTCCAGATCCCCGGAGTTGTCCATCTCCTGCATATGCACCTCCAGCCCGGTCAGGACGTCCCGCTTGTCCTGCTCTGTCAGCGTGGGCGCGGCGCCGGTCTGCCGGGCTTCCGCTATGGCCGCGTCAAATTGGCGGCCATGGTTCCGCTCCGAAATTTCGTAAGGGTCGGCAGAGGTATCTTTCTCCACACCCCAGAAGCTGCCCATCATCACAATGTGCCGCCGCAGCTGGGGGAGCTGTTCCTCGTGACCCGCCGCCGCGCACTGGGCGGCATAGGTAGTGAGGCCGGAGATGCACCTGCGAATCTGCTCGTCATATACCCGGTATACCGGGTCGATCAGCTCCCCCAGCTCGCTCAGGCCGTATTCTTTTTTTCCACCCTGTTTCATCAGGATCGGAAGCGCCACACCGGGCATGGGCACCCGGATCGGTTCGTTCATAGGAAAATCACTCCATTCATTTTTCAGGGCAGGTAATATCTGGGATTCGTCCTTTGCCCGTTGATCCGCACCTCGAAGTGGAGGTGCGGCCCGGTAGACCGTCCGGTGGAGCCGGACAGGGAGACCACGTCCCCGGCCTGCACCACCTGCCCGGGGCGCACCAGCAGCCGGGAGTTGTGGCCGTACAGGGTGAGCAGACCGTTCTCGTGCCCGATGGTCACATAGTAGCCGTAGCTGGAGTCGTACTTTGCCACCCGCACCGTACCCGGCAGCGCCGCCCGGACGGGGGTGCCGGTGGGCACCGCCAGATCCATCCCGGTGTGGCCGTCCCGCTGCCCGGTGATGGGGTCGAGGCGCCCGCCGAATTCAGAGGTGACAATGTTCCGCCAGCCCGCCCCCACCGGGGAGCAGAAGCCGTCCGCGCCCACATAGGGCACATCCGCGCCCTCAAACGCCGCGCCGCCCTCCCCTGTGACGGGGTAGCCGTATTTGACCAGGCTGTACACGTTGTCCGCGTTGGACTGCTGCTCCCCGGTGGCGGTGACGCCCAGGGAGGCGGCGATGCGGGAATACACCGTGGCCATGTCCTCAATGGGCACGAACACGTTGTAGATACGTTCCACCTCCACATCGTTGCCGTCCTCATCCTTCTCAGTGACCGTTTCCGTCCTGGTCTCGCTGGCGGCAAAGCAGTGGGCGAACTGGGTGACGGGCGGGGCCTCCACGCCGAAATACAGGGAGAAAAACACAGCCTTGACCCGGATGGGGTCGAGGCTGTTTCCCTCGTCCATATTCGATTGGATGTCGGCAATGACCGTGTCCAGCCCGGCAAAATTTGCCCGCATCTGCTCGACACAGATCCGATATTCCGCAGGGACGTCGGCGGGGATCGGGCCGGTCTGGAAGCAGAGCTGGGCGGCGGAAATGTTGTGATCCGCCGCCCCGGAACCCAGGGAACACAGCAGGGCCACCAGCACGATGATGGGGGAGAGGATGGCGGTGACCACCCACCCCACACCCTTCCGGGCCTTCTCGTTGGTGAGCAGGGTGGCGGCGGCTTTCGCAACCAAGACGGGGTCAACCAAGCTGCATCCCTCCAGCCTCCGGCCCGTCAGGGGCCTGTTCGTCCGCCTGCCCCTGTGCTTGAATTTGGAGCTGCGCCCAGTGTTCCTCCAACGCCTGGATCGTCTCGGGGCTGCCGCTGTTGGGGGAAATCTGGCGGTAGCGTCCGAAATCTATCCCGCCGTCCAGCAGCAGCTTGGCCACATCCGCCGCACCGTTTTCCACGCAGGACTGGAGCGCGTGGTAGTCGTTGATATCCACCCACATCCGCTCCCGCAGAAGCTCCGCTGCCATCCAGCTGTTCCGGCCTTGATAGGTCAGCATATGGAGGATCCGGCCGGAACTGCCGCCCCCGGAGATCCCCTTTTCCACCAGCGTGGACAGCATCTCATAGTCCGCCGTGCCGGGATAGGAAAACAGCTCCAGCAGATGAGACGGCGCGGCGGCGATCTGCTCCTCACTGCACTGCTTGATGATCTCCCTGGCAATATAGCGGTGATCTGCCCAGGCATAGCAGGCCATCTCGCCGTGGAAGGACGGGGACAGCTCCGCCACCCGATCCGGCGCGTTCGCCAGCAGGGTGGACACTTTCTGGGGATCGTCGATGTCAATGGCCTTTTCACAGGCGGTGGTATAGGCTGCTTCCGGGAATTGCCCCACATCGTCCAGCAGGGAGCGGGTCATGCTCCGGCCCACCGCGCCGGGGCGGCCCGCAGCTTCCACCAGCAGGTCCGCCGCGTGGGCTCCCAGCACCTTGGGGTACAGCTCCAAAAAGGTGGGCAATTCCCCGTCCCGGATGGCCAGGACGGTCTTGTCATAGTCGCTGACGCGCAAAGGACGCTGGCCCACCGTGTCCATATAGGCGGTGATGCTGCCAGTCATGCGGCGCAGGAGCTGCTCGGTCTGGCCCATGGCCTCCTCCTGCCGCTCCCGCTGCTCCACCAGCGCCGCGATGATGACCTTTTCCTCCTGCTGGCTCAGGTGAACCACCCTGCCGCCCGTGTCCTCCTCCACGCCGCCGATCTTCATGTACCGGGTACGGGTGGCACGGTCGCCGTGGACGGCCTTGGTGATGGCAGACGCAACCAGGTACATCCTGTCCAGGTCATTGCCGTTCTCGCCCAAGGTTTTACCCACGATGAAGCTCTCGGTGACGCTCTTTTTCTGCTGCTTATCGTACCATTTGAGGTACACATCCACGTACACACCCTCACTGGCGCCGTAGTCCACGGTGCAGAACAGATCTGCCTCCTCGGGGATCTCCCGGCCATTCTCCCACTCATCACGCAGGTCGAAATACTCATCGGGCAGATAACCCATGCCCTCCAGCCGGTGCTTCAACTCCGAAAACACCTCCGCCGCCGTGCGCTGGCCCGCGTACTCCAGCTTCCGGGGATCATCTGCCGAGGGCTTCCAGCGGTCAAATTCAATGATTTTCATATTGCGTCCTCCTATGTGAAGTCCTGCCCCAACTGGGGACTGATATCTAAATTCTCCATGTATTCCTGCTCTTTCAGTTCAAAAATTTCATAGAAGAATTGTGCGAAGCCCTCACCATCGGCCCGCTCCGGCGCATCATCAATGAAGCAGCACCATTGACGGCAGGCTTCCTCCAAAATCATGTCAAAGACTTTTTGGCGGGCGGGATCGCTGATGATGGCGTCCAAATTAACAGAACATTCCATATTAATCACCAGCCCCCAAGAAAATTTTACCGATTTTAATTGCTGTCGCTTTTGTCATTATCGTCCCCCCGCCTTTCCGAACAGCTTTTCCTTGTAATCCGGCGCATGAACCTCCAGCAGATACCGCTCGTTGCCGCACTTGTACAGGCACACCCCACGCTGGGGATAGCGGATCAGCTCGTACTCCGAGCCCTCCAGCTGGAGGTTGTCCATGTAGAACTTCCTGTCCACGCTGCCCGCGTTGAACAGGAATTGGTGGGTGGGGATGGCGAACAGGGGCCGGGTGAGCTCCCGGATGCCGTCCACGTCAAAGTCCTCCAGATTCTGCGAAGCTAAAATCAGCGCGGACTCCTTCTTCCGCACCCGCTTCAGGGTGTTGCGGATGTACTCGATGGTGGTGACGTTGGACAGCCAGATATACAGCTCGTCCAGGGTGGCCACCGTGTTGCCCACCGTCAGCAGCCTGTCGCTGAGGAAGGACAGGACGTTGAACAGCATGGCGTCCTTCACATTTTTGCTTGCCTGCAATAAGCCCTTCACCCCGAATACCAGGAACCGGCTGGACGTGATGTTGGTGTGGCCGTTGAAAAACTTGCTTTCCGCGCCCCGGCACAGGGAGTGGAGGCCCAGCAGGATCTCCCGCAGCAGCTCCCTGGGGTAGAGGGGGCTGGCCTCGTCCCCGTAGTTCTCATACGCCCCCTCGATCACGTCATAGAGGTCGGAGAGGATGGGGAACTGGCCGGGGGACAGGGAAGCGAAGTCGGTGTTGTCATCCATGCCCCATGTGGCGTACAGCCGCCCCAGCATCAGCTCGATGGTGTCGATCTGGGCATCGGAAAAATCCTTGTAGGAACGGAAGAAATCCTTCAAAAAGCTGATGTGCTGGCTCAGGAGCGTCCGCTGTCGGAAGGTTTCCGGCGCTTCGTCATCCTGTTCACCGTCCACGCTCCACACCTTGGGCTCCAGCGGGTTGATACGGTACCGCCCGTCCATCAGATCCACGAAGCACCCGCCCAGGTTGGCGCACAGGTCGGTCAGCTCATGCTCCGGATCCAAACAAATCGCGGATTTCCCGCTCTCCAGGATGTTGCAAAGCAGCAGCTTCAGCAGGTAGCTCTTGCCCTGGCCGGAATTGCCCAGGATCAGGACGCTGGCGGTGGTCTTGTCCTCCGCCCTCCGGTCTAAATCCACGATGACGTTGGAGCCGTAGCGGTCCCGGCCCACGTAGAAGCCCAGGGGATCGGTCTTGCCGGAGTAGTTGAAGAAGTACAAATTCGCCACCGACCCGGCGGGCAGCACCCGTTCAAACTGGGAGCCGAAGGCGTTGAAGCCCGCGGGGTTGGCGGCCTGGAAGCCCTCCCGCTGGCGCAGCAGCAGGGGATCGGGGGTGATCTTGGAGCGGGCCAGCTCGGCGGTGA
>OFHN01001567.1_pt1 | contig 15601 bp, 19 predicted proteins | sample 1521321 | NCBI WGS metagenome assembly OFHN01 (sample SAMEA3504130, study PRJEB24116) | mouse gut metagenome | biome: mouse gut; feature: mouse-associated habitat; material: faeces | place: Denmark | collected 2011
GGCGTGGGCGAGGCGGGCCGGGAGGCCGTGGTGCCGCTCACGCGCCCGAACCTGGCGCCCTTCGCCGAGGCGGTTGCCTCCGAGATGGGCGGGGGAGGGACGACCATCGTCAACAACTACTACATCGACGGCATCAAGGTGGACGCCGAGAGCGAGATGGGGCGGGCCGTGGCCCAGGTGTCCCGCGCCCTGAGGATGGAGCAGAGATCGAACTTTAGGAGGGGCCGTGGCTAACAAGAACCACAAGGACGTCACCGTATCGGGCCTCAAGGTAACCATAAGCGGCGACAAGAGGACGGCCTACGCGAGCTGGAACCCGCCCACAGGCAAGGTGTCGCGGGTGTACAGGGACAAGGGCAAGTCATCGGCAACGCACACCTACACAAGGGCCTCCCGAACCCAGAAGTACGAGGTGCACTGGCGATACTTCGTGCTCGACCGCGACGGCTCTAAGCGCTACGTCACGAGCAGCAAGTCCACGCAGGAGCAGAGGAACGCCACGCTCTCCATCACCGAGGGCGCCACGGGCATCTGGTGCTACGTCAAGCCGATCTCCAAGGACTTCACCGACTACGTTCCCAAGAAGGACAGCAAGGGGAAGGTGCAGAAGGGCAAGTACGACGATAAGAAGCACGCGTGGTACTCGGGCAAGGAGATACACCAGAAGGAGGCCGCCAACACCGGCGCCGTCCACAACCCCCAGGCGCCCGACGCCCCGCAGCTGTCGGTGGGCGACGACGGCACCACCCTCACGGTGAAGTGCAAGTCGAACGACCCCTACACGGCCGTGTACTTCCTGCTGCTTTCCTGGGGCGGGGGAAGCAAGACCATCCAGTGGCCCGACGCCGCGAAGGTTCGGAGCACCGACTACCGCCAGGTGGACGACGAGCACACCTTCGTGGAGTCGGGGGTGGCCGGCCGCACGTACACGGCCCAGTGCCGCATCCAGAACACCTACAACGCCGACCACGAGGTGTCGGGCTGGTCACCCAAATCCCCGGCGGTCAAGACCAAGCCCGTGGCGCCTGGAAAGCCCACGGCCAAGGCCCATGGCGAGGGCGCGGTGGTCAGCTGGGGCAAGTGCGCCGGGGCCGAGACCTACGAGGTCGAGTATTCCGACGACAAGGGGGCGTTCGGCACCGACCAGTCCCAGACCGCCAGCACCGAGGGCGTGACGAGCATCCCGTTCGCCGACCTTGAGCAGGCCAGGGCGTGGTTCTTCCGCGTCCGCGCGGTCAACTCCACGGGCCACTCCGACTGGTCGCCCCTGTCAGACGCGCTGCTGCTGGGCAAGCCTCCCACGGCCCCCACCGTGTGGTCAAGCTCCATGAACGCCGTGAAGGGCGAGAAGGTGGCCCTGTGCTGGAAGCACAACACGGCCGACGGCAGCGACCAGACCGCCGCCAGGCTCACCTACAACCCCGGGACGGGCGACCGCGTGGTGACGCTGGGCTCGGAGGACTCCTACGAGCTTGACACATCCGCCTTCCCCGACGGGGCGCAGGTGCTCTGGAACGTCCAGACCGCCGGCATAACGGGCGAGTTCGGCCCCAAGAGCGAGAACCGCGTGGTGCGCGTGTGGGAGCAGCCCACGGTGCGCGTGGACGCGCCCGCCGTGGTGACGGCCTACCCCTTCTCCGTGACGATCGACCCCGAGTCTCCCACCCAGAGGGCCGTCGCCATCGACGTGTCCGTTCGGGCCGTGGCCGAGCACCAGGTCATGGCGCCGGACGGCACCGAGCGCACGGTGGCGGCGGGCGAGGAGGTGTTCTCCGGGCACTACTCGAACCCCTCCGACCCGCTCAACATCACCTTCACCGCCGGCGACATCACCCTCGCGGACGGCCAGGGCTACGAGGTCATAGCCGCCTGCGCCATGTCAAGCTCCCTCAACTGCGCCGCCGCCCTGCGCATCGACACGGAGTTCGAGCCGCTTGACTTCTTCGTGCAGGGAGCCATAGAGGAGCACGGCAGGTACGCCGCCGAGGTGCGGCCCTTCGCTGTGGCGCTTCCAGTGGATGAAGGGGCAGAGGGGGCGGCTGGCGAGGCGGAGGAAGAGGCCCCCGACGAGGGCGAGCCCATCGCCTACGCCCCCGACATCGAGCTGTCGGTGTACCGCCACGAGTCGGACGGCTCCATGACCCAGCTCGCCCGCAGGCTGCCCAACGACGGCACCGTGACCATCGTGGACCGCCATGCGAGCCTTGGCGTCCAGAGCTACCGCGTGGTCGCCGTAGACAAGCGCACGGGCCGCATCGACTACGAGGACGTGTCGGACGGCGTAATCCCCTGCAACGGCATCGTCATCCAGTGGGACGGCGGCAACGCGGCGGGCTACTACGTGGGGGAGGACGCGGCGGACGCACCCGACACCTCGGGCAAGGTGCTGGAGCTGGGCAAGGGCATCAAGGTGGGCTACAGGGCCGCCAAGGACGGCGTTCTCAGGCCCTTCATAGGCCGCAGCCACCCGGCCTCCCGCTACGGCACCCAGCTCGGAACCGGCTGCACGCTGTCGTTCAGCTTCCCGCGCAGGGACGCCGCGACGGTGGCCCTCATCCGCGAGCTGGAAGCGCTCATGGACGACTGCTACGTGCGCGAGCCCATGGGCGCGGGCTACTGGGCCATGGCCGAGGTGAAGTGGGACTGGCAGGCCGACAGCGCCGTTGCCTCGGGCACCATCGAGGTGTCCCAGATCGACAGGGTTGACGAATGCGTGGTGGGCTCATGAGGGACACCTACGAGTTCTACCAGGTAGACCCCGGCACATGGGCCGACGCCCGCAGGTTGGATTCCATGGACGAGGCGGCGGTGAACTGGGACTCGTCGCAGGACATCAGGGGAAACGCGACCATGAAGGGCGCCGAGGACCTGGGCGAGGCCTACGTGCGCGTGTACCTCGTGCGCGACGGGCGCAAGAGCCCCATGGGCTGCTGGCTGGGGCAGACCCCCGCCGCAAGCCACGACGGGCGGTCGCGCACCGTCGATATGGACGCCTACTCGCCGCTCTTGGAGCTTATGGACGACCTCACGCCGGTGGGCTACTACTTCCCGGCCGGGGCCAACATCGTGAAGTCGGTGGTCGATGCGGCGCGGGAGCACTGCCACGCGCCCGTGATCGGCGCGGTCGATACCGGGGCCAAGCTGTTCTCGGAGCCCTACGTGGCCGAGCTTGACGAAAGCTGGCTGGAATTCCTCTCCGGCGCCCTGGCGAAGGCCGACCTTGAGTTCGGCCTGGACGAGATGGGCGACGTCGTGATGGTTCCCGTGCGCGAGATCGAATCCATGCAGCCGGTCTACACGTTCACGGACGGAAACGCGTCGCTGCTCATGCCCGACGTGGAGGACAGCCGCGATTTGTACGGCATACCAAACGTGGTGGAGGTGGTGTGCTCCACCGAGGCGGGGTGCGTGGTGGGCCGCGCTGAGAACGACAGCCCGTCCAGCCCCGTATCCACCGTGTGCCGGGGGCGCGATGTGACAGTGAGGGATACTAGCCCCGATTTGGAGGACCCCACGCAGGAGGAGGCCGACGCCTACGCGCGGCGGAGGCTGGTGGAGCTGAGCAGCGTTGAGCACGAGGTCACCTACGAGCACGACTACGTTGAGGGCGTGAGGGTGGGCGACTGCGTGCTGCTGGGCTTCGAGCGGGCCGAGATAGACGCCCGCGCCATCGTGACGCGGCAGGAGATAGCTTGCGAGACGGGGTGCCTTGTGAGGGAGACGGCCAAGTACACGGAGGTGGTGTGGCGTTGATGCTGAACAAGCGGGTGCTGTCGCCCCTAATGGGGACCGACCCCGTACCGGCCAAGGGCGAGCAGTACGCCACCGTGAAGGTGGTGGCGGGCGTGCCCTACGTGGTGCTGGACGGCCCCGGCTCCATCATGACGCCCTGCACCGCCACCACGAAGCTGAACGACGGCGACCGCGTGATCGTGCGCGTGGCGAACCACCGCGCCACGGTAACGGGCAACCTCTCGTCCAAGGCCGTCGATGAGCGGACGGCGGACGGCATAGACAAGGCCGCCCAGGAGCGGGCGGAGCGCCTGAAGGAGGCCATCGAGGATGTGCAGGGCGACGTGAACGCCGCCGCCGACCTCATAGCCGACGTGAACACGAAGGCCGACAACGCCGCATCCGCTGCGGCCAACGCCCAGAAGACCGCCGACGACGTGGCCGGCGAGATGCAGCCCATCAAGGACGGCATCGACGATGCCCGCAAGGTGGCAGACGGCGCGGCCGCCGCCATATCCGAGGCCACAAAGACGGTGCTCGCCGGCTTGAAGGACTCCTACGAGGTGGAGACCGAGGCGGCCACGCTCGGAGGAACGCTCGGCGCTTTGGTGGAGGCGTCGGCCGGAGGCATCGCCAGCAAGGTTTCCCGCGAGGAGTGGCAGCGCAACAGCGACGAGGTGAACGGGGCCCTGGGCGAGCTGTCGGGCAAGCTGTACGGCGCCACGGCCGAACTTGATGCGCTCAAGGCCGCCGAGGCCGAGGCGCAGGCCGGGTTGGAAGAGGCCCGCGAATCGCTCGCGGCGGCCAGGAAGGTGCTGGACGACCTTGAGGCGGCGGGGGACGCCACCGAGGAGCAGCTTGCGGCTGCGCGGGCCACCGTGGCGTCGGGCGAGGCTTCCGTGGCCCAGGCTGGGCGCAACTTGCAGGAAGCCCGGGAAGCGGTTGAGGCCGCCCGAGGAGACATCGAGTCGCTTCTTGCCATGATACGGGGCTTGGGCGACCGCATCACCAACGCCGAGAGCAGCTTCGAGCAGACCGCCACCGACATCACGCTGCAATTCCAGCAGAAGGTCGCCGAAGTGGCGGCAATGACCGGCGGCATGGACGACGCGTGGAAGATGCTGCTGACGTACTTCGCATTCACCATAGACGGGCTCAAAATCGGAAAGGCCGGCAGCCCGTTCTCTACGATGATAACCAACGACGATATTTCGTTTCTTGAGGGCAGCACGGCGGTGGCGCACATCGGCAACAGGTCGATGTTCATCACCCGTGCCGAGATCGTTCAGCAGCTCGCAATCGGCGGCTGGAAGCTGGACCAGCGTCCCAACGGAAACCTCGCGATCAGGTACAGGGGTGAGTAGCCATGGCGGTGTTGGAGGCAAATTTCGGCTCCCGGGCGTCGTGCTCGGTTGAAGTCGACGACGTGATTATGGTCAGCTCGGCGCACCAGCTTCGCCAGAAGTTCGCCTACGTGCTCGTAAACACCGAGCCCGACTTGGACGGTGCCCTGGAGTTCTACGTCGGCAACGGGGGAACAGTCTTCGAGCGGTTCACCTCCTGGTCGGTCCCCGTGGCCAAGGTGTTTTCGTGGACGAGCACCCCCTTCCCTGCCGGCTTCGTCGATGCCGTGGCGGAGTACATAGACGGGACCGGCAGCTACGAGATGGATATGTGGGTAGCGCTCAAGGTCAAGTCGGAAACCTACGACGACCGTGTGAAGGTGAAGGTTAGGATCGGCGATTCCCCGGAGACCTCGCCCTCCTTCGACCTATCAGCCGTCGGCTTCGGCCCGGGTTCGGACTATGGCATCTTGCAGAACCTCACCCAAATCAGGGCAGAGGTGGCGAATGCGAGGGTGGAGAAGGGCGACATCGAATCGGTTGTTGTCAAGTGCCTGGGCTGGCGCTCGGACTCGACGGTGCTAGTTACCCCCGCAATCTACAAGTCGGGAACTGTGGAGGTAGAAGCCACGGTCGCCTCAACCCTGAATGTGGCCACGAGAAAGACCATCCAACTCGAGTGTATCCCCTACGAGCGGCCGGGCATCTCGTCTGCCACGGTGTTCCGCTGCCTTGAGGACGGCACGGCGAAAGACGACGCGGCGTGGGCCAGGGCCGAGGCCGAGTGGGCGTTCCACCCACTCGACGGCGACAACTGGTGCTCGGCGACAGTGAGCTACAGGCCGCTGGGGAGCGACGCCTGGTCCGAGCCCGTGGCCCTGCCGAACGGGGAAGCGATCGTGATAGCCGGCGACCTCGACATGACCGTGAGCTACGAGGCCCTGTTCACGGTGGCCGATAGGTTCGCGACGGCCCAGGGCATTCTGGATATCGCCATCCCGTACTTCACCATAGACCTCCTTAAGGGCGGTCGGGGCATCGCCTTCGGTACCGCTGCAACGGAGGAGGGCTTTAAGGTTGGCATGGATGCCAAGTTCTCCGAGGCCGCGGAGATGGCGAAGTCGCTCACGGTGGCGGGCGACTCGCACGCCGGGAACATCCTCCTCGACCGGGACCCCCGCGCGAGGGTCATGCGGGCCGGCCGCTCGGACTCGTGGGTGGGCGGCCACAGGGACGGGTCGCTCGTCAACGTCACCTCCGCCCCCGGAGACGGCTCCTACAGCGGCGCCCTCTCCATGAGGACGGCCGGGGGCAACTGGGGCGTAGGCGTCCTGCGCGAGCAACTCGCCTTCAGCTTCATCAGCAAGGCCGACTTCGACGCGGGGAACAACACCGCCCGAGTCGTCAACCTGGAGCGCCCCCTGTCGGGGAACTACAACATCTCCGGCATGGCCCGCTCAGGGACCGGCAACTACTGGGGCCTGCGCGACCCGAACGGCGCGGACACCGAGTGGGTGAGGACCACCAAGCTGGGCCTCATCCCCTACGACACGTCCGGGGCCAACTCGGTCCTCGGCACTTCCGGCTGGAAGTGGAAGGACGTGCAGAGCGTGGCGTTCCACGGCGGCACCTTCTACAACGCCAACGGCAACGACATGAGCGCGAACAGGGTGCTGTGGTCGGGGTGCCTCTACATGGGCGCCAACCAGACGGCGACGCTGAGCCAGTCGCGATCGGCCCAGCCCAACGGGGTCGTGCTGGTGTGGTGCCCGTACAACACCTCGAACCAGATGCTGTCGAACAGCCTGTGCTGCTTCGTACCGAAGTCGGTGAACGGGAACTGCTACTTCCCCCTTTTCTCCGAGGGGTTCAGGTATCTGGGCGGGAAGGTAGTGGGAATCTGGGGCACGTCGATCACGGGCAACGCCGCATCGACCAACTCGGGGACGAAGAACGGCGTTACCTACAACAACGCCAGGTGGGTTCTGTCGAAAGTGATAGGAGTTTAGGAAATGGCACTGAGGAAAGAGATGGCCATGCCGAACGGCGTGGTCACCGACTACCACCGCGTCGCCCTGCTGAGCATCGACGTGAACAACCAGAACACCGTGCTCGTGCACTCGTACGTGTCGGAGGACGGAAGGCAGGTCGAGCGCGACCACGCCGCCGAGAGGCTGGTAATGGACGAGACGAACCGCCCCTACGTGGACGCGCGCTACCTGAACTGTCCCTACGACGGCGAGATGGACGTGGCGGGCGCCTACGCGTGGCTGAAGTCGCTGCCCGAGTTCGAGGGCGCCGAGGACTGCTAGAGAGGGGGTGATGCCGATTGGAGGCGATCATCGCGAGCGTCGTGACGGCGCTCATCACGGCGGCGGGCTCGGTGGGCGGCGCGGCGCTTATCAACAACAAGAGCACGGCGGTGCTGGCTGAGCGCGTCGACAAGAGCAACGAGCTGCTTCACTACAAGATCGACCGCTTGAGCGACCGCGTGGACAAGCACAACGGGCTCATCGAGCGCATGGTGACGGTGGAGCAGTCCACCAAGGCCGCGCACAAGCGCATCGACGGAATCACAGGCAAGAGATAGGAGACATCATGCACAGGAAGACGATCATCCGCAGGGCCACCGAGGCGTTCACCGCGTGGCTGCTGGACAACTCCGCCGCGGCGAAGTTCGAGCGCACCGTGGCCCAGGGCGTCGTCGGCGTGGCAGCGGCCGCGCTGTCGGCGGCATCGGGGATGCCCGAGTGGTTCACCGGCATCGTCGCGCCGTCGGTCATGGCGGTGCTGGCGCCGACGATGGACGCGCTGGGCAAGTCGCTCGCCAGGGACGGCGAGTAGAATGGCGACCGCGAACGACGTGCTGCGCGTGGCGATGGCTTAATGGGATCTAGGGCGGCGATTATTGTTTTGGGTTTTCGCATCTACCCAGCGACAGTTGCCTGGGCTATAGTCGCCGTCATTGTCAATTCGGTCTATCGTACACGCGCCGCGTGGAGCCGATTCGTCGTATCCACTAGAAAGCGCCCAGTCGCGAAAAGCCGCAAAGCTTTCTCTCCACTCCTCGCAGACCGATATGCCACGCGCTCCATACTTTTTGTAGTTCGTATCCGATTCGAGTTCGCACCTTGTCTTCATAGATCGCCAGACTTTGTATAAGCGTGAGCTTGACTGACCATGCGTTTTACTGCGACCGACAACGACTTCATTCCGCAGGCATCCGCATGACCTCGTGTGGCCGTCGCGCAAATGGTCTGTGGAAACCGACACTTGGTTTCCACACTCGCACGTGCACAACCACATGACTGGAGTTAAGCCCATTTCAGTCTGTCTTTCGACAACGGTAAGACGACCAAACTTGTCGCCAGGGCTAACGCTGGTGCACCTACTTGAAGTCACTTCTTTGTGCAGGCATCCGCACGACTGTATCTTTCCGGATTTCAAGTGACAGGCTGCAACGGTGGTTAAGTTCCCGCAATCGCACTGGCAGAGCCACATCGTCTTTCTCTTTTGATTCGGTGCCCTCTCTACAACTGTTAAACGACCGAACCTGAGGAATCGCAAATCTTCAAAACGCATCGCACACCAGCCATATTCACAGGAAATAGAACAAACGATATTGTACAAGGAGGAACACATGACCACCGTCAGCAAAGTACTAGAAATTGCAAAAAACGAAGTTGGATACTGCCGATACGACGATCCTGAACGTGGAACAAAATACGGACGTTGGTATGCCGACCTTGTAGGCGACAAGGCGTTTGGCGCCAACGGCGTGGCCTACTGCGCCATGTTCGCCTCCTGGGTGCTCGCCAAGGCGGGCGTGGAGTGCGACGGGATGCCGGGGGCCTACTGCCCCTCCATCCACCACAGCCAGACCCTCAGGGCGGCCGACCTCAAGGCGGGCGACCTGGTGCTCTTCGACTGGGAGGACGACGGAACCGACGACCACATCGGCATCGTCGCCTCCAACGACAAGGCCGCGAAGACGGTGAAGACCATCGAGGGCAACACCTCCGGCGGCCGCGTGGCCGAGCGCACCCGGGCGTACTCCACCATCTGCGGCGGCATCCGCCCGAAATACGGCAAGGCGCAGGCGGCGGAGCCGGCGGCCAAGGAGGTCACCAGGGCGCTCGTGGAGAAGGTGGTGAACGGCAAGTGGGGCAACGACCCTGGGCGCAGCGATAAGCTGCGGGCGGAGGGCTACGACCCGGAGGCCGTGCGCGTGGCCGTGAACGCCTATCTGCGCGGCGAGTCCTTCGGCGCCTCGAAGCCGGCGACCGTCAAGGCGGCCAAGTACAAGGTGCTTCCCGATGCCGGCCTGAACATCCGGGGCGGCCACTCGATCAACGCCAAGCGCGTGGGCGGCTACTCGAAGGGCGCTACCCCGACGGTCACCAAGACCTACAAGGACGGCTCCGACACGTGGGGCAAGACGAACATGGGCTGGATTGCCATTAACTACAAGGGGAAGGTGTACGCGAAGAAGGTGTAGCCGTGTGCCAAAATGTGCCATTTCGAGAAAATTCAAAACTTTTTGAGCCAATTTGAAAAGTCTATGTTAGACTGTACCAGCCGAAAGGCACTGGGGGTGTTAGCTCAGTTGGTTAGAGCGCCGGCCTGTCACGTCGGAGGTCGCGAGTTCGAGTCTCGTACATCCCGCCATTTCAAGCGAGCATGAAACACCAGGCCAGAGGTCGAAAACCTCTGGCCTTTTTGTTTTCCTGGCTGCTGTGGTTTGCGTGCCGCCGTGTGCCAACTTGTGCCAACGTAGAAAATTACAGCGGTTTCAGGCCCTCGAAACGAACGCTTGATCGATCTTATCGGCGGTATCGCGGTCGCGTTTCCCCTTTGTCCTCACATAGAACTTCTCGGACACCCTCACGCTGTGTCCGGCACGGTCGGCGATTGCTTTCAGCTCGGCTCCGCTGTCGTAGGCTAGCGTGAGCGAGGTGTGCCGCAAGTTTTTGAGGCTGATGCGAGGAACGCCCTCCGGCATCTTGGCGAGAGTGCGGGAGTATAGCTGTCGCACGGAGTTCGGCTGCATCCTCTTGCCCTTGAGCGTCTGCATGACGGGGCCGGAGGAGGGGAGCACTTCGCGCAGGCGCTCGGTGATGAAGGCCGGGAAGTGGACGCGGCGGGCCTTTCGGTTCTTCGTGTCCTCGTGGAGGGTTCCCTCGTGAGACACCACGTACGAGTCGTCGATGAGCACTTCGCCGCGCTCAAGGTCGATGTCCTCCGCGTCAAGGGCCACCATCTCGCCGCGCCTGAACGCGCCGCCCAGGGCTAGCAGGACAATCGGCTCGATTCGGGTTTCCCGAAAGTGCCAGAGGTACACTTCGATGTCCTCTATATCTAAGACTTCGGGCTCGTAGTCGTCGGGCTTGGGCGGTTCCACCGCCGCCAGGGGGTTGGACGGTATCTTCCCGTCGTACACGGCGGCTTGCATCACGGCGCTCAAGGTCTTGTACGCCTCGACGCGCACGGTCTGGCGATCCAGCCCGTCAAGGAATCTCCGAACCCTCGGAGCGTCGATCTCACGCAACTTGAAGCGACCCAGCTCCTTCTCTATGTAAAGTCGGAACCGGTCTTGGTAGGTTTCCAGGCTGCGCTGCTTGAACCTTTTCTTCTCTATGAGTTTGCGCTTCTTCGGCACAAACACTGCATGGAAGAATTCCGTGAGCGTCATGGCGCTGTCGATGCCCTCGGCACCGGCTTGGGCCAGCAGCTCGATCTTAAGGGCCTCCGCATCCTTGCGGGAACCGCGCGTGATGCGCGTGATGCGCTGCCGTTTTCCCGTTTCGGGATGGCGCGGAAGCTCGATCTGGACGCGCCATCGCCCGTCTTTCATGGGGTACACCGACCCCTGTGCGCTTCGCATGGTATACTTCACCCAGCCTTTCATGATCTGGAAGGTCATGGAGCCTCGCATCTGTTTGGCGACGGAGGGCGGGGCTCCCTTTCTTACAATGAAATAAATTTTCAAAAATTTTTTAACAGAAGGCATATTTTTTTGGTAATATAGCCTCGTTACGACGGCGGGGACGCAAAAGGAGAGATACCTAAGCGAAACCGCCTTTTTATTTTCTCCTTCCGATCTTGCTCTTGATTCCTGGTGTGTCAATGTATGCCTTCATGCTTTCTGGCAGCCTTTTATAAAGAGAGGACGCGTTCTTTTTGGATGGAAGCAGCAACCGTCCGAACTTTTCCATCTCCATGAGGTAGCTAACGGTGCGGAAGTAGTCACCATCGCCCGAGACGAGCACGGCTTCCTCCATCTGGGCGCTGGTGAAGTTGTCGCGCATCATCTCGAATACAAGATCGACATCGACGTTGCCTTTCTTCTTGCCCTTGAGGTCGGCGCCGTGTTCGCGGAAGATGAGCAGGTACCCGTATTCCTGAAAGCGCAGGTACATATCTTGAAGCGAAATCTCGAATGCGCCCATGAATAGGTACGCCCTGACAACGTTGTACTTCTCTTTCAGGTACACCCTAAAGCGCCTCATATCGACGTCCCACGGGTCATCGGCCCTGTGGGTTGCCATATACAGGTTCTGATTGTCGATGTAGGCGAATGCGCCCACTACTTCCGTGAATGCCATGGCTGCATACTCTCTGGTAGGTCGGTTTCCGATATAATGTGCTCAAAGGTTCCCGCCGGAACGCTGCCCCATGGGGGCGGTGCCCGGGATAGGCCGGCGGGTCGGCGTAGGGCGGTCGGGTGGCCGCCCTACGTGTTTTAGCTCGTCAGACTGTTCGCGACCGCCTCCAATTCCTTGCCATGCGACGACCAAGCGCTTTCATCGCCTGTTACCAACGCTATGGCGGCGATGTTTCCGTCGGCGATGGTGGCGACGCCCGCAATATGCATACCATCTCCTTCGGCTGAGATTTTCACCCTGTCGTCTTCCGTCGTCACGGCGAAGTCAACTCCTTGCTCTTTGGCGCTAGCCGTTTGGGCCTCTATTGCGCCCACGAAATCTTTTGCAGGGATGTTGCTGCCCGATATTTCTGCAACGACGATATTGGCTTCTCCATCTAGATCAAAGGTGATCGCCTTTGCCTCTTCGGTTGTCACTCCCAAAACTTTGCCGTTGCTCAAATCTTGCACATCTCCAGTCCAGTCAGCCGGGTAGCTAATAGAAGCGCCGGAAACCTCAAGTTTCTCTTGCGGCGCCGAACAGCTTGCTAATCCGAGGGACATGGCTGCTGCGAGTATTGCTGCTACTGCGATTCTCTTCATTATTTCCTCCTTATTCCTGTAGATCGGTTAAAACTCCGATTGCCTTGCTCATGTCATCTTGCGCTTCGAGAATTTTGGCCATGTACTCTGCGGAGGAATCGTCGTATTGTCCGTCCGCAAGCCCCATTGACGCGTTCATGAATCCTGTAGAGGCGTTTACCAATGCCTCGGAACCTTCGAGGAGTTTCATGTGAAGTTCAATCACACCTTGGTCGCTGTTCTCGTCAACCGCAATTCCATTAAGGTTAGTTGCTTGTTCCGTCACATTATGGCTAGCGTCAAGGTACTTGCGGGCTGCCTCTTGATCAGACAAGTCAGATAGGTACTCGTAATGTATGAGCACGTCGGCATCTTCAATCCATCCTTCTCCGAGAAAGTATTGGACGCTGCTGTTGCTTTTGTACTCATCAATTTCGCTTGAAGTGCAGCCTGATAAAGTAAAAATACTTATAGTCACCATGATCAGCGATGCGACTGTTGCTAGTTTTTTCGCTACCGTATATTTCTTGCTGCCAGTCATCTACTCCATCTCCTTCTCAGCTTGGAACCAAACTACGGTGCCCAGGTATGTCAGGGGCGCCGCATCGGGGTCGTCGAAGATCATGTTCTCGTGCTCAGGGTTGAAGCTGTCCGGCGACAGGATGAGCTGGCCTGCAAGCCGGTACATCCGCCGCATGATCACATCGCCGCTCTCGGTCGCCATACACACGACGGAGCCATTGCGGGGCTCTATGGCCGGGTCGGCCACCACCTGGCATCCCTCGGGGTACACCTTGTTCATGCAGTCGCCCTCAACGCGGTACACGCGGCCCTCGGGGTGGTTTTCCGCCACCGACTTGGGGACTTCCACCATTACATTCTCGATGTCGTTGGGGTCGGAAAACTCTCCTGCATGAGCGAAGCCGCCACGGGGGAGGAATCCAGGCTCAGAGGAGGTCACAAGGGGAAGCCCAAATGAAAATCCTACGCCAGTTGCCTTTGAGAAAAAACCGTCTGCATATCCAAAAAGATCGTTTTCGTTTACATCGAAAAGATCGCAGAGGCGTTGGATGGTTTCTCTTTGGCGAGGCATCTTTCCTTGGCGCTCCCAATTTCCGGCAGTCAAAACATCAACATCAACCGCTTCAGCCAACTGTCTCTGCGTCAAGCCACGACCAAGGCGAAGGGCCTTGATATTCTTTGCAAACTGACTGTTTATCATCTTTAACACACCCTTCTAGCTGGTATGTTATCTATTAGACTGTACTTAAAAAATATTTTCAAGAAATTTTAAAAATAATATTTACAGCCAGTAATATATAGTTTAAGATAAGTTCATCAAGAAATGAGACGCCGTAAAGTAATCGTACACAGGCGCTTTATTTTTTGAAATTGGATATTATCTTTAAAATAATATCTACCACCGAGACAGCAACTTGAAAACCGAATACGGAGGACGACGGCAAAAAATTCTAGCTTCTAGAAGGTGTCGTAATAGGCATCGGGGTAGCCGCAGAGATGGCATTCTCCCTGCCACTCGCTGGATGGGTAGTCGGCCCCGCATCTGGGGCAGCGGACGGTTTCCTCTTCGGGCTCTTCTTGGCGGTTGCGCTCGTTCTGGTTCTCGTTCATGGCGGTTCCTCTCCCCGCCGTCCTCCGTATTCGGTTTTCGCCGAGCATTATCGGCAGGTGTCACACAACGAAAGGAATCTGAGACGAACACTGGCATCGAAGACATGAAGGCCGAGCTTGAGGATTGGAAGATTCGGCTGGTGCACGACGAGGCCGATATGGTGCGCTTCCAGCACCGCTTCGCATCGGCTCTGAGCGGCGACGAGATTATGGGCGCCTACGAGTTCAACAAGTTCGTGGAAGACCGCAGGTACCTCGCCGAGTGTATCGATTGGGCGAAGAGAAAGATCGTAGGCCTAGAGGAGCTCATCAGGCGCAGCGAGCGATAGCGCCGTCAGGTCGCAGTGAAAGGAGTCGGCAAAAATGGACGAGTGCCACACCGAGGAAGGCACGTGCCGCTGGACATGGGTGCACGACACGCTTGGACAGTACCACTACGAGACGGACTGCGGGAAAGACGTTTTTACGGAAAGACCGGTCAACGACGACGCGCCGCCCTGCTGCTTTGGCTGCAGAAGGCACGTCGAGGTGGTGGCATGATGAGGGCGCGGCGCAGGCGCTATGGCCTTATAACGCCTATGGTAGCAGTTCTCGTGTTCCTCATTGCGGCGATCTTCAGCATCTTCACCGGGGAGGATTACCAGGAGCAGTCGATAATCCTTCTTCTCTGCCTGCTGGTCGTAGCGGTTGGCGACCTAGAGGACAAGGCCGACGAACTGCTTGGCGACCTCCCAGCAAAGGTTCTGGAATGCCCATACGGCTACGGAGAGTGCGAGGCGTACCCAGTGGGGTTTAAGCCCTGCGGAAAGGAAGGCCCGGAAGTCACGCAGCCCCTCCCGAAGGTTTCTCCAAGGGATAGAGGCAGCGACTGAGTAACGCGGGTTGTGCCGCGAGTAGTGCCAGAGGGTATGCGGGTCGGTTCGCTCCATGCCCGAATCTTAGAACCGTGTCACACAGAGCCCGTCAGGTCACCCGCGACGACGTTAACAACGCGGGGCTCGCCCTCCTAGCTCAACGGACAGAGCACCGGCCTCCTAAGCCGGGTGTCCGGGTTCGATTCCCGGGGAGGGCACCACATGGCGCGTAGTTCAACGGTTAGAACAGGCAGCCTATAAAACTGCCAGACCCGGGTTCGACTCCCGGAGCTCCGACCAGTTTCCGACCCCCGCGCATGGGACATCCGCTCTTCTCTCTTCTGCGAACTCCCTTCTTCCGCCCCGTGCGCGGGCATCGGAGCCTGTTCGGCTCGAACCTTGAAAACCCAGGGGTGGCTGCGCTCCCCGGAAAAGCGAGCAGATGAGACTGTTGGAACCTGCCAGAGGGGAGGTGATGGATTTGGAACGTGGGAAGAACGGGTGGAGCGGCCCGCTGCCCGAGGCCTGCGAGGGCATGAGCAAGGAGGCCATAGCGGCGGCCATGGGCTGCACGGTGGTCACCGTCAACAACTACATGACCGACGCCGAGAAGCAGCTGACCATCCCGTTGAACATGGTGGCCGCGCTCCACCGGGCCGCGCCGCCTAGGAACAAGGCGCAGATCGAGAAGTTCATCAACGACCAGTTGGTGGCCTAGCGCGAAAGGAGAAGCGAAGTGAAGACCTACCGCAACAATGCCAACGGCTGCAAGGCGGAGATAGAGAGGCTTGGCGAGGGCCAGTGGCGGCTGCTCG
>OFHN01001571.1_pt1 | contig 15562 bp, 19 predicted proteins | sample 1521321 | NCBI WGS metagenome assembly OFHN01 (sample SAMEA3504130, study PRJEB24116) | mouse gut metagenome | biome: mouse gut; feature: mouse-associated habitat; material: faeces | place: Denmark | collected 2011
AGTCATTGGGCATTACCGTTACGGTTTGGGATGCGGTCTGGGCTACGTAACCCTCCGGCACAGCCTCCTCCGTGATGGTGTACTGGCCCGCCGAGAGGTTGTCCGCCTCGGAGGTCAGGGTGAGGGTGCCGTCCGCGCCGGTCTGGCGGGTGACGGAGAAGTCGCCGGAACCGTCCGCGCTCTCAATCCTGAACGTAACATTGGGCAAGGGCCTGTTGGAGCCCGCCTCCAGCTTCTTCACGGTCATCCGCACGGATTCCTCGTCAGGCGCCCCCGGCACGGCAATCAAAAGCCGCTGCATGGGCACCCCGGACTGGCCCGCCAGCTTCCAGGGTTGGGACTTGTCCCACTCATACTCCCACAGGTGATAGTCGTAGTAGTATTCCGGGTGGTCCAGCACCAGGTTCACCCCGGTGGCGATATAATCATAGGCGGAGTAGCCGGTTTTGCCGCCATCGGCGGAGTCAATGATGCTGTGCGTATCAATGGCGTCCCAGTCCGTGATCCAGGAGGACTGGCCATAGGTGCGGTGATACAATTTCATGGCCGCAACGAACTCCTCCGCCATCTGCTCGATAAAACCCTCCCGGTTGCTGTTCACATCCAGGATGGCCCCGTGCTCATAGAGCCAGCTCCCCGCCTGGGCAACCAGGAACCATATGTCGGACCAGTAGGGCCCCCAGGTCTCCAGCCCCCGGGCGTTCCCGGCATCGGTGAAATTCCCATAGGTGTGGGAGTAGATGTAGGTGAGCAGCACCTTCAGGGAGGCGTCGTTCACTTCCACCTTGAAGTCCCATTTCTGCCCGTTGGCCCCGGGGCCCAGGGTGCCCTTCTGATAGGCGCACAGGGCACGGGTGGAACCGAACCCGGGCACGTCCACCTGTTCGTTGAACACGTAGGGCATGCCCACATTGTTGATGGCGCTGCTGGCGGCCTTGTAGCGCACGGACTGGCCGCCGATCTTCATGTAGTCGCTGCTTTTCTGCGTGATGGAGCCGGGGGCGTCGCCCAGCCCTTCGGCGGCAAAGGCGGACAGGGGCAGGACGCCCATGACGCACACCAGGGCCAGCAGCAGGCTGACGGCGCGGCTTACGATCTTGTTTTTCAAAATGATTCCTCCTCAAAATGCGGAGGCCGGGCCGCGTAAGCAGCCCGGCCTTCCCACCTTGGGAGGAGGACTGCTGTCGCAGTCCGGCCATATTTATTGTAGGGTATTCAGCTTGGGTAGCGGGTGTACAGGATGTACCGGGGCTGTTCCTCCAGCCACCAGCGGAAGTACTGCCCGCCCCAGCGGGTGCGGTTGTTGAGGCCGCTCTCGGTGACTTTGATGTATTCGTCCGTCTTGTCCACCACAACCACCACGTGGTAGGACTCGGAATTTTTGTACTCCACCAGGTCGCCGGGGCGGATCTGATCCCAGGCTGGCTGATCCACCCGCCGCCAGGGCAGGTTGCCGAAGGCGGCGTCGGAGCAGAGGGTGGCCCAGCCGGAGCAGGTGACGCCGCGGCCATAGGGGCCGGCGCTGGTGGAGCGGTAAGGCGTGGGGTAGGTGGAGCCAGTGGGGTAGGTCTGCTTCAGCTGGGCCAGGATAGCCTGTACACTTTCCGCAGTCACAGCCTGGGGGGAGGGCGCGGCCGGTGCAGGGGTGGTCACCTCCTCAATGTAGGGGGCGTCCGGGGCGATGTGGACGGTGTTGGTGGCGGCGTCATAGGTTACACCAAAGCCCACCGTTTTCCCGATGTCCCGGAGCTTCACAAAATTATTGCCATGGATTTGGTACGCTTCGAACTCCACCCGCGTCCCGCCCACATAGAAGGTCTGGGTGGTGGGACGGGCGGTGAGGGCCGCTTCCGCTGCCTGGGCGGCGGGGCCGCTGAGGGCGAGGCCCGCCAGGATGCCGATCCCCATAAATACCGCTTCTTTTGTTCTGCTCATGATGTGATCCCCTTTCAGTTTTTGTGGTGCCCTTGTCAAGCAACACAATACCGAAGAAGCAGGGAGAAAGCTACAACTTTCGAAGCGAACGATGGAGAAAAAGCGGCCTCCAAACGAAGCATATTACACAGCTTCCACGGCGGTGACGCACCAGCGGTAGGCGGGCTGGTCATTGACGCAGGTGTAAAGCGAAATCATGTTGACGGCGGTGGGCTCCAGGCCGCTGACGTCATTGACGGACACCTTGGCCACCCCGGTGACCGCGTAGGTGCGTGTACCCAGCTTGGTGGTGAAGGTGATGACAGCGCCGGGTAGCAGAGTGTGTATGCGCCCAAAATCGTTGCGTACCCCCCGGTTGTGGCCAGCGACAGGGACATTCCCTGCCCAGATGCTGGTGCCCTCGAAGTGGCCCGCACCCTTGAGGAGCGGGGCGCTGCCTGTGCCCTCGAACACCTTGACGGTGAGGCCAATGGAGGGAATCTTCAGGGTGCCCAGGCTGCCGTCGCTGTAATAGAGGTCGCTGGTGACCTCGGTAAAGCCCGGCGCGGTGGAGGGGGAGGTGGAAACGCCGGTGCCGGTGGTGGGATAGCTGCCGGTCCTGCCGGAAGAGGGCGGCATGACCACGGCCACGTTCCCGTTCACCTGTCCGGCCCCCGCCATCTGGGAGGGCACCAGGTTGGGTGTCAGGTACTCCCCAGTGTTCAGCATATTGCTGGTGGGCGTGCCGAACCCAGGCGGAATCAGGGCGGCGTTCTTGGACACGTCCTCATTCTTCATGGCCCCGCCATCGGCGGTGACCACCGGCTCGAAGGAGGTGGGCTTGCCGTACTCCGGGTCGCCGGGGGCGGCGATGTCATAGGACAGGGCGCTGGCAGGGAGCGCCAGCGCGCACATGGTACACAGGCACAATGCGGCGGAGATCAAATTTTTCAGTTTCTTCATTGGCTGTCCTCCTCAGTTTCATAGCCGCCCTCGCGGCGCTTCTTGATGAACAGGGCCACGCCGATGCCGCCGCCGATGGCGGCGATTACGCCCAGGGGGGCCAGCACGTAGCCCCAGTGGAACTGGATGGGGGCGGTGGGCTCCTGGCCGGGTTCCTGGGTGGGCTCGGGCGTGGGCTCAGGCTCCACGGGAACCAGCGGCGTACCCTCGAAAATGGCCACGTACCGAACTTTGTTCAGCGCAATGCGGCTGACCGTTCCGCTGTACTCGGCGGTGACCACATAGCCCTTCACATAGGAGCTGGTGGCGCTGCCGGTGTAGGTGGCGATGGCGGTGAAGCGGTCGCCCACGGCGTAGCCGTCCTCGTTGGCGGTGTTGTCGGTGCGCCAGTCGATGGAGGCCAGCTCCAGGGTGCGCCCGCCGTCGGTGATCTCCTTGGGGATGTAGGAGGTGTCCTGCCCCGCCAGGTTGGGGTAGCTGCGGGTGGCGGACACCTGCCGGGTAGAGCTGCCGTAGCCCGCCACCTCCACCTGGACGGTGTCCAGCTTCAGCGACAGGGTGCCCGTCAGCCCATCCTCGGTGGTGAATTCCCGCTGGGCGGGCAGGAGGGCCAGCACGGACTCCATGTCCTTGGACTTGCTGTCCAGGGTGACGGTCTCGGTGTGGAACCGCTCCTCACGCTCGGGGGCCTCCTGCTTCAGCAGGTCGGTGAGGGTGTAGTGGAAGCCCTCCTGCTCAAAATCGGAGCGGGAGATGCCCGCGGGATCCTCCTGTGGCCCCAGGTCGTACACCTTGCGGATCTGGGCGCCGTCCTCGCTCCGGGTGACGGACGTAGGGTAACACGGGATGGGCGGTACAGCCGCCAGAACAGTGGGGGCCAGCGAGGCGGTGAGGGCCAGCGCCAGCAGGGTGGGGATGATCTTACGCTTCATTTCAAATTCCTCTTTTCCTTTTTATTTTGATCAACGCGCTCCTTGGAACGCCGGATCAACAGATGAAATTCCCACGGGGACACTTGCAGGGCCTTGTAGTTGCCCCGCCCGTCCATGCCATGGGCCCCGATGTGAACCACCAGGGGGTACTGGAACGTGCTGCTGTTGTAGCGGTTTCTGAACTCGGCGGCGGACAGCCTGCCCGCCCCGGCCACATAGATCCACTGGGCGGCGGTGTCGAAGTCACCGGGTTCGTCCGGCCACAGGTACCTGTCCCGCAGGGCGCGGGGCAGCTTCTCCCGATCCGGGGCGGGGATGATGCAGCGCCGGTACAGGCAGTACCGGATGTGGAGCCGGGAGGCCAGCTCCTGGGCCGCCTCCATCACCTGGGGATCGGATTTCCACAGGGGGTATTCCAAAAACCGCAGCGCCATCACGTCCTCGCCCTCCTGGTCATGGGGGAACAAGGGGAGGCACTGCACCAGGTCGATGACGTCCACGCCCTGCTGGACACCCAGCGCCTTGCGGAAAGAGGCGGGGAGGGCCCGGTACGCCTGGATGGCGTCGGGGAGGCGGCGGAAGTGGGACATATTCATCCGCCCCTCCCACAGGCTGTCTATCACATAGAATTGGAGCATGGCCCTCACCCCATTTCCATGCCGCCCTGGGCGGGGCTGTCCATCTGCCCCTGGGCGGGGTCACGCAGCTCCGCCAGCTTCTCCGCCGCCCAGTCCGGCAGGTACTGTTCGTCCAGCACGCCCATAAAGTCAGTGCGGTTCCACCGGACCTTCTCCCCATCGCCCAGGCAGGTGGCGTACACCGCCCGCCCGCTGGCGGTGGGGGAGCAGCCAAAGCCCATTTCACCAAGCCACAGCTGGTTTTGGGCGGACCAGCACTCGTCCCTCAGCCTGTCCGGGCGCAGAACCAGCACCTTCCCGGTGAAATCCTGATCTGCGCCGCCGCAGTGCCCCGGGCCGAACATCCCCAGCGCCTGGTACTCGGTGTGGGCCTGCTGGAGGAACTGGGCCAGCAGGGCGCTGTCCGCCCGGATCTTGAACTCGCCGTTGGTCTTTTCATACGGAATGTGTGCCGTCCGCGCCCAATGGAGCGCGTCCGGGTCGAACTCCTGGGCGCTGGCGCCGCGCAGGGTGTTGGACAGCACGAACTGCACTCGGGGAAAGCCCCAGCAGTCCAGCGCCGTCCTGGCGCACCCCGGCTCCAGCTGTCCGTTCTGGGTGTGGGAGGCGATCAAGTTCTTGATGTCCCGGGCGCACCTGACGTTGGCCTGGTGGCTCTGTTTCCACTGGGCCAGTTCACCCTCCCGCTTGGCCTCCTCCCGGGAATAGGGGTACAGCGCCTCAGCCATGGTAGATCACCTCGCCGCTGATGAGCAGCTCGTCCAAATGACCCAGGCAGGTTCCGCCCAGGACCAGCGCCTCCAGCAGCGCGGCGGGGACATCGGTGATGTCATGCTCGTACCCGGCGTCGGACACGTGGGCCACGTCCCCGCAGACCTCCACGCGGAGCTTGTGCCCCTGGGGGATGCCCAGCTCCTCCCGCACTTCCCGGGACAGGGCGGCGTCCGGCTCCGGCGCGTCCTCAAAGGGGCAGCCGTCCTGACAGCCGCCGCACTGCCCACAGGCGGCCCGGAGGGCGTGGATCAGCTCACAGCTCACGGCGGTCAGGGAGTTGAGGGCCTGCACCAGCTGGATGGCGGTCATCTCCTGGGGCACCACCGCCAGCAGGTTCTCCCCGGTGTGGATCGTGACCTCGCAGTCCGGGGCGAATCCGCTTTCCCCCGCCATGTCGGCGGGGATGGAGAAGGTGACGTTTTTCTGATGGTTTTTCATGTAGAATCCTCCTATTTTTCAGTGTGGGGTGTTGACAAGCTCAAGACCGCGGGGCAGATCCCCGAACATGGAGAGCTGCCCATTGGCCTCGATGACGGGCAAGGGGTCGAAGTTGGTGATGAGAAGCTCCTCAAACTTCGCCCCATGCTTTTTGGACATCCAATTCTGCCGGGAAAATGCCAGGACGTAACAGTCCCGGTACATATCCCGGATGAGATCGTCGTCATTGTAAGAGACGACAACGTACCCCTCAGACTTCGGAACCAGGTCATGGAGGCGGCGGTGATCCTCCATGGTGAAGGCTGGCCGGTACATCCCCTCCGTCTTGTAATAGGGCGGGTCAAAATAGTGGAGGGCGTTGGGCTTATTGTTGAGGCGGTAGGATTCCTCGAAGTCCCGGTTGGTGATCACCACGTTTTCCAGCCGCTTGGAGGCGGCCAGGATGCCGGGGAGGAAGCGCTTGAGCCGGGCGGGTTTGACGGCGAAGGAATCCATGGTGCCGTTGAAGCACCAGCGGTTGACCTTGTAAAAGGCGGCGGCGCGGCGCACGTTCCACAGTTGGGCCCTGCCCTGGAGGATGGGCGCCAGCTCTTGGTATTGCTCCGGGGTGAACCGTTCCCGGGCCACCCGCAGCTCGTCCGAAGAAAAATCGGGCATGACCTCCTCACCGGACAGATAACGCTTCAGCTCCAAATATTCCGCTTCCGATTGCAGGGGGAGGCGCTTCAGCTCGTCCATCAGCGCCAAGGGCCGGTCCCGGGCGCACAGGAAGAAATTGACCACATCCCGGTCAAAATCGTTCAGGACCTCCATCACGCCGGGCTTTGGGGGCGTGCCGAAGAGGATGCCCGCGCCGCCGCAGAAATGCTCCGCCCTGCGGTCCACCCAGGGTGGGAACACCAGCCGGACGATATCCCGGATGGCGCCCTTCCCGCCCACCCAGTTCAGCGGGGGCCTGCAAGTGAGGTCAGCCAGAAGCTTCACCTCCAGAACCACCGTCGCTTCCACCGCCATCGTCCATGGGCCCATAGGACTCCATGGCCTTTACCAGCCCGTTGATGGACTTGAGCAGGGTCTGAACCATTTTCTCCAGCCAGCGGATGGTGGCGTGGAGCTCCCCGGCGTTCTGGGCATAAAAATACCCCAGCGGCCCGCCCGCGATGGGCAGGCCCTTGCACCGCATCCGGTGGACCATGTTGGTGAGCTGGTCTTTGCTGAGCCCCAGCTTCCGCTGGAGCTGCGCCCGGGTCTGGATGTTGCCGCGCCCGGTGCAGTTGGCCTTCAGGTAGGCCAGGAGCTGTTCTTCTTTCATGGTGTCCTCCTTTTTCGGGGGACGTTTTCCCAAAAAAGGCATAAAAAAGCAGGGGCCATTATTCCCTCCGGGAAAACGGCCCCTATTTAATAATTATTGCAACTCCATCCCAGGCTCCTCCTGGGGCTGGGCGGGGGTGCTGAATTGGTAGCCGAACTCGTTGGCGTTTCGCCGGATGTAGCCCCAGCCATCCGGGGTGGGGGTGTATCCCTCCTGCTCCAGCAGGTGGGCCCGGTAGCCCGCCAGGTCGATGCCGCTGATACGGATCAAATCCTCGGATATACCGGCGTCCAGCAGCTTGTGCCTGCCGGACTCCTCCAGGTCGGCGCGCTGCATCCAGTCATAGCAGTTGAGGTTTTGGGAAATATCCAGCGCCAGCTTCAGGTCATGGCAGCCCTCCAGCGCCAGGGCGGCGGCGTACCGCTCCATGAAGTGGGGGGAACCCTGGCCCTTCTGATCCAGCACAAGCCCCAGCTCAACACCATCGTAGAGCAGGTCTGCCACAGTATCGCTGTACTGGGCAACCAAGTCCCCTGCTTCGGGCAGGGCGCACTGGGCATCCACTAAGGCGCATTCGTCCCAGCGTTTGACCCGCAGCTCCCGCAGGGCCATCACCTCCTCCACCGTATCCTCCCAGCCGTCCTCAAACGGTCCCGGCAGGCGCAGCCACGCCCCCTCCGGCACAGCGGTGGAGGCCAGCTTCAGCTTGACGCTCCAGCCATTGTCCTCTGGCAGCGGCGAGCCATGCCCGGAGTAAACCGGGGCGGGATCCATGTCCGGGTACTCCACATAATAGCTGCCGATGAACAGGCCGGGGTGGTCATACTCGTACTGACGCCCCACCGCGTCCAGATCAAGGAAGGGGAGGGCATCTTTCGGCATCTGGGTTTTATTGAGCAAATACCGCCTGCCCAGCGCCTCATAGCTGCCCGCGTCCAGGCATACCGTGTATTCATCCAGCGTCTGGAGCTGGTTGATGGCCTGGGCGGCGCTTTCGGGCGGGTCGATCTGGACGGCGGCGGCCAGGACGATCCCCTCCCGCACACTCAGCGTCCCCAGCCGCTTCCTGATCCAGTCCTGTTCCCGCTCCTCGCCGGGGAGCTGGGCCAGGTAGTCAAAATCGTTCAAGTTCACATCTCCATTCCTTGAGAAAATATCTTGTCCTCCAGTTGATCCAGCCATGTCATGTCCGATTCCTCCGCGGTACAGCGGATTTGCTTCAGCTTGCAGCCGAACGCTTCCAAATCACGTTTGACAGCCTGCACGCAGAAATCGGAGAAGCTCTCTGCCTCCGCTTCGTTTTCATCGTGGCAGCCAAATGTGTATTCCAGCTCCGCGTAACGGCCATGGAATTGGAACGTCAAATCCCCACAGACATAACTCCCCAGCGTCCTGTCCCGCTGGAATACGTCCCGGACGTGCCCGGAAAACGCGCGGCGCACATCCGGGAGCGCCAGCAAATTCAATTCGCCCGTTCCATCAAAGTCAAGCAGGAACGTCACTTTGGTGTGAACATCATAATCCAGTCCATCGTCCATCCTGTGACCCCCTTCAAATGGACAGGCTCATTCCGCCCTGGACGGCGTCCTGTTCCATGGCCTGCTCCATAGCGGGTTTAACGTAGCCGTACCCGGTGAGCTTCCCGCCGCCCTGCTCCATCACCGCCTGCCCATAGCGGTACAGGCTCACATTGGGCAGTAGGGCGGACAGCTCCCCCTCCGGCAGCAGCCCCTTCAGATGGGCGCTGGCCACCTCGTCCGGCTCACGGGGTTCCGGGTCGAAGGCGTAGCGGTCCAGTTCGTCCGCCAGTGTTAAGGCCCGGGCTGCGTCGTCACAGCCGGTGGATTCCAGCACGGCCTTGTACTTGGTCAGCTCACCGTCCAGCTCCGCCAGACGGCGGGCCAGCATATCCAGGGTAGACACCATGGCGGTCAGGCCGGTCAGGGTCGGGGCGGCGCAGTCCAGACACTGGGCGGGCTCGTCCACAACAGTCGTGCCTATCGGGCCGGGCAGCTTGATCTGAGCGCCGCTGGCCGTTTCGACCAGGAGCATATAATCCGGCTTTTTCAGCGTCAGATCCAGGGTTTTATACACCTGCTTCAGCTCCTCCCGCCGCTGGACATAGCCGCCCCGGGTGAACACGCCGCCCTCGGCTTCCCGGAATTGTTTGCCGATCCGCTCAAAATCCAGCAGCTCAAAGGCGGCGTCAGGGAGGCTGTCCGTTTCCGGGACGAACCCGTTTTCCGCACAGAACCGGCCCAGCTGGGCGTCGGTGACCACGCCCTCGACCAAGTGGCAGCAGTCCGTGCTGTACGCCAGGTCGATCAGCCGGGGCAGGGGGACAGGCGTAACGCCGGGCCGGGGCTGCTCCATTTGGATCAGGCCCTCCACGATGGCCAGCTCCGCATCACCCAGCTCCGACAGCCGCTGGGGCAGGGCGTTCAGCTCAGGCAGTGTGCCGCCCTGATCCAGATACGGGGAGAGGTGGCCGCAGCTGGGCAAACGGAGGATCTCCCACCCAGGCGCCTCGCCGTCCGCCAGCTCCAGCGTTTCCACCGCGTCCAGCAGGGCATAGGGCGCGGCGGGGAGGGTCAGCTCGGCGCACAACCCCTCCTGTGAGGACAGCTCCACCTCGAAAACCTTACGCAAGGCTCATCCCTCCCATCTGGGGCTGGGACTGGATCTGCTCCGGCCCGAACCGCTCCTGCTCCGTCTGGATGCTCCAACCATCCGAGTTCCAGAGGTGGACGTACAGCTCCGCACCACGGCTGATGCTGATCTCCCGCTGTTCAAAGCCTTCGCCCCAGCCGTCCGCTGCCTGCCCGGTAACATAGTCTTTCAGTGTGTCCAGCTCCCCAGCGGTGAGTTCACCCCGTATCTGGCATTCCGCCACGCCCCAGAGTCTGCCCTCCCGTTCCTCCACCCCGAACACTACCGAGCGCACTTTGTTGTCCACGGCGTCGGTTTCGTGGTACCAATGCATGATACCCCGCTCCGCTTCCTCGGGCATCCGGTTGCGGACGAGCGCCGCCATGATCTGATCCTCGTACCCCAGCAGCGAGCGTCCGTACAGCAGCACACTTTCCTCCTCCATACCGCCGTATCCGTCCGGCTCAAACAGCTCGGCGGTGAGGGGCATATAGAGCTTGAGGGTCTGGAGGGGCGGCGGGGACACGGTGAAGGAGTCCTGCCCGATGACCAACCCCAGGCCGCGACCATCGTCCCAGGCCACGTGGAAGGTGCCCATGTCGTCAATGGTCTGAAGCGTGCCTGTGGAGCCGGGTTTGATGGGGCACGGGTCATCCGAGCCCATCTCCCGGAGCTTGATCCGGCTGCCCTCGGGGTACTGCTCCCGCAGAAAGTCCAGCCATTCTATTTGGATGCTCATGGCTTTATCACTTCTTTCTTCTGAATTTTGCGCCGGATTCCCTCCGGCTGGATACAAAAATGCCCCGCTTCATCGGACGAAGCGGGGCACAGCGGCGTTTGCGCCGGAACAGATTCACTTGGTATTTTTGACCCTTCCTGCCCATAGGCTCACCCCCCTTCGCGGTATTTGACAGCAACAGTACCACAACTTTCCGCCAGAAGCTATCCGGCAGAACCAACAGATTTTCTGCGCTCCATGATCCGGGCCATATCGGTACGCAGGCACGTTTCCGCGTCCATGCGCCAGCAGACGAAGCCATGGCCGGGATAGGGGCAGCCCACGCACCGCTCGAAGGGGCCGGTAAGGACGGGGGGAGGCTCCCGGGGGACGGTGGTCAGGCACCCAGGCTCATAGAACTGAATCATCCGGTTCTTCTTATACCTCACCCTCACGGCGACAACCCCATTTCCGGCCCACTGTCAGCCTGTTGCTCCGCTGCCTCCAGCTCCCGCTGGTTGGACTGGCTGACACGCTCGTCCAGATCGTCCACGCTGTTCTCCATTTGCTCCGCCGTCCGCTCCAGAATTTCCCGCCGCTCCTTTGTCATGGGGTATCCGCTCTCCAGCGTTTCACAGGCGCAGCGGTACAGCTCCACAAGCTGTTCATCGGTGAATTGACGGCTCTCCTGCACCAGCCCCGCCCGGCAGGCGAAGTCCAGCTTGGCGGCCTCATAGTAGTGCCCGCCATCGAAATAATCGCCGTTCGCCACGGCGGTACGATCCGGGCTGCGCCGCCAGGTGGCGAACTTATACCCCCAGTCGCCCTCCAGCTCCTGGCCCGCCAGCACCACGCCGTTGAAGTCCGCCAGCAGCCGGAAGCCCTCATGGAGCCCCTCCGCCACCAGTGGCGGGGCTGACGCCATGGCCTGGGTATACTCGTAGACCTCGCGGCTCAGCGCGAAGGTGAGGTTGTAGACGTTGTCCGCATCCGGGCCGCGCTCCACATCGGCGTTGAAGGCGACGGTGCCCCGGGGCATGACCAGCCCCACAGCCGTCCCATCCGCCAGCACCGGCAGGCAGCCCTTCTCCACCGGGCCGGTGGCAACGCCCTCCCGCTTCAGGCGGCGGGCCAATTCAGGGAAAAATTGATCGTTCATTTTGATGTACTCATCCTTCCTATGCTTTAATGTATAGGGTCAGCCCATGCCGCCCATCGTCATATCTTGTCCGGCTTCCGGCTCAGGCTCCTGCGCCTGGTGCAGTTCCTGCTCCCGCAGATCGAAGCAGCTCAGATATGCCTGGTAGTCCCCCCGCACCGGGTTGCAGCGCAGGCAGTAGCGGTACCGTTCCGTTTCCAACACATAACCGTAGTTCTGGCCCAGCATACCGCCGCTGATCTCCCCGCCGCTGATGTGGCAGTGGCGGAGCATGGAGGAGAAGTCCTTCAGCACCCCTCGGCGCAGTTGGTTGACCACCTGCCCCAGTTCCTCTTTGAATTCCGGGGTGTTCAGCCCTTCGGGACCCCGCGGCCACCAGGTGTGCCAGAACTCATCCCCGTCCCGCCCAAAGTCCATGCGGACGTGCCCAATCGTCCCAAGCTCCTCGTCTTTTTCGGGCGGCAGGGCATAAAAAAGCGCCGCCTCCTCGGGGGCAGCGGGGCGCACATCAAACTTGATGGGGTTGTCCGGGACGTCCAGGCCGTACTCCTCGCAGAAGGCTTCCAGATCCATGGTCTCGCCGTGGAGGAAATAATCCCCCTTGCCGATCCGCCTGGCCTTGGTGGCGGGCCGCTTCAGCGGCTTGGGGGAGAGGACGGTGCCGCTGTGGTCATAGCTGGTGTAGTCCACCAGCTCGGCGTGGGCGGCGGGGTCGCTGTCTGTGCCGCGCATATCGTAGCAAAACCACCCGTCCGGCACCGTTTCCCGGGGGATCAGCCAGTTCGTGGTGAGCACGGGCTTGCCGAACAGCTGGGCGTGCTGCAGCTCATCCCGAAAGATGTTGATTGACACTTGTTTTTCACTCCTCGGTTTCAATATTTTTATCCCCTGGGTTTACCAGGGCAGATCAAGATCCAGCGTTTTCCCGCGTTCATCCAGATACATTTCCTGCGCGCTCTCATAGTGCCTGAGATGGGCAAGCTCCTCACGGAGCCTGTCCATTTCATCATACATACTATCGTGCGCGCCGGGAGGGTCATAGCCAAACCCCAGCTGGATGTCGATTTGGATGGAAATATCTATCTCCTCAATTTTCTTGAGGAGCTCCTTCTTCTGTCTTGTCATCGCTGCCTCCCCGGTCAGCCCATCGTCTGGCCCATCTCCGGCTCCTGGCAGGGCCAGGGGGCGCTGAGACGGCGGACGGAGCCGAAGCTGGTTTCCCGGACGCCGTCCGCCTCCATCTCAGACCGGCCCAGGGCTTCAAAATCAGTGAAGCCGTCCAGCATCTCTACAACCTCATCCCCCGCACCGGCGTACCCCAGGGCGGCGATAGCGTATTCCCGCTCACTGCTGGTTGTCAGCTCATAGTCAGTGAGATCCATGGCGATGGTGCCAGCCTCATGGAAAGAACGGGGCTCCTCCACCTCCAGAACCGCGCCGAACACTCTCAGCTCCTCCTTTGCCAGCCCCTGGACGCACTCGGCCAGGACGTTTGCATCCTCCACGGTGACAGCGTCCGTGGGCAGCAGGTGCGCCCAGGGGTAGCCGATCTCCACACCTTGGATGGTGGCGCTGTCCAAGTCCTCCAGCCGCAGCATCCTTTTTGCCTGCTCCAGCGCATCGTCCGAGGCGGGCAGATCCAGCAGGACGGCGCCAGCGGGGGAGGCCAGGGTGAGGGCGAAGGCGGGCCGGTCTGTCTCTTTCTGTGTCTGGGCTGCTTCCCGGCGTTTCACATAGCCAATAGGCGTGTACGCCCCGCCATGGCTGGCATAGTATGCCGCACCGATCCCAGCATAGTCCAGGTAGGGCCAGACCTCCTTGGGAAAATCAACCTCCGCTTTCCCGTGCTCCACCAGCCAGCCGCCCAGATCTTTATCCGAGGTGAGGCCCTCAATGAATTCATATCGATCCAGGCTGGAGGCGATACCCAGCACATCATCCAGCCCGTTGACACTCTCCGCGTCCAGCGCGCCGGAAAAAATACGCCGTTCTTCCGCGCCCATGGTATCCACCAGCCCCGCCAATGCGTTTAGCTTACGGATATCAGCCTCCTGCTCCATATCCGCGCCGCTGATATATTGGGTGAGGTTTGGAATCGGGTAGAAGGCGCCTACAATCCTGACGGGGTCGTTGCTGGCGCAGTGTTCGTCAAGCTCCGCAAGCATCGGCCAGACGCTGTCCGGCTCAGCAGGAAAACGGATGCGGATTTCAGGATCCCGCTCTCCCCTGGAAATAAAGATATCCATTATGCCAGACCTCCCATCTCCTGCTGGTACTGTTCCGAAGGGTCATCCTGCATCAGCTCATCCAGCGTCAAGCTGCCGTGATAGGCCACATAGCCCAGCTCGGTGAGCGCACAGTCCGTATCTGGGTTGGACGGCTTGGGTACAAAATCAAATTGATCCAGGTTCTCGGCCAGCTGTCGCACCTCGCTGGCATATTGGGGTCGGGCCAACAGCACCACCGCATCCAGCTTTTCTCTCTGCTCTGTGTCCAGAGGTTCGATGGCCCGACACATCGCGTTGAGATCCTCCAATCCGTCACGGGTGAGGCTGACTACGGCGGACACCTGTGGGGGAAGGCCATCCATGGCGATTTCCATCCGATAGCCCTCCGGGCCGCTTCCGGCCCGCTCCAGCGTCCGCTGAATCTGCTTATCCGGGCAGGGCAGGTAGAGGCACCCGGTGGTTTTGCCACCCGGCCCCGACTTGAGTTCGATCATCAGCTGGGGCATTTGGTGGAGATGGGTGGGGAGGTGCCGCCCATCGTAGATCTGCTCCAGCTTCATGCCGTTGGCGTACACCACGCCGTAAGGGGTGACCGTCCCAACGCCGCGCTGGATCAGGTCGAGGGCCACCGCATGATAATCCAGGCTTTCAAACACCTCCGTTGACATGGACTCACCGCTGACGGTTAGGGCGTGGGCTTTGCCGATCTGCTCCAAATCAGAGAAATCGGTGATTACGGTGGCCTGCTGGCAGCAGAAGGTGAGGTTGATGAAGTCCTTGATGTCCGACAGGCACAGTTTGCTGGCCATGGCCTGGAACTTTTCCTTCTCACCTGCACAGAAGCTGTCCAGCCGCTTGGCCAGGTAGTCCAGCTCGTCCACGTTCACGCTCTGGGCCACCAGCCGGTTCAGGACGGGGTACTCGCTGTCCAACTCATCCACCTGGCAGTCCTGGGCGGTGGGGGAGCCGATGCCCATATCCTCCAACAGTTCAATAGTGTGGTCGTACTCGCTGTCCGGGATGGGAAAGGGGATGGTGACCTGCCCGTATCCTGGGCTGGCCCGGTTGCTGAGGATTGCTTTGAACATCATTCTGAAAAACTCCTTCCAATATTTTTGTGCGATGTTGTGTTGGTGTGGCGGACAAATTATGCCGGCCCTCTATAGGTAAAAACCGGAGGGTCGGCAAGGCTGGCAATCTCAAATTTTTCTCACGTCCCGTCAATGCTCCGCCTCCGGGACATAGCCCCGGCAGGTGAGGCACACGGTTTTGTTTGGCAGCTCATAGTGCCTGCCGGTGAACAGGCGGGAAGGGCTGCCGCAACCGCTGGCAACCCGCCAAGGGGCGCTTTCACGCTTCATGCTGAAAACGCATGACTGATAGGTGTGGGAATAATTAGGCTTCATCTACGTCCCCCTCTTTTCTTTGGGTGGTGTCCGGCAACAACGATACCGGCTTTGGAGGCGGAAGTCCATTCACCATACCACCCAAACAGGACCCGCGAAACCAGGGCACTATCAACAAAGGCGTGGGACGCAAAAACGCCGCCTCTCAAAAGAGAGACGGCGCTAAAAAGTACGGAATTATTTTTTGCCTGCCGAGATGCCTTTTCCACGGTACGGGCAGGACAACGGTGAGTGTGTGGGTTTGAGCCGGGTCGGTTTGGGAAATCTGCTTGAAAATAGCAGTTTTAGACGGCCCTCGGATTTCATCTTCCGAGGGCCGTCAATGTGTTGAAAACACTGGCTTTGCGGACGAAATAGCATTTTCACCACATGAACTTGGTCCGAGTGACAGGACTTGAACCTGCGGCCTCTTGACCCCCAGTCAAGCGCGA